>Ga0181612_181188_pt1 | contig 16509 bp, 17 predicted proteins | sample HoacroProtozoa21_FD_119630 | JGI IMG/M metagenome (GOLD analysis project Ga0181612, IMG submission 119630) | Hoatzin crop microbial communities from Cojedes, Venezuel. Combined Assembly of Gp0051906, Gp0051904, Gp0051908
CGTGACGCCCCCAGGCACTGCCAGACACAGCTACTCCATTTCCACCCCACGCTACCTCTGCTACGGGCAAAAGCAAGCCCTGAAGATGCTGATGGCATCCTTACACCAGGTAACCATCTCCAACCTTGTGGTCCTCCGCTGCAGCCTGAGCCCCGGTCTCACTGAGCTGGGCTGGCAACACCCGCTGGCTGTGGTGGCTGCCGGGCTCGGTGCCTTTGTGCAAATCCCAGCGAGGACGGTGGGTACAATGGGGCAGCATGGCAGGAGCCACCCCAGGGGTGTCCCAACAGCAGGGCAGGACTGGGCTGAGATGGAGATGGACACCCCAAAGCAGGATGCCTGACCGCTGGCGCTGCTGGGATGGCGGGTGCCAGGGGCACCTGTCCCAGGGCTGCCTTGCCCACCATCCCATCCCTGATGGAGAGGCTGTGCCAGCCCAGCTGCAGTCGCAGGGGACTGGAAGGACCCAGCCCTGGAAGAGGTGACCTGCTGGGTGCTGGGTGGTCAGGGAAGACCCATCACGATTTTTTAGCACCAGTCTGGTAACAAATAAGTTGGTTTTATGGAAAGAAATCTGCACAGCCTGGTCTTCCGCAGCAGGTGCTGGGCATGGTAGAGTGAAGGGAGGTGTCGTTGCTGCACAGAGGGACCCTCACGTCCACGGCTTGGCTGTGGAGTGAGGGCTCAACGCCAGCTTGTGCTGGTTGGGAGGAGCAAAGCCCCACATCCAGAGCACATTGCAGAGAGAAATCAGTGTCCATTTTGGTTTTTGATTAAGTGACTTCTCAGCCTTGGCTCTCCCCTGGCTCTGGTGACCCTTCAAAGGAAGAGTGGGGACAAAATGGGTCCACGCTCAGCACGGGGTGCAACCCCCCGAGGCCTTGGGCATGTGGCTGTCACGTAGCTGATAGCTGACGACAGCGTGGCCGTGCTGTGCTTGTCCCCATGATTTTGTGCCTGCACTTCATGGATAAGACCCCATGGGTGGTGGGGCCAGCACACTAGTGTCCTGCATCTGGGTGTGGGAAAATGCGCTGTGTCTGTGCGCTGTTTCTCTCCTTTCCATCCTCACCCTCAGTGCCAGGGTGATGCTAACGGCTCCCGCTCTCTCCAGGGCAGCCCGTCCCCCCAGCAGATATCGCACCCCTGCTACCCCGAGGGATACCAGGAGAACGTCACCACGGCAGAGCTCTACGACAGTCCCTGTGTCCGTGCACCGAGCACGCCCAGCCCTGCACAGGTCCTCACGGTGACGGGGACAGGGGATCCGGTGGTGTGCAGCATGGCCATCCAGAGACTCTTCAACTTCAGCTGTGGGGCCAACAGGACGTGCGGGTTCAACGGGGTTTATCAGCCGCCCGTGCGGGGACAGTTCTTCGTAAGGAGCCTCCGTCCCCGCGGCTGTGGTGGGGGAGGACAGAGGGTGGGAGTCTCCTCTGCCGCTGGTTGTGCGAAGGGGTGGGGGAGAGGACCACAGAGCTGGTCCCATCCGCAAACCTCTTCTACACTGGGAGGTGGCTTCTGCCTCCAGCAATGTCCCAGCCCTCCCTGAGGGAAATGGGAAGATCTTGTCCCCAGGAGCAACTCTGAGCTAGCTCAGAGTGCAAGCAGCAGCCCCAGGGCTTGTGCACCAGTTCCAAGACTTTCTGGTAGACCATCAAGTGGGTGCTGGATGCAGAACCCTGGGAACTATGTGGAACTTTGACCCCGGGCAAGAGGGACCCCTGGGTCTTTTGCTTGGGTGAGGAAGGAGATGTAGTTCTTACCATCTCTCTTTATCCCCCAGGCCTTCGCTGGGTTCTACTACACCTTCTACTTCCTGAACCTGACCAGTCAGCAGTCTCTAAGCGACGTCAACTCCACGATCCAGACCTTCTGCAAGAAGAACTGGACAGAGGTAACAGCCCCGTGAAGGGCAGCAAGGAGCCCTGTGTTTGTCCTGTCCCAGATGTCTGCCCAGGAAGCACTCGCCCTGCTGTTCCCTGGGCTAGGGAGGGTTTCTGAGCATCTGTTTCATTCCCTGCTGCACCGTGTTCCCCGATGGCCCCACAGCTGGTGGAGAACTTCCCGCAGCAGAAGGAGTACCTACACACGTACTGCTCCGTGGCGATGTACATCTTGACGCTGCTGCTGGATGGCTACAAGTTCAATGAGCACACGTGGAGCAGCATCCGCTTCAGCCAGCAGGTAAATGCCCCGCGGGGCAGCAGGAGTGGGCAGGGACCACGCCATGTCCTTGCCCTTGCCCGCAGACACGGTCAGGAGCAGCATCCCTGGAATCCCTCAAGCCAGAAATGTGTCCCCATCTCATGGCTGCTCCCCAGGGCTCTCAGAACAGTTTTGCTCTTACCTGCCCCCAAACGTCCAACGCCAGCTTGTTTATCTCACTTACTCTGGTGTGAACTTCAGCTAACTTTAAGCAGGTCAGAAGTGCAGAGCAGGATTTGGCCACTTTGGTCTCTGATGTTGGGTAAAATTGACTTGAGTATCAGAGAGGTGATGGTGGCCCCACAACCCATTTGAACCAGAATATGACAAAATCTAAAGGATCATGGGCGAGGAGGAAAGCCCAGATCCAAAATCACATGCAGGCCACAGAGGCACATCTGGAGCAGAGCAGTCATCCATGTTCAGCTGCTCTTTAGCCCTTGGGAAGCAGGGAGAGGAAAGCTCTCTGTGTAACTGGTAGTGGCAAGACCAGGTTCACCACAGCCAGGTCCAAGTGTGACAACACTGCGGGGGCAGCTCAGGGCAGAGGTGCCCGTCAGTCCCTTGAATCAAAGCCACCAGTTCCTGGGAAAGGCACTTTTGGATGATCTCTGCTCTCCCACCTCAGGCAGCAAACATGGACATCGGCTGGACGCTGGGCTTCATGCTGAACCTCACCAACATGATCCCTGCGGAGGCTCTGGAACACGTCAAGGGGCACCAGCCCAGCCTGTGGGCAGGTGCTGTCTCCTTCATTGTGCTGGCCATAGTGGCAGGACTGGTGGCCATTTTCCTGCAATGTTTCTGGAAAACCAAGTAGCTTCCAGCCTCCTGGCTAGAGGCATCCTGCCCACTACCCCAGGCAGGGAAGTGATGCAAAAGAAGGTTGAAGGGGAAGAAGAATGCGGGCATTAGACCCATCTCCATTGCTCAGGAGTGCTCACTGGGTCATCTCTGTAAAGATCTCGAAGATCACACATGTACATTCAGCTCTCCAAGTACTTCCAAGAGGAAAAGACTCCTTTAATCTGGCTGACAAAAGCTGACTTGGTGGCTGGATGAAGCCAGATAAACTCAAACTGGAAATAAAATCCTTTTTGTTTTTCAAATACGAAAGTCACTGATCAGCCTAGCAGTTTCCTTGGCACTTCCAGTGCTGCTGGGCTGCTGTCCCGACAGCCGTGGGAGGCACTTGGTGATGGAGAGCAGTGGTGGCTGCCTAAACTCCGAGGAGAGGGGCAACCTTATCTGTATCTTGCCCCTGTGCAAGATATGCAAGATATCTGTAGTATGTGACAGAATATATTCCCAAAGACACTGTCAGCTGTCTTTAAAAATACTTACTGGCATATCTCAGCAGAAAAATACAAGTGCAAGTTGATTTAAGAGCTGCCAACTCTGGCTCAGGGTTTATTTTATATTCAAGTTACATAGCCCAGCTTTGTCAGACACCAAATCCATGGCAGGTTCCAGCTCCAAGCACTCGAGCGTTTTATTTAGACCAGCAGAGCCCAGCACAGCTCAGCTGCAGGAACCAGACAGTCATTTCGGTCCTTCCCACTCCAGCCACCAGCCCAGCGCCGCGCTGCCCAGCCAGCCCTCTCCCCAGCCCCTCCAGGCTCTGCCAAAGCCCAAGGCTGGTCTGAGCAGGGCTGATGCCACGACCGCTTCTCCTCTGTGCTGTGAGACCCCTGCCCACACAGCCTGAAGCAGTAACATCCAGGCAGGACTTAAGGGCTTCAGAAAAGAATGAAAGACATCTGGGCCAAGCAATGCTTAGAGCCCCTTAGGCTCTGGCAGATCCATTTGCTGTAGAAGATGACATGTGGTGGTCCTAACCCAAGGTGTTATCCCATATACCCCACTACAAACCAGTTACAAAACCCTTCCGAAAGAGCAGCATCTCTTTGTCCGGTGGAGATAAGGACATGTGGCCCAAGGGCCTGGGGATCTGGCCTCCTGCTCACAGATGACTGTCCTTAGCTTCATCAGAGTGAGGCTCAGCCTTTCCAGCCTGAACTTGAGCAACACGGGAGAGGCGGTGAAGACCTCCATGCAGAGGAACCGCCTCCCACCCAGCAGTCTGGGCCCCTGAGGTCTGAGTTGCCACATGGACATTTCCCGTAGCCAAACACCAGATCCCTCCCCCTTCTCTCCGCCCTGCACAGGCGCATCTTTGGCAGCGTAAGCACAGAGGTATAAATGCTAGATCTTGGAACAGGCTGTAGAAAAGTCTGCTTTTCACAGAGGCTGCTGTGGGACGGCTGGAATGGGCTCTGGGAGTGGGGGACATCTCCTGTCCAGGTTCAGCAGAGCTCCTGGCTGTGCTGGCTGTGGCCCGCAGGAGCTGGGACTGGCGTCTCCCACCCCTGGGAGACAGCGCAGTCAGGCAGGCAAAGGCTCCCGTTCGCTATAGGCAGGCAGCACCACAACCGGTCTGGCTGGCGAAGCATTTGGGGAAGATGCCAGTCTTGCCATTGCAGCGTCCTTCGAGCCAGTCCTCGTTCACTGGGAAAACACAAAGGAGCAGGATGAGCCCTGGCCCACATGAGTAGGGTCAGCAGGAGTTTTCATGGCTGGAATTTTAAGTCTGGCCAAAACCCAGTGCCAGCCTGCACCTCCTGGGAGTACGAGCCTGAGACAGCACTGGGGAAGCCATCTGCTGCCCAGTCCCTCCCTGCAGCAGACTCCGAAAGCCTGCCCCAGCACAGCCTGCAGACAGGACCGGAGAGCTACCTTCAGAGAGAATATCCAGCACGTCTCCCCTGCTGAACTCCAGGTCCCCCGGTCCCTGCGCAAGGTAAGAGTGCTGAGCCAGCATCCGGTAGAGGACGGGTCTGCCTGCGTGGGAGTCCGAGTCCTGCAGGAGAAAGTCAGCACGGAGGTTGCAAGGCAAAGCAGAGATCTGAGCCCAGCCCAGCAGAGAAGCTTGCCACAGCCCACGTACCTGGCAGCAGAGCGTCAGCTTGCCATCTGTCAGCTGCTGCCACATCTTCCCTAGACCCTCCTCTTCCGAAACCGCAGCCAGTTCCTTGCCATCCAAATGCCTGTAGCTGCAGGGGTTCATTAACACGGCTCAAATCATCTCACTTAAAGCCAAGCTCTGAGGCAAGCCTAGCCCTCCAACACCTTCAAAGTCCCTTTGTAAGCCAGCTCTGAGCTTGCCACCTTGCACAATGACATGAGCTTGTCACCTTGCATGCTCCGTGGGCAGAAATGGCACTGCTAGAGAGTGACCCTGTCACCTCCTTGCACGCTTACTTGAGAGGAAGATCCTAAACTCTCCCAACTAAGCTGACTGTGTGTCCCCAGGGATGTCACAGGCAGGGAGAACTCACCCCACAGCCAACTCCCAAACTGCTCTGCACTGATCCTAGTGTATCTCAAAGGCTGAGCTGAGCAGGAGGAAATCCAATATACAGCAGCTGCACCTGCACAGAGCTTTTCCTTCTGTTCCCCCATTTCTCGACTCCCATGGTACAGTTTCCTGGGAGAGACCCCTTGGGCCTCCAAAGCCCATGGCCACACACTGTTCTCCAAACCAAAAGCCATAGTCAGGTTAGCCCTGCAAGGAAGGCTGCATGCTCACACCTCTGCTGAATCTCTACCAGAGTGCTTTGACTCCAGTTAAACGTTCCCAGGAGACCAGAGGCAGGTCTGCACCCTCAGGGGAATGGCTGCTGCCGTCCCATCACACCCACATGCACTGAGAGCCGGAGGGCCCGGCTGCGCGCAGCGTACCTCAGCTTCCCTCGCTCTGCCTGCTGCCCAAACCGCTGCCGCAGCAGAGCCCGCAGGTCCGGCAGAGAGGGCACCTCGCCTGCCCTCACCACCACGGTGCACTCGCAACACGCTCTCAGCACAACAGGTCTCTCCGCGCTGGATGAAGCTTCTCCGTGGGTCGGTGGGATCTGCTGAGAGATGTGGCACTGTGGACAGTCAGGTTATTCAGGACTCTCATATCAAGAGAGGTGACACAGGCACAACCCCTCGGCTCAGCAGAACCACAGAACGGTAGCGCAGCATCAAAAAGCAGATCTGAATTTCAGAGGGGAAACTACAAATTCAAAGCCTGGGATCCCATGTTCTTCCCATGACCCAAGCAGCCTGTTTCTGGGTCCAATCGCACAGGTACCTCCCAACCCCAAACCTGTACGAGCAGGACCCCAGTTCCTCCAGCCAGAGGTCCCCATGTTCTGCTGCCTTCTGTCTGAAGTACAGCTGAAAAAAGATTACTCCGAAAGCCCCAAAAGAGGGGTGACAAAGCCAAAGGGAGCAGAGCTGACCTGTGGCTGGCACTGCCAGAGAGGTGCTGACCCCAGGCGGACACAGGAGCGATGCCAGCTCCACCACACACAGTGGCTGGTAACGACATGGAGGTGCATCAGAGGACATCACCCCAGAAGGACGCAAATAGGAATGAATTGTGGTACCAGACTGACAGGGACAGAAAAGGCCACACAGGAGGAGGGGGAAAGGGGCAGCAGGTCGTTCAAAGGCAGCTCCTTGGCAAAATGGGCTGTAAAGCCTGAGAACGTTGTTGTGTCTGGGGTTCTTGGCTCCTTGGAGGGGTGCAAAAGGGCCCTGCCCTGGTGAGCCTCAGCTTGGGCTGCCTCACAAAATTGTATGGTCACAAACTTGGGAGTGGTGGAGGAAAGCCCACATGGGAGTCTCTCTTTGGAACGGGAAAATGGGCAGAGGAAGAGGTTTTGCCCAGCGATTTTGGGGCAGCTCAGGAATCTTGGAGGAGCTGGCCAGGAATCTTGCACTTTTCACAGCCTTGGTCTTTTGAGACTGTGCCAGCTTTGGCTTGTGGAACACCTTACCTTGAAGCCCATTTGGGCACCAGCATCATCCGCAGAGGCATCTTCTCCTCCGGGAGATTCTGCAGCACAAAACAAGAGCAGAGGAACAGCGCCTGCACTCAGCAGCAGCACCCGGCAACCCTTCTGCAACGCGCTAGCACGCAGGCAGCCAGGGCTGCAGCGGGCAACCAGCCTCCCCACGCACCCCTGAAGCAGGGGCTTGGGCACAGCCTCCCGTAACACCCACAGAGGTCCCTGGCCCAGGGGACTACCTGGCTTCTGCTTCACAGGGAGTCGGCTGGGAGGCACCTGGGCAGGAGGGAGGGGAATCCCATTGCTGATCTTCTGCAACAGAACAACATCAGAAAGGAGTGAGCAGAAGACACCGGAGCCTGGGTAAGGCTGGTGTGCAGGACAGAGCCTGCAGCCAGTTATAAATCTCTGGGTGTAGCCCCAGGGAGTCCCAGTGAGCCCAGTTCATTAACTGGCTGGATGAGGCGGAGTGCTCCAGCTCTCAATGGCCTCTGCAGCTCTCGTGGATAGCAGGGGTGATGCGAGGTTTGGGGGGAGGTTTCCTCTGCCTCCTGGCCCTTGCTGGGTTGGTGCTGGAGCAGAGGGAGGTTGCTCACACTGCGCTGAGGGCTCTCCCCACCATCTGCCAGCTCACCTTGGAATTTGGGCTGCTTCACAGTGAGACATCCATGGAGCAAATGCCCAAGTGTGTGCTATGGCCAGTGGTTCATTCGGAGGGGAAAATATAAAAAAAAAAGTCATAGCAACAGCAGAACCACCGCGTGCTTCAAAAATCTCTCACAGGAAACAGGGGTCTGAGTTCCACCTTTCCACACTGAGTTCAGATGGAAAATGATTTGGATCACATGTGGATATGCCTGTGGTGGAGATGGGAGATGAGGTTTCCCTAAGCCAAAGGTGAGGGTTTAGGGCTCAGGCGCATGGCCTCAAGGCAAAAAGCGGTGCCCATTTAAGAAGTTACCATCCCACTGCAGGAGATTAACCTGCTCTGGCTCTGCTGGTGAACTAGCACAGGTGAGCACTCCTCACCTCCTCCTGTGCTACATCTCGTGGCTGCAGACATCGCAGGAGCAGGCTGGACAAACACACGCCTCAAGCCCTCCATCTCCTCACTGTGTTCCAGCGGCTCAACAAGTCACAGCACGTCAGCTGTGGCTGTTCATCTTCGTGTGCTCCACCAGCCCACAGCAAATAAGAGACACCACCACCCAGACCAGCCTGTGACGCAAGCCGCTGTGGCTTGGATATGTGCCCAAGACCACAGATTTTGCTGTAGAGATCTGATGTACAGGAAAAAAAACCCAAAACAAAACATTTTTCCTGCTCTTAACTGTTTGTTGTTCCAGTTCAAGAGCACTTGGTCTTCACTCCAGGTGTCTGAGCTGAAACACTCCTATGTTTCTCTTACACATTTGTTCTATCCTGTGATCATCTTACAAATAAATGAACCAAATGTACTTCCAGGTTCCTGCCTCACCCCTGGCTGCACAGCTGTCAGCTCACCTGTTTGTCTGTGCTTGAGGCAGGCTCCAGGAGAGAGCTCGGAATGCGCAGCTTCTGCGGGACACAAGGCAGAGCAGAGTGAGACAGGAGCTGCTGCGGGGGGAGACGCAGCCCCAGCCCGCCCAGCCCCATCTTCTGTTCGCCCCGCTCTGCGCTGCTGCTGCCCGTGCAGACCCCCACTGCCTGCTCGCCCTGCTGCGACCCGAACGTGCCCATGGCGGGCCCAGCGTCGGGGGTAGTAGCTCACATGGGTTGCGCTCAGAAAAGTGATGAACAAAATCCAAAGGTCCTTTTGCATCTTTTTCTGCTGACAGCAGTGGTGCTAACGGATTGGCTGCGACGTAACAGACCCAGCACCCACGCCCAACACCCTGCTCCTAAAACGGATGCTGAGGCAGAGAGCCGCAGGGACGTCGAGGGATACCAGTCCAGCAGCATTTCTGTGTCTTCTGCCAATCACTGCTATAGAGCTATTAATTTCAGTTGATCATTATGAGTAATTATGCTCCGCCCCCCCCAGTGTCTATTACTTTACTTTTTTTGATGTTAAATTTCATCTGACACTTCACGGAGCAGTCAACCAGCGCATTCAGATACTTCTGTAGCTGTTCGCTGTTAGCTCCAGGTGCTTCGGGCCGTGCTGAAGGGTTTGTCTGTCACGGAACACGGCCACCTTAACAAGCACTATATCACTATCTCTATTACTCTGTCACTTAGGAATATGCTAAATGCTTAGGTCACAGCAGATTCTCTGTGAGGACATCCTTGCTTTAAAAAAAAAAAAAAGAAAGAAAAGCTTGTTCATCTATGCCCACCCTTTATTTCTGTATTTTAACCTGTTATCAGTCCTCAGAGCACTGCCTCTCTTCCTCAAACACCTCACTGGTTTTTTAGTGACCTTGTGAAGCATCTTTTGACTTTTTTGGGAAATATAGGCAGATAACACATTCACTGGCTCAACCTAATCCAGGTATGCACTGGCTCTTTCAAAGAACTTATGCAGACGTGAGAAATGGCTTCTGTCAACAAAAGGTTTTCCATGTTGTCATCTCTTTCTATTCAATCTGTTTACACTACAGTTCCCTGGTCTGCAGAAAGATGTCACGCTTGCTGGGCTTCAATTCCCTAGGTCTCCTCTAGAGCCCTTTGTAAAACCTGCCTCCACCGCTGAAACCCTCCCAAGACCTTCCCAAAGTGAACTTAACTGAGACACTACACTCCAGATAAGGACTGCCCTGTCTCCTCAACTCCTTACGGCTCTCAGTGACAAACACCGCTTGAAATGGCTGTCCTTGGTGAGGTCTGTTACCCTGCACTATTCCACCATAGGATCCTGCATGGTGGAGAGCACAGGTGCCTAGAAAGATGACCTTGTCAAGCTACAGAGGTGAATGGGAGAAGCTGGTGGGGGCCAGGTGTCAGAGAAATCTATGGCTGGTGACTCGTCTGTGGAAACGAGCTCCTGAACTCATCCGCTGCTCTGCGGTGCTACAGGTGGGTCCCCAAGCGACGTGCTCCGAGGGTTGCAGCCAGCTCCTGTTCACAAGCAGGGCTGTGGTCTCTGCTGGTGGGCACGGGCTGGAAAGCCCACCCGTTCTCCTTACCTGCCCATCATGTATGGCTGTAGCCCAGCCGTCTGCTCCTCTCGTCAGCACAAAGACCAGACTGCTGGCTTTCACCACCAACTGCTCCGAGTCCTCAGGGTAGTAATGGGACAAAACGCGGCAGTAGCCTGACTCACTGTCTCTGGAAAGAAAGAATGAGAGCACCTTTGCTAACCCTGGAGTTCTGGTGCTGGATGGCTTTGGTCCAGAACACTGCACTGATCCAAACTGGCACGTGCCAAAAGCTTCAAGTGTTGGGAAATTATGATTTCCGTTGCTACTCTTTGGTCCAAATGGGAACAAAAGGAGCTTGGGAAACACTGATTTCCCAAACGCAACTGTCCCATTTTCATTATACTAATAAACATCCTCCATATCAAAACAATTATTAAACTCAGCCTTGAAGCGCTGTTGGTACAATATCACCAAAACAAACGACTTTCACATTTTTTGAACCAGGGCTGATTTTGGCTCCACACAGCAGGGCTGGGAGTGAGTATATGGAGGTCTTGTCCTGGGAACTAGGATGGGACAGCTGAGCAACCTCTGCCACAGACCTGGGCAGGTCCCACAGCCTCTCTCTGCTTCCATTCCCCAGCCACAGCATGATCCATGCTTGTCTCCCAAGACTATTGAATCCACTCCTGCAAACTGCCCTGTGATTCTTGCCTGAGAGAAGCCACCGAACTGCAGTGTCTTCTGCAGCCACACAAGGCTTTGCATGTCTGCCACTCACTCCACACTGGGGGAGAAGTGGGTGTGGATCCCACAGAGTCTTCAGACAAAGACATCAGAGAACAAAACATGACCTTTCTGAACAGAAGTAGTGAGGGAAGAGATAGACCAGGGTAGAATTGAACACTTACCTCAGAGCATCAGCACTGGGTTCATAAAAGCCCTGTTTCTGTGGGAGGAACAACGGCATCTATTTATAACAGTACTTTATACAGCAGCAGTGCCACCTTATTTACTGTCCCTCTGAATACCACACTGTGGTGTGTCATTGCTTTTGACCACATCTGTCACACTACACTATCCAGAGAGAAGTCTGCTGCCCCACACCTTACCAGGAGGTACCTTTTATCTCCCCCCTCCCTCTCTATCCCATCAGGAGCAGAGTAACAAAGGCTCTTCCCCTGCCCTTATTTCTGCCTGGCTTTGGAAGGCCCCGTGGATCTGGTCTGATACTGTGCTGTTTTTTTCAGTAGTATGTTCTTAACCTGCTGGTGCTAGGGTCTGAGGCTCTACCCAGAGCTCCGTGACGGCTCTGTTCCTCCTTTCAGAGCCATGTCCTGCTCACCTGAGGCCTGAGCGGCTCGAAGCCAATGTACTCATCGTTGGGAATGATGGACGAGATCACCTGCGGAGGACAAAGTAATGACTGAATCCAGGCTGGACGAAGAGACTCTCAAACTTCATGCAAGGTTATCTACTCAGATCTGTTTCCTTCTGACACCCTAAGGTCAGACATAAAGTAGAGCCACGCACATAGCGGAAACAGCAGAGCTGGATTCCCAAAATAGCTTCAACTGTCACTGTGTTTTTAATCTTTCCAAAGTTTCTTTAAAAGTATGCAAATGAATAGCTTTCCCTTCCCTTTAGTCACGTGGGAGCTCTCTGGCCTGTGGCACTTTTGCTGACTGCACTGGTCACAGCAGGGATCAGAGAAATTCTCTGCCAACCTGCGTTATGGGACGTGACAAAGCACGTGTCTCCCAGGCGCCTGCCTGTCCCACAGGGAATGCAGCAGTGGGTAGGAGCACGCTGGAGGAATGTGCTCCTCTTGAAAATGTCGTTCTCAGCAAAAGCACAACCATGGGGTTCCCTAAGTACCCACTCAGCTTCCTCAGAGTTTAAAGTGACCACGACTGGGAAGGTTTTTTAGCACCAAAGTGCATTTTTGATAGAAGCGGTGGCACTTCTAACAAATTTCAGCTTCTGTGTCCCAGATGCCTTTACTGGCTGCAAGCCCTGACAGTCCTGCTCTTGGGTCTCCACCAGCACAGCGATCAGTGGAGTGGCCAACAGCAATGCTCGCTGGAGATGCCAGAAGGTGGATTTTAATCTGCTTGCTGATAATCTTAACGATTACAGGCCTGTTACCTTAGGTTTACCCAGGAAATCTTTTGAATCCAGCTGTTCAACTTCCTTCTTTCGTGGTCTGAAAAATTCCCCAAAAGGAACGTGCATGGGCTCTAAAAACAGACGGTCCTAGGGCAGGGAAAGCAGATAAGGGAAAAGACATCAGTTAATATGAAATGAAACATCACAGCAGTGAAAAGGAAACAGAGCTTCCCTGTGTGTGCAAGATCAGCTCCTGGAAGACATTGGGACAAAAATTACGGCTGTGAACTTGAAAAAGGTCACTTGGGTTCAACAAGCACATGCAAATTAAGAGCTCAGCAGCCACTACCCAGTGCTGAGTCAAAGACGAACTCTGTTGGTGTGGGATGGGTGGGAAGGGAGGGCAGTGGAGTAAGGTTTATTAAACAAATCTTCTAAGCAGTTTTTCTATTTGACTTCAAATGTTTTTTTCTCCTCTGTTCAACTACTGAGTAGCATGCTAATAGCAAATATAAATAATACACTAATGTAAAGCACAAATGTGATGCCAGAAGAGATGATCAGGTTAAAAAAAAGTTATCATCTCTTAGAAAGGATACAAGTAAGACAAGGAAGTATGGAGGTAGCAAAATAATGAACCCGCCAGGAAGAGTGAATCAGAGATCTGCAAGTTGTTCCTGATCATAAAAGAGTCTGACAGCAAACTGTTACTTAGAACCAACCCTGGAAACACTTTCACACTCTTCTTAAGCTCAAAATGAGATTGTCATTAATATCTGAGCTTCCACCAATTGTCACTGAGGCCAAAGAGACTCAAAAACGTCAGTCAGCATCATGAAAAGGGAGACCCTCCAAATCTGCAGTTGTAGGGGTTCTGCACTTCAGCACTGCATAAGGCAACTTGCTTTACAGTGCAAGCACGAACAGAACTCAGCTCCCGGCCAGCGGGGCGAGGAACCAACCTCCCCAACCCCAGAGGTTATCCCCTAACTCTCCACCGCGGGGTTTCTGGGCTTTGGAGCACCCGGGGGTGATGGAGTTACTTGCTTAGCTGAAGCACTGGTTTGGTAAGGCATCGCATGCAAATGGCTTAGAATCTGTCACCAGGTCACCAAGCAGGTGGTAGACAGGAAAACCCAAACACACAGCAATTAGCACATTCTCATCTCATATTTCTTAACTTAAGCCCAATGCACATACCCAGGAACCCACAGGGGTGGTCTTACCTGCACCCGCTCAAGGGCCAGGTCCAGGATTGCTGTTCTCCCTTCAGGTCTCCACACAACGGCCTTCTCTAGGGTGGCTCTGGCCTCCTGCCACTGCTGGAGCCGGCACTGCGCTGCTGCAGTGCTGTACAGCACCTGGAGCGGGCACGGAGGGAGCAGAACGCCGAGGGCTGAGACCCAGCAGACACCCAACGCAGCTTACTGAACTCAGCCAAGAAACAGGGAGCAGGCACTGAAATACCACAGGTGCACCAGCAGCACCAGTCTGCTGCTCCCAGGAAAGGCACTGGGAGCAGCACAGCTGGAAAAACTTCATGATCAGAGTGGAAAGAGATAAACGCTGTACCTAGCTCCCACATGTGTGGGAGCTGCTAGCTCTGCTCAAGGCAGGGAGAGGCACAGGGAACGCCAGATGAAGACTCTGGTACCACACAAATTTTAATCTTATCCTTCCTGCACGTGAAAGGCCAGGAAGGATTGGCTTAGGTTTCTTTCTGCATGCAACTAGGTAATATTTCTTGCTGTGCAGAATGATTCTGACTCCCTTTCACTTAACTGAAAACTATTTCACATTGTAGTGGGCTGTGAATGCGCAAATTGTCAGCTGTAGCTTGTTACCCTTTAGCAGCGTGTAAGTATGCTCAGCGGTGAAGTGGCAAAGCGTGGGAGTATTAGAGGCTGGGTGCTGGGAAGCCTCGATCTACAGGCAGAATTAGGAGTGGGAGATGTCATCATGGGCCAGCAGTACATGGCAGAGCTGCTGGCCTACCAGGCAGAAGTGTGGCCTAACAGAGTCCCTGCCAGCTATCCTGCTGTGTTACATGATGGGGTTTTCAGCTCGTACACTGCTGTGTGGTATCTGGATGCACGCGGTGCTTGGCACAGAGGTGCAGCTAACAGGATGCTCCTCCTTTACTCCTTAATCATGGCAGTAGATGATTGCTGTTTGGGGGTGGTGGGGAACGGCAGTCCTGAGCATCTACAGGAACTGCAGAGATGCTCCCTCTCAGAGAGGCAAGGCAGCAGCTCTCACGCAGCTCAGAAGTGCTACAGCCTTGCAAGAGGTGAGTATTTCTGGATTTTCAAACCATTCAGCACATCTCCTCCCCCTGAGAAGATCAGATGCAGCACGTGAGAGGCCGTGCATGGGGAAGGCTGACAGCACAGTCCTGCAGGAGGACTGTATTTTGAGAAAGGAGCTGCAGGTAGATGTGAAAGCGAGATGCAGTTGAATCAGGATGCAGATCCCGACTCTGGAGTGCCAGCACAGCCAGAGCACGTGTCCTGGTAATGCCTAGAGCGTGTGGAGCGAGGGCCTGGCTGTTCACAGCAGCAAGGGCCGGGGCACTCCTGCAGCCCTGCAGTTTTCAGAAGGAACCTACTGTTTCTAGGTGTGTGTGAGCTCAGAGAAGGCAGTGCTGTGGCACTGAAACTGTTAAAAACCATGCGGTTTGGGTAATACCACAGATGCCAAGGACAGCCTCTTCCTGCCAGGTATAAGGTGCGTGAAAATCGACCCAGACTGAATGACGGGTTTCTGGGCACGCTTGACTGGAGCTGCACAATGACTCCTCACTCTTGTGGAAGCAAAGAATTAAATACTCTTTCCTGTACCTGCTTTTCAGTCTCTGTGTGAGGACTCAGAACAGAAGACAAAATGAACCCTCGCAGTAAAGTACAGTTTTGAGGAGTCTTTTACATTCCAAATGTTACAAATATTTACAATCAGTTCAGCCTTCAGTCTCTCTTGACCAGGATGTGGCAGGCTGACTCCACGCGACAGTGTCAGAGCTGCGGAGCGCCGTGTCGCAGAAGGAGAACACAGCGTGCAGCCCAGTGTGAAGCTTAGGCACAGAGGTAATTTTAAAACCAGTTGCCACAGCTGAAAAGACTGGCTTTCATGCACAGAAGTTTATCTTAGAGTCTTCATTAGGGACCAATTTTGTTCCCATATGACTATAACATATTTCAGCTTTCAGAGCTGTGGAGTTCACAAAACTCACATGCATATTCACCCGCATGTAAGTGTAAATATTACATGCATAGATAAGCTAAAAAATCCAATATACAATTTCCTGTGCATCTGCTCTGAACAACTGTGCTTTTAAAACTGCATAATTTGCTAAACTCTTCAGAGATGACATTGTTTTATGACTTTTATGATTAAATTCCTCTAAAAAAAAAAAGTGCAAGCAGAAATTTTTCATTGTTCTAATGTACCGTCTTGAAAATCCCTTGGGTTACCAAAGCTTACTGCTGAAAACCTGATGAATACCCCCAAGAGAGGGGAAGGCCTGCTGAGGCAGGCTGACTCTTACCTCCCATGCATAGAGTATGTGCCTCAGCCCCAGCTGCTTGTAATCGATGAAGGGATTTTTTCTCAGATGACTGAAGGCCATACGATAGTCTGAGAGAGCTTCTTCGTACCTACAATGCAGAGGTGGCATCAGAAACCGAGACTAAAAAAGCTGAAGGCTCTAATTAAGAAGTTCAAAAATCAAGCTGGCAAAAAAAAAACCCTATTCTTCTCTGTAGCCTGGATGAGGAGAGCTGCACCAGAGACACGTGTCGTCTTGTGACTGCAGAGAGCCCCTCTCCTCTCCCTGCTGGTAGCCAGGACAAAAGGACCACGGTGTGTCTCTCCTCCAGGCTTATCTGCCTGTTTTACTGACTGGGATGAACAGTAGGTTTTGGTAACTGGAATAGTTGCAATTCCAAGGAGCAGAAAATGAGAAGAACAAAGATTAACAAGTGCTGTGAGCTCCTTGCCCAGCTCGCTGCCGGCAGCGCTGTCCCAGCAGACGCCTCGGGGGAGAAGCAAGGACTGATGGTGAGCAGCAAGTGTGGCCAGAGCAACGCGAGCAGAAATTTACAGAAACTCTAAGGATAAGGAGAGAATGAGTCTGAATTTACACCAGCTATGCAAATGGAACCAAAACAGGTTCCCACTGAGGCTGCAGGTGGTGAAATGGCTGTGAGGGGACCTAATAAATGCTTACAAATATCTGAAGGGTGGGTGTCAGGAGGATGGGGCCAAGCTCTTTTCAGTGGTGCCCAGTGACAGGA
>Ga0181612_140635_pt1 | contig 16506 bp, 7 predicted proteins | sample HoacroProtozoa21_FD_119630 | JGI IMG/M metagenome (GOLD analysis project Ga0181612, IMG submission 119630) | Hoatzin crop microbial communities from Cojedes, Venezuel. Combined Assembly of Gp0051906, Gp0051904, Gp0051908
AAGGCTTTACAAAAAAACAGATAGATGACGTCCATTGGTTTTCCCTTGTCCACCCTTGTTGTTACACCATCATAGAAAGCCACTAGGTTGGTGAGGCAGGACTTGCCCTTGGTGAAGCCATGCTGGGTGTTGTGGCATTATGAGTGTCAACGTTAATTGAAAAAAAATCCCACAAAAACTAAACCCATAACCCAGCCCTGATTTCATCCACTGAATTATTTAACTTCAGAAAAATACAGTCACCTAAATTTTCAGTCTTCCGATTTACTGTAGTTTATGTGTGCAATAGAAATGATAATAATTACTGACATAAAGTTGAGATGATTTTGCTGCTGTAGCAGCAGAAAAATGGTGGAGTATTTAGTGGGAAAAACTTCGATTTAACTTTGCAATTTTTTCTGACTTTACATACCGAAGTTTGAACTTACGACTACAATGGTGATCTACAACCCATACTTTTATCAGGGGTGAATTTTACTGGCTGAGGACATGTGCATTGTGAGAAGGAAAGTTCTTGAATTATTACTTTTTTCTGAATGATAGGTCTTTGATTAATTATTGACGAATGGCTGCTACCTAATTGCTACATTATGAAATTGGTGGTATGTCACATTGTTTCCTACATACCAGGAACCCAAGCTTTTTACCCTGAAGAATTTGTTGGCAACTTGGTGAATCTCAGGGGCTGTTTACACTCCTTGGAATTTATGAATAGAATGGTAAATGCATATTATGGTAATATTGGCTGTACTCCTGCCTCTGCTAACAGACAATAAGAAAATGTTTAGCCATTTGTATGCTTGCCTTAGCAGTTGATGAGTACTTCTTGGTAAAGAACATTTTAGTAATTATAGAGAATTTACTAAGTGTTGCAGTTTCTGTCTGGGAACAAAGTCTTCACTTGAAAAAGGAAGCACTTGAATTCATATCTTTTATCTTTGATTACTAAAATTAAATGAGAAAGTCAGCTTGAATCCTTGTGTTTCGTTCCCAGGGTAGGAATAGACTGTTCTTCAGGTAATGTTTGGGCTGATTTTTTGTATATGTTGTGTCTCATTGTGTATTTGAGTTAAGATTAGTTTTTCATTGTATTTCTTTTGGATTTTGAATTAGATTTGCATGTTTACTGAAGTGTAATTTGTAAATTTGCTGTATTCTGGCTCATCTGAACTAGAAAGCAGATATCATAAAATTTAGATTAAAGTCTAAGATGTCATATTGTTATGAATATAATATCTAACTTGCAAAACAAAATAATTGGTCTTCAGAAAAATGTTAATACTCTAAATGACTGAAAGGCAAAGTTCTGGGGTCATTGATGACATTTTAAAAATATTGCTGACTTTGTTAAATGAACATTAAGGATGTGTTCTATGAGCTGATGAATATCCTCAGTTCCTTTTGACATTAGTTGGAACTGAAAATGCTTTAGCACCTTGTGTAATTGGTGTCAAGAATGATCTTGAAGCCAGTGACACTGAAAATGAGGATTTCCCACATCAAAGATACAAAATAGTCTCACATCTTTGGAGTATTCGATGCTAATTGTCAATAATTATTCTAGGCACTGGTAGTTACAAGCAGAGCTACCAATTTTGAAAGTGACTTGTAAATAGTCACGCCTTGTATTCGCTGTGGAAAGGTTACAATTAGAAAAATCTTTTCTGTTTTTCTCTCTTTCATATTTTTAATAGTTTTGTTTAGGTTTTCTTGCAGTGGAAGCTACAATGAGAGGAAGAATAAAAGGTTTTGACTAACTGTTTTATAGGTTGTCCATTCTTGTTGCATCAACATTAATTATTGTTGATGTATTTGTCCTATAGAAACCTTGTTGCTATTGTTGACAGATGGAGTTCTCTTTTATGTCAGGAGTGTAATTTTTTCATGAGCACTTGATTAAAGGTTTTCTTCTACTCCTTTTCTTTAAAAGAAAATGTGAAAGGAAAACTGAGAAATCTCTCTCATAAGACACTGAAAAATTATTTAATATATGTTCCAAAAGATATTTAGATTTTACACCACCAGACAACTAAAAGGTTATATAGTGCATTACCAAGGTACGGTTTTCTCAAAGCATTTGTACTTTTCTCCAAAATAAAGACTGAAGAGGATTCAGGCCTTTTGTGTAATTAACTGAATTTTAGATTTAAAATGTGGTCTTCGATTTTATGAAGACATTCAAATTCCATGTATTTCTTCTTTCACACCTAATTTTGATTTTTGTTTTCAGATGAGATGATAGCTGAAGTTGTAAACACTCTTTGAAGTTTTGAAATAAAACACTTTGAAACAGAACTGTAACACAAACCATACATTCAGCTTCAACAATAAAAAAACTGCATCATTTGAATATATCAGATAGACTTGCTGTACAAATATTCTGGTAATCATATAAAAAGTTGTGCCTAAAACGTGTAAATAACTCAGTCTCATGCTTACCTAAAAACATACAAGCAACAGACTTGGAATTATTTTTTAGCCCCCAGACAGACTTTTTCTAACTGTGTCCTATGTGTTGTGGAGAATTGCATTGCTACTTTGACTGCAGAAGCATCATGGGTGGGCATCTGTTCCTCTAAGGGAAAGCCTAAGGAGGTTAAGTAAATATTCCCAGTGGTAACATTGGTGTTAGCAATGGAGTTAAGGACTGCAGTTCAGCTTCTCGTGAACTGCTTGAAGCAGAATGTTGATGCTTGCTTAAGGTGAAAAAGCGTGGACAGGACTTGGCTTGAAGCAGTTGGTGCTGGAACACTTCAGAAGGTGGTATAATCTGCTGATGAGGAGACAAATTTCTCCTGAAGAAGAAGGGAGACCATGCTCAGGCGTGGTACAGGTGCTTGATTACTACCTAGCAATACAGTATATTAATACAGAATTGCACTGAACTATTCAGCAGTTGTGTGCCTCTTACTCCAGCAAAAGAACTTTGGTTCCTGCTCCACAGCTGCTCATTTATAAACCAGGGAATAATTAAGATAGTCACGTCTCTTATTTTGAATGTATTGGTTTATATGTTTTAGTGGGATAGCCAGACCTTCAGGAATATTCTTAAATATATATGTTGATTTAGAAAGTATATTCAGTACAATTTGTCAAGTAAACAGCATGTTGGTACCTCATTAGATCTTGCTTTAGCTTTTTGCTTTTGACATGGAAGACACTCCTTGGTTCTATTTGTTAGAATTTTTTGAAAGAATGGATATTTACCAAAATATAGATGGCAGTTGTTCAATCTGTTGCCAGAAATTGTGTTCATTGTATACTGCTATGTGAAGTGCTACTTCTTGTGTTGATTTACAGTACAAGTTTCTCACAGATCTGTACTATCTACACTAAAGATAGACAGACAAATACGCGAGTCTGAACAACCTGTCATGTCCACTGAGGAAGAAGGACTAGGTATTCATTCATTTATCTGAATGTTACAGTGATGGTTCTACTTATATTATAACACATGGGTTATTTTTAGATTATTATAATATGCATATGGAGAAATCAAGAACTTTCTGTATGTTATTTGGTTTTTTTCAACCTTTTAGTGGGTAGTCTTTCAGAAAGCATACACTGAAATTTTCAGAAAAATATATTTAATAGACAGCTTTAATGTAATATGTATTTTAATTTCCCTTTTGTGCTAGCTTTCTGAGAAATATGGAGTCCATGTTTGTGGAGAAGGTGGAGAATATGAAACATTCACTCTGGACTGCCCTCTATTTAAGAAGAGAATAGTCATGTAAGGAACGGTTTCTTTCATTTCCTTATATTACAGCAATGGGAACACGTGCACATTTAGCTTGAGGCAACTTTTGTTGGCAGAGGTAAAACATGTCTTCTAGTTCACAAACACTCACTTTGTTTAACACTGGCAAAGTCCTCTGAAAACCTAAATCAATACCTGACAAGACGAGGCCTTCATAGTGGGCTATAAACTTTTTAGACATTTGCACTTTCGTTTACTTGCTGATTATGGCCTGCAGTAAAACTGGTACCTACACACTGACACTTTTATCCTTTCATGAAGTGCAAATTGCCTGTAATATTTATCTTTCATTATAGCTACATTTGATAAACTGCCACATCAATAGCCTGTGGGTTCCATTAACTGTGTGTACGTGTGTGTGTGTGTGTGTGTGTGTGTGTGTTTTAAGTTTAGCAGCTTAGAATGATAACGATAAGCATTTTTCTCCAATTACTAGAGAATATTTTAAACACAAACTTTGCATGACTCCATCTCATTTACACTGAGTAGTTTATGCCTTTGACATAAATTGCTAAAGTCTGTGTATTGGGATATGGAAAATATTTGTGTCTTGATGAGAGTTTCTTATTAGTCTGTTAAATAGCTAAGCCTACTTGCTTCAAGTGAGATGTTTTGGCTGCTGTTCCTTTTCTTAGCCAAGTAAACATGCTAGTAATCATGTATTGGTGATGCTCAGTCATGTTAGGGAGGGTCAAGATTATAGAGCATATAGACATGATTAAGGCTTTCATGGTGAAGGGTGATTTGTTTAATTTTTCTGTAAGACTGAAATCTGTCCATGTAAGGAACAGAGAACCAAGAACTGTTAACTCAGTTTCATTGCATGGCATTTGGGAGAGGAGGAGCAGTAGACAAACTGATAAAAGGGGTGGCAGCTACTCTGGCAGATGTCTTTTGAGCTATTGGTTGACTGGAAGATATGTCCTCTGGAGTAAACTGAAAAACTGGAAAATTTGAACCTGGACATAGCTCCATGCATGAAAACTATAGAATTCTTTAGGAAGAAGAAGATTCAGAAAGTAACAATGTGGAATTTTTAAACTGGATTTAAGTTTATAGATGGAATTATAAATGTATGGGCTGGGAAGTGAGACTTGGAGAAGATTCTCTGAGGGGAACCAGGTGCTAGGTAGAAGATGTAGGTTGTGAGCCAACCTGCTGACTAGTAGGAGTTGGAAAGTTAAGCAGGAAGTTAGAATAAAATATGTATTGGGTACCTCTTAACAAAAATAAACCTGAGGAGAAGGGACAAAATTCCTCAATATGCCCTCAGATAGAATCAGTTCAGTCTCTTCTAGCAAAGAGAAAAATATTGTGAAATTGTTGCTGGAGCACAATTTATTTTTGCATTTAAAGTCTGATGTGATTGCTATTAAACTGACAAATTCTTATCAATTCCAGTAGGTGTCAGAGGCAGAATTTTGTGAAGCTTTGTCATTTAAAGTAATACTACCCACTACCAGATAAATGTGGCCGATTCAGTGTTTATATTGCAATACTTGCAATAAAAAGTATACTTTAGAAGAAGGTTAGCTATCTTTGAACTGAGAAATTAAATGCACTTGTATCAGTTTTTTGCACTTAAATGTCTTTGGCTGATTATTTACATTCTTTCTATTTATTTTGAGGCTTCTTATGTTACAGATTAAATCTGGGAGTTTATTGTAATAGGATGCATAATTTCCCAGTGCTCCTTTGCATTGATACAACAGGTTGGAGAAAACTATGACAAATCTCATGAGAAACTCTTGGTGGGGTTGTTTTGGGGTTTTTTTTGCATAGATTTTGAGGAACACTTTTAGGAAAGTACATTGTGCTCTTGGTTTGGGATCAACCAAATACCAGTTTAAGTAGAAATATGTTGTAATATATTGTAAAAGTATTTCTGGCTATCAGTGGTTTAATGACTCTCCAGGCAACTAGGAAAAGCTAAAAAACAGATGATCTGGCTGAGTTGTCTTTATTTCTACGGGTGACACTCCAAATAATAATAAGAGTTAACAATAAATGCACAAAAAAGACAGGAAAAGATAAATATATAAAGCAGTGGGTATTTAATAATAAATATAAGGCACAGCAGACTGTTAAACAGTTAACTAGTTCTGAATGCACATTTCTGTAGTGGAAACTGGATAGCTACACTGATGTTGTATGTCTCTGGCTTGATAACCCTGCTTAGCTCTTACAGTATTCATGTTGTAATGACGTGCTTTATGAGGGGCCATTCATGTGATATCTGTTACTTTTTGAACTTCTAAAGAAAAATATTTCGTAGTTTCTGCTTATTGTGAATCGAAATGTGACAGATTGTGTCTGTAAAAACGAAAACTAAAATTAACTAATTTGAGTCAGCACACAGGAAGTTTATCATTGTCACCAACACATTTGGCATTAAAAAGTTGTGTCTAGTAGTCTTCAATATCAGATGCAAGATGGTCGAATCAGTTTCTCAGCGTGGAATATTGTATGTTGTTAATACATCAAGAACTAATCCCTGGAGCATTTGTCAAGAATGGACTTTTATAAAATCTCCTGTTGATGAAATTAAGATTGCTTTACGTATTAGTCTCTAGAATGTAAAACATAATGTCATTTATACTTTCATAGACTACGGCTTACTGAATCTCTCAGTACTGGTCTGGAAGTGTAGTTTACTCCTTTTGAAAATTGAAAATTAGTGAAGATAATGTGATGTTGGACAATATGATTTTATATGGCAAACTATTTCTTAACTGATATAAAAACTAAATAAGAAATTAATAAATTTTCAGTGAGTTACCTTGGAGTCTGTGTTATATGGTGACTAAGTATTGTATATGTGTAAAATTATATACTAATATTTGACGCTAATAATTCTGTGTTTCAGAGATTCAGCCAAGGTGATTGTGCATTCGGCCGATGCATTTGCACCTGTGGCCTACCTTCATTTTTTAAAATTACACCTGGAGAATAAGGCAAGTAGATTGCAAATGTCATCTTCCTTTAAAGCTACATGCATGCTTTCTGTTTTTATGTTGCTTTATCACAGTTTGGAGTGAAGCTACATATTCTTGTGGGGGTGTACTTTCAAATAACAATGTACATAATTAGTTGAATTTTAGAACCTACCATAAGGAGAAACTCAACACAAGTGCTACCTTGTGTCAAATGAAGGATTGGAGGTAGTATGTTTGTGTAGCATTTTTCAGCTTGAAACCTCACGGTGCTCAGCTGACATGGTTCAGTCAAGCACATGTGTAACCTGTGTAGTACAGCTAGCCACACTGTGGAACGCAGCTGTGTTAGGGAACTGTATGAACAGTGTTGATTTGCTGGGAGGTGGCATCTCTTTTCGCTGCTTCTGATGTAAAGTAGATGATTTGAAAACTGACCTGCAAGTGCTCAATTTTTAAATGTACTGGGTTTTGTTTTGTCTTTTCCATACAAAAGACACATCTATTGAATGACTTCAGTACACATAGAGGAGAGATTATCTTGGTCAGAGGTCTTAAGGGAATCATTAGTAGTTCACTGGGATTCTTTCTCTTAGTTTACGATTCCATAGAAACAGCAGAAAAGGAACTCTAGTAGTTTAAGTATTGCAGGCTTTTGTGTGAGCAGAGCTAAGAAGGTCAAAACAAGTTATTTTTCTTAGTATTTGTCAGTGCTTTTCTATTTTTCTTTGAATTATTCTGTGGGTAAAATGATTTTTTTTTTCTCCTGAACATCTATAAGTGTTAATATTTTGTTGAAGGGTGTCTCATGATCTTCCTGCTACTGTTGCAGTCAACTTTTAATGGTCTTCCTACTTCTTTCTACACTTTGAAGACCACTGAATGTCTTTTAGGTGCAGGGATTGTTATAGAACATTATTATATTTGTATTTTACATTTCATGTCTCTTGAGCAATTACATTTCTTGAATTTCTTTCAACAGATCATGGCTTTTTTTTCCCCTCTATTTTTTAATTTTGTTGTTCCAAACAGATAAGATACCTGTACATTTTACTTCCATGGTGGCCTCATTCTTGCCATGGAAAGTAAACTGTATTTCAACCTTTCAATTTCTAGTTTGGGATTTCTTTCAAAAATAAAACATTAAATATTTGTGTGGGAGACTGTGAAAAGGATATCAACTAACTATGCGAAACAAAACCAAATAAGCTGAATAAAGGAAAATTTGGGAGCGAGGCATGGTGAGGAAGAGTGATAATATATTAATATTTCTTTGAGGGCACTGACTTTATTGCTTATGGCAAACTTGATTCTAAAATGCACCATACATCACTACAATGTGACAGGCTAGGGAAAATGAAAAACACAAAGCTTTACATAAATCAGACAAAATTCATACTAAAATGCATAACATTTTATGTAAGAATCAAGATTTTACTTTTATCTGTTCAGAAGCTCTTTTCCCCTTCTTATGTAGATGTTTTGGATTTGGATAAAGCCTCACAGTTTCAAGCAGTTTTGTAGTAAATCATATTTCAAATTCATCATAGACAAATCTGTCACACTCTCAAAGGGGTGAAGTTTACAGAGGCTTGTCCTGGATTTTGGTATATAAACTAATGTCTTGTAGACTTAAAAGGAAAGCAATCTATTTTCTGCAGTGGTTGTCTCATATGGAAACATGTTAGAATCTTTTGGATATAGGTTATCTTATGCCACAGTAAAATAAGCTAGTGTTTTAGAAGGTACGAATATGGACAACCAGTCAGTCTTTAATAACTAGTTACTAAGTTAGCATGGTTTAACTGCATATTTAGAGAGGTGGCTGCAAGATTGGTATGCCTGTAGTACTGTACTGTTTGTCACTGTTTATTGCTTACCAGCCCTACAGAAAAATTTAAATATCAGTTAGTAATTCACCACTTGAAAGCCAATCCTACAATAACAAATCACTGCAGGGAAAAACTGCTTTAGAAGGAAAACTAATTTTACTTTCAGGCTTTCAAGGGTTTACTGAAAAACGGGCAAAAAATACTCCATTATGAACAATGTATAGAAGTAGGCACTTACGTAAGCACTATGTGAAAACTATTAATAGACTGCACAGTGATATGTAATTCTAATAAGTATTATGACATCAGTTTTGTTATAATTTCAACAGATATACATATTTTTAACTTTTATTGTCAATTTGTTTCATCTCAGTTACGTGCCACAGGTGTTAATTTTACATTCTTTGAATTTACTTTTATAATCATTATGCAATAGTAGCTAGTGTACCTTGGTCACTGCTGTCCTTCCTCCTCTACATTTTCTTTAGCTAAATCTCTTCATGTTGAACTACAAAGCCTGCATAGAAATTTGTTTTAGATTGTTTCTGGCAGCAAAATGAGCCCTTGTGCCTGGGGGAAAGTAACGTTTTACTCATTGTTCTGGTTTAATACATTACGGTGCAACTTCAAGATGTGTTTTTTGCATAATAATTGAAGCTTTTTTTTAAACACACCCTCTTTTCTTTCATTACTAGTGATACAGAAAAGCCTAAAGAGATAAATAAATGCAACACTTTATTATGAAAGCCTTGTTAAAAGTTTCACAGATGTATCTTAAGATGACTTTCTTGTAGGCGTTTCACAAAAACATTAAGAATAAATAGCAATGCTAATAAAACACTAGTGCTCAAAATTTAGGAATGCTTTATTTACTTCATTGTAAAAAACAAGGTCACCACTGTGATGTACATAATACAGGCACCTAGGATCATTGATATTTTACTTTGCCAATAAGACTGTCAGTTTGTACATTTAAAATGTAAGATGTTTTTTGTTGAGGAGGTGGCATTTTCTGAAGTGTGCTCCAGAATCTTTAGATCAAGTGTATCAGCTTTTGTATTCAATACAAATTTAATTCTGAATATTTTCAATTAGGAACAAATACAACTGTGAAACATTTTTTTTACTATGACAGCACAATGAACTTGCAAAATATTTTTATTTTGCCCATATTATACTATTCTGTTACTCTGTTGTGTTGGCTTTTGAATGATCAGAAACAGGAATTAAAACTGTTGGAGCTTCCACTGATGTGAACATAACTTCTGATGACAGTAGTGAACATATTAGCTATCATTCGTGCTTTAAGATTTGCTCTTTCCCACATTTAATAATGAATACTTTGTTCCTGGAGTTCTACTGGGTAGCAGCACACATACATCAGAGAATACAAGCTGTGAAACTGCAGCCCGTTAGGTCAGGGAAAATCCAGAATTAGAGGGAGTCATGTAGTTTGGTTTCTACACTTGGCAGAAGGAAGGAGCCTGTTTGCCTGTGACAGATACAGGAATCATGCCTGCTGCTGCTCTTTCTTGTAGCATACGGTTGCATTGTATTTACCTATCATAAACTGATAGTGTGAGGCTTATTTGTTTTCCTGTTTGTAAAAGATTTTGACCTATTTGGGTGGAACACAAGTGCAAGCAGGTATGCACCTCTTAAACATCAGCAAATCTATTTCACAAGTCAATGTGGAGATGATTTTGAAAACAATTGTAAAAGTTAGAAAAGGTTTTTGGAAGGTATTTACATGGCTTGTGTACTAAAGGAGCACAATCCTGCAGGTTAGATTTGATTTAACTTCATAGCCTATTTCTGTCCAGTTCCTTCTGGCCTGAATTATTTTACTTACCATCCATTTAGGACTTTTAGGTGCAGAATTAGACATTTTAAGTGACGTTAAGGGGAACAGGAAGGGACTTCAAGTTGCAAAATGTGTTTTGCTAGTGATATTATGGGTGGCATTTTTTGATTACTTTGTCATCATTCAGTGATACTTCTAGGTAACCTTTAGTTTTCCTTCTGCATCATAAGAATACGGATAACCCTTGTAGTTATGTTTTCAAAACATAACAAATACTGCAAATTTTTTTTTACATTGATTTATTTCAAACACTAAGACAATAAATAATTTTCTTTCCTACTCCGTTTGATTGCAGATTCAGTCCGATTCTCTGAGAAAAGAGAATTTTTTGTTCTCTTTTGGTAATGAAGGGACTTTATTTCAAAGTCTTCCAGAGTAAAGGACTTTCTTTCCTGTGTGTCTGTGTATTGTACTTGAAGTACTGCAAGGAGATATATGTAGTCTCTCGCATTATGTTTATTTCAAGGAGTTCTGTTATCAAGGCACACCACAAAGAATAAAGATATTATCATAGTCTTTCCGTATTTCTTCTGAGCTCTCTGCCCCACTGTATTCTCAGTGCTGCTCAGTGGGAGAACTATCAGTTTTGGAACTGTGTTGTGATAGGTTTTTATACCAGTTTCGGTAGTGGTGAATGTAAGCTTTTTAAGAAGGCAATCTGTTGTTTTCATAAAAGACCACTGCATGGAATTTCAGCTATATCAGTCAAAGTCCTAGCTCCAAGGCTTTTTCAACAGGAGAATTTGGATCTTGGAACACTCGTGCATTTGCTTAGCTTCATTCTGAGCACACTTGCATCACTGACATGAGTTATGTGAATATAGTTAAGCATATGCATGCATGCAGGCTCTGATCCAAAATTAGGCTGGTATCACAATCTACGGTGGGTGTGGGAGAAACAGTGTAACAAATGGGAAAATATATTGCGTCTGTGAAGTAACGTGAAAATGTTATGTGATAAAATAGGTTCTGTAAGATTTAATTAAAATGTCATTATAGCAAGCTTGATTTTTTGTTTTTAAACTGATGAGAGTATTATTCAGGGAAAGTTAGTCTGTTTGTGGCAGTCTATAACTTTAAGTTTTAAATTCTTAGATTACTTTCTCTGTCGACAGGAATGGAAGACCAACATTTGTGTGAGATTTGAATGTAGCTACTAAACAGAGTCTGGCAGCTCTGCTTAGGCTGGCGTAGAGCCTGTTCTTCTAGTGCCAGGTTCCACACCTAATACTTCTGCTGTAGCCTGCACCTGTGCTGCTGCAGAAAGTGACTGATTACCTATGTTTTTGGAGCATCGTGGGAGTCAGCCTTGAATGAATCATTGTGATGTATCATAGGCATTGAAATCAGCAGTAGTCTATAATTATTTTTACAGTCTCTGCTGTATGTAAGAGACATCGTAGAATTTGTTGTACTACTTAGTAATTTCCAAAAATTTTGCAGCTGACCTGCTGTTTGTATATGTGTATAAATAAAGATGTATAAGTTTATTTATAACTGTGAAGGAATATTGATATAAGCTTAACAATTTCTAAAATATTGATATATTTTGGAAAAAGGAGTGTGACTGTGGATGATTCAGAAATTTAAGGTGGCATCAGTTTGGGATATCTGTAATATTAAAAAAGCTGCAGGAGAGTTCTCTAAGTTAGACCAAACCAGTTGTGATGCAGTCTGTGAGTCTCACTACATCCCCATGAATTTTTTATGAAGCACATTTTGCAGAAAACATGTTTAGAGACATAGCTGAAAGAACAATTTTCATGGATGGCATAAAAATGGAGTAGGTGCTCTTTTCATGTTAACTTGCAGAGCATATAAATTCAGTCCTCCGTGTTAGGGAATGGAGAGAAGTTATGGGTCTCTGATAGTACCTACTCAAGAGATCTGTAGCTCTAGATCTCTTAAAAGGTAATTCCATAAAACTTAACAAAAGCAAAAAACAAAGTGGCTGTCATACTGGCAAGCTGGAACTTTGCCCTTTCCAGTTAACGTATTTTTTTACCTAGTGATGGATTGTTATACCATACTGAAGTTAAAATCCAGGTGATGTAAAAACAAAACCCAAGGCAGCATTGTGAAAGTATCATTCATCTCACCGTGTCTGTGCATGCCTACTCAGGGGGCAGGACCAAGAGGTGCCAACTCCATAATGTCTGTATGTTACATTAGTACTCAGTGAATGCCGGTGCTGCAGTGCGAATTTATTGTTTCATGATGGATGTTACAAAATAGCCAGTGAAAGCAACTAATTTAATAAAACAAGAATTTCCAGGAAGTGGTAGCACTTTTAGCACTTCATGACACTATACAGTCTGTATATTTCTGTAAACCAACTTTGTATGGATAAAAAAAAATAGAAACTTTTAAGAACAATAGAAAAAACGGAATTTTCTTGGTTCTTGTAGTATAATGCAGATAAAGATCTATTTCAATTACAGATTTGTGTTCCTGCTTCTTTGTTTTCTGAGTCGTACCTGAAGGGTTAGGGGCTACCAGCAGCCCTCTGGGTAACAGCAAATGTATCAAATGACAGCAGTAGTCGAAGGTGTAATTCAGTGAGTGGGAAATGGTATAGATCCTGCTGGATGCTTGTATTTTGTAATGTAGGAATGCATGTTGTGTTTGTGCTAAATGGCAGTTTTCATCTTTGTGCTATTATGTTACATTTAGTTGACTTCTTTTAACCTCTCATGTACAGTTGATTCCCATAAAGTAGATTATTGCCTTGACTTTCATGACTTTCTTGGAGGAATGATTAAAATGAGGTCCAATCAAAGAACATCAGCCCCTCTTAGAGCATGGCTTTAGTATTTACGGCACTTATAAAACTCTCCTTGAACCCTTTCAGAGGCAGCAGAGCTGAGTTTCCTCTCGTAAGTAATGTCCTTGACATAATTTAGCCTTTTCCGAGAGTTTCCAAATACACTGCTTTAACTGGATCCTTTTTCTCTCCAGTGAAGTCAAATATTGGTGTAAATGCTAAGTTCTTACTGCAGGCTTCCAATGCATACTATAGTTTTCTGCCTTTTTTTTTCTCGCTTTTTTTACTGCTTAATATCGAGAAGACTTTTGAAGTTGCAAGAAGATATGTTTTCTTTTCCAAAGGAAAGAAAAAATGTATTAAAAAAAAATTTAAAATGTCTATATTCAAATTTGATTATCAATTTTTAATATAACCCATTTTGTTTGACAGCTTGATGAGATCTAATTGTTAAAAAGCAGAGAATACAGAGGGTCAGACTTCAGGTGACATTGAGTGGTTTGCTGTATAATGTTAATATTCTTTTTCATAGACATTTTGCATAGAAATTCCATAGACAGTACACTAATTTGTGAGCTAAAAGTGTTCAGCAGTTTCTATTCCATATTTAAGGGTTGCCAAAGGCTTCATATTTTGTCAGCTTTTTATCTTGCTTTATTTGGCTTTCTCAGCATTTTTGTGAATTTAGTATTTAAGAAGCCTCCAGTAAAATGCATAGTTTAGACACTGTATGAAATTTGAGACCTTTGAGCAGAAATTAATCAATAGAATCTGGAGTTACAGCATGCAGCGATGTTTGATCAAGGTTTATGGATAAATTCTGTCATAATTCATATTGGGTTTAGATGAAGTCAAGTAGTATTAGCCAAGCTAGTGATCCCAAAGTCAACATGCTGTGCAGCTTATGCTGCCTTGGAAAATTAGATGGAAGAGAGTAGGGCTTCTGATTGCTCTAAAATGAAAAAAATATATATGCATGCTTTAATTACAGGACTTACTGAAAGTACAGTGAACACAGAATTTTGGAAGACTGGTCAGTACACACTTTGCTTGTGTATTTTGCTTGAACAAGTGCACTGGGTAGTTTTTTCTTCCTAGACGTAAGAAAGTATTTGGGAAGAAGAGAAGGTACAGTGAAGTTTCCTTCCTTGTCAAGAAATTACTTTGATGTATATAAATCTTGGGAAACGCACTTTTCTGTATCTCAAAACTCTGAACATCCTGAAGTGTGGTGGGTTTGGTGGCAGGGACAGTGATATTGATAGAGATCAAAAGAAAGAGATTTTTTTTTTTTTCTCTACGTGGACATAGCATTCATTTGAGATTCCACAAAGTTTTAAAACTTTATTGTTAGTCTTTTGTTCTAAGTGTTTAGTGACAGTGTCAATTATCAAGTTGTTACTTTTTTACTTTTTCTCCTTTTTTCACTTCATTTATACTATTTTTGGAAAACATAGTTGTCCTGTATATAATTTGGGAATAGCATTTCTTTAACATAGTATTCTGTCTCTTATCTTGACTCTCATCATTTTTCATATCTGTTGTTCTTACTTACTACTAATTCTACATTTTTATTTCATATGATATGTCAACACGAGCACATTGTTTTCTGCCAGTTTCTGCAGTCTAAATAGTGGGAAATCCTAATGCTGTTCTTTCATGGTTCCAAGCTTAAGTACCCAGTGAGCTAGAGTATTTTTTGTAATTGAAACCTAAAATTTGAGTGATAAAATGTACTGATTTCATACTGCTTAGCATGCTGTTTACTTGCGCTTTTTTTTGTGATGTTTGTCTCAAGCAGGGAGAATCTTCAGGTACATTTATGGTCAATAGCTGCTCTTGTGAGGTAAGCTGCAATGATGATGATATGTTCCCTTGGTCAGAAGAGGATGAACCACAGAAAAACATTCCAGTCATCTGGAAGTCTTTGAGACATAACTCTTTGGATTTCAGTGAGTCTTGCACAACTTTCATTAGAAGAGTAATATTGAATACTTCATACCCTGTTGATACACTGTTAATTATAAGAACACTCTTGAAAAGAATATTTGTGACCTTTAATAACCAGTCTGAAAAAAAGAGACCCTACTGCAATGCGGTTTTGTGACAGGAAACAATAGATTTGTAGTAATGAAGCATTTCAAGTTATTTTACCAAAGGACAGAGTCACAGAGTCACAGAATGGTAGGGGTTGGAAGGGACCTCTGTCGCTCATCTAGTCCAATCCTCCTGCCGAAGCAGGGTCACCTACAGTAGGCTGCAAATGACATCCTCAGATGAACCTTCAAACTACCCAGTGGCCCACCTCTGCCACGTGCCTTCTCTGGGTCTGAAACCAGTGGCTGCTCCTAGGGTGAAGGGTTAAACCTACGGTGCGTGCCGGAGTTGTGGCACGCACCCTTTGTCATCCTGCCCCTCGGGGACATGCTGTGCCCAGCACATGCCCAGGGTCCCTAGGGGAGATGGCCCCGGAAACCATCACAGAGCCACCCAGCCAAACCAAAAATTGCCCAAAACAATAAGTAGGAAACACTAGCAAGCAAGTAAATAGACTTTGTTTGGCATGCCTTGTATAGTCCTGGTCTTCCACATTTATGAACAACAAAGTTAAACTGGAGCAGGGGCAGAAAAACACTACGAGGCTCTCTTTCCCCTCATGAGTTTCTTGTCGCATGCCATTGGAGCAGCTTGGTGTGTTTTACGTAGCGAAAATACGGCAGAGGTGGGATGTGTTTACTGCATTCAGGCACTCCAAGGGTGGGAGGGGATAATCAGAAAGGATGAAGTTATTCAAGCTATACACACCATGGGCACAAGAAAAGGGATGTAAACTGCCCATGAATAAACTTATACTAGGAAACAAAAGGTTTCTGACCACTTGTGGTAGAAATTCTGGAATAACTTTCAGCTGAACACAGAAAGCATCTCTGCTTTCAAAGCAGGATTTAAACAATACATGGGAGGGATGAGATAAGGTAAGCACATAAGCTGCCCCACTTGCAATGACCTACGTGTTGGAATCGACGGGGTAATCCGAATCCTGATGCGAGGAGCACGTCATGCAGGGTACATCGCTGGCTTCCCGTTGGACACTTTCTGCATCAGCAGTGCCTGACGTGGCAGTATGTGCTCAGGTGGAGAGGTCCACCCTAGACAGTGACCAGGGCAGCCGGGTATTTTTTGAGGACCACTGTTTCAGATTGAACTGGGAAACCAGAGTTTCAAACCCATACTTCTGTGTGTCAGGTGAGCAGCTGCGTCTTCTGCTTGGATCAGCAGAGAGGCTCGGAGAAAAACTTTTGGCTCAGTAGGACCTTGCAGACAAGGCAGGGAGGGAAATGCTGGATTTGAAA
>Ga0181612_152566_pt1 | contig 16501 bp, 5 predicted proteins | sample HoacroProtozoa21_FD_119630 | JGI IMG/M metagenome (GOLD analysis project Ga0181612, IMG submission 119630) | Hoatzin crop microbial communities from Cojedes, Venezuel. Combined Assembly of Gp0051906, Gp0051904, Gp0051908
AAATCCAAAACAAATGGAAATGACTTGAAATGATTCCTGGGTTTTTTTTGGTTTTCATATTCTTTTGTCTGTGTTTTTTTTAAATAAATCTACAGATCATTCAATTGCAATTATTAATTCAACTTTGGAGAGTAATCAACTTTTGTAACGTCAGCATTTCCTGCTGGCTTTTGTTTTTAAACCTATAATTGTACCAAAAACATATTTGTTTTCAGTACTTCACTTTGCCAGAGGAATACTTTTGCTGGTGCTGATTCTTAACTAAAACTACTTTAGAGTTTAATGGTATGTGGATTTTGTAGTATATTAGGACTATTATCTATGTAAAATCTACAAGTTCCAATGAACTTTATGGAAGTGTTGTATCATGGCAACAGGGAGCTAAAAAAGTTCCACTCTTTCTGGAAGAAATAATAGTGTTTGTAAGTGATACTGCATAATGAAACCTGACTTCATCTTTTTCTGTGACAGGCTCCACTAAAAATATCTGTACTTTGACTAACAGTGTTCTTTTTTTCTGTGGTGTGTCCCTCTCTGTGTGTTATCTGAGGAGAAAATAATCTCTTCTGGGTCAGGGTTGTCTTTGTGTATACTAGCTAACAAATGGAGAAAAATTTCGATATGGTTCTTCTAAGACTTCTTGTAATATCATTTAAAAAAATCATCATCATCTTCATTTGGACACACAAAGGAAAAAAATGTACATTTTGTGTAGCGCTAATACAACAAAAATTTTAGTTGTTAAAGATAGCTTCTATAGACAGTGACTTAAATCAATGTCCTGGCTCTGTTCTTGTTTAGAAGAATGCGTACAACTTGCAGTGGCATAAAACTGCCATATATGAAATAAAAAATCTGTATACTTGTCTTTTTTCCCAGCATATTAGGAAGGGAACAAATGACTGTGAGTGGAGTTTGTAATTCATAGATGTATTCAGCAACATCCCTAAAACTTCCATTGCAATTGAGATTACAAGTTCAAAACAACTATTCCGAGCTGCATGCTTATGGTGCTTGAAGATAACTCCAGATGAAAATTTCAGGAGTATATGTGTCTTTCCAACACAAAGCCTCATTACTCAGCATTTCATACAGAACAGGAAGGAAAGTAAAAAAAATAAAAGGACCTGAAGGGAACATGGAAGGTCGAGCATACAAAAGAAGGCAGCATCTATGTAGCATACTAATATCTCCCTTTACTCCAAACTATCAGTATACTCACAACTTTATATTAGTAAGCCACCCTATGTGCAGCCTGTTGCTTCGAAACTATCAGTAGTGTTGCAGGTAGAAGAGAACTTGTGGCCAAACAACTTTGATTTCTGTGAGAACCACTATACCTTTGCCTGTGTTTTCCATCTGTTTCACCCTGTACTTTTTTGCTGACTGAACACTGCAGCAAAATAAGACTAAGTTTTAGTGAAAATAGTTGTTCTGCTTGCAGTAGGAGGTGTTTACAGCAGTTTTAACTTAATTATATCTTAGGGTGGGGCAGACTTCGTATAAGAAAACCCTTTGAAGGCTGATACTAGTGCAACCAAAAGGAAAAAAAGAATTTTCAAGGAAAACACATATGCAAAATTGTGTCAACAAACAAGCAGACAAAGGGAGAGAAATGTCACCACATGTGCACAGTTGGTATTTTTATAGTTGATGTATTTTTCTCAGTACAAATTGCCAGCCTTAGGAAAACACCACAAGCCTGCAAGATCCATATTATTAAATTCCACTTCCATATATGAAGCTACTATGAAGTGATTTATAGCCACACTTGGTCCACTAGCATCTTATATCCTTATGCTTAATGATACCTCTAGCGATTGCCTGAAAGATGCTGCAAGTCAGCAGCAGGATAGAGAACAGAAAGGAGATCTATAGGATTTTCAATGCTGACATGGTAAAGAACATGCCACCAGGCAGGGCAAGCTGATCTTCAACACTGTGCAGTATTTATTCCAAGCATACCCAAAGTAAAGTAAGAAATGGGCTTCTAGCAAACATTCAGTCATAACTTTTACCCTGTACCAGAATGGTTCCCCATCCCCGTTTTCTCCTGGCTGTTGGCCCCTTTGGTGTGTAAAACAGGACAGAAATGGAGAGACTGTGGTGCAGGGCACATGGCAACATCCTCTCTCAATGCACTGGCCACCTAGAGAGGGTGGTATCATCACACAGGGTCATGTCACTTTACAGATAATTTGCCATGTGGATGCTCACTACAAGCAAGACCTACTTCAGATTCTTTATTTTTTTCCAGCTGAGGTAATAAATGGAAATGCAGTTTAGCATAGCTCAGCCTACACTTAGTGACTGTATTAGTGTCCCAGAAAAGTCATGGTCCACATATACCAATAAGCAATTTGCACTATGCAAGTGCTGCATGTATACAGCAGGAGTACGACTTCTTCATCCTTTGCACAAGTGTCACATTGTTAAAGGAACTAACCTAGCAATAATCGAATCCTGCAAAAACCAGATGTTTAGCTGGGGACTGGTGATAAGAAGTTAATAACTGAGGCCATCAATGACTTTTTTCCCAACAGTGGGCTGAAGTTCCAACATGTGCCTTCTTAAACAAATAACAGTGTTTGGCACAATCTCACAAATCATTATATTTTACACAACTTCCAGTGTTGTGAAGTAACTTCAGTTGTTGCTAATAATGAGAGGAGACTTTAACGTTCAAAACCACTTTAAAAAGACATACACTGAGTAAGTTAGTAGAAATGTATTAAACACAATTTCCAGGGTCATTAAATTAATTCAGTGCCACTTTACCTCTTTTGGGGAGCTTGGAAGGAAGCTATTAGATCAGTTGTAATTGCCTCATCATACAAGATCTTCATAAAATAAGAAGGGAAAGGGTAAATGCTGTGCCATTATATGGATTTTACAGGCTTAACATGACGAATGTTTCACTCATTTTGAAGGAGTTTTTCTTGTTATCAATGGAGTAGGGCTAGCTTAATTCTCCGGTGACGAAGCTTTACTTCCACCATTAATGAACAAATTGCTGTTTTCACAAGGGCTCATAAGACAGTCAGTTGTTCCTCCCTGCTTATTTAGGAGACCCTTAAGGCTTTCTTTGGGGACCTCATTATTTTCTATATGGCTAGAGAAAGAAATAATCAGAGATTTAACGGACAGTTATGTATAAATAAAGTAGAATAAGTTATCCCTCTAAGGGGAACCAGCATGAAATGGAGATGGAATCAGGAGCCGTACAAGCACAACCTTTCAGTTCTCCAAACTGTGAAGGACCTAGGTGCTATCTTTAAACATACTTTCGTAACAAGCTTAAAAATCTCAGAATTATTCTTTGCCTTCAATAAATCCATCAGGATTAGATCACACTAAAGAGTAATTTTTTTTTTATGTTGTGGGGGAAGTGGACCTGATTTGCAGATTGTGAAGCTGAACATAGCTAATTAGAGCAATATTGATTTATTCCAGCTGAGCACCTGAACCCCAAAGACTTCATAAAGCACTTGACTTTTTTCCTTCCTATGCTTAACCAGGTCAACACCTGGTTAAGCAATATTATAATATAGAAGACAATATTTCAGCTCATTGTTGTCTGCTGATGTGCCATGCTTCACCTGCCAATATTGCCTTCCCTGACTACAGGCAATGAGTACTATCTGATTTTACAAGTGATGCATAGATTTTTATCATAGGAATTTATGTATTCAGCTCTCCCCAGCACAAATAGGTCAATGAAGCCACACTGATTTACAATACACTTACAATAACTTGTTTTTCATCTTAGCTTCCAGTGGATGAAGAGACTAATTTTACAAAGCAATACAGGAATCTAGGTGGTTGTACATGTCCTTATTTTTTGTGGGTTCACTTGTTAATGTCAGCTATATTTAATGAAGTGACGAAGGCATAAAAGAAAGCAATCAGATAAATGGTTAAAGGAGAGCTTACCAGTGTCTTCAAAGAGACTGCAATTCTGGATGGACAACAGAGAACTGGTACTTTGATTTGGTCCAGAAGAAATTTCTTGGAAAGCCGGAAAATAGAGATGATCCTTAAGCTCATCCATCCATCTCATGTCCACCAAGAGACAAAATGAACACACATGTAGACCATAAAGAAGGCATAAGTGAGAGGATTCCTGTTTCGAAGGGAACTCCATAGCTGAGGTGAAAGTAAGACATTATGTTGTCCCAAGACATAAATCCAGGCCATCACTAACAGAGGGCTGTAAAATCTTGATCTTTGTTCAATATAAATTCCTCTCCAGAATTAGTTCCAAAAAAAGACCAAATGAAGAGCATTATGCACTTCTGTTGACATAAAGCTTATCATATAATCATCTGCATACCTCTCATGGCTGAAATAAAAGAAAATGCAAGATTGTTAGTAAACATTGCCACATAGTCAGCAGAGTCACCTGTTCTGTTAGAGGAAGAAGCAGTCTACTAGATCGTCTGCTTCGTGGAAGGCCAAGTGTGCAGGGCATAGTGTTCTCAGATGGGCTTGAGAGGCTCAAAAAGATTCACAAACATTTTATGTTTTGTTTCAACAAGTAACCCAGTTAGCCAGGTACAATGCTTTCAGAATGTGGAAAGGTATTTGTGTATTTCAGAAAAGAAAACTTTCTGGAGAGTTCTAGCAGCTCTGAAAGAAATTTAACAGTATTTTTTATTTTTATTTGATTCTTTTCCTGGTAAAGAGAGAACGTTTTAATTACCTGTAACTACATATGAAAATACAGTTCACTGGAGATGATTAACACAAAACCAGACAGATTTTGTGGCATCTGTTCAACCTGAATACACAACCTACTGAAAAGAAATGATAATATAGCTTTGTTATAACTGATCAATGCATTTGTTCTGAAGGATTTAATAAGATGCAAATCCATGGGAACTGTGGCAAAGGGGTTTTAAAGGTAGGTAAGAGATAGATAGATTTCTTGCTCCATGAAAATCTTAGAGATTACAACTTTTAAAGCCTTCATTGGAAATCATTAACAATTTAGGAAGCTTTCTTTGTCAGAACAGATAGACACAGCCACACAGTATGGTGACTGAGGAACTGATAACAGCTTGATGTCAGTGATGCAAGTCCCTAACCTGATTTTAGACAGAGTTAGGACTTTACCTCAATTTACCATGGCCTAAGCAGACTCCTCAATAAAACTTATTGTCAATAAAACTCTTGTCAAAACTGGCATGTTTTCCCTAAATTTTTTATTTTTAACGAATCAGGGGATTCTGACAAAAAAAAACATTTTGCTTAAACGTGAAAAACCTTGTACAAACCTACTGTCTTAGAGAAAAGAGAGGCTGGAAAGACAGTTAGTGAAAGGCACAGTCTCAATATTCAGCAGTAATTTAAAAAAAACAAGTGAAGGCTTTACAAAATATGAAGGCTACTATAGTAATTACTAATGTTCACTCATCATGTGTACTGCATTCAGGTTTGATCACTTTGTCCTAACAAGCAAGTCAAAGAAATAAAACAGGTCCTGAGAAGGGCAACAAAAAATAAGAAGCATGGGTAGTGGGGAGGAGCACTTCTGTGAAAGAGAACTAACAGAACATAGCTGACTGAGTTTGGAAACAAGGGTAACAGGAAAGATGGTAGTAATCTAGAAAGGCAGGGGGTGTAGGCAGAGAGATGAGGGTTGTGTTTTGGCATACAAATTTGTGCTAGGATATTTTTTGAGACATACACATTTGAATGTTAAAGGAAAAATTGTGATGATCTGCAAAAGTCAGTCATTTTGACACACAAAACATATCTTTCCCTGAGAACTTGCTTTCAAAGAGATGAATAAGATTTCCCTTATTTTATTTTGAAAAATAAGACATAACTTTAATACAAAAAGCTGAGGAATTTTTTAAACAGTCTCTGGGTTTTCTCATCCCAGGTTTATGCTCTCAGTGGGTTAAATCAAAATCCCCTGTTGTTTCAAGTGGCGTTCTCTAGAGTTTATGTGCGTTTTTAGAGACATCTGCTTGACCCTTGTGTATTAGACTGCACTAAAACAGTTTTCTTGCAGAACCCAAAACCGGTTGGTATCACACAAGCCTGAAACTGCAGTAATTTTATACAGCAGGTGGCAGGGGCAGCTCTAAGGATAAGCAAGAAAAGAAGTTGTCTAGAGCAACAGGCTTGCTGAGGAAGCGTCAAATCTTCCTTGACTCTTCTCTTATCTTCTCTTTGTAAGAGCACAGGAAAATCAGGTTAGATGCTTCTACCAGTGGCACTGGAGGAGAAGGTTCAGCCAACATAGGCTGATAGTTGCTTTTGGGGCGAATGTGTTGAACTTGCACTGGGAAACGTTGAAACGTTGCTGTTTCCACTCTTCTCATTTTCTCGTGGTAGGAGGAGCAGAAAGATCTATATCCCATTTTTTTTCCCAAATACCTGCTTTAGTTGTACTGCTTCCTTCTGTCTCTCCACTTCATGTGGTCTTGCTCTGTCCTGAGCCTTGAGATGGCCAAATTCCATATTTCCTACCCTGGTGAGAAGTGTCGAGCTGGGCCCACAGATGTGGCTTCCACACGTGTCAGAGACTGCTACTCGCAAAGCACCAATGTCATTTCGTGAGGACAAAGCTGACGCAATTCCATCAAGTGAGTGCTCTTGCAATTGCCCGCTCTATTAGAGACCATCAATTTATTTCACTGGTTTCTTTTCCTTTTAATGAGGAATAACTTGAACTTAAAGACAGAACATTTGTTCTTTGCTGACCTGATACATCAACCAGTAAAATAAATAGGTTGTCACTAGCTTCATAAACTCTGGACTGAGCCCTCTGTATGGAAAAACTCTATCATCAGCCAAGTTAACTTGGTCTCTGCAATGTCAAAAAATTGAGAAGTCAGCATGGCCAGTGGGTGGAGAACTGGTCCTGTGTCTCTGAATAAGAAAATTTGGGGTGGGTGTAGGATGAGAAAGTGGATTTTAGTGTCAAGCACAGGACTTTTTTTAGAGCAAGTAGACATGCAAACAGTTGAACACTGACAGCAATCCTTTATTCTTTTTTAATGGTTCATAATTTCTCAAGGCTAATGATGAAAAACTAGAGGTCAGCAATATCAGCTATTTTCCTGCCAGTCATACTCCTACCTCCAAAAATGAATCTAGTAGATGTCAGTTTTTGCTGCCATCAGTTTGAACTCAGATAATTGTATCAGTGTTGGTACAGAGCCACCCTGAGAGGAGAAAATGCCAAATGCAACATATCCTTTGCTGTAGATGGAGTCCATCCGCCTTCAGAAGGTGATATCACAACGGGCTTCACTCATAAGTTCACTTTGTAGTTATGACGGTGAAAAGGATTTTAAAAAATAAAGCTTCAGTTTATTTTTAAGTTACAAACTTTCATAACTGATGAGCTGTTTTGGGCTACTCAACTCCCTCCACCTCCTCTGTAGACGAAATTAAAAGCAACAAACTTTAAATGGGTATATATATTTATACTATGCATGATTAACTCTCCAGGAAGGAGCCTACTGCTGCAGGAATCAATTGAGGAACCATTTAGTAAGATTTGAAAAAAAGAATTAGGTAAGTATGGACAAGAAGAACAGTTTTATAGTTGTGTTATCTTGGTTATGCAGAGATTACAAGACCAGACAGTTTCCCTGCTTCAGAACATAAACCGAGCATCATCTTGATTTGAGAATTTATCTTCTCTTATCCTATGGGATGTGATGCCAAGTATTTTTTGCAGGGTGTTTTTACAGACAAAACCAAAGCTTTGCTATAAAGGTCAGTGACAGAGCTGCTGACTGCAACTGTAAATCAGGAGTCACTTCACTGAAGTTGGTAGGTTCCATGCAGACATGACCAATGTGGGATCCATCCCCAAGCCTGGTATATCTAAACCAGATAAAATGTAACATGTTCCAACATGATGATATCCGGTTATTTTGCTCATCTCATTCTCTCATGTCCTTATATATAAGAATAGATAAGACTGTTGGACATTTCCAATAACTCCCAATCTTTCTAAGTTTGAAATTTTACTTCATGTTGGAAATAAAAAGAATTTTAGACTTGTCTGAAAAACAACAACAAAAAAGGTTATGCTGGCCGTCTGTACCAATACTGAAAATTCAGCAATGTGTTTTCCTTTAAGAAGTTATCACCTCTGAGAGCACAGTGTATTGCCACAAACTACCCACAAGTCTCTTGTTGTGCTTTACAAAAAGCATTCATCTACTCTTTCAAATACTGAGCAGCAGCTGGGAGTGATTCAAAGCTTCCAACAGAGTTCATGACAGATATGAAAGAACTGAAAAGAAATGGAAAAAGGCGCTGGCAGTTTGTGACCAACTTGGGAGAGAGAACCAGGAGGTATTCAGCATGGTTACGAACATTGAATTATTACATCTCAGAAAGGCAGATTCCAGTGAACTCGCTACGTGTCAGTCATGGAGAAGAGCAAGTCAAAGAGCCTGGCAAACACAAGTGCTTGGGACAAGTCTTAGTTTCTGATCTGCATGCTGCAAGAGAGCCTGCAACACATCTTGCACCCAGCCTTGGTCAACAGAAAGCATAACAAAGGTGAGTTTGATGCACAAAACAAGCTCTGACAGAGACTGGGAAAATCTGATTATGTATGCTCTTTGAGAAGACAGCACTTACCTTTAATATGAGTTTGTGTTAGGACTAATGTGAAACAAAGGGAATGTTCCAGATTATAGTCTGTGCTGACTGATTATCCGCTCTGTGAACCTTCAGTCACAGATAATGCGTCTAACAGCTCTGCAAATTGTAGTCTTCATGAATTCCATCTCCCTCTTGTTCATATTTCTAGCTGTTTTCCCTCAAACAGCTCATCTTTTTTGGGTGCTGAAATACATTGGTGCTAGCTTAGATAAATCACAGTAGGTGAAAGACTGAACATGTTACCTGGTGTTTTACTTGGCTTTTGACAGAGGCTGTGCTAAGTGTAGCAAATGTCAGCTACTAGAAATGGCACCTGAAAGCTGAAAGGAATTGTTTTCTTTCATTTTTCTTAAAAGCCCATGCAATAGGGTTATGCACATAAGACATGGGCAGATGATATTAACTGAGGCTGTTAGCACAAACATTAAAGTCCTCCTCTCAGTTTGGACCAAATTAAACTAAATTTGGATACTTCACTGAAACAGCAACTCTATGAATACAGTTACCTCAGTTTCCTTGATAGCTAATAGAGAAAAACCACCACAGAACTCAGACATCCTCTGAAGCTTCCTACATTTTTCTATTAATCACAGAATCACAGCATGACCGAGGTTAGTAGGCACCTCTGGAGGCTGTCACCTCAAACACCTCTGCTCAAAGCTAGTTAACCTACAGCAGGTTGCTCAGGTTTGTGTCCGGATGGGTTTTGAATATCTCCAGAGATGAAGACCATACAACCTCCCTCAGAAATCTGCTCCAGTGCTTGACCACCCTCATTCATTTTTAGGTAATCTGTATCATTAATATTGTATGGAAACATAGGCTGCTTAGGCTTACAAATTAAAGCTGGAGTTAAAAGACACAGCTAGGACAGGTTTAACATATGTGAAATAGTGACTTTCTAAAAAATATCAATACAAATTTTTTTACTACGAATGTCTTTGTGATTTAAATATTTGTAAAGAAAGAGAAAAAGATTTGTGGGACAAAACAATATTTTTCTCTAAACCAAAATTTTTATTGGAAAAAAGATGTGTGTCATGCTCTTATTGGTTCCTGTTCTTGCATGACCACATCCTTGACTCTTTTCTTACAGCTTCAGCTTTTACAACAAAAAACAAGCAGCTACTTCTTTTTATAAGTTTACTAGTATCATTTGATTGTCAAGGCTGCAGCCATACCACTACAATGAAGAAAATTATTTAATTATTTTTTTCTTAGTTTGCCTTAGGTCCCTTGCTTTTGTCTTCCAACCCATTTTCTGGAAGGAGTTGGAGAAGGTCCAACAATGTGAGCAATACGTATGTTGGGTTTGAGAAGTTCAGTTGATAAACTATCAGAGGATTCATGGTTGTCGTAGCAATTAGTGCTCCTTATGTAGTGTGGCATGGCTTCCTGTTTTGTTACATATGCAATCATGGATTCTTCAGTGTGGAAAGGATCTCAAGAGGCTTTCTAGAAAGTTCATTTTCCTGAGATAAAATGAACCACATTTATATCATGTTTTCCTAGCCTGTTTTTAAAGCCTCTTACACAGGAAGACTGTAAGCAACTGAGAAAACATCTTCTGTGCTTCACTAAACTTATTGTTAGAAAACTTTTCTTAACATTAAATTTTAAGATTTCCTGTTGCAATTAAATGTCAGTTAGGATTCATCCTGAGTGCCATGGCCAAGAAGAACAGATTTTTCACTTTAACCTTGTAGCATCTGTCCATCCATCTTTTTATTACTATCAGGTACCCATCTCTTCTGCTGTTCTTTTAGATCCAGTTTAATCAGTCTTTCCCTGTACATTGTGCGGTTTAGCCTTCTGATCATTCCCGTAGCTTTTATTTGAAATTAATCTCATCGAATCCAGTGATTTAATGGTCACCAGTATCTGAAATATGGTACATATTGGTTACTCATATTTTTATCATGTCTTCTATATTTTGCCTGATTTTTTTCCTAGGTGTTATTTATAAAAACTATTCTTTCATTCCTGCCTGAAATTTCAGCCCAGTCTTGCATCCTTAGTGACCTTAACAGGCTGAAATAATTGTGCGACAGGAGTGTGCCTGATTATTGTCGTCCATCAGTCAGGCAGTAAAAGACTTTATTTCTTTTGGAGGTTTGAGGTTTATTCCTTTGGGTCACCCTAGCAGCTAGTCATGAAGTTAGCAATAATTCATAGTAGACAGTGAGATTGCACAGAACAGAAAAGTTAAGATTTCTTAGGAAGGCTCTTTATAAATAATGGGCTGTATTGAAGGCACCTCTCTCACAGCAGTCACCAGATGTATGAATCAAAAAGGAAACTTCCAAATACAAATTAAGATTAAAATATTAAAATCTATGTGTAAGGAAAGATAGCTACATACATAAATCAGTAAGGTTGTCCCTCTACATCGTAAGTTAACACTTCTTAAAAAAATAGTTTACTTTTGGAAAAAAGATACATAAGAATGGGAAGGAACAGGCACAGTGATTCTGATCTAATATCCCCACTACTCACACCTAGTGGCTTTGAAAATGATGCTGCAGTTGCTAGAGACAGGTATGAATAATAGAGTCTTACATATTGCAGCCAGATTAGAATGAAGCAGAAAAGTTCCTGCCATTCTTTAATTTTCTTTTTTCAGTTAACTGTAAAAGGTACATATGTTATTAAGGAAACATTATTTAAATTTACTTATCATGTTTCAAATTAGCTACTCTTCAGGGTGTCTAGACCTAACTTGAATGATATAAAATTATATCCCTCACATGCCTAAGAGTATATAAATGAAATTCAATGCAATCAACAATCATCAAAACAAACTGCCCTTTCCCCTATACAAGCACAGATATCTTCCTTACAGTTGCTTGTTTTGTTAATAACCTAGATCATAACATGAGAACTTAACAGTTCTCATCAGTTTATTCTTACTACCTCTCTGAGAAAAAAAGGATGTGTTCTTTTATTCCTAGCTTAAGATGTATCACTGGATATAGACACACTATGAAACTTGTGTAGGGGAATGGATGAGATTCGTGGTAGGACACTCTACTGATTTAATGTTCAGTTCTAACTACCGCTAGAACTACAGTGTAACACTGAAAAATGATCTTAGCTGTTCCCTGAATTCAAACAGCCTCCATGGCCTGAGCTGTAATCCAGAGCATCTTTTGTTCAAAAGCTTATATACACATTGAGCTGGGGGCTGACTGTAAATCCCAATGCAACAAGTGATGCCAAAGTCCTTTTACAAAGACCTACAGTTCTCTCTGCAAGGAAAAACCCAAGTTATCTTCTCTCTCTGACATGATAGCAAGAAGAGATATCTAAAGATGCCATTCACACTCAGAGGTGAATAATTTCCTGTAGCTAGTTCTTCTCTTTGTAGGAATAGCTATAGAGTTTCCCCAGAACAACCAAAGATAAGCAGCTCAGAACAGTGGTTACTTTAGTCTTGAAGCCACTTGGAGGCAAAGGTGTATTCTACACAACACCACAGAGTTCACAGATTACCCTTTCACCCCCCACATCCAATTCTGTAGTATTTTAAGACAAAGGAATTTCTATCTAGAAGTCACCTATCTGAAGGAGAGCAAGATTTCCAGAATTTGATTTTGAATGCAGGAATCATAGAATCATAGAATGGTTTGGGTTGGAAGGGAAATTAAAGGTCATCTAGTTCCAACCCCCTGCCATGGGCAGAGACATATTCTACTAGACCAGGTTGCTCAAAGGAAGAGAAATGTCCATATAGCCCAATACATAGAAGTAATTGATAGAGCAGAAATGTCTTCCTATTATAGATTCAGTTGCAAACAAGACTCTTCTTCTTACACATGCCTGGTCAAGCCATGCGTCTGTATTGCCTCCTTGTTTTTCTCTCTCTCTTGAATAATACTAGTTCAGTCATCATGCTGTCAAATTAGGAAGAATACATTTATTCTTACTTGGAAGAGGCAAAAGGCATATCCTGGCACTAAAATATGATGGATTAAGTTGATATAGAGCTTAATCAGAGACAACTTATTTTCTCAAATCAACATTTGACTTTATAAGGAAGTAAGAGATAATATTAGCCAATATTACTTGAAGTCTATTTAATGAAACGTTATTTTTAGGCATGACTGTATTTAATGTTACTGATTTTGATGTAGTAATCTTTCTATATCCCACTTTAGTGTCTTAATCTCCTATTTGCAGGAACTAGAAGCTCAAACTGTACGTTCTTCAAACAAAGGATGCCAATGGCAAGGTTAAAACAACATAATTAAAGCACAGATTTATGTTTAAAAGCTATCAACTGCTAAAATCCAGTTTCCTGCTTACAATCTCCCCATACGATTTGCCTCATGTTTCTCCTAGGTAGTTATTACATCATTGTTTTGGTGTATTTTTTTTTTTTGCAGTGTAGCTTGATTCAAGAAAATTAGGATCTTGTCCTTTAAAAATTGTTTTTAAGAAACTCTGAAGATTCTACAGCTGCATTTCTTGCTTGAACAATCCCTGATGGGACTGGGAGGGAGGGGAAGCCTCATTACAGAAGCTGGAAAGCAAATACACAGGACTTGGCTTGCCATGCATAGTCTTTCGCTAGAGTGCACACAGCTGTGGAGTCCCCAGAAGCATGGAAGGCAAGACGAAGAAAAGATAATATAAGCCTTGGGAGAGTTATTTGGCACTTCAACATAGAAGTGCTTGTACTTCCATCTGGGTTGTATGCAAAATTATAGAAGCCAGAGCTATATCCTTCTCCTTGGGCTGTTGACAGGATTTTGGCTCTCACTTTAATGTTTTTTTTATATGTTTGCCAGAAGGTTAGAACCACGAAACTTGTGCTGGAAATGGCAACCTATATTCTACATATGAGTTCATACTAGCAGATGGAGGACAGAAAGTCAAACCAGTTCTTTCCTGTCCTTTGAGTCTTGCAGTTACACCTCACAATGTTTTTTACTTCTGAATGCTTGCTAGCCCTTTTCCAATATTGTTTGCATTAGCTTTTTCCGCAGTTAACTAGTTTTTTTCAGTATAATTCATGGCTGGCCAAAGTGCTGCTCAAATTTCTTGAGCAACCAGCTGCTTCTTTTACTTCAGCCTTTCATTTGACATGCTTTAAAAAAAAAGTGTGGCCAATCAATCCACTTTGTTCTCTTCAGTATTTTTTCAATATCAACGGGAGTTTTCTTCAGTTAAAATCATGCTCTGTTCTACTGACAGAATTAATGAAGGTGCTGTAAGGCAACATTATTCCATCCTGATAGAACAGAGAGATTCACAGATGGTATAAATTGAGGGAGATCCATTAGCCTTGGTTCTCTGTGTGTGTGTGTGTGTGTGCGCATACATGTGTGTATGCATAGGCACGCATGCATGTGTATATTTGTGTTTACTGTCTCCAGTGATGTGTCATGTAAATTTTAGTAAGAAAAGGACTACTCACAGCATTTTCAGTGGTAGCAGCTATTCCTCTCCTTTATTTTCGGTTTGTAAACCATTATTCTCTAAGAGTAGCAGTTCTGACTACATCAGTTATTTCAGGTTTACCAAAGAAGTTGGTAAACTGAGGCATGATAGGAGATACTGGGGAAAAGAAAGACTAAGTTTGTTATACCAAACATCTGAATATTCTTCCTTCTACTAATGTGGAATAAATCAGCTGACCACTCTTCAGCTCTAAATAACTTCCATTGTGCTCTCTAGTATCACTTTAGAACAGAAAAAAAAATATAAGGTTCAAGACAAATGTTCGTACAGTGAACATAAAGGAACTATAATAAAATCTTGATTTAGGGCCAAGATTTTAAATACAGAATAGATCATTTTGATCATGTTGTCTATTCTGCTCAACTCATGCCAAGAATTTTCACCTAATAGTTCCTGCTCTGAGCCTCCGTGTATGTTTTCTTTCCACTATATCCTGCAAACTTCACTCCAGAGATGGTAACAGTTGTGGAAGAGCTGATAATTGTGAACATAAAGTTTCTTGTTGCTCTGAATTAAAGTGTTCTCAGTGAGACAGCGGGACTTTCAAAGATTTCAGCCAGCTGAGAATCACTCCAGCATAATAATATGCTTTGACTCATTCACTGCCACTCACTGAAACTCCAAGAAGGTCAAGGAAGATGATTTTAATTGAAACTGGGTTTATTTTTATTGCTTTTTTCACTAACTCCAGAGCCAGAGTTTTAGTCAACACATAATATTCAATATTCTGGAATTCTCTTAGTGTTTATGGGACCATTTGTTATATGTTTAACAACTCACAAGCAACAGTATTTTCACATTAAAAAAAAAATAATTGGATCCTATGAATGTCAGAAAAATGTTCTCCGTGCAACAATTTATTTTTTACTTAAGAGAACAATCAATTATTTTAGTCCAAGCTTTGTTTAATTCTTTTTAAAATAAGAAATTAATAAGAAGTGTTTCTTTATGACCTGGAAGACTTGGGAAGAAAGTGTTTCAAAATGGATTGAAAGCAATACTTGAATTTCTTTGGAAATCCACGTTCTCTGGAAATTTAAGCTGGTTGACCTGGATGGAACAAGTTTGCTCAAAACACTCAAACATCTCCAAGCATTAGTAAGTGCCTGGTTCTCCCCTGACTTCATATTTAATTGTGTTGCTCATTGTATTTACAATGGAATTTTATTTGGGGAACTGAAGAACTAAAGCATGACATGTGAATATGTAATAATTTGGAACAATAACAGATTAAAACCTTTTGCAGATGTAAAAGAGGTAAAAAACAAAGGATACAGAAATAAATTTCTAATTCTCTGTAAGTAATAGTTTGCATAGTCATATGTACCTTTGCAAAGGTGGATGCAAAATACAATCTTCTGATGAAGTAAAAACACAACACAGTGTCAAAGATGAGAGAGTTTAGGTAGTAATACCATCTTCACCTCTCCTGTAGACCGTTTGTGCCTCCCCCTGCAAAGTACTGTGAATGTGTTTGATGAATAACTGTGAAAGAAATCTTTAGCAGAGATAAATCCACACAAATCAATTGACTTCAGTTGACACCCCCTCAATATCTGGCTTAGTGCTAAGACCTGGTATTTAAAATTAAGGACAAAAAGGATCTTTTGAGGAAAAGAGATGCTATTGGCTGTCTCTGGGGAGGGAAGGGAGACAGAAATGGGCCTGGAAACTGTCCAAACCAACAGACTCCTAAGGCAGTCAGATCCTTAATCTCTCACTGGAAACAGACCTGTGTCTGAGCAAAAGAGAGAGAGAAAATGCTGTGATTATCCTAACAGACCTCCAGACACTACTATGAGCTCTTTACTAGAGAAAGAAAAAGTGCTCTAGCAATTTCTTTTGCCTGGCTCGTCAGAGTTAGCTCTCCATTTTAATAGCTGGATTCTCAAATAGTCCTTTAAAATGCCAATGATGCTACCTGTGATGCTACCTGCTTGCAAGTGAAATTACCTGACATGCCTCCAACTGCTTTGATGGGAACTGATTTTACATAGACCTATCAACATGTGAACATAAAGAAGGTTTACTAGCAGGAAGCACCAAGGAAAATAAGACACTTAGTAAAGCAGTCTCTCTTGGGCTCTGCAAAATTTTATTTTATGGGTGCAGATGGACAAATCCCACTGGTAGCATTATTTCCAATGAACTGGCTACTTTTTCAGACTGGCAATCAACACCATGCACCTTGTATCTAATAATATCATAATATTTTTTGCTGTTTTTATTATAACAGTGGTCCTGTGGGGCATTTGTCAGTTTACACAACAAGAACTTAGGCACAGAATTTGGGGGACTTTTAAACATTTAAATAATCATAGAATAATTTGGGACCTTTAAGGTCATCTAAACCCAAACCACCGTCAATGGGCAGGGGCATCTACGACTAGATCAGGTT
>Ga0181612_143350_pt1 | contig 16500 bp, 10 predicted proteins | sample HoacroProtozoa21_FD_119630 | JGI IMG/M metagenome (GOLD analysis project Ga0181612, IMG submission 119630) | Hoatzin crop microbial communities from Cojedes, Venezuel. Combined Assembly of Gp0051906, Gp0051904, Gp0051908
CATGGTCAGCCTGTCGTCCAGTGCCACATGCCCCGACCGCGCTGGAGGCTGCTGTGCCTGGTGAAGGCGGTGGCAGAGGAAGGAGGGAAGGAGAGAGTTCCCCAGGGCACCTGCTCTGGACAGGCACTGCTGGCAGCCAAGCCAGGGCTGGAAGCAGGCTGTCATGTTTCGGGAATGGGGAGGGGTGCTGCGGGGCCTGGGCCTGCGTCCTCTGCTCTGGACAGCTGTCAAAGGAACGCTTGTGCAGAAACATCAGCAACTCTGTTGCACCACACTGAGTGGCATTTTATATAACAAACACGTGAAACTCCCGGCTCTGACTAATGGGGTAAAGAATACCGGCAGCAAAGGGGACGCAAGTGGCTGTTGCAGTACAGGGGAGTGAAATTTGAAATGTGTTTGCAGTTCCTCTGGTCTGTGCGTTGGCGCTATGAAGCCCAAGAGAATCTCTTAGAGCTGCACATCTGGACAGCCCCTGTTAGCCATAAGGAAGTTGTCATTAACGGTTTTAAAGCACATTAAAGAACTATGTGCTTACAAAGGTCAGTGTGCAAGCTGGAAAAATTAATGTATTTTATGTGGTATGCAGGGCCACATGCAGAGAAGCTGCTTTGGGAACCCTAGCTAAGACTTCAAGAGCTTAAGTTACCTGATTTTAATAGCAGAAATGGGGGGGGGGGAATGGGAATATGCTGTCTTTTTTGACCCTGTATGGTAGCCTGATACTTCTTTTTCTAAATCTTTTTGCTCTGGCAAAGGCCTCATACTCACATCTGTCACTTTCCCAGCACGTTGTGCAAGTATTAGGCTCTCGCACAAAAGGTATTTCCCACCATGAAGTTAAAACTTTAGAACTCAGCACCGTCCACTTGTACTAGGTATTGTGTGTGAAATAAGAGTTATCAGAGGGCAAAACCACACATTTTCACAGTGATATTTTCTTCCCTACAGAGACCAGCCAGCTAATGTCATACCTTTGCACCAAATCTAAAAATGCTCATTCGTATTAAACAGTTGTAAGAATTAATTTAAAACCAGCAGTGTTCAGTCAGTTTTAACGGGTTTTGTTCTTGGGAATAGCTAGGAGTTTTTGACTGAAGTGTTCCTAATCAATTCATCCTGATTCTGATGTTCAAAATGGAGACTTCTGGCCCAGAAAGGAACAGCTTGGCAGTAGAGTGAGTGGCAGAACATTATTTCCTGTAATGGAAAATGAATGTCAGCCTGAACTACAGATACGTGTTACAATGTCTGTAAGTATGCAATTGTGAGCTATATGGAAATAGTTTTGTGATCATCACCTACAACATGCAATTAGCAACCAAAACTGTACAGCCTAGACTGCTATAATGATGTTAGATAATCACACTTGCTGTGAACAGAGCAGATGTTAGGCTTGCACAAGTCCAGTGTACAGGCTGAGATAATGTCCCTTCTTCCTCCTTTCAGTTTCTTGCCCTGCTAGCCTTTCAGCTTTTCCCTTTCTCTCATGGCCTGTACAAGTCAGCTTGGTTACTCTCCTCAAACCCTGGCTCAGGGAGAATACACAGCAAAGGAAAACCAGAGAATTATGAGGGCATGCCTATTATTATGAATATCCAGGCGGAGAACTGCAGTGCGGCCCCACATTTTTGTGCTAGTTAGAGAATGTCTCACCCTGGGCTTTGTAAACCTTGGTGCATCTCAGTGTGCAGTTAGGACAACAATAGTGTTCCACGGTTGCGTACCCCACAGAGTTAGCTGCGTTCTTTACAGGAAATCTGGTTTCAGTTTGAAAAACATTAGCAAACCCCAAACAAAACAAAACCCTGTGGAAGTTCCTGTGAGTAAATGCAATAAGCCAAGTTGTGCTTTATTCCCTTGTAATTTCTTTGTTTACCCTGTTTATTTCTTGAGCACTGAGACTATGGCTTATCACAAGCAAAACTGAATGATGGCTTCGATGTGTTTGGTTTGTAGTTTCAGTTGATGTTCTCATAAACTGGGGGGTACATCCCTGCAGTCTGCCGTCCTCTGAAAGTAAATGGAGCGTATGCAGATACACAGGATTCCTTGCAGGCTAAACCATTTGGACTGTAATCAGCAAGATGCTGGATGGTGCAGCCCTGAGGTACTAACCAATGTGAGTATGCATGGCAGAAGCTGTCCATGAGTCAAACACTAAAATATATTACAGGAGCCAGACAATGGGAGCAGCTCATAATATTTTGAGGTTTAACCAGGCAATTACAGCATATTTCTCTTATTAACATTAGAGAATATAAGATTGCTAGGAAGACATTTGAATGTAGGGTTGGGAACAAGTGTCTCCCTGGTACACACACAAAATTCTCTGAGGATAGTATATAAATACTGTAGCACCACTACTGTGATGTTAGCCATACCCTTCTAACAAATGCCATTTTCAGGAGATTTTGTAAATGCTGAGAAATGATGCCCTTGCCAGAGTGCAGCAATCCCTGAGCACACTCAGCTGAGAGATTTCTGCTTAGAAACACTTGCTTTTTCAATAGTGAGGGCCTAAGCTTGCACCCAGAAAGGAATCATCACAGCATGGTGTCGACATATCCATGCATAAATATTTCAGCCATGCAATCTCTGTCTGTCTAAACAGCTTCACATCAGAAGCGAGCTGTTGCACACTGTCCTAACACCTACATGTTTCTGCTACCTCATTTCACCTCCTGGGATGTTTTGCTTTCGTATTGTTGTTCCAGAGGCAGGACACTGTAGAGGTGGTATGAGGGCTCTTTGCTAACGCAGCTGTTACAGTGATGAGGCAGTATGGGCTGTGTGCAGGGGAAAGGTAAGACATAGTTTTGCCAAGCATTGGCTGGTGCTAATGAAGGGCCTGCCTCACAGTACTCTCAGAGGCTAAATTTCTGCCCACATCAAGAGTTTCAGCTGCATGTTGCCTTTTGTACTGAATTCTAGGTTGATACTACCTTGATAGCTGAATTAGAATCCATTCTGGAGCTTTGGATATTTGGAAAGATACAGCTTTTGGTTTCTTTCGTGATTGCTACTAGCTTAGTATTAAACTCTGATAGGACACTGCTCTGAATGTGAGCGATTTTTTAGGCAAGGAATTCTTCTCAAGGATTGGCAGCCAACATCTCAAATAGTTATCACAGCCAGCAACTGATGTATATGTGTAGCCTGGCTGCCCCACCGTTAAGGGAGGGGATCAAGAGAGGCACAAGTCTGTTGAGCTCCTGACATTTCCCTCGTTTGAGCATAGAACAAAATGGCTCTGCCCTGGCTAAACACAACCCAGCGTTTCATCCCGATAAAACATACCCAAGTTAACTGTTCCCCTTGAGGACTACAACACTTCAGGTGTATCTACACTATCAGATAACTCATAGCATATCCCCAGGTCTTGATCCTCTTATTGCCCATACTAGGCAAACGAATGTTGATGTCCAGGGTCTCTTCAAGTATTGCACAGATACTTCTGTCAAAAACAAGCTTAAACATCGTCAGGGGGGGATAGTTTGCTCAAGGGGTAATTCGTTTCCAAGCACATGGATGAGACTGCGCATGGGTTAGCAGTGCACAGTTTGGCCTGGCACTGGTGATCCCACATTCAGGTGGATGCATTTACCAGTGTAGAAATAGCCACTGAGCCTGTTATGCAGGCCCTCCACGAATGCCAACAATCCTCAAAGCAAATAAAAATTCTGGAGTGTTGTGACTGTGAGCCTCCAGATATTAACATTTTTCATACAGTAATGAATCTCAGTGTTTTCTTAAAATGCAAGAGCTGGTGAAAAGCACCTCTCTGGCCCCCAGCTGGTCTAATACGAAAAACACACTTTAGACTTGATCCATCTATGTACCTGTCAAAGACCAAGCAGTTTTAAGCAAAGTTCTAATTGCCTTCCAACACAAAAGAAAAGTTGAAAATACCAGTTGCTGTAAAGGGCTGTGTATTTCAACATGTTTCATATTTTCTTCCCAGGGGACAGAGCTAAAAGATAGATGAAGTACTCAAGAGCTGAAAAGCAATTATATATTACACAAGATGTTTAAGAGCAGCTTCAAGGCCATCTTGCCAATCTCTTTTATTATCCCCCTTTTTTTTTGAGAGGCTAAGATCTCTGTCTTAAGGACAACTGGCTCCTTTGCTTGCTTCCTACCAGGGATCTGGCAGGCTGTTGTGTGTTCTCTCCTTTCCATGCAGTTACCAATTTTCTAATTAAGTCTTGCGCCTGTCCCTATTAAATCAATCAGAATGTCGCCACTGATTGTAGTGGGAGCAGGAGCCGGCTTTAAGGGCCAGATTTGCAGAAAAGCTCGGCATCTATAATTGGGGCCAGGTTTTCAAAGGAAGTGGCAACCATGTGCAAGTCACTGTCGCTGTGGGAGCCGCTCCCAACCCTGCCTTTGCCATGCTGGCTTCAGCTCTGGGTGCAGAGCACGTGAAAACCCCAGCTTTAGAAACTAGTGCTGCCCCAGTGAGTGTAATAGCAATGAAGAGCTGTCAGCAGCCCGGGGAGAGGCAGTCGGCACTCTTCCTTTTGCCTGGCTGAAGCAGAGAGTTTGGCGAGTGGTCGAAGAGGAACATCCAGGCCTTGAGGACTCAGGGACGTGTCTAAAGTGCTTATGCTATTAGCAGGGCGAGAGAAGTAAAAGATGCTCATCCTGAACACAGGGAGGGGTCAAAGTTCTGGCATGTGTGCTGTTTTAATGAACAGTAGGGTATTTTCTTTGTTGTGTGCTCTTCTACCCAAGTCATCGCGAAGTTTGCCAGCCGCTGTCATCACCAGTATTGTTTCCAATGAACAGTCAGGCTTTCCCCAGACCAAAAAGCCTTTTGTTCTGGAGAAACAAATGTGGCAGTATGTCATCAGCTCAGCTCAATCACTCCTTTTTACTCAGGGGCTAGTAAAAGGAATTTCTGACTTTGTCGTATCAGATGTATGGGTTTGCTCCATCAGCTGCTGAGGGCTCCAGTCTCTGAGAGCCTGCGGGACCTCCCAGGGACAGGCACATCCTGGCAAGGAGAGGGACTGCTGAGTGTCCTCCTAAAGGGAAAAGAATTGACTGGGAGCAGCAGCTAAGCCTGCTTCTAACCTAATTCATCTCCTGTATATCAAATAGTTTATGCATGCTTTAGTATATAACCGTTTTAAAAATAGTAAGAGATTTATAGTTTATTTTAATATTAAAAATAAGATTTTTAGTCAATAAAGCATCAATTTTATTATTCCCATGACTGAAAAATCATCTTGGTATTCTTACAGTAGGCAACATACCAACATGTCTGTTGCTGGGCTGTGACAGTAATGCAGTTATCTATACTGATATTTTCTTCAGCCTGCTGTTTCTCTTCTTACTGCTCTTCTACTGGATCTTACTGTTACTACTACCAGCTCTTGGACAGGGGTGATCTTGGGCTTAGTAATTCAGGTGAGTTCTGCTACACTCCATTCTTTTCTCTTACTTTTCTTCTGCAAATCATATAGCTCATTAGGGTTGATTATTTCAGCACAGTTGTTACCCCTACATTGCAGATACTGTCTAGTAGTATGTATCCACCAAGAGATATCTACAAGCAGGGCAATAGACACACCTCAGGTTATATGGTTGCTGTATGTTGTGTTCAGATGCCAAAGGAATGGACTGAAGTTTTGTGCCCACCAGCAGTCCACATGCTGTGGTAACAGAAACCACAGAGATATGTAAAACTTAGCTGTGTAAAGCTATGGAGCCAAACCCCTGCAAATAAGCGCCAGATCCATTTATTATAAGTCTTATTTCACATGGTGTTGGACAGATTTTTTTAAAAGTCCATTAAAAACAATGAAGCAACTCTTTTTCTGGTATATTCTGAAAATAAATAGAATTTCTGAAATAGTAATGTGAAATCCATGCAGAAGTAGAATAGCAATACAAAAAGCAAAATTAAGCAATGATAATTAAATGTGTTGTCTATAGCAACTTGTGAGTAAGTGTGCATAGTGGTTTTTTTTTTCTCCACTGTTGCACCCTTTGTACTCGTTTCATATTGATACTGAGGGGTAAATATTTTTTTCCAAAGGACTGGGAATCAAATCCATAAGATATGCAGGTACTGAGTTCCACCTGAACATGAGGAAGAACTTCTTCCCTCTGAGGGTGACGGAGCCCTGGAACAGGCTGCCCAGGGAGGTTGTGGAGTCTCCTTCTCTGGAGATATTCAAGACCCGCCTGTGATTCTGTACCTAACTCACATGGACATCAGGAAGACCTTGTTAAAAAAGCTTTCCTTTATGTTGGCCTACAGGCCCGCAGTTTGCGTCTCAGAGCATCTCTCACATTTGAGCTGCTATAGTACAGCACGGGGAAAGATGTCACAGATTCCTTCTTTGCTTGAGTATTAATGATTGTACAGAAGAGCTAGTATGACTTAGATTCAAGTCTGTGGGCAAAATCAGTCTCTGATGTAACTATTCATCTCAGTGAAATTGCAGCAAGGTTGATTATAATTAGCATGACCGGTAAATGTACCTGATTTTTTTTAACTCTGATCACATAGGCTTATGCACTTACAGTGGTCAAGATCTTCCTCCCTGCATTTTTATTCAAATGAGACATTTGGTAGAAATTCGCTGTTACAAATATGTGTATGTGATTTCTCAGAACTTCATACAATTTTCTCAGAAACCTGTTCTTGCAATAGAATGTTCTTTTTAGCAGTTTTCTTGTTCTTTATTTTCTTGTACTATGCAATATCAGATGGCACTTGTCAGCCTTTTTTATTTTCCCTCAAACATTATGCCTTCTAAAAATGTTTTCTTTTTCCTCTTGTGGCTAGCACTTGTGGTACTTTCATGTACTCCAGTAGTGAACAGGAACCTTAAGAAACGTTAACCCAAGAAGCAACATTTTAAAATTACAGTTCTGATGTAACAATCCTTTCTATATTTTATGTAGAACATACATGGGTCTTCATCATCATGCAAAGTCCCTATCAACTGGAATCTGGGGAAGATGAATAATCAGAGATAACATTCAAGATAACTTACAGAAACTGAACTGGTTTAGGAAATTGTACAATGTATGCAAGTTATCACCATTTTTATCTTCGTAGCCCTTTGCCTGTAAAGTCAAAGCATTTAGGTTCATTTCCACCAACTCTTCACATGTCGGGATCTGAGACATTCAAAACGGCTCATAACATAACCCAGAACAGCTTCTGCTTCTTTTTTTGTTCTGCACAGTCACCTTGTAATTTTAAAGTCTGATGTCTTGGGACCTCATAAAGCTCAGAGTGAGTCCTGTGTGAGAGAGATCTACTTCACTTCTCCGACACCACAGCGTTCCTGTTTCTACTCCTGAGGAGATGAGGTCTGCGGTATGTCTGATGCTCATCTTTCCCCTCTTCTTTGGGTCAGCAGGTAGGAGCTGTCTGTGTTCAACATTTCGAATGAAGGAATAAAACATTTGCCTGTCTGGCTGCAGCTTTTAAAGTAGCTGTGGGAAGCTGCTCCCTAGAGCTTTGGAATATTATGCCTCTTGCTGAAGAAGGTGGAGTAGCAGGAGGAGAAATATACTGTGGGCAATAAACTGCAATAAGCGTGATTCATTTTATGGCTGCTGCCATTGCATTTGTAATATGTCTAGAGTCTGTGTGTGCATGCAGAAATGTCTTTGTGTCATTATATTATTAGATTTCTGTAGTACCCACAACTAGCAGTGATCAGGCAATCTAATTCATTGAGATCATGTATATTTTTTCTGCTAAAAGCTAGAAATAGACCTTTGTTTCTCAAGAAGGGGAGATAATTTAACTGGAAAAGTTACATCTGGTTTCCTGCATTGTAGTCAACACATTTCTGAGTTCGTAATAATTAGCTTAGGGGTGTATTTTGTTCAATTTCCAGAAGACATTTATATTACTGTGGGGGAAAAAAATGAACATTTTCAATCTATAATTTTAGTCTGGTGGCAAAATATTAAACATTTTCATACCAAGGTGTAGATTGTATTTTCAGCCATTTGACCTTTGGGATGTAATGACTTAATTCCCCCCCAGCTGTTTGCTGAGGAAATGTACCTACTTCTCTTCGGATTCAGCATATGTCTGGGACGCCATCAGTTTATGGCAATTTAAAAAGCTGCTTCTTGTAAGTTAAGGTGCTGTGGACCATGCACATGCTCCTAGCTTACTCCAAAGTGAGATAAAGTACCTTCAATTAAACTACTTTCCGTTTGGTTTAAGCTGAGTGCTTTATTTAGCTCTTGGAGCAACCCAAGAGAAACTGGGCTGCTGGTGGTGGGTCAGGAGAAGAGCCGTAACTTAGTAGGAGTCATGGTAACTCAGTTATATTTAATCCTATGCCCAAACCAGGGTGTCCCTGCTTCACACCTGCATGACCTTAGCCTGCTGAAGGAGGCAGTGAAAGTGCAGAAGGCATGCTCATATCTCTCTGGATACAGAGTTGATAACTCCAACAATTTTGGAGGTATCAATGATCACACTTGTGTGTGCCATAGCTTACTGATGTACACAGGTAAAGGTAAAAATGGTCAATTCATAATGTTCCTCTCCCAGTCCTAACAAAGCTTTTTGTTTACTCTGTGTAACTTCAAACTGTTTCACAAATGCTTTTTGCTTCATTGATACCTCCTCTACCATTTTATGTTTGTGCCAGCCAGGTACTGAACACTAGCACTGTCATTTGGCAGCACTTTCGCCAGATGTCAATGAATGCACCGGGTTCTCGTACCTAAAGAATTAAACCTCCATGGTAGACCATAGAGAGTCAGCCAGTCTTAGCCTCCTGTGAATAAGACGTAGGCCTCAGGCTTCCTGTTGTGTGGCTGAAGTTTGATAGATCATTGCCCATCTGCCAAGCTGCTGTAACTAGGCTCACACAGGTGCACAGAAAACACAAGGCAATGTGACTTAGCTTAGATCTCTTCTCCTCCACGCTGAACTAAAATCACCTCATATTTACTCAAATAGGAGCACACACATCATCGCCTGCTGCAAGGTCACTGGATGCTCAGTGACGTGGGAATCAACTCAGACTTGATCAAGAGTATGAGCCCTTAATTATTCGTGATCTAGAATGATTCCTAGTGGCATTTTGCAAGAACAGGGAAGTTTGTACTGGAGTCCTATGGGTGGAGCACGTGTAGCTACTTTCTTGTTAAATTTGTTTTGCATTATCATCTGAGTATAATTTTCGATTTTATGTCTGTTCCAAGCTTTTGGGTAAAGTTCACGTGTAATGATAAACAGCTGCTTTGTTGCATTCAAGTGATAGATGGAGTTATGCCCACTGATAGGCAATTTCTTAAGCACTTCAGCATCTTAATGAATGAAAGATGCTCTCCACTGACGGTAGAATCACTTAGGTCAGTTCAGAACTGAACATTGAAATCTAGGAGTCCAAGTGCTGAGCCAGTGAAGTATTTGGGGTGGGAAGGAGGAATTCCAGCATTCCACCATTGGCAGCAGTTATGTTTCAGAATTGTGTAGTACCTTTAGAGAGGCAGTGGAGAGTGTGGGGTGGAGCAGCTCTTGGGAAAACACAGCCTGTGATTTCTCCCAGACACAATCTGAGGCCCACGAACAAAAGGAAAGATTTCCATTGGTCATATCCCCCTACATACGACTGTGCATGGCCTAAGTGAGCCAGCAGTGTTAGTAATTCCCATTCCATGGATTTCTGAGCAGGGACAGCCTGACTCTGACTTCTCCTGAGTGGCTGCTGCAAAGCAGGGGAATGCTACACTGATGCTGCCTTCTTGTCAGATTATTTCACCCTTTATCCTATCTTCTTTCTAAGATTAGTTTTCTGGAAATAAACAATTTTTAAAGCCAGGGCCTGAGCTGAAATCCTTACGGACCAAATGCACTCTTAGTTATCTATACAATAGCCCCTGAGATAAATGTTCATGGTTGGAGACGGGTGGCTCCCACAGATGCTACACTGTCTTCAGCCTCAGCCCCAGGATGGATGGCTGAGCGGAGCCTGTTTGGCTATGGCATATTGTTGAGGTTCTTTTACAGATCTCACCCTTCCACAGACATCATATAACTCTTTTAAGTTTCTCCACAACATAGGTCTCAGCTGCATGGGTTTTAACAGAAAAAAATACCCAAAACACAGATCTTCTTCCTGTGCCTGGGGCCACACTCATGCTTGTATGAAGGAGAGCCCCTCCATTTTCACCGTATTAACAGAAGTGCATAAAAGCAAAAGCAGAAAGAGCACTTTTACACTGCATTCATCAACATGTGAAAAAACAATCTACCTGCAACAGTTACGGGCTTGTTCCATTACGTGTCACGAAACAATTGTCTCTGTGCATGCTGGTGCTTTTAAAGCTGGCACTGCTGTTGACTTAAAAGCTGTTTGCGTTACATTTGCCCATTAAGTATAGATTTCTGTATGTACAGCACCAAGGTGAACAAGTCAAACGTACACTCACACCACAACCAGAGAACTGCTGTAGTGAGCATGTCTGCCTGAAATTCTCACATCCCTGCCCATGTCTTATTATCATGTTTTATATTTAAAAGACCAACACAACATCATCAGTTTTTCTAGGAACTTGATCACAAAGGTTTGACAACCATCTTTGTGTTGATGTTGTACTGACAAATTACTGCCGTACAAGAAGTGGAGAAGAGGAGTCTCCCCAGACTGGGGAGCGCTGAGCCCTCATTAAAGCTAGTACTTAGTAGCTCAGTTCCTTGTTCTGCCAAAGACTCGCAAAGTGGCTTTGGCTCAGTTTGGATGTATTGGATACATATGGATATATTCAGATTATCTGTTTTAGCACCACAGTTAGATATAGATGCTTTCTAATCCAAGTTCAGAAGAGACCTGGGGGCCATATTCAGGCTGCCTTTTATACATGCTCGTATTGCTATTGTAGCTACTTACTGGCTGGTCTAACAGTGGCCTGAATAGCTCTCTAGTGAGCATCGAAGTTACTGTCAAAGTCCATGCACCCTGCAAGGTGGTCTGAATAAAGCCCTTTTTTCTCTTTCTGTCCCCTCATCTGTAACGCAGGGACAGTAACATACTGCAGCAAGGCTACGGAGATGTTCAGATCCCAGTGAAGAGGACAACATGGCTACTTTTATAGGCAAAGATCTACTATGCTGAAATAATGTAAGGGCACCTGGTTTTAGAGGAGTTTGCCATCTGCGAGAGCTGACTCCACATAGAATATCCAAGAGCTAAAAAAGGGATGTAGAAGTTAGCAAGAGTGCACCCTGGCATCTGTAGCAGCAATTTTACATTGACTATGCTGTATTCCAGCTTAGCTATTCCCAGATGGCACTGTATTTTACAATTTCCTCTTGCAGTTGACTGCTATCGTACATATATATAGTACAACAAAGATGTATACAAGGGTGGATTATTGCCTGTTCTTTGTTGTACACTCTTTCCCAAGGATCTGGGGCTTTATTTATGTGGCATTTAGTCTTCCTCAGAAGAGTATCTTTGCCTGGAAATACAATATATGCAGCAGCTACAAAAGATAAGGAGAAAGAGAACAGTATGGCTAATAATGAGAACACCAACAGCAAAGATGTACAGGGTTTTGTCACAGTAGTCCTGAGGCTGATGGAAAGGTGGGATGAAATTTGGCAGGTACACAGAAAAAACCCAATAGTTCCCAAGAATGAACCAGAGAAAGAGGAAAAGGCTGAGGGTTAGATGGATGTAGTACTTGTGAGCATTCTGCCTCCAGGGATATTCATCATCATCATCGTCAGCAATCACAACAGACTTGGAGAGCAGCTGCCTCATCTTGGTTGAGTCGTACAGCAGAAGAGTCACCTGGAGACATTGAGGGAGAAAAGGGAGTAAGTAAATTGGCTGTGGAAAGCCTGAACACCTTCTGACCACTGCCAGCCTTTGGGCCAAATTAAAACTGGGTGTGGGAAAATCATGTAAGAGAAAGCTGAGTAGCCACAAATGAGACAGATCTTGCTGGCAAATAATGCATTTTCCCCCTACAGTTTATTCACCAGTGAGAGTTGGGCCAGACACTGGAAAAAAATTGCTAATGGTAAGCATGGAAAGACATGAGAACAGATTGTGTAGCGAGATGGCAGCAGCTCCCACGCTGGAAACTTTTAAGAACAGATAAGAGTAACTGCTAAATGACTTAAGTGGAGTAGTTCCTGCCTTGTAGTGGGTGGATTTGTCTCTCCTAACTCTATTTTCCATGGCTATATAGGTGAATCAACTTAAACAAAATTATGAAGGATCTAGACTTTGACCTAAACCACAAATAAATTACTTCAGATTCTTGGAATGATTCTGTCAAGTTTTCTCCAATTAAGCATCATTTTCTCACATTGCTCCATTCCTGTCTTCTATCAGAACCAGCAGGGAAATAGGTGGAATACCATGATACTGTGAGGTTAGGAAGGTCTGGTCTGTAGGGAAATGCAGTAGGACTCATCAGCAATGCTCAGAAGATTTCTCGTTTAGTCTTAGCAGTACAAAGTACGTAGGTAGGCTGACTGCAGTGTAGAGAAGCTTTCAAATTCCTGTCCCCTAAATGACTTTCTTAATTTTGGTAGACTTATAGGAGAGGTATACACAGGGCCCAAGAAGGATTTGGGCCAAACATTGTGAAACCTGTGTTATCTTGCGACACCTGAAACACTTGGCCCCATCCTCAAGGCACTGGTGGTTGTAATCGCAGCTCGCCTTTTTAGGTATTCAGGTTCCTGTGCAAGCCTCCCTGCAGTGAGCTGTGTCATTGGGAAAGGGACTCTGAGAAACCAACTGAGCAGGAAGCTGCCTCGGCCAGCCAGGAATGAAATTCAGAGGGAAAGGTAAAAGGTGTGGATGTAGAAGTGGCTATGGGGAGGGATGTACTGTCCAAGCAGGGGTTCTCAGCCACGTTCTCTTTCCTGAAGAAAGAAAATTCTGTGCTCCTTTTTCTGCTTGAAATGAGAGAGAAGAGCACCCCTCGTTTTACACTCTCCATTCTCCATTAGTCAATGATTAATGGTGAGAACACCGGCTAAGGAGAACCCATTTGGGTATATGTTCTGCCTTGTTCAGATTTTAGTCCACGTGCCCCTTTTTCCCGAGGCAAGGCTTAGCAAGAGGATCCAGGACATCCTGGGAAGAAGACTCTCTTGCTCTTCCCTGTAAAACTGTTCAGTTCTGTACAAATTATTAAATATTTGTTCACAAAACTAGCTGTTTTTCTAGCCCAGATGTTGGTACCAGTTTGTGAGAAACAGAGATTAAAGTCCCAGCACCCACATAGGCAAAAAAATGGTGTTTCCACTGGATGTCTCACAAACAAACTGGTAGGCTTGTTCAAACCAGCAGAGCATCTTCTTCTCAGATGAACATTTATTTTAGGCAGGCTCATGATACACAGGAGGGACAAACCTGCCTGGCTAGTGGGTCTGAGGTTTCCGCGTGGGGACCTGTGGCTTGACCTGAAGCTCTCTGCAGCTCATTAGCTCTGGGGTGAGCTCAGCACATAGGCAGCCTGTACTCAAGCTTCGCCAAGCTCAGCAATGGGAATGGGGTTAAATGGCAGATAAGCACTGGGTGTGAGGAAGTCAGAGAAACCTCCCAGGTGGATTTATGGATCTCAACTGCATCTAACCAGTTCATGGAAAGTGCATTTAATTCTTATGGATATCACCTTGCCAAGCTGTGATTGAAGCAAATTCTGGCAGTTGCTCACATTGTTAATAACTGCTGAATATGCATGTATGGAGCAGCATGATATGAATTTGGCAGGCCGCTCCTGATGCTGTAGAATGGTTCAGTTGCCTTGGTGAACATCTGTAGGTTATCATTGCCTTTTGAAAGACTGGAGGTGGTAAAGAAACAGATGAGGAGCCTATAGATCTGTACAGATCTGGGCGTGAATGACTTGCCATTAAACGATGTCCATCACAGGACAGTGTTCATTCAGACTTCATCCTATACCCATTCTCTGAGCTTTTAACTCTCAGAGGTCAAGCAAATGTACTGCTCAGTGAAGTCGGTGCTGTCTGATGAACATGACAGAGGGCACAGTTGAGACAGGTGGAATTTAGCTTTAGACCAAGCGCTATGAGATGGCACGTGAGTCAGGCCAATCAAGTTCTGACCAAATGTATTGCCTGACTGCAAAGTAGGCAGTCCTGCTGTCAGCTGAAGACAAATTCAAGCCATTATTTGATGTCAACAAGAATATTAAAATGTTAGCTATCCCATTTGTCATCTTATTTAGGGTGAGAAAAACAGACTTTAAACCAGAAATAGCTAAAAAATAGTCAACATTTTTGATCAAGGATTCAATTAATTTGCCTGAAAATTTCCCTTCAATTCTGTTTTATTTTCTAAACTATTATTAAATGAACCTTTGATTATACAGACAAGTCCACTGGTGTGATTGAATAACTAAGCATTCGCCAGTAGAACTCATAGCATGGCTAATTCCTTATAACAAGATTAAGCACTTTCTTTTTTTTCTGCATTTACTTATTTACTGACCAAAGGTTCTCGGGGGCATGATTCATATCCTAGCGATGTACTGTGGTTTGGTTACCACTGTGAAAGACTGCAGGGGATGAAGAGACCTGCAGAGGAATATTCTTTCCCCCTTCTTTCTATCCTGCTAAAGAAAAGGGGCTAGAAACTTTATCAAAGGGGAACATAGTAGCTTCTGTCTGCAGTGTCTGCTGGCTGCAGTATGCAGTACTGTCAAGTTGGGGACTACCAGGTTCCCTTTCAAGGGACAGGCTGCCTGTACTGAAACCTTAGGCCACAAGACATCAGGTCTACCGTGTCTGCCCCATGGGTGCCAGGGTCCTGGGAAGGCAGGCTGGGTGCCGGGTTGCTGCTGCCCGATTAGCTGTGCAGGACAGCCAATGCTACCAGGACAGGCGTTCGCTCCAGCAGCAGCACTTACTGTTCCAAGCCCTTCATGCCCCAGGGGTGCGGTTCCAAAGCTCTGCACCTTTTCCTTCCTTTGGCAGGAACATCATCAGGACAGCAAAAACCAATTTTGCTTAATCCTGCTGAGAAGCCTTAAAGTAGCTCTGCAGTCTGTTGTGACAAGCCTCTTTGTGCCCACTAGCAGCCACTTAACACCATCTGCAAAGGGACTGTCAGAACTGGGCAATACTTTACCAAGTCAGTGCAAAATTATAGCTTTATATTGACCAGGGTGTAGCATGGATATAGGGGTGTCTCTAGTTGCGAAGCAGCCAGGTCCTGGCTCAGCGAAGATATAAGCGAGCACCGTCCACTAGAAGACAGGCATCTGTGGTTAGAAAATGCCGTGCCTAGGTTAATAAGCCCTGCTGTGATGCAAGGATAGATTTACTCTGGAAGGAAGCCATGCTGCTGCATAGTCATTGCTTCTGGCCAGGTCAGAGCAGGAGTAAATTGAACTTGTGAAGGATTATGTACAAACACCTGTAGTTTTATAGTATTCCCAAACCTAGGAGAGTAACCTCACTTTTTGTCTAACCTGTGTGTCTGAAAACGAAGGAGTAAGGTCTGGCAGGCTTGGAGGACTGCTTGTGGAAATAGGACCCCGTTTACCACAGGCATCCATACTATGTAGTCGTTTCCCTCAGTAGGGGTGGCAGCACAAGTGCTGTGATGTCGGAGAAAGTCACATCACAATGTGTGGGACAATGCTGAATGCTGAATAGCATCTCACTTGACCGACAAGTGCTTCAGGTGCTGGAACAAGCACAGTTCGATCCTGATAGCTCTGTTCAGTACTGCATGCACATAGCTGTCTGGAGCCATCATTATGTCTTAACTAGCAAGTCAAAGTCTAGTCACACAAAATATTTTTCACACACAGAAGGCACATTACCTTTAAGCTGCCAATCACGCCACCCACCAACAGATATAATGGAATTAGTGGTTGAACTGGGCAATCTTCCAAAAACTTCATTCCTGAATAGCAGAAATTAACGTTTGTTATCTCAAGTGATCAAATAGTGCAACAAAATGTATGGTGAAAACTAAAGATACTGTAAGTGCATTGTAGTGCTTAGACCCAAGACTCCTATCTAGCGTCTATTGAAATGGGGGCTAAATTAAAGGGGCTTTGCATCTCCTGCTACAGGAGTGAGGGCCGTGAACAAGCAAAAGGCAGGAGAAGGAAGAGAGAGAGCGAAGGTAACAACAGCATTAGTGTTGTTCTGGCATTACCGATCAGAGCCACATACACAGGTCGATATCTCATGGATATCTCATGCTAGTCAGCATGGATTCACCAAGGGGAAATCATGCCTGACCAATCTAATAGCTTTCTACGATGACATGACTGGCTGGGTAGACAAAGGGGGAGCCGTGGATGTTGTCTACCTCGACTTCAGCAAGGCTTGCGACACAGTCTCCCATAATATCCTCCTAGGGAAGCTCAGGAAGTGTGGGCTGGATGAGTGGTCGGTGAAGTGGATTGAGAACTGCCTGAATGGCAGAACTCAGAGGGTTGTCATCAGCGGCGCTGAGTCTAGTTGGAGGCCTGTAACTAGTGGTGTCCCCCAGGGGG
>Ga0181612_162074_pt1 | contig 16496 bp, 8 predicted proteins | sample HoacroProtozoa21_FD_119630 | JGI IMG/M metagenome (GOLD analysis project Ga0181612, IMG submission 119630) | Hoatzin crop microbial communities from Cojedes, Venezuel. Combined Assembly of Gp0051906, Gp0051904, Gp0051908
CTGAAAGAGTGGTCAGGCATTGGAACAGGCTGCCCAGGAAGGTGGTTGAGTCACCATCCCTGGAGGTGTTTAAGAAACGTGTAGATGTGGCACTTCAGGATATGGTTTAGTAGGCATGGTGGTGTTGGGTGGATGGTTGGACGTGATGATCTTAGAGGTCTTTTCCAACCTATGATTCTATGGTTCAGTTGTATCTGTCTGGCAGAACAGAGATATCTGTATATCATCTGCAGAGAGGTGTATCAGCTGTCTAGTTATTGCAAAGAGAAACTATTTTTTGTCATTAAAGGACCTAATTCTCAAGTTCTGTTTTCCTCAACAGCAATTCGGAGTCATTCTCCGGCCAAGCCTGTTCTTGTTTTTGTGTCATCCAGACGTCAGACAAGGCTTACTGCTTTAGATCTGATAGCTTTCCTAGCCACTGAGGATGATCCCAAACAATGGCTGAAGATGGATGAAAGAGAGGTAGAATCATTTTACCTGCATTATTTGTGCTTTTTTTCTATTTTATTGATGTTTGTTTGAAAAGAAAATACACCTAAAACAAAAGAGTCATTTGAGGGTAGATATTGAAATAGGCATGCATATGCCAGATTTCAATATGTATTAAAACTAATGTCAGCATTAAAACTGTCTAAACATCTTTGCAAGATCTGAACTTTAGAACACAAACTCTTTTATTTTTGTTTTTCCTGCGTATCTATTATTAATGCTAGTTCCGTTGTTCAGAGAACTTATATCACATGGTACACGTCCTTGATATAAAGATAAGACAAAGAATAAAAAAGAAAGAGGACTAGTGTTCTCCAAAGTTTACAGCTGGAAATCTGTGATATACAGATTTGAGCTGGAATTTAAATCAAATGTCTTTCAATGTTTTAGGAACAAAATCATCTTTCACATAAGATAACTCTATGCATAGAGGATTGTATATATGCATATGTATCTGTATGTATATATGTATATACATGTGTCTATCTGTCAGTATTCAAACGTATATATATACATACGCTGCAGAACCAACCGTTTAGGAATGGTTCAGTCTTGTGTATTAATGAAATAAATCAATGTTATTTAAAAAAAAAAAAAGATAGTTTCTACCAATATCTTTGTTATAAGAACAGAAAGATTATGGAGTCAAACAGTCAGATGTTAAGCAATGCTGGAGTAAAGGTTTAAATTTTTATTCTTCTTCAAGCAATATAATCTTTAATTACATTTTCTTCTGTTGTTTCTCAAAAAAATCCTTCTTTCACTTATTGCAAAACATGAATGATGGTCAAATCATAAACAACCATTCAATATTCTCTTTTATCTGCATGCTTCAAAATGTATACTAGATTTTATTTACTACACTTGGTTCTGCACCTGCAGAATTATTTATTCCCTTCTGGACTAACAGTCCTGATTATAGCTTATCATTGCTTCAAAACAATTTTTGGTTGATATTCAGATTTCCTGGATTTTTGGAAGTTAGCTTTCTCGAATGGTTGCATAGGAATTCTTCTGCATAGGAATTTCTGCGATAATATAGGGCCAAAACACAGCAAAATGCATGACTCATAAATGCAAGATCCAAACTGAATATTGTATGAAAATTTATATATCAGCAGTTGTGTGAATAGTTATACAATTGTATACCAAGAATTATATGCCAGAAAGTATAGGTTTTTAGAAGAGTTTATTTGATTTTGTTTGCTCTCTGCAAAAAAATAGTGTGATTTTTCTGAGATAAAGCATAACATCTGTATCTTTCCTCTTTTGGATGGACTTTAAAAGAGAAAATGGATGTCTTGGCTGATAAACTACTAATACTAAAACATGTCTTAATTTGATGCTGCTTTTCTAACTGTATAACCTCTATTTAATGTTTTCGTGAGCGTAGTAGAAACATTTCATATCAAAATTATTGCTGTGTAGTGCTCTAGTACCTTGTGCTAGTTTACTGTAGTAATCTCACCTACAATTAGAATATGCAACATGCAGCTTGCCCAAAATGACTTGCATTAATATGAATAGCTTCCCCATGTCCTTTGAGCCACTACTATCCTGAAAAGAACTGAAGCTTCTTCCCTTGCTGGAAAAGGGTTTTCTATTAGGAGTCTTTGAATTTCATATGTTTCAGAATAAAGCTCTGAAGGTTTTGAAAGAGGAGCCAACAAGGACAAGCAGACTTTGCATTTATTAGTTCAATAACATTTGCATATGATTTATATTTGAATTAATAAGCTGAATGTTTGGAGCATAAGGTACCTGCCAAGTTACTCAGTTCTGATTACGTAAATGTAAAAGACTGAGGATTAAGTCCTAAATTGTTATGTCTAACCACTATTATGCAGAACACAATTGTGTTTGAAGTACCCACAATTTCAAGTGGACATTTCTTTAGGTAATTATGGGACCAGTTTGTAGTTTTGTGTTTCAGATGAGCATGATTAGCCTGAATTTCATTTGACACAGAAGCAAAGGACAAAGCTATAGTAGTGCTACATACAGAGTGTATGTACTGCTTAATTATCCATAATAATTCTTTTTTGATTGAAAAATTCTAACTTCAAGTTATATTAAAGTCAGGCGTGGACTAGGTGAAGTAGACAAATTTCTCTCCATATTGCTGTAGCATTTTTAAGTCTTAAAAGTAGAACTAGCGAATACTTACTTTATAGTAGGTATTCACTAATTTATAGTAGGCATTCCCTGTCTTAAATACGCCCAAATAGTTGAAGTGTTTCCCAATTCCATGTGGGATAAAAATGGACCGGTTAGAAGAAACAAGTTTTTGTTTCCTTTAAACAATTTTTTTTTGTTGCATGTCAGTTTTTCACATTTGTTTTTTGCCAACCAATGTTCCTTTAGGGGAACTTACAGACAAATGACTTTATTTTCAAAATACTTGTAATTGTTAATTGTGAAGTATGTTGAGATATAAGAGATTTTTCATAAATGGGTGTATACAAAGTTTACAAGCTTTACAACAGGCCTTGGCATTTTTCTTCATTCAGCCTTATTTGTATGATATTTATTTTGGCTGATATAACGTTCCTTTGAGAACTCATTGGTTAGTTTTGTTTAATGGTGTAATTGGTTTTGCTACATGGTGGCCAAATGTTAGTTTATGTTTATGTTAGCTTCCCACTGGATAGGCTTCATAAGGCTTCTTAAAATGCTGGAAACAATGCCATCCATGATAATATCTGTAAGACTGATATTCAGGTAGACACAGATTCTTCCAACCATTAAAAGTGATTTTTCTCTGTTACCCTGCATGGCAGCTTTTCTGTGATGATAACAGACAGATTCAGGCCTTGTCAGGGAGGGATTGGAGGGGGCAGAGAGACTGGTACTGCATCTTTGGTACCTGTTTATCAGCTATGCCATCATCTTAGCTTCCCTCATCTTCTCTGCAGAGATTCTCCCTGTAGTGGCAGTGTCAAACCAGGCTCTCATTTGCAGCACATGAAGGGTTCTGTTCACAAAACTCCAGACTACTTCTCTTCACCAGTACTCTCGGATAACAAGCAAATCCACCCCCATCTCTGCCACCCAGCTCCAAGTATCAAATTCAGACAGTATTTCAATCAGTTATATTTCAAAGGATGTGAACTTGTATGAAGCTTCTGGAATACATATTTGTAAGTATAAATGACATACAGAAACAACCCTTCAACTCTTGCCACCAAAGTAGACAACAGTATACCTGGGTCGTGGAGGAATCATACAAGATGTTCTTTCCCTCAAAGGAGTCAGTAGTCTAACAAGTGCAACTGAATTGTACTCAAGAAGGAATTTTGTTCTACATCCATCTACTGAAAATATACATTACAGGCAGCTCCATTCGGCTTTGGAGATGATTCTTCCTGGATGCTTTCCTTGAATGTCATGTCTGATGTACAGTTTCCTGCTTATGCCCAAGTTCGTACACTATTCAGAAAGCGTAAAGGTATTCAGAAAGTTGAGACAGCAGTCAGTCTTCATAAGACTGAACAGTACTTGATGAAAATTGCTGCTTCTAGTACTGATCAGTTTTCCAGTTCTGCTGGACCTGTTGTTGCACAACAATAGTTAGATCTGTTTAATAGATTCTATCCAACTAAGTTTCAGGCTATGTGCATGCTTTTTTATGAAGAAATGTGCACTCAGATACCTCGTGCCTGATTTAGTCTGAGCAAGGAAGTCTCCAGTGATGTTGAAACACCCTTCTTACTGAGATTTGTAGCTGATATTTCAAAGCTCATCCCTACATTTGCCAATACTATGCATAGCACATGCAGAAGTTCTTTAGGATTTACGCAGGACTGCCACAGTTTGCCCAGAGTATGAGTGGGCAGTCTCTTGAAAGAGTAGTTACCTATCTTAGAGCCTTAGAGGTGGGTTGTTGTTTTGTTCTCTGTAAGATTCTACATCCATACACATTCCAAAATGAGCTCTCTACTCGTCTTTGGATTTGCAGTCCCAACACAGAGCTTATTTTTCACCAAAGAGTGAAGAAGCAGCTGAAGCTGTCTTCCTTCCCATTTTCAGTAGCAATCTTCAGTAGACATCACTCTGCAAAGATTGTCCTAGTTATGCTTACGAGGCACAGGTGCATCATGACAGAAATGTGAATAGTTCCAACCCCTACTATTCTGTGATTCTGTGATTCTGTGATAGGCAGTGCATCGCAAAGAGAAGACTCCCCCTGTAAATTGAGCGATTATTCATTTTTTTTTTTATTGTTCGTGGATGCCAGTATGCCCATGAAAAGACAAAAAGTTATGCTTACCTTGCTTTTTTGTATAATCGTGAGATGATTTTTAAATACACACATTCTAGCTAAAATTCTAATTTGAAGCTGTCAGCCAGGACTGTCGTGTTCAAGCGTGTGACCCATTACTTCTCTTACTAAAAGGAACAACAGCACAGATAGTGCCACCAGTTTGTGATGGTAAGCTTGGGTAGGATCATTTATACTGTTCTACATTAGGAACTGACTAAAGAGGAACAAGTCTGTCTCTTTCAGGAACTGGGTCTGCATCTGTGGTGGCGGCAGATGTTGCGATCTTTTTACATCATAATTTATTAGAATCAAGTTTTCAGTTTATTTATTTTTCTCTAATGTTTTTACTGCTTTTTGGTTTTAACCTAAAACAAAAATACAGAGTAGTATTTGCTGTTTACTGTTTGAAGTTAGAATGCAGTTCTCACCAGCAATCAGGCAGGGTGTTTTCTTAGTTGATTTTTTTCTTTTTTTCCTTTTTTTTTTTTTTTAAGAAATTTATTCCCTGGCCAGATACTTGGATTTTTTTTTTTATATGTTTACAGTGCAAGGACTGAGAAGAAATGTACCCATGTAGACAGTTTTAACTTTAACCACAATGATTTTTGTATTCTGCTTTGTGCATCATTTTACCATCTGTGTCTTGTTAAGACTGTTCTTTATGAAACCTCTAGAAATAACTAAAATCCTTTAGCACAAACATACCTACTGTAATATTCAATAGCATCCATACCAAGCAGTAGCCAGCTTCCACTGAATAAAAGGGCACTTGAATGAAGGTCATTCGTTGCCTCCAAAAGAGTGCATCAGGCTCATACTGATTTTGCGATTTTAGAAATGTCAGTGTATAAACATGTGTGAGCTAATTATGGATTTGTATATGTGTTCATACACTATGTGGAAATATTCATAGACATATGCATGAAAGTGAATTAAATTTTACCGTATAGTTCTGTTCTGCATTGCTAAAAAACCAACCAAACAAAAAACCCCAAAAAGAAAACAACCCAAGAATATTTAGAAAGACAAAAGATGACTTTTTCTTCTCTAGCCGTTAAATCAAATAATCTGTTACCTTCACGTTAATGTTCTGAGGTAATGCTGTGCTATAAAACAGAAATAGAAGAGGCTTTTCTGTGTCATGGATAGGTATATTGCTGTCTTTTAGATAAGATTTTCCGTTAAATGTATATGTTCTAATAACATATGTCCACTGTTTAAGCCATATTTTAAAATGTTTCTTGAATAATCTTATTTGAGGTGGTTTAGGCGTCTTCTTTTGTGTAGGAGAGTTCTGGAGTAGAAGTCAACTCTTCATCAAAAATAATTTTATAAGATGACTTTTTTTCTGCCTTTAAAGATCAGGAGGGTACCCAAGAATGATTTCTAAGTGTTTCACTCATTATAGGAATTCAACTTCCTTCTACAAGATGTTGTTTTTATGACACAAAAGTGTGTCATAAAAAATTAACATTTAGTTATAACAAGGAGATGTTTTTATTTCACTTAACATCTGTAGCAGATGTGAAATATGTAATTATTTTTGTAAAAGCCTTCATAACTTTCACGATTCTTTTGTTTGGCACATCTTTCTTCTATCGGGCATTTTAGACAATTGATAAGCATTATTCAGTGGCATATGGTCTGAGTCTGACGTGCTTTGAAAAGAGTACAGAGTACTAATAATGAGGATTCTGTGAAAATGGGAAAACCAGCACAACAGATATGCTTTGAGAAAGTATGGTTTTTTAGCATCTTGAAACAATATATCACACTCAAAGGGACAGAATTGGGCTGCACAATCTGTTAGCTCATTCTTGTCCAATCTGGTCTCCTCCTTTCTTTTGGAGCCAGCATTGTCATCAACTTGCTGAATTATACTCTGACTGGAATGTATTTCAGGCACAGGGTAATGTATCTACTTAAATGGAATCCTATCTTTCTACAAAAGCTTTTTAAGTATAATAAATTTAAAAATATAAAAAAGTTCTATTAGCTTAAAGTAAATGGTTCAACAGCTTACATATGTGCAGGAACAAAGAAAATGACTACTTACTAGTTTGAGGAAAATCTAGTTTGTTCAGAGATTAGAATACAAAAGACAGAAAGAAACTTTATTTTTTTATAATGGATATTCTGCCATTCTACTAGACTCCCAAGCTGGGTTTCAGAGGTTTTTTATTAAAAGGTGGATTCCTAATCAACCTAATGTTAGGAAACCACAGGAGGTATTTTTGTTTGTTCATCAAAAAATTTGTGAAGAATAGCAAAACCCTTTCTGCGTGGGCCCAATCCTGCCTATCTTGGAGTCCAGGGAAAAATATCCTTCCTTCCATGAAGTTCCCCGCATCTGTGTTGTACAGGTTTTTTTATGTCAGTACCAGGTATATTTTTATATATTATTTTTAATATACTTTCTCTGTTCTTATGATAAAATATCTTTACCCTCTTGCGAGTTAACATTACAGTTGTTTTCAGAAAGATAGATACTAATGAAGTTATAACAATGCAGAAACATTAGATTTGTTTTATAGTCACGATGGTATGTCTGTCTCTGGTTAAAGAACCTATTAATTGTGCTATTATTTCTTAATGGAAAGTGATAATATTCTTACACTACGCTGACATAAAAGAGTTATATTTTTAAAGAAATTGTCATGAGAATTTTAAGCCTTGGATTGTGCCTGTGAGTAAAATAGTTGTGTTTATTACATTGATTTATGTGAAAGTAAGGGGTCAGCTAAAAATGACTAGGATTCCCTGCTGCTAAAATGACAGGATAGTAGTACATGCGCCAGCTCTCCTGCTAAGGGTTCTTTAGTTTTCCTGTGGTAAATTACACTGCTTTGCAGGTATGACTAACAGCGCCACAGGCCACCGCTGTAATACAAGTCAGAGGGAGAAAAAAATAACCACCACTGATTGTAAAAGCAAGAAGAACATCTCTGAATAAATTCCCAGCAGTGTGAATTTAGGATGTTTTATGCTGGCAACTACATGGCAGAAAGGTTTAGCTTGGGTTCTGTACTGAAAATAACTAATGCTGCAAAACTGCGTGTGCTGAAGGAGCAGTCTAATTGCTATAGACTAATCCAAATCAGCTGATTTGATCCTTGTACTCTTCTAGAGGAAAAGGGAGTTTAGATTCATTGCTTTCCCAATACCAAATTCTGCTTATGTGAATAATGAAATAAATACCACTGGAACAGGCATTTATGAATGCAAAAATTGAGTAAAATGTAAATGCACAATTTTTTTCATTTACTTTTCTGATATTTTCCAGTGCTATTTTCTATTTTTTTTATCTTAATTGCTGGTCAAATATATACATATAACTGTTATTTCTCAAAGTGTCTATCTAAGCATAAGGAGCCTGTGCAGTGCTAGTACCATTTCGTAAATCCATAGCACAAAAAGCATTAATAGGTTTGAAAATACATTTAGTAATGTGTGTTGATGGTTGTAATTGTAGAGAAAATGGTATACAGGTTGTTTTATCAAGTTATTTTTTTGTCTTAGAAGAAGAAATTTTTAAGATGGGTCATAATTCATGTTGTCTGCACTGCCATCACATGTCTACATGTTGACTAGAGGAATCAAAGGTTTGCTGATTGCATCTAGACAGATAAACTTTATCCTTTAACATATCCTCCTTTCATTCAGTTCTTTACTCTCTTCTGCTTATCTACACCTCGTCTTGTTTCCCTTTCCTAAACGGACTTATCCCATCCACTTCTCGGTTCATTGCTTTTTCCTTTCTGCTTCCTTTCCTTTCAGAGTTTTATAGTCCGTTTCACTCTCTTCTTCTGTAAGCATCCTTTTCTTTTATACATGCCAGCTCAGTTTATACAACAAACCTTTCATGTGTTATAATATAGGAAACTCTCAGGAACATCCAGGCAACTGCATTGTGAGGGAAAATAAAGCTTAGGATCTTCTGTTGACAGATCAAATTGGTTGGACCAAGCCAAAACAATATTTTTTTAAATTGGGTTCTCTGTTAATTCCATCAGTTCTGGTTCTGTTCATCAATAACACTTCAACAAACAGAATTTTTTAAATGCTTTGTAATTTTTTTTTCCTGACAAAATTGATTGATTTACAAAATCTATATTGTTTGCTTGGGTTTTTTTTAAATCCTGAATATGGACTATTGTATTCTCTGACTTTTTTGTACCTTTTAAGGATTTTTTTTTTTTTAATAATGGTAGTGACATATGTTACTTGGATTTAGATAGGTGAATAATTTTGTTAACATTAAGGTCTGAGAATTATAAAACCCAGGAAACATTTAGAGAAGGTTACAGTTCTGAACATCGGAAGTGTAACACCTCAGAGTCCTAAGTGGAAATGAAAGTACCACTGCAGTCATGCAGCTATCATATCTCAGTACTTTGAGATACTTAGTCCAAATTCTTCAGTTACCCTGAGTAAGTTGTTCTGCACTACTACTGTTTCTCTAACCTTGGGTATACTTCCTAGGTTAACCGTGAATGACGCTTACCCGTAAGTATGCAATATCATCATGCCACTGCTGGTGGCACCAGGAAACCACTAATAAGAGATGAGGTTTCAAAGTTCCTGGCTATAATTATATTAAAATCTCATAAAATAATAAATGGCCTTAGAAATAAAACAACAGAATGAAAATTGAGGGGTAAAATCACTAAACAAGATAGAAGTTTTAAAGCTTTTGTTCATTATTAGTAAGGGAACTTTCACAGAGGTCATCTACAGAAATAAATGAGCTTATTATAAAATTTACTACTTGAAAACATAGGCAAGAAATACAGTTAAAATGATAGTAGTTAAAATGATTTCAAGTGGTCACTGACATGAGATTTGAAAAAATAGTAATAGTAATAAACAATAGCTTTTTGTCTAGACTTCAAGAAGTTCTAAATGACACTTATTGTATGTTCAGTTTCACGGCAGGGTTGGAGTCTATAAATTACAAACTAAAAAAATATATTTTCAAATTTATTTACATTTCATCGTGTGAATAGGAAACTTTTTTGATGAATAATAATTGCAGAATTACCAAACTGAAGAACAGTGTCTTTTTATAGGCATTAGAGAGCACCAATTTATTTTTCATGACTGTTCTTATCTTACTGGTTATAGGGATTTGCTATGTTTTTCTACCAGTTCTAACCCCTTTGATACTAGGGATTGCATTAAACAAACAGAGCAGAATGCATAGCATTCGCCAGACCTGTCAAGATATTTTCAGTATTTTCATTTCCTTATCTGCACTACTTAGTGTGTCAATAGTCGTGTGCATTTTGTATTCCCCCCATCATTAATATAATATTTGAATTTTTTTTTTAGACTAAAACCAGATGGTTGAGAGACTGAAGACTGCGTTTTCCTGTTTATGAACAGCATTGAGCAAATTATCCTTGCTAAAAAAAAAAAGATAATGACAACCCTAAAAGTTAAAAATACCTGTTTTAAAACATGGAACTATTCTTTCTGTTGCAGATGAATGACATTATAGTGACAGTTAGAGATTCAAATCTGAAGCTGACACTTGCTTTTGGAATAGGCATGCACCATGCGGGTCTGCATGAAAGAGACAGGAAAACTGTGGAAGAATTGTTTGTGAACTGCAAAATCCAGGTACATTTGTCCTTTGAATACCGCCATAATGAGTTTTACATTGAATTTTGCGAGTTGGCTTTTTGTTGCGTGTACCTCATTAATCTTGCTTTCTGTTTTAGGTTCTTATTGCCACGAGCACGTTAGCTTGGGGTGTGAATTTTCCAGCTCATTTAGTAATTGTTAAAGGAACAGAATACTATGATGGAAAAACAAGGCGTTACGTGGATTATCCCATTACAGGTACTCACATAAATTATGGAAATACTCATATGCTGAAACTTATTTCAAGCATATACAAATAATCTGAATTATTTAGTAAATGGTCACTGAAAGTAGCTAATTTGGATAGAGACTAGGAGTGCTGAGGGAAGGGTTTCTTTGTTTAATGCAAGTTGTAAAAGAACCCAAGATTTTATGTAATAATAAAAATGTTTCTGTTTTGCAAATCTTTTTTCATGCTAAATTCCTTTAATGTGTATCATCCAAAATAGACATCAAATAATGAAAGGGACAATATAAAGTCATATTTAGCTACCGAGTTAATCATATAAAAGGAAGTGTTCATACATGCAAATAATCTTTTTCGTTTTTGAAACCTTTTGTAAATGGAAGTACGTTTTTAACAGTAGACTTAGCCATGGTTTGAAATGCGACGGTTGAATCACACATGTATGAGAACATAAAATTTATACGTGGTCACTTGACAGTAAACGAAAAACCTTGACTAGTCTAGTATTTTCAGTGGTGTAAGTGATACTTCAAGTAAATGATACTTCAAAAATAAACGGCTAAATTAAATATTTGAATTTCTGGTTTGATATCAAATTTTGTTGCTTTCTGGCTCCACTGAACTCCACTTTTCATAAACCGTTCTGCAGTGTTTTCAACAAGCTTAAGAAAGTGAACCATGGAAGAACTTCTTTCGGAGTTCAGACAGGGGGAATATTTGTCTGGATGGTACTAAGCTTGAAGAATGAGGACAAGCTAAATTTATTCCAGGTTTCCTGTTCTGTTTTCACTTTCTCTTTTCTTAAGAGAAAGTTTATTATTTAATAATTCTATACTATGCCAAAGATGCATACACCTCAGGAAAATCTAAATGTTATTTGTAATGTAAATAGAGAGCTTGCATCTTTTAAACTATGCAGTGTCTTTTCAGCAGGGGAAGCTTACTAACAAAAAAAAACTTGAACTGAAAATTCTACAGGGGTTACTTCTCCAAGTAACCCATCATAGAGCTTAATTTAGTGATTAGTGCTGTGCAGGAAACTTGGGATCAATTTCCAGACCAGCTCCCTTGTTCAAAGATTCTGGTACCACCTGGGAGTTTAGCCATGCACACTTACATTTTGTGACGGACTTAGTACAAACAGTCTCTGAAGAGATGTAGTATCTCGCTCGTCCTGACTGGAAGAATAGTGACAACTGACTTGATTACTGAGTGGGGAGAAGTCTTGAGGAAAGAAATCAACTCAAGTTTTAATTTTTGTGTTGAATCTGTGAGACTGTCAGAGACAAGTAGTAGAGAAAATAATATATTCAAAAGAAGACAGAAACTCAGTAAGCATTGAAGACTTCCTGTGCTGTTTTAGAAATCACAAAGGGTTTAGGGAATGCTGATACTTTCACTGTTGATTACCTTTTTGAATTCAGGTGACTTGGACATTGGGAGTTGCTCAATTCTTGAATTTTCAACAAGTCTTTAGGGGGAGGGGGGGAGTGTTCATGGAACACCACCATCTGTGGTGGAAGCATTTAGATTTTGTTGTCTGCACTGCAGCAGAAAATGCAGATTCCTTACTTTATGAAGAAACATGTGGTGTGGTTTGCTTAGAGCATTTTTATTTTTAACTTTCTAGAGAATATTTATGCATCTGGAAGTTCTGTGGATAGGTAGTACACTTTTGCAGCAGCAATAAAATGAAAATGTAATGAGTTTCTTTCTGAAATACTTCCAAAATTTCACAACACCGTCTTTAATGCTGCCCTCAAGTTATGCCTTCACTGTCCCATCATGGTATAACTTGGTTTCTCCCTGCTGAAGTTACCTTTCTGTATCAGGAATGTATTTGGCTCCAAGGAAGCAGCTGAGGGCAGAATCAATCATTCTGGAGTGTTCAGTAATTTCAAAATAAGTAAAAACGCTTCTCTCAGTGAAGTCAGAGGTTTTGGGGAGGGCCTTTTCTCAGTTACCAGGCATTTAGTCATCCAGTTGGGTCATATTTAACATTTCAGGAGTTTAGTCCAGTGATTAAAAGCAGCGAAGCAACATATAGTTATTAAGGGAAATATTTGGTTTGGATTATTACGTAGTGGATATTGGCAAAAATTATTTCCTGGCTCTTTTTGGTAAATCCATTTCCTGTACAGTATTATGCACAATTTAACTCACCACATTTGCATAGCAGAAAGCTGTTTCATCACCCTCCTGTGTACCCACCTATTCAGAAACATCATTTTCAGACTAGTTTCATTTTACATTTTCATGTCACTCTTAAATTAACAAAAGGAATAAACTGATAAAAAACATTGCTTTCTATATAGCTTGTGGGTATGCAAGTGAAAATGTGTTACTAAAAACTGTTTATTGTCATTGGGCTGTTTCTTCTATCATTGTCCGTTGCTGTATGCCATTCTGCACCCTCTGGCTTTTCCTTCCCCAACTGACTGTGGGGCCAAAAGCTTATTGCTTCTGAAGCCAAAGAAATCGCTTTTCAAAATGCCAGGTACCGCAAGCCACATGTTGCACAGGTATGATAGACCTTGTAGAGAATACACAGAACATAAAAAGTTTTGAAATAAGGATGTAAAACTTACTTATGAATTGCTTTCCAATGTTTCTTCAAAGTTAAATAGCAGTTGGAGGCACCAAAAGGGAATCAGAGCTCTGTTGATTGAGACACAAAACAACCTATGCAGATGCACTTCTCAGATTATGAGAAGACACAAACAAGTAGATGATAAGCATACTTATCTTGGTGATTGGGTAGCAAGTTCAGCATGTTTTGTATAAACTAGTATTTTTAGTGTTTATAGAAATCATTAACTAGTATGTGCAAGTAATGATGTGTAGGCAAACTTTGACTTTATCTGCTTTTAAATTTGTATATCGTGATCTAATGTAGGGACAATGTATGATAAGAAACCATCTCTACTCCAGTGCTAATAACTAATGTAATTTGTCCTGAAGTACAAGTGGTAAAGATTGTAGCTGTCAGTAATTAGAATTTGCCATTACCATTTTATCTCTAAAATATTCAAAACCTAGGAAATCATATAAAGCAGAAAAGCTTGTACAAGGAGCTTTTATTATTGTGAAGTCAAATACTTGAGAATTAGGAAATAATAGACAGTTGCCATTGTAGGCTTCATGAGTTCTCTTACTCATCATCTTTGATTGCATATGATCAAATGAGGGATGGATGTGGAATGGAAGGAGAGCAGAGGATATTTATATTAGATGTAAGCTTGGATTCTATTGCAGTGGGTGGTCTTCAAGTATGCAGGAAGATAGCCTTTGCCAAAAAGAAGTTCATCGTAAATTTATCTGAGATGGAAAAAAAAATTAGATGTGTCAAAAGCAATAGGGCATACAAGGCCAAAGAAATCCAAAAATCCTGTATTGCACGTTATACAGACATAAATACATTTATTTATATATTCAAATACATTTGGTTTACACATTATTGTGTCTTTGGCAGATGTACTTCAGATGATGGGACGTGCTGGCAGACCACAGTTTGATGACCAAGGAAAAGCTGTAATTCTAGTACATGATATTAAGAAAGACTTCTACAAAAAATTCCTTTATGAGCCTTTCCCGGTGGAATCAAGGTAAAGATAAAGCAATCAGAAAAGCTGATGAAACTATAAATAATACTACAAATGGGGGATAGAGAAAAGTGAAACAAAGTTTCTGTGCTGAATATCTCCTAAATTTTGGGGTCCTAGAGGAAAATCATTTCTGAAACAACGTTATCCATCTTTATGTAGAAAAATCCTTTCTTCCACGAGTTTTGAAGCAAAGTTGAACTTGAGTCCATTCCCAGATACTACTACAAATGCGTCTCTGGTTCTGAGTGTTGTCTCGGACGTTTGAATGAGAGCACAAACTGTTCTTCAAGGCCAGCATGTAGGACAACTATACATGAACCTCAGAACTGTCTCTGAAATTTTGGGACAAATTCTTAATAGGAAAAAAAATGCGTGAGTTTCTAGCACTTTTTACCTAGAATACTTCTACCATTATAGATATCAGGTTCTCCAAAATCTCACAAGTTCAAAAAGAAATCTGCATGGTGTAAACTACTACTAGTACACTTTCAACACATCTTTCACTTCAAATTTGCAATATTTTTGTCAGAAATGTAGAAACACCACCTTTATGCAGCCTCTCTGAACTTAGTTGATACAAAGTTTCCTGTCCAGCATAATGTAACTCATGCCTTGGTTTTGATATTTCTGATATACTTAGTTGTTCAATGAGAAGCACAACTCGTTGCATTGGTCTCCTATGGATGCAGGTTTCATGGAGGAATTCTCAGACATCTAATAAAGCGTGAGCATTACTGCAAGCTTTTCTCAGTGCTGAAGAATTCACAGTATTGTTCTCCTAAGGAAACTTCATTCCTCAACGTAAGCGATAATGGGACCTCTGTCTGGTCAGGAAATTTGTAGGAGCTTGAGACTGCTATCCACCAATGAAAAGTAGTTGAAGTGGGCTGGTATATTTGAAGGTTAATTTCTGTGGTGCACACAGAGACATACAATTTTTGCAAACAAAGAATGTGGAGACCTGCACTTCATTTCCTTAGGAAACTACACTTTTCTTAACATATAAATTGCACTTATCACAAAAGGCTAGGAGTTGAACTTCTTCAGAATGATAGCTAATAAGTCAAAAGAGCAGTGTGATTAAAATGTTGATGATATATCCAGACTGTATCTCACTAGCATAAATGAGGAAATGTCTCTGTTCATTGGTGTTTCTAGATAAAGAAATAGTATCTTCAGTATAACAGTAGTAATCACACCTTGTTCCTGTTTGGAATACTATAAATATTATATGTTTCTAGTACCTCATTTTGTGGGTATATATTTACTTTGTAGTTTGGTATATCCCATCTTTTACTATAAACAAAGAATATATGATAAATTGTCAGATGAAGATTCACATATTAATAGCAATCTTGTTCAGTTCTGTGTCAGTTGTGGACCGATTAACTTAGAGATGTCTTGGTCTCTTTTATGATCAAGCATTTGAAGTAAGAGGCTTCATAGTTTCAAAGAGAAACTGGGTGGTTTTGGAGGGGTTTTAGTTTCAGAATGCTTTCCCATCTGTTCTACCAAAGAACAGATATATCAGCTCTGTGTAGTATTTCCAATTTGTAAAATTAATATTTTTTTTAATTAAAGTTTTTTCTAAAAGCCATTGGTTGTAAGACTTGAGTACTCAACTCGTAGGGCAGGTCTGATGCTCTCACAGATCCTGGGTCTGAAATATAGCACATTAGAAGCAAAAGGGAAAGCGCTTTTTTATGGAATAGCTATTGAATCATCTGTCCAGTTTCTGTTGGACAATCTGGATAGAACATCTGCAATTCTTACCTTCAGAAGCGTGGGATCAGTGGTACAGAGCAGTAAAACAGCTACTTATACCAAATCATTCTTTACTTTTAGCAATAGAGAGAGAACAGTAGGAAAAGGAAAAGAATTATAATGCAACAAATATGAGGTTGATCCTTAAGGATAGTTGCAATCCCCCGACTGAAATCTGGCCAGGCATGATCTCATTAGATACCCTAATGGAGGTCTTTGTTCCATTTAATGACGCTAAGCAGCGTTTTACTTTGTAAGAATTCTTTTAAACTGCTTTTGTTCTTCTGTGTTTCTGAGTTTCGATCTTTCTGGGTAGAAGTATCTTCTCTTTTTTTCTTTTTTTTTTTTTTTTACATTGGCTGAAGATGAGGCAAAATCTGGGGGAAGCAGTTTTGATGTCATTTTAATAGCCCTCAAGTATTTGTCAAGGATTAGCTAAGCTATTGCCACTGTTTCATTTCCTGTTTATCTTTCCATATGATTCTCTATTGGGTTAAACCAGTATGATCATATGGTCAACATACAGAATTCAGAAGTC
>Ga0181612_149867_pt1 | contig 16495 bp, 8 predicted proteins | sample HoacroProtozoa21_FD_119630 | JGI IMG/M metagenome (GOLD analysis project Ga0181612, IMG submission 119630) | Hoatzin crop microbial communities from Cojedes, Venezuel. Combined Assembly of Gp0051906, Gp0051904, Gp0051908
ATATTCCCTAAAACTATACTTATTATTTAAGCATGTAGCAGGAACACACACGGCATTAAGTATCACCTTTGCCTGCACTCCCAACAGCAGTCTTGTTGTTGACTTTGTTCCATTTCCAAATTAACAGATGCAGAAACTGGACCAGGTACTTGTAACTGGAAACCCTGTCACCTTCGCAGGTGAAAGACTAGAGAAAACACTCATGTATTAGAAATGTCTACAAGCCACCTCTTTATTTCCATCAGGTAAAGTCAATCAAAAGGTGGAGATACTATTTTAGAACAACTTCACACTTCATTTAACGAAAATCCTACCACTGAAAGAAATGGTTAAAGAAACTATCGCTCAACTTCTTGTGATCATACACCCCCCTGTATGTAATCTGATCCTTTTTACACACACTATCTGCAATTTTATCAGAGATTTTCCAAGCTATATGACTAAAGCCAAGGTTCTAAAACCATTTAAAAAGAGGTCAGTGACCTGCTTTTCAAAAGCAGTGATTCTGCCATCCATTCTTCATGGATTTGCTGCAGAAATATCAAAGCAACTAGATGAAAATGTCTGATTTCGTTGGAACAGAAAAATATGACCTCTACGAACCACTGAGTGCTCAGCAGAGTGGAAAATCAAACTAACAAATCAGGTATCTAAATCTAAACACAACAACTTGATTTTAGGCACAGACCCATACCTCCTAACTTCTGTCACTTAATCTCACACCAGCCTTCTCCTCCGCTGTGAGAAAAGGGATCCAGACACAGAGGGCAATTCAGGCGTCATTTGGACGTTGTCTAAACTAACCAGAAAGGGAGCTTAGTGAGATAGGTAGACACTCCTACCTTCGGTGTCTCAATCAACCACCTAAAGTTAAGTTGGACAAATTCAAACTAAGTCTGGAAAGTCTTGGACACACTCTCTAAATTAGAAAAATCAATTCACTTAAAGGTGTTGCACTTACGCAAATGCAGAAGGATCCCCAGCAGACTTCTGAAAGTCAATCTTAATTATAATTAGATGCAACGAAAAAATTTAATGTTCACTCTATTTCAAAAAATGATGTATAAAGCAGAAAATCCTGACTAAGTCCATAAATTTGTGGCAATTTATTAGAACCTCTCAATGTAAAAGTGATGGATAAACTACTGAGAATCATTGACCTGGAAACCTGGAATCCTCCGCTCCGAAGTGGTGACAGGCAGCCTGCTGAGGAGGTCGGGCAGGAGAACTGGCAGGAGCCCCGGCAGGTTTCTGATTAAAAAGTTCAGCTGGAACAGGGTCAAAAACTGAGCCACCAACACACAAATGACTGCTGGGAAGTTCTTTGGTGCATTCTTCTTTTTATATTTACATGATCCATCATTGCTTCTGGCTTGCTGAAAATGGAGTGCTACTTCAGTCAGACAGGATGCATCACAAACCACAAGTAGTAATCCATCAGAGCAGTTTTTAAATCAACCTGGCCTCTCCTCAGGATAATTATTTGCAGACACACTTAGCCACAAGCAGTATTCTAGCTGGGTGCGTACAGGCTGACTTCACTGGACGCAGTGGTATCTCCAAGTTTTCTGACAGTTTTTGACAGTTCCTTACCACGGAATGGTGGGCACCTAAGAGAAAACATCTTGTGACCCGGTGCCCATCTGACTCTGAACTCATTCTTCTGCAGCACACGGTGGTCTCTTATCTGAGCACAAATCTAACAAAGTTCTGAGCACAAATCTATCAAAGTGCATATTTAGTTTCTGGTTTTTCATCTTTGCCTGCGTGTCCTCTGCAGCAGTTGAGGACTTCCAATATTTAGGTCCTCTCCTTAAAAAGCAACTCTTTTTTTCTCAGGACCAGACTGGCTTTCTGTGAGGCTCTAGAATACGCCTCTACTATCAACCACTGTACAGTTTGCAATTCTCACTTTCCCCGAACGTTTATGTCTAAACATTTACCTTTTTTTAACCTTTTCAGGTGACTTGAGGAAAAAAAGAACCTACCTGTAATAAGACTGCATTAGAGTGTGCCCTTCCTAGCGATTCAAAACATACATGTTTAATGCAAACTCCATTTACTCTGAGACTGGGATTGTAGGCACTTCACAGCACAAAAGACTTACTTTCTGTTGTCATCAAGGCTTGGGTGTACACATTCTGCTTTCCTGTTTGTCCTGAGGAAAAGCAGCTATTATTTATCTCCTCAAATGAGAAATACTTCTGAAGACCCAGAACGACTGTTGCACTGCAGAACGGAGGAGGGTTAAATCACCCTTAGCGTATCAGGGAACGCTTTGTCACTGGCTTCAAGAGCTCAGGAATTTTCCACTTCATCACTTTATTTCTTCACTTACTTTATACATGATAATAAATTGCATAAACCACTGAGTGAATGAAGGCCCACTAAAATCAGCTGTGAAAGTCCCAATGATTACACAGCGGCCTGATTTTGACACTTTAAACAACAACACGAAGCAAAGATTCAATCTTTCCTAGCCGCTGGTGAGCCAAGCCTAGACTTGAACAAGAAATACACCATAAAGCTGTATTCCCTATCAGCTCCTGGAGGTAAGGCCCTTCAGCAAGGGTAATTTAGCACTGAAATTACATTGTCTTTTCTTGGAAATCTCTGTGATCTTCACCATCTGCTTCATGCGATAAAATAAAGTTGTTGATTTGATGCTGTATCTTCCGTGTCAGAATAAAGGCCAGTTCCAATTTGCATCAAGCAGAAAAAAAAAAAAAAGAAGAAATTATAAATTATAATGAAAACAAGCACATGCTTTTCCACATTTTAATGAAGCAAAGGTAGCTGCAGTGGTTTACAGCTCCAATCAGATTCAGATCACGTTAGTTGGATTTTTCAGTTTCAGACGAGTAAGACTGTAGCAAGCAGGTACAGCAAGAGCTCTAATGAGTTTCCTCACCACATAAAAATTCTCCAGCAAGCAGTACAAAGATCACTCAAATGAAAACAAATACTCAATAAAGCAGATAATTGACTGCAATCTTAGTTAATAAGATGGCCCCAAACTGCCCTGCAAAAATGCCAAAGCAGCTAAATATAAATGTTTATCTTTGTTAGAAAAGGAAGAAAAACTTCTATATTGTTCCGGAGAACTTCTATACAGTTTTATGGGAGTCTAAAGTACTTTAAAAATAATTAACTATTTTATGTTGCAGTTTCTGGCTTGAAGCTTTATTTCAGCTTTGAATCTGATGGTTTATGATCTAGAGTCCTTGTTATCCTCTGCACCTGTCAGCATCAGCTTTATTTTCTCTGCCAAAAGAGCACACTAAAATGGGAGACTCTGATCTCAAATATTTTTTAAAAGGCCTGGTAATTGTTAGCTGAGGATATCCTCAGCTAAACTCACACACACATGTACACACATATATACATACAACCACAGCCTAATGATAACACAGCAGATTTAATATATATTTTCATTATTATCTATCTCCTCCAGATCCTGAGATTAATGATCATGGAAGCAATCATTCAAACAAAATTTCCAGAATCTTTCTGTAGCCTAACAAACAATTTTTTAAAAACAAATAAATAGAATACTCAAAAGCTCTTTCTACAGCACTGTTTTAAAGTCACTCACCACGGAAAAGTCTAGAATACCATGCAGACAACAGAAAACCCCTGGCCAGCAAGGTACCACACACCCTGGTATGAATCCAGCCAACTCAGTATTATCTCTCCATAACATTAAATATTGAACTTATGTGGTTTGCTTGATCAAGACAGCAATGGTCGACTATTTAACCATGCTGTCTTAGCAAGCACAGCAGAGGGAGTAGCCAATGTGCTTTTCAAACCAGGTCATTGGAGTCGGTTACAAGGGACAGAATATTGTGTAGGTATCCCTCATATACCCATCTTATGCTTCACCTTTCTGTTGAGCACACCAATACACATTAGGAGTTAAGGATAACAACTTTTTTTTGGAATAATACCTGTATTAAAACTATGCCAGCTCCATTCACAAATACATATATAGTTAGTTTATAACAGATAGTTTTCTAAACTATCATTGTAAAGAATGAAAAAACAAATGCCATTACCTACTTAGTAACATCTGACCGCATAAGGGTCTCACTTTCCACAACTGCTGATTCCAAAGTCCTGGTTTTGGTGCCAGACACCTCCCTGCTGTTTTAGGAAGGATGCTATTATAGAAAGCTATTTTTGAATAGCATTGCTATTTTTAAAAAAGTCATTCCAATGTCAGATTTTTGTGAGTGGGTTACTAATAAGGTAGCGATTCCTCCTGGGAGTCTCAAAGCAACTGAGGGAAGTGAAACACCCTGTTCCCTTTGACTCTACAACAGAGCCAATTACCCCAAACAGTTTCCCACAGCTTCTTCCCAGAGTGATTCTTCTTTCTTATGAGTACTCACAGGGTTAAGCATTGCCATGTTTGTTAACATAACTTCTGTCTATTTCAATGAAAGCTCCTAGAAAGGGATTTAGGCTCTTGCTGACAGATAAACTGCCAGTGAACTCTCAGCAGATTCAGAGATTTGGGTAAGTATATTAACTTCGACCCTTATCTAGACTTTATGCTTCTTTCTTCCTTACCCCACCAACAAACTTCCAGTCTTCTTTCCTTCACAGTTACTATTCCTTTTTATCTTACTACACGCCGACCTAGGATCTCCCACCTTAAAGGGCGAAGGCTGACAAGGAAGATGCTGCAGGGCAGCCAGACTTCCTCACTTCAGCAGGTTTCCCATCCTCAAGGAAAGTGTTTTGGTGGGTTACTCTTCCGTTTCATTCCCCCTCCATCTGATTTTGACAGGACAGCATAAACCCACTGCTACATCTCCCTAGCCTCGCACTTCCAGGTTTTAGAACTGAACTTCTAACACTTGGAGCATCAAATAACGCAAAGACATGCCAGGCCTTCCGATCAGAACAGAAACAAAGCAGAAGGGAAAGAAAAACAAACCCCCACAGGCCCCAAGATCTTCCTCTGCAGCCTCCCGTCTGCCACAGGGAAAGGACTCCATCATTTCAAATCAAAATTCAAGCTTATTTCTCTCACAAAGCTAAAATCCACAGATTCATCCTGATGATGATGAAGAAGAATACTTATTTTGTCAAATATGGTATGCCTGGTACTGTTGAACATCTAGAAAAAAAATGGTCTCTTTCTGAAATAACCTTCTCACACATTTGGAGCAGAAGGTAATCCATCAGTGTAATAACAATGAAAAATACCTGAGTATAACTTCCTCGTTGCTGGCAATTTGAACTGAAACAACTCACAGACATGACCCTCCTGCAACTCATGGCTTTTGCTGAAGGAGTGACAAGGAAGAACAAGATATGACATAACATAGAGACAGACTCCCAGATGGACACTCATATCACAGAACTGCAATTTTTCCATGAATACATAATAAACTTAAACTAAAAATAATCTTCTTGTACTGGCTCAAGGTGTATATTCCAGTTCCTTTCTTCTTTCTCTCATGGAGAGATTAGCTCCAAACATCACAAAATTAGAAGATTTCATTTTCGTTCTACGGCAGATTTCCCCTGTCAGCAACCCCAGTAACACAGAGCCAGACCTCTGTCTGTGCTGACACCTGCATTCAATTCTTGTCATTGATTTATTCTGTTCTCCTGCAGGAACCAGCTAAATGGTCTCTGCCTCAGTTCCTCCTCCTGCAAAATGGAGATGCCAGTCCTTAATTCAAGGTAAGGTCTTTTACCAGCTGTTGCAAAAAAAGTGCTATGTAATTAGCTGATATTACTACCAGGTCTTACTAATTCTTTTATATTATATGTCTTTTTATAATTTTAGGTTGATTTTGGCAACCTTGTACAGAAAAGTTCTATTTCCTTGACCTAGTTCAGTCTCAGAGTAACTGGTTTATGCCTCGCACCTACTTCTAGAGTTTAATTCCAATATAAAGTATCTCTGATACAATTGTACTTCCTTCATTAATAAAGGATATCAGCAAATACACGGAAAAAAATGTTCATTTTAGAGATAAGGTTCTCATGTTTCTAGCAAGCTTTCCTATGATCAGGAACAAAGCAGCTTTAAAAAGCAGACAAATATTAGCAACTGTGAACTCGGTTCCCAAATCTGAACTCTACGCCAATGCACAGAAGGGGAAAATTCTGAAGCCAAGGATGTTTGTGGTCTCCCCAGCTGTCCCTTCGCTCGGGGTGGAATGAGAACGCAGTGGACTATAAAAGCAGACCTGCCCAAGTTTCCCCAGGTATTTCTGCTAACATGTAGTCTTAACGTGCGTCATTCGTAATATTTCAACTGGGGCACAGATGGGATCTATTGGCATCTACAAAAGTGCACCTACTGAGAAGAGAATTAAAATAGCAAGAGATCTAGAAGCCATATCATGTGTTGCTTGTCTATCCTGCAATCCTGTAGAGGAAAGAAAACTGAAAAACATTCCCTTGTAAAGGAATTAAAGGAATATGATATAGAGGGATTAAAAAAAAAAAACACCCAACATAATAGCACACAATATTCCAAAGGAAGTAACATGAAATTATATCCCCAGCTGTGATAATATTAGTATAGCGACCCATGACTACATGCCTAGCAGACTGGAAATTGTGATCATAACATTTGTATAGAAAGAGGTGCTGAACCAGAAAAAAAAAAAAAAAAGGAGAAGGGGGAGATAAAGTATTTTAAAGCAAATCCAAACACAGTATCTATCACCCCACCTGTTATTTGTTTCTGTCAGACCTGTCAGTCAGTGATTTTAGATGAGAGATTGGAAGCAATAGCATATGCGTCTGCTGGTGGCAGCCACAAAATTATCATTCCAGAAAGTGGTGTCTTGTGGGCAGGAGAGAATCAAGGGAAATGTTGTTGCCGAGACCTGAAAATGGAAATAAATGGGATGATTTTCAGTTACTCTGCATGCAATCATCCATGACAAGAATGCTTGAAGGTGCTGAATGCTTGAAATGAGACACATTAAAAGGGGCAAAAATTGCCCCAAAGTTGGCCCAAATCTCACACGTCTTTTGGAAACCGCAATTTATGCACATCTTTCTCACTTCAATCAGTTACTGGAGGCACATAAGGGATGGGGTTCCATGCTAGGGAAATTTAACTTCAAATAGCTGTGCGCTCCCTACATACTGTCTCCTCTGTCCCCAGTGTAATTTATTGCAGGTTCAAGAAATGATCTAATTTTTGCTTCTCGTAATTCATTATCAAGCAGAAAATTTCCATGCCATAACATAACCAAACACGCAGCACTTATACCAGAGCCTGGAAACAAGACCAGTGTGTCACCCTTTTGCCAGCTTTCTCAGTGCCATATTACATAGACAAATTTCTCAGGGACCTAGCACACTTCACCAGTAAACCAATTCAAGGAATGTTATTGAAACGCCTCAATTCAGTATGCAAGAACTGTACACTAGTCATCTTCTCACTTCACCATGTAGAAAGATACAACAGCAATACCTGACATACATTTCTTTATACAAAGATACAACAGCTGCTTTCCTACAAGTCAGAGTCAATGTATCAAGGCACTGCAGATAGGAGGTATTTGAGTAAAGACTTTTTTTGTCTAAATAATTGGGAAGAATTTGTGCATAGCAGAAACCTAGCCTGGTGGACCTTAAAACACTCCTACAATGCAAATATTAAGGAAAGAACATTGGAAGAACAGCTTTATGCTTCCTCCCCCTTGTCCTTCCCCTACTCCCAGGATTAGAATCATAGAATCATAGAAAGTTTTGGGTTGGAAGGGACCCCTAGAGGTCATCTAGTCCAACCCCCCCGCAGCGAGCAGGAACACCACTAACTAGATCAGGTTGCTAAGGAAGGTTTCTTTCTTTCTGTCTCCTTGTGTATATGAAGAGAAATCCTGGTTCCTTAAAATCTTTGCCACAACTGTTCAATTCTGCAGATCTGGCTTTTTTACACTACGAATATCAATCTACTCTAGTCCCACAGGGAGGTTTCATTGAAGTCTACAGTCAGGGGTACTATGATTTTTAAATTAAAAGTCAGAAGTTTCATTTACATATATTTGTTTTGCCAAACACTAATCAAATACTGAAAATAAGCATGGCAAAACAAACTTGATACTTGGGGATACTGTGTCCATACTTTATGTAGAGTATTATATCCTGAGCAGGAATGAATTTCTGCTCTGGGAGAAGTCTTGATAAATGTAATACTAACAACTACAAGCGAAATTATTACCCAACAGGTGGTTATCTTAGAGCCTTAAATCTTTCCTGAGGGCAGGATTTCCTCAAAGGAAAGAAGAGAGAGTGCATATCAGTTCCTGCCAAGGTGGCAAGGAATTCACACATGATTCCAAGGAACGAGGGTGGAGGCAGGGGAAGGGCCAGGGAGGACACCTGAGCCACCAGCCAAGCGAGGAGAACCATGCAAGGGAGACCCTGCAGAAAGAAAGGAGCAAGGGGGCTTTCTCAGTATCTCACATTATCGAAGAAAAGTGTTTATGGAAGAGTCCATGGCAGCAGTAGTGGATGGCTCAGCCATGTGCAGAAAGGGGGGTCCTATATCATGTACGAAGAAATGGTCAAGGGTGCCTTGCAAGGCTTGGAGTTCAGGAGAGCCTGAAGGGTCTTTCTAACATTTCTGTCCAAGAGACAGAATCTAACCTCCATGGACCATTTGTTATCTCACTGAGGAGTACTGACTTCACATATTGGCTCACTGATTTTAGTAAAGTTCATAAGAACATCCTTTACCCTTATAAGCCACCAGTTACACAGACATACAGTTCAGGGCATCAGACAGGACCTCAGTGATGGTCTGCTCTGAGCTCCTGTATTATACAGTCACAGGGATAACCTGAATCCCTGCATGAAGTAAAGCAAACATTTTGGAGAAAAAAAAAAAACATCGGTCTAAACTGCTACATTTCCATCGAGAGAGAACATCCTTAGCGCCATACGTATGGCACTACCATTGCTGTAAAAAATGTCTCACTGTAAGCAAAACATACAAAATGCAGCCTTGAAAAAAAGGCTATTTAACTTCTTTGTCCCATACTTCTTTGCTGATTAATTCCTGGGTCAAGTGTATTTATGCACACAAGATGGAAGTCATTTTAATGCATTTAAAATTACTCCTATTCTTAAGAAGGGCTAGAGTGATCTTGTAGCGGTAATTAACATTATAAGCACCAAGTGACAATGCTTGAGGGTGTAATAGGAAACAATGTAAAAGAATTGCCACAGTGCACAGCCAAAACAAAGCTACTCTATGGAATATGGTTTCTTTGAAATCATACAAGAGAACTATTTTTATGTGCAGTCCACACTAGGGAATGAATGAACAGAAAAGAGACTGCAACTCTGCTACCCTTAAAACATACATTTTCAGTAAGCCTGCGTCCACCACCTGCTAACAAATATTTTTACTCTTTTACAATTATTTCTACCCAACTGCTTTAGGAATTCAAATGCATATTTAATCACACTGAAGATGGTCTCTAGGCCACTTGCCTGTCTGCAGCAAATTGAAGCACGGAGCCTCTACAGCTGTTTAACAGACAACTGCATAAAATAAATCAAATGAATCGACACTATTAACAGTTAAAGTATGTGTAAGTAAAAACAAAGGAACTGTTTTCCTGGAGGAGACATTTTGATTTCCTTTTAGTACTGCACTACTTTTAGTCAGGCTCTGTATCCGTCCAAGTTAAGGGAAAACTGTAGAAAAACTATCACTGACAATTTGATTAATAAATGTATAATCCTCGCCCCAGGCTATAATTCTTTACTTACCCTTGCAATTAACTTATTTGTCTGACGTTGTCCTCAAAGATGAAATGTGATTGATACAAATTTTTTGGGGTCCCATCATCTGGGCAAACAAGAACAGAAATGCTGGAAAACATATGGTATTCATACAACAGACTATACACTAAAATGTCTGAAGTGAAATGCAAAATATTACTTTCAGTGGAAGTAATTATGTACTATTTCAGGATTCTTAGAGAAACTTTCGAGGTTTTGTTGCCACCACTAAGATGTATAGATCCTTCTTTGAAAGCTGAAGACCAAAGAAGGATGGATGGATTCTGATAAGTTCAGCAGAAAAACAAGCAAGGAAACAGAAAACCAATGCTTCAGCCTTGTTCACAGAAGACTCAGAAGAACCAATAACCAATGGAGACTCCTTCACACTTGGGCCTCATGGCCCAAGATACACATCTGACCTTCAGAGAGGGCGTCTTTCTCCTGCTTCCCACTCTGCTGCCACGGACTTCAAACCGCCAGCGGTCCAGCACTGTAACAGAGAGCAAGGCCAGAGATTTCCAGGGACGCTGACAAGGGAACTGCAGAAGCTGAAACAGCGTCACTGCAGAAGGATGTGCAAAAAAGCATGCTCTGTCAGTACAGAACAGGACAATGGCTCAGAAAATCCAGACTCCCTTTCTAGCTGTGTAACAGATTTCCAGCAAAACCATAACAATTATTAGATGTATCCCTACACCTCGGGCTGATGGGGATAATATTCACCGTAGAGGAAAATGTCTGTTAGCAGGTTTGCTATGCAGACAGCAGCCAGGCCAGATCTTAGCCTGGAATGTTTTTATACTAAAGTAATATAATAATCCAGTGCAAAAGATGTGTGAAGTTTCAAAATTAAACAGGCTCTCCTGGAAGATAACCGAAATAACACAGCAGCTATAAGGCAGAACAGTCTCCTTTATTAATTCGATTTTCTGCATAACAGCTTACGGTGCCTGATGCCGTGCCATCATTTTTAAAGTAGAATTGCAGTGCCACACAGATTGCAAATATATAGCAATATTCTTGTTCTATGGACTCCTGCTGTCCACACGGACAGTAATCCAGTTGCTCCTGCAAATGCAGTAATCAGACCAAATGCATATGTAAGAAGCAAGGTACTGTTGAGTCGGTGCTCTGCCTGAATTAATTTTCCAATACACTGATTAGCTAGCTGAGCGCACAGTCAACAGTATGGTGATGAGTGTACTGTAAAATTGATGAAGAACAGACTTCACTGTTTTACTGCCTTTGTTAGGGATATCGGGGAAAAAAGAGATTTTACATGAAGCTGTTTGGTAAAACTAGAACCCCTGAATATTTTATGCATATAAAATGAGTTCATTTTCCTACTCTCGTGTAGGTTTGTAGTGGCTATTTGATAGAACAACCAGCCAGATAATTGCTTATTTCCAAAAGCACAACAAAACTGCAGACTGTTAAGAGTACTTGTGTAGATCTCTCAGCCAAGCAGTAAAACGAATGGTACCAGGGCCTATAGACCTTTTGTTTTAGCAAAATATGTGCTCTTTCAGTTAAAACTGTTTGCAGGTCCCTCTGTGACTCGGGATTCTGCCTAGCTGAGAAGTAAATCAAGCAGGCAGTAAACAGGTTTCTATCACTCTGAGCACTTTTTCACCTACCCAAGGAGCTGAGATCAGTCTGTGGACTGTTCCCCTGAAGGAAGAAATTCTCTTCACCTCTGTACTAGGCTCCTTATAAAACAGAGCAGGCATCCTTGATGATATACTACATCGTATTTCTACACCTCACCCTGGAGTTTTTGACTGCCCATTTCTTATAACTATGATGACATGAAAGTCTCAAGGATGACAGATACTAGGAATACTTACACATATATAATTTTAGGTAAATCTTTGTTAAAAAAATTAAATAAATCTGGTTTTTAGTAGATTAATAACAGTAAGTGTGAGGTTGATAGTCAAGTTTAGAAACCCAACAAGTCAAGCCCCGCTACCACCAAACTTTCAATGAATAGAAGGGTTGGTTTGACGTTTGTTGTTTTTCTTTTTACCCTGGTTTCTCACGAATAACCCGAAACAAAGAACAGCAGCTCCTGATACGTGAGATTTTGTTTGCTTACCACCTGCCATTTTAGGCAGACACATTGGTGCCACACCAAAAAGTCTGCAGGATGGGGAAAGGAAGGTAGCCAGGTGGGTTTTGCTTGCAGCAAAACCATAGGTTTCTCCCATAGGTAAAGAATAAGGAGAGATTGGCTGACAGGGGACCTTGGCAACAACCTCTCAGGCCTAAGTTAAAGGGATTGAACTAACCCCTCCTGATTTCCCTGTGCTGTGTGAAATTATGCAGTGGCAAGCACATTCCATATTTTATAATGCCCAGGATGTTAGTTAGCACTATACTCTCACTACAATATAAGTTGAGGTTGAAAAAAAAGTGCCTTAATATATATTTTTAAAACCCCTAATCTGTTTTCCAGGAAAAATTGTAAATTTGTAAATAGTACCTGCTTCACAAAATCTTTACTGTTTCCTCCTCTACTGTTGCAAGATTATTTCCTACATGTAATAGCTGAGATTTTAATTCAATTATTTTTTTATGATAACCTAAGATTCACTAATGTAAAAATGATACAGATCTTTCTTTTTATTAGGTAGTGGAAATTTTTACTACTTGCTCATCATTACAAATCCTAGCTTTTTTAACTGAACCATAGCACTATGAAGAAATGGGTATAACTTTACCTATAAAGTTCCAGAAGCCTTCAATTAAAACCCACTATTCTGGTGTTTGCTAGATATACAGGGCATGTCTCAGCCCTGGAAAACACAAAGGAGCAGGAAAGATCTCCTCTCTGGTTGATTAACAAATGACTGGAAGAAGCTACCTTCACAGATGTGGAGGGTTACTTCTGTCGTTCTGCTATAGAAAAAAGGAGAGAGGGAGACTAGCAAAGATCTCACCATCCCTTTGAATTTCAACAGTTTCCTGTGTCACAGGTTATCTTGCTCTTTTGGTCCTTTTACTTCTGTTTTAACCGCAGCAGAGATGGGGAAGGAGCGGGCCCCATGGGCCGATCACTCACTAGGGTGATATCCACCACCCCATGAAATTGCCTGCGTAGTCCAGAGGCCTGGAGGCCACCTGGGAGCTTTCTGCGGCCTCAGAGATTTTCCCATTCTCTTTTTGCATGACACCATGTGTATTTTCACTAGAGAATAACAGCAACCAGATCATAGACACAAACATGATAGTCAGGACCTTCACCCAAAACACAGAGAACAAGGTTCATCACTGATCTAGCACAGACAAGGTGAAGATTCAAGCTTGCTTTTCTCAGTTTTTATGCAAGCATCCTGCTTATCGGAACATTGGAATACTGGACAGAGCTTTTTTTTTTTTTTTTTTTTAATAGAAAGTCTGCAATAAACCTCAGAATTGCTGCTAAGAAAAGCTTCTTCAAAAATTGTATGATCTTGCAAAATAGCAAGAAATTTTCAACCAGAAGCCATTCCATCAGTCACAACAGAATTCCCACCTGTGTGCCAGCAAAAGCTTACCTCTGCCTGCTAAGAGAAGCCACTACTTTCATGAAAAAATGCCTAATGCTTCTGCATCTGTTCCTTCTCTCTTTGTGGCACTTACCACAGGATGTAGGGTTACGGGTAGAAGAACAGTAAAACTATAAATTTTGCATGAGCTGATACATTCAAGCAAAATATGGGAACACCAGTGTTCATTGACATATTCAAAGACTGTTCAAATGAACTCTTACTAAAGATGCATCAAATTCTGGACAACATCTATCTAGCACATTTGGTCATACTTTTTTATTCTTGGATTATGATATGCATTGGATTATCATATGTATGGCAAGACTCTTCCATTCGTGCCAACATCAGCTTTAGATTTGACCAGCTCTGCCATCCTCAGTGGAAGCCACTACTGACGTAAACATCTGGTTAGAATCAGGTTCTCTTTAAGTCATAAAACTGCAGATCGATATTATAAAATAAATTTGGAAAACTGATTTTTGTACTTCCATCAGAATACTGCAGTTATTCCAGGTCTGATTTAGTTGATTTAATATTCTATTACATGTATGGCAGTAATTATCTGATGTAATATAACACTTAGAATATGGTACTTCTGGAATATTTTTCCAGTTCTCCCAACTCATATTGGAACCTCGGGTAATACTTCTGTGCTCCTTGTGTTTGCCATAGTAGCGATTAGCACTTATAAACATTTTTGAAAAGAAGAAGTGAAATTCTTAAATAATTAGATAGCAGGAGGGATTATAGCTATCTTCCACTTAAATTCAATAAAAATTAACTTCAAAATACAACTTCTGTATGACTGTGGACTTCATTTACTCCAATACAAACTTCAAAGACAAAAATGAAAGAATCTCTAATGTCTTCTTTTGGAAGTTGGCAGTAGAGGAGATGCTGTGATTATAATTTCTCTTTTAAAAGGAACAGATTTGTTTAAGCAGTAGTATTTGATGACAACAGAAAGCAGTCAAGCAAAATTCACTGATAAAAACTTGCTCATCTATCATTTACACTTGCAGGTAAAAAAAAACAAACTTGAATCAGAATTCATATCAAGAGATTTCAAATCACAGATGTCTGTCTATCAAGTTTTAACTATTTTAAACCTGATCTCCATCAATCTTTCTCCCTCTTCAGCTAATGAATAACTCATTATTTCACTGACGATTTGAGAGTGTAGCATTTGGATTTGAATCACTCATACTTTGCTGACTGGAAGTTATTATTCACCCGTACAAAATGAATAACCTCTATGGACTTAGAAAAACATCTTTAAATTAAATAAAACTTACCATCAAAACAGTCTTGCTGGTTTAAACCCTTGATTTAAACTAAATAAAATAATTGGCCAACTGTTGAGCACTCTGGGACTCTGTTCATTTAAGACATGTTTTACAGTGAAAAAAAAACAGTCTTATTACATTGCTGAACATCTGAATATGACTGTTCCAAACCTTGGAGAATATTCAATAGGTATAAGGGCAGCAGCACCTGGCACAAGACCACAGTATTTGCTGAATATACAATGCACTTTTTTTTTAGCCTTCTCAGAACTCTAAAAAACTCTTTATTCCATTATCCCCATTTCATAGACGTAGGGAGATATAAGGCATAGAAAGATCTGAGAATATCCATCAATAAACATCAGATCTGTGAATATCCATCCTGTAGACATATCTTGACCAAAGGCCTAGCACTGCCAGTATATTCCAACCCACGAAATGGAATAAAACACAAAGTGAACATAATTATCTTTACATAGGCACTACCAGGATTTTTAAAGCCGGAAGAAGAAAATACTTTCTATTTCTCAGCTAACTAGTCTCCTGTAGATCAAATACAAACAGAAGTCTATCAAGTTTTAAATATTCTAAAACTAATCTCTTCCTATCTTTCTCCCTCTTCAGCCAAAGAATAACTCCACTGTTTAACTGAAGATTTTACCGAATGTAGCACTTGGATTTTAGACACTCACGTTTTCCTGAGTGCATCATTTAGCACTCTACCCCATGACTGTCACTGGAGAGCAAAACAGAGCAGCATTCCTGGTTTATCCTTCGATTGCTGTGATATCCTATCTATAAACCCTACATTTCTGCTGTTTGCTAGGGAGGCACTGTTACATCCAGGGCAGATATCATCCTACCACCCTACGCAGAGTTTTGGAAAGTCGTCTTCTTTGTGGCACCCATACAATCCAGTCCTTCGGTTTTTCCCTATGTACAGATGGGCTTGACATTTGCAAGCAGTGGACAATGCTTAAAGAATATTTGACTTTTAAGCGTACAGAGCCTATGAATGAGAACATTAACATCATCGCTTATTACTTAATCAAGAAGAGACTTCTCTTTTAATAAAAAAGAGACTTCTCTGCTCTTCACAAGATTGTAATATCTGTCTCAGCTTTCTCCTCTAAATTGAAGATGACGATTCTTGCCTATAACTACCGAGAGTATAATAGGACACTTCTGAAGCCCTTAATAAAAAATGGCACCACTAGCTTCTGTAGAACTACTTGAATACATAAAACCTTGAAAACTGGTATCAATGGGTTAGATTTTGTTCACCACGATTCACACAAGACTACGTCAGCTGAGCTGTATGTCCTTGCATCCACACACACTATATCAGAAGGAATATCTAATGTCCACAAAGTACCTGATATTTTACACTGCTTTCTACATTAACAAAGTTAAACTCTAAGCAAAATATCTCTGCTAGGACCAACAAAACTGCATTCTTTCATTTTGGTATGAAACTTACTCTATAATACGGAATAGTTCTGTGCATGCAGTACTCTGACAAAACATGCCAGAAGTGGTTTTAATGAATTTCATTTTAATTTAACTAAATTAAGATAATCCACAGAACCCCTAAATCTGATATCATAATGGTATAAATCAGAAATTATTCTAAAGTTGGGGAGCTGGTGCAAACCCAGAAAAAGTTAGATAAGAATCAGGACACCCAGATGTTTGTTATCATTGAGATGTTTAGGACATACAGTCCTAACTAGAATCATACAATCATAGAATGTTCGGGGCTGGAAGGGACCTCTGTGGGTCATCTAGTCCAACCCTCCTGCTGAAGCAGGGTCACCTACAGCCAGCTGCACAGGACCTTGTCCAGGCAGGTCTTGAATGTCTCCAGAGAAGGAGACTCCACCACCTCCCTCGGCA
>Ga0181612_145471_pt1 | contig 16494 bp, 9 predicted proteins | sample HoacroProtozoa21_FD_119630 | JGI IMG/M metagenome (GOLD analysis project Ga0181612, IMG submission 119630) | Hoatzin crop microbial communities from Cojedes, Venezuel. Combined Assembly of Gp0051906, Gp0051904, Gp0051908
GGGAGATGCTCCAGTCCCCTCACCATCCTTGTAGCCCTCCGCTGGACTCTCTCAAGTAGCTCCTCATCTTTCTTGAACTGGGGAGCCCAGAACTGGACAGAGTACTCCAGATGAGGCCTCACTAGGGCAGAGTAGAGGGGAAGGAGAACCTCCCTCGTCCTGCTGGCCATACTCTTCTTGATGCACCCCAGGATCCCATTAGCTTTCTTGGCAGCCAGGGAGACATTTGTGTTAAATGTCTGTCCAGCTGTGTACACTGCAAAGAACCAAAAGTGAAAACCTTTCATACAGTATACCAGACTTTCGAATATCATCCCTAAAATATCATGTGTTATATGGGCTGGAACATCCAGACTGAGGCAGAAGATGTAGGAGGACTCAGATGTGTTTCTGCACTGTAGATTTACTGAGATGGGATATAATTTAGTTTCTCTGTATGGGAAGACAACTCATGAATTTTTCAAAGAACACGCACTAAAGAGGCCATCTCCAGCGGTACAGGAAACTCAAATCGTCTTTCAAACATGAAACAACAAAAGGATCTCTTGTTTCAATTTTAGTGGTGTATTAAAAAACCTGAAAGCTAACAAATTTACTTTTTTTCCCCAAGTGATTAACTTCTAACTTTCATATATTGCTTTTGTGTGTTAAGAAATGTGTGATCTCTTGCCCTAAGCCCCAAACAGAATCAAGACTCCTATGTTTGATACAGTTGTGGTAAAGACCGCTTGCTTATTTTTCTGCTTGCTCCCCAGCACTAGGCTTACGAGTATGTTACAAATGTTATTGATGTGAAAAACACAGAACAGAAATTTTTCTCACAAAAAATGTTATGGGAGTGCCCAGGTTACTGTTAGTCATCATCATAATCCCTGGACTGTCTTCCTTAAAAGCATGAATGTTCCTAGCTTTTTTTCTTTTCTGTGGTCCAGTAGTCCTGCAGGACAAAGCATAAGGGTCACATGAGCGCATACAATGAGAATGTTCCTGTTCTGAGCTCTTTGGGAAGAGGAGGCAAAGCCGTGAGGATGCAGCTGCAGCAGAAGAGGATGTGAAAGCACGGCAACTGCACAGCAAGGAGATGTGGTTTCCATCTCAGTTGCACAGTGGGAAGCACTTCATTTCTGTTCTCCTTACTTAGAAACTTTTGAACCTACAGGCTTCAGGGGTAAAGGTGCTTGGAGAACACTCATTACTTACAAGTAAATAAAAACCAACTAAACACAACTACAGGGACTAAAGTAAGATGCTGAAATGCATCTTACAGTAAGAGACCATCAAGACACAAAATCAATCAATCTGTCTCTGAAAGTCCTACTTGGCTATTGTATTTTTCAGGTGTTTGTGAGAGAATGTCATGCTTTGCAGTTTGTTCCTATTAAGGCGAATTCAAAAGGAGCAGTGTTTGGGAAGTGTAAGCTTTCTCTGATAGTGCAGACAGAGACTATTCATAAGACCTAAGAGAAAAGGTTTTGAGAGGAGAAGTGTCTGAGTGGCAAGGAGTGATGTGTTTGGTCTTTCAGTCTCCTGGATGGAGTTGCAACAATACCAGTGTCAGGAACCTTTTGACATTTCCTGAGGAATAGTTTGTCCTTCCAAGCAGAACAAAAACAGTATTTTGTCTTTATGTAAGGCAGTAAAAAGATCAGGAAAAAAAAAAGGAGCTTTCACAAATACCTGTGATGGTGATTTATCTACTTCCTAACAGATAGGGTGAGTAAGAGACAGCTCTGACCTTTAATGTGGACCTGGCACCTGCTACAACAGAGCACTGTAAAGCATTTTTTCCTTTGATCCTTAACACAAGTTGTTTCAGGAGACTTATTTGTTCTTTTCCTTTGTCATTTATTTAAATACATTCTCACCAGCTTCTGTGACTCATTTCCCCCCATGGGGCTGGCTGTGCTGGCAACAAAAGAAGATTCAAAGATTATAGCAAACTTGCTGTCTCACTTACAGAAAACCCACTGGTAGTTTACCTGCCATTGCTTTGTCTGAGATCACTTGCTTGAATGTCTGATAGATACAGTGATGGAGTTTTACTTTTGGTTGTAGCCAGTTTGACCAAGCAGAGCGTTTCCTTCCCCCGTGCACACCTAAGTGGTCTGCTGTGTGTTCTGTGTGCTCCTGCGGGGATTTAAAGGTGGGTAGGAGAAGATTAACCAGTACTCCCAAAAACCCCTCAGTACTGTGTCACGGTCCAGTAGTGAGCTGCAAAGTTGGTCTGGTGCCATGGAGTACAGATGGAGTACTGGTTGTGATAATTTTTCATTATTTATCATGCTGGTCAAAGCCTTTGGCCTCCAGTTTTAGCGGGAGAGCTTTTCTGGGAGGTCCACCTGCCTTTCTTCTGTTGACCCTCTGCAAACAGCCTGCTTCCATGCTCAACTCTGTTTCCCACCCAGTCCCCTTCTGCTTTTGAGTGGCCTGGTTTTTGCTAGGGAAAAGAGGGAGCCAGGCAAGTAGAGAACCTTCTGCCCTGGAAATCTGTCATTATTCTTCTAGGGCTGCAGGCCATTAGTCTGGTGAGCAGTGACATGGGAGAAAAATGGCAACAGTCATTTGGAAGCTGAAACAACTGCATGCAGGCATTGGCAAGATCTAAGTATCTTTAACTTGGGTAAGGCTACAGCAAAATGAGTTCGCTGAAGCTGAAGTAGATGTTGCCAGCAGGAGGAGGAGTAGAACTGGGAAAATAGATGTGGTGCACGATGTGATTATTATTTACCCTGTGAGGAAGCATGAAAAATACTACACATAACAGATTCAACAAGATGCCAAGACAATAACAAGATAGTTATTTCCTGATGGAAGTGTTAAAAAAATTAAAGGTAGAAACGGATGTAGTGGAGAAAATCTACATCCTTACTTGGACATAGGCCTTAGAAAATACTGTTATAAGAGAGCATCAGAATGAAATTGAAGAAACTCCTTAGAACATTAAAGAATGGAATGCCACTTATCTAAAGTACAGCAGCAAGCTATTTTGAATATGGTCTGTCATATGTTTGGAGGGAGACTTAAGTTTTGATTTATATATGGACCTAAATGGACTTAAGTTTTTATTTGTAAGGTCAATACTGAGCCTGCTGGGGTAGTACCTCATCTTTCAAATATACTTAGAAAACATCCTATGCTAGCACAGTGGGTAACCCTTAACTTTACAACTTAGTCTTCTTCTCAGCCTCTAATACCTTAAGTGTAGTATGGAAAAAACAAAGGTGAAAACGTAAGGGTAACTGCTACATATATAAAGGATGGAGTACTTTTATTATTTCTAGATAGCTGCGTTTGAGTTACGGCCACCAGACTGATGGGTAACTATCAGCTGATTTTGTCTGACAGATGTTCCCAATTTGTCTCTGTGCACTTTTTAGTCAAGCGCATAAATCAAAATTCACGTACATGACAGCGTGTCACACTGTGTCCTTCACCATCTTCCTGGGTTGTCTAGTATTACACAGCGATGGAAGGCTACACCAGGGGAGAAAGAGATTAGCCGGAGAGGAAAGGGAGGGATTTAAAACAAGTGCACAAGGTGGGTAAGATGCAACTGTACTATAGAAGAGAGTGGTTTCATATAGCATGAGTTGTAGAGCAGATTTTCTCCATTTAAAAAGTAGCTATTTAGGGACAAAAAACATCTGTGCAGGAGAGAAAAGAGAAAAAACCAAGTCTACAAGACAGGTTTGAGAAAGTCTCTGGTGTGTTTTGATGTTAATGTCATTCTGTAGATCTTTATGTGAACAGCAGTTCAGCTCACAATAGTATTATTTGTCTCACCAACTAAATGGCTGAACTGAAATGGGCAGGAACTGCAGCAGCGCTGATATTTTGTCTCTGGGAACAAATTTTAACAGCTTTACCAAGCCAAAGGAGATTCTGGGTATTTTCAGTTCTGAAGTGTAATTTAGTCTCTTTACTTGCTCTGATGAGCATGTGGAGAAATATATTTAGGACAGCTACAGTTAAGTAAATATCAACACCACAAAAAGTTGTGAGACTGTGTCTACAAATACGGATTAATTCTCCTTATTTTGACATTTCTTGTCAAGGGCTGACCTCACCCATTTTAATGAATACATAGTATAATGCTGTATCTAACCAAGAATGTTGATACACATACTTTGTATATTTTCTCGAAGTTGCATTCTTGAGTGTCCACGTAGTTTTTATATTTCCTATTTAGGGAAAAGAGCCATTTGAACTTGACCTGACTGTTTTCATGCAAGACAGGGACTTTCTGCTAAATCTCCAGATCAGAACTTACAGTTACTGACTTTGGTTAAAGAAAGTGGCTTATTTGCATGTTCAAGTTGGCTTTCAGACTTGCAAATTGTACTCATGCCTTCTTTTCTTGCCAAGAAGGATTAATTTCTTTTATTATGAAGTATTTCAAAGAAGATTAAATATATTTGTTCTTCTTTTGGAGTGACAGAGCTGAAAGGCACTTTGAGGGAGAAAAGGAAAATGCTCTTTGTGGTGGAAACACCAGGTCAGCATCAGTAATCAAATTTCTTCCCCTCCCTTCCTGTGCATCGGAGAGACTCGGGACTGATCCCTGTCTGTCTCAGGTTCTCTATCTGTGAAATAAGAGCACTGATATTCCCCAACCTTAGCTGAATTTTAGAAAGGGGACTGTGATGCTTTGCTTCTTACATAACAACACTAAAGTGATTGAGACTTTCCTTATCCAGTTCTTATTCTAAATACAGCCGGTTGTCGACTGAAAGCCAACAGCCTTCCATCAAATTGGTCTCCAGCCCCATCTGTAGCCCTTCCTACACAAAGCACTGACCACATTAATACAGAGACACCATTCCTGTTCCCACGCTGCACATAGAACAGCACTCATATAGAGCAAGTAAATACTATCTTTAATTGAACAATTCATGTCTAATTATTAGAAATTACTCTTTTAATTATCAGAAATGATTGTGTACAATTCTGGTACGATAGTCTTTTGTGATTCTTAGTAATGCAGTTGCTAATGGCAGTTTTCCCTGCACTGTCCCCGTGTGCCACTTGCAGCTAAGCATCCCCTCCTTCTGCTCCAGGTGTTCTCACCTCAGGTGGTGCCCTGGGGTGTGACCTGCAAACACCTCTGTGCCTGCTCCAGAGCCCATTCTGGGCAGCAGGCGTTCTCCCCTTCAATTCAATGGGCTTTGAGACAGGGATCGAGGGAGCAGAGCACTGTTGGTTCTGTTATCTCCAGGATTCAATTATTTGTTAGATAAAAGTCACATGTGCAAGCTGACAAGGAGCAGAGAAAAACAAATGGTTTGACATCTGAAGGATAAATTTTATGAAGAGTTTTAGTTTGCTTTTTGAGAGGTCTTTTTTGTATCATTTGCTCCTCTGTGAAAGTTATTTGTTATAACAGGATTCTAAATAAGAGTCTAAACAAGGTTCGTAATAAAGAAAACATTCTTTGCTTCACAGAGGTAGTATGACAAAATAGAGTTTCAGTTCCCTTTAAAAGGGAAAAAAAAAATGGGGCAAAGCCACTTAAAAAGAGGGGTCAGGTCATAAAAAGACATAGAAGTGGCTGGCAGAAAGGGCTGTTGCTGATCCTGTCCACAGGTTTCTTGTAGGTACAGAGCCATTCATTGTGCTAGTCTGATGTGCAAATGGCAACCTAAGGAAATGCACAGAGATTCTTTTATCTTCTGGAGCACAAATAAAGCTTAAGCACTCAGTACTGAAATATACGCTTTTAATAACAAAAGACCCATTGGGCAAAGCCTACAGCTGTTGTATTGTTGAGCAGGCGATTTAGCATCCATCCTGGCTACAGCTGTTTTCTTCTTACGTTTGTTCCATATGCAGATGTTGCTATGAGGACAGGAGTCAGCAATGACTGATGTAGAGCCTGTGGTCACAGATTTTGCAGCGTCGGGACGGGCAGGCCGCCGGAACGCCTTACCAGATATTCTGGGCTCTCCTGCTGGTGCTGGGACTTCAGACCTGCCGCACAAACTGGCTGAGCTCTCCGTTTCAGAAGGTAATGCCTGCACATTCCAGAAACAGACATTTTTATGTGGCCATCCTTTGCTTTCTCCTTAAGACTTCTGCTACCATGCAGTTTGTGATGTCAATACTAATATTTCTTTCTTCGTTTATGATTAAATTCAGCCTTCCAAAGCAGTTACCGCTTGTACCTCCTGGTGAGACGAATTAATTTTAACCCGGACTGAGTCTGCCATATCCACCCACACACTGGGCGTTTGGTAGCGTGGGGAAAGGTGCTGGGGACTGAATTCCAGTTCCCCTGAGGAAGAGCAAACACAGTTGCGTTGCTGGGCAGCTTGGAAAACCAGCACTTCAGCTATAAATTAGGGTCTGCTCCTGCACGGAGATAACTTAGCACAGGACAGCAAGCTGTGTTGTTAATCCTATTACAGCTATCATCCTAACTCAGCTGTATACATGAAGAGTAGGGTTTACAGTGATTTACTCCTGTTGTTTGGCTTTCAGCTTTGCTCTCTGAGACCAGTGTCATATTTTGGCCTGTCCTGTAGTTTGAGAAGGTGCTCCGTTAATAGGTCTAATCAACACCAGCTTTACATTTGAGTTCTTTTTACTTTCGGGGGGAATTTTCAGATTCAGAAAAAATCTGGATTCTAATGCCTATGAAGTGAGAATTACAGACTGACCCCTACAATTTTAGGTTCTGATTTGGAAGTAACTTTCTTCTCATGCCCGTCACTGTCGCTGCCACGACCAATGCCACCGTGAGTGGTGGTCCCACTTCCAGGAGCAGCGATGGTGTGGGGGCAGCACAGGGGGAGGCAGGCCTGTGCTGAGGAGTGGAGGGCCCATGAAATCGAACTGCAGTAGCTTGCAGGAGGGATTCCCAGGCTCCAAGGATGCAAGTCCTGCTTGTATGTAGCCCGAAGCGATTACAGGGTGTTGGAGTTTACAGCCTCCTACAGCACCATAAAGGCTGGGGGGGCAGGGGGCGAGGATGCCTTTGATTACCAGCTGCTCTTGCTTTGATGATTTAATTTACATCCGTGTATTTGGGGTTCTGTAATCCAGACCCAACATGGGCCCGTCGAAGGACTGTTGGTGAAGAAGCGGGCAGGTAGAAACAGCACTTCAGGAGGAGTGAGAAGGGACCAGATGACCTCACCCTGGCTTGAACATGGGAAAGAGAGGAAAATAAGAATCTGAACGGATGCTGGAGGAGGCGTTACTTTTGCAAAAGGAAAGGGCAAAGATTTATGAAGGCGCAAAGGTGGACATAAAGAAAAAAAGGGAAAGACAACAAGGTCAGATTCCCTCAGGCTGCAGGGCGGCAGCGAGGGGAATGGGGGGGAATCTGGAAGAGCAAGTGGAAAGAGCAAGGGGCACCGTGTCAGAGTACATTCAAAGCAATGCTGGGAGCCCTGTGAGTCCAGGGGCAACGATGACAGGTAAGCCCCAGGTAAAACTCCCTTTGTGTCAAGGAGAGATTTTATTTTCCCCTAGGAATGTGAAAAGTATGTCCCTACAGATTTTCTCCCCCTGGTATGTGCAGCTGGAACGCTGGAAATCTATTCCAAAGTGCAGACAGTCACCTAACATTTAATCCTTTGGTTTTCAAATATTACAGGGGTTTTTACTGGAAACAGCTCTTCTGCCTGGTACTGTTTGTGCATCGTGACCAGGGGTCAGGCTGCAGCAGGAGACAACTGTTGCCCTTATCACAGGGGAGGTACATGGGAATTTGTATTGTTGTGTCAGGAGCTGTGGAAGTGACCAGTCCTGCCCGCTGAAATACTCATTGCTACATTATGTGTAACTAACTAACCTTTGTATTGTTTAGAGCACTGAACCTTGAGGGACATGCACAAAACCATGTTAAACAAAGCACAAAAGAATACAACAGCTGTAGATAAGTTCCTCATGTTTGTTTATTTTGGCCTCTGGAAAGTTTAGTAGTTGGAAAGAATATACTTTTTAAAGCATGCAAAATTTCTCTCTTCAATATTTTTTTTTCCCTGGATAAAAATAAACATGAAAGAGTGAAAGTCTTGTTAAAAGAAATTTAAAGAGCAGCGTAAAATAAGTACTTAGCCCTCCAGACAGAATAATCTTCCTCTCCTGCTGCCCATCCAGTGCATTAAGAAGAAGAAATGAAACACAGATACATTAATTTTAGCGAGATGCACTGATGCTTTCTTACAAATACAAGGACCATCACTGCCAGGATTTGAAGAACAATTAAGAGCATGGAATTATCCTTTGCTTTTGTCACTGGCAGACAGCTGTGCCAGAGCGTGCCTGGAAGGAGCAGTTTCAGTTATCAGCAGTTTGCAGTAGTGGTAACAGGAAATGAATACAGGATACAGTTAGGTCCACTCTGACTGCTTGGATGCTTTTTCGGGTTGGGAATTCCACAAGTATCAGGTGGGAATTACAGCCTCATTGTGTTGCAAGTTAAACTTCCAACTCCAACGAGACAGCAAGCAAAACGAGGAGAATTCATCAAAATGGGAAGAAAGTTTGGAAGCTCAAATGCTGTGACAGGGAAGCAGTTTGTTTGTGAAACCTTTGGGGCTCTAACAGACGTATCTTTTTGCCTGTTTCTGGTTTTAACAATACGTTGTTAAAAAACCCCAAGCCATTTCCATCTCGGAACAAAGAGGTTGGATAAATGAGAAAAGTGGAGAAGATGGAATATGTGGCTATATAAAGCATGCCCTATTTTTTTTCTATTCTGAAAGATTCAGTGAAGATTTTGAGAAATGGTGAGGAGGAACCTCTCCATCTTGCTTCAAATTTAGCTAATGCTCATTGGATCATACATTTCCTCTCTTTCTAAAATGCTGTCAGCTGCTGTCATGGTGAAAGGTCAGGAACAGGGTGTGCTAATACCTTTTGTCTGGCTTAGAAGAGAAAAGAGACTTTGCATATATTCCTTATGAATATACAGGGATCGTAGCTGTGTGATACGAATTTCCATGTACTCTGCAAGCCGCACCGAGTTAATGTTCTCATGAGATGTACAGGAGAAATTTTGGCACCAGCTGTGTGTCTCAGAGCCTAACTCTGAAATGAAGACCGTCTGTATGCTGTCTGATCATCCTCTGATGACGCCTAAGTTTTGGAGGGCTGAGGCTTTCCACAGGTGCTCTGGTGGGAGGCCATTCTGGAAGCACATTAAACAATTAATTGGTGTCACTGGTGGTCCAAAGGTTGAAGAGGAGTCTGCAAGAGGTTTGAGAGCAAAGAGGCAATACCGGTCTCTCATATTTGGTAATCTGCTTCAGGGCACTGTGCTGCCAGTAACTTTTGTTGTTTGCTGAATTTTTTCTAGGTGACAGTGTATAACTATCTCGATACACTCAGCAGCTTGGCACCTGTTGCACACCTAAGTGCTACCAACTGTGAGGTTAGATTTCCTCTAACAAACCATTTGCCTCTACCCTGTCTGCAAGACTCCGCATCCAGCCCCATGCAGAAACAGCCAGTAGAGGAGGTGGTTCTGTCTCCCCTTCCTCAGCAGCGCTGTGCTGTGTAATACTGCAGGGTGTCAAATGACTCGGGTCTTCATCTACCAGTATAAAACTCCGAAGCCTCCAAAACTCTGAGCAGACTTACAGCATCAAGTGGTTTCTGCCAAGGCCTTTAGCTGATGCACTGTGTGCAGTGGTATCTGTTTGCTGTGGCTTGTAGAGACCAAGATACGTAACTCTTGACTGTGATATTTTGTGGCAAGTCTGCAGGGCAAATAGCTGAAAATGTGCCCCTTAGATTATGAGTTGAAGTGGATAGGGCTTGGAAGATGGTACAGCCAGATATGCTGAGCAGACCCCTCCTTGCCCCCAAAAGCTATGGGCTGTCTTAGATCTGGGCATACAAACAGTTCTGTTAGCACTGCGATGTGGGAGTTGAGGGTAGTGTGAAAATGATTATGCTTTGCAAGGAAATCCAGGCAAGAGGAGTTCCTGTTCTCAGTGAGAGAATTTGAGCATCAAAAGCGACAGGGTGGAACTCTTCATCTAACGGCCACGCGTGCTGGGGAGCTTTTACTTACACTGGTCATATAAGCATTCAACTCTAACCTATGGAAGAGTGAGCTTCCAAATCAGAGTAATGAAAAAATCCCCTCATCTTGTGAAGACAGGGTGAATTCTCCTATGTATTTCTTGGCTAAGACGGTCACCCAGATAACTGGCATGTTCATAAACTGTAATATTAGTTACCTGAAACCAAGCAGTGCTCAGAGGAATGCAATATTCTAACTTGATGTGGGAAATGACCCACAAAAAAGAAATAACAATAACAAAAAGTTATCTTCAGTCTGTTTTTTACAACCAATTGCACATTGATCAGCATATGCAAGGAGCTGGCAGATCCAACACCAATAGGCCATTGCTTTTGGAAGATGCCTCTGCAAGTTCTTTATCTTTCAAGTTAATCTCTCTTTCTACAGCACGCGTGAGTGTGGTTATAAAGAGCCAGTCCAAACAGAGATGATAAGTAAACCCAAATATTTGGCTGCATTAAAAAAAGCTGTGAGAATGTGTGTCATATAAATGTTTAATTCTGTCTTTTTTTAGATGAAGGAGCAGAGGGCGGAGAAGTGCCATCATCCAAAGCCTTGCTGGAAAGTCAAGAGGCAGAAGGAAAGAGCAAGGATTCCTAACACCTAAGGACTGCTGGATTAATGAAACCCGTCGACAGACTTTCCGGTTTCCCTGTGTCACCCCTTCCGAAGTGTGGTAGCAACTTTAGCAGCACAGACAAGATTTTGCAACACACTTGCACCTAGATGACATTAACGTGGAACTACTGTTTTTTCTACTGTCGTCCTTCAAAACCAATGTTCTACACGTCCAAGTGGGAAGAGAACTAAAGAATGTATCTCTTGTTTTGGGTTTTCTCATGGCTATAGTATTCATCCTAACTAATCTTCTTTGACAGCTTCAGTTAATATACCTAGCAGATGTACAACCAACTAATAATTACTTCAAAGTAAAAAGCTTGTTTATTTCCCAGAATAGCTTCTTTCTCTCTTGACACAGAGGTGCATTCACTTTCCCCACCTTAAAATGATATTAAGTATACATTAGATTACAGACATTATCTGTAATTTATCTCCTGAGATTTTTTTTCTCATTAGGCATGTGTAGATGGGTGTGAGAAATAAAAAAACAAACATTTTTTTTCTCACTTCCTCCTGTCTCTAGAAGGTTTTGTAAACTACTTGAACACCAGTGTTTGTTTTGAAACTCTCTTTAAATTCTATTTGATTATGGCAGATCATCTTGGTTCTCCCACTCTTAGAAGTCTTGCCATTCTGTCATTTCTCTTTTCAGATAGAATATTGTCGCTGTTCATGTGTATCTAAAATAAAGTAGCCATGTTTGTAAGTGATTAAAATTGTTTAACTGTGGAAATTAAATAGCTATCATCTTTTCTGTCTTGTGTTGATTCCTTGATGTTTCTTCTGTATGACAAGACTTAAAACTCCATAATACATATTTCTTTGATTTCATCTGGTTTTTGCTTTATTGTTTGCTGACAATTAAGATGTTTCAACCACTGTCATGGTTACAAAGATGGTTACAAAGATTTTTAAGCAAACGTTTTTCTCTGCTGAAAGGAATTGTTTTGTTATGGAGGTCACGCTCCTGAAAACACTTAGCATTCATTCCCTTATTGTAGGAGACCTAAAATTCAGGTACAGGCATGTACCTTTACTGCAGCGTCGGGCGGCAGCCATTAATGTACTTCTTCAAACCTGACCTGAGGATCGAATGCTCCTGTTTGCTCACACAGTCTCTCTGCTGGACAGTAGCCAGGCGGAGGAAACATCTCTGATGGGTACATTCCACTTTTGACTGGTATTCCATCTATAAAATATTTCTGTATTTTATAGCTGGCAGAGAGCTTGTAAGAGGCCTCTCTGCACACCGACCACTCCTATTGTGCATTTACTCACGCACTGTCTTTTGGGGACCATTCAGTAAAGGATTCAGTTTCATCCAACTGAACTGACACTTAGTTCCCTCCACTTACCTGTGTTCATTTAACAAGTATAATATCCCAGAATTACTTTCAGGTTTGGAAAGGTAAGATAACTTACTCCACTGGAGCAGAACAAGTGGCTTAAAGTCTGAGAGACTGAACTAGCTGACACTGGTGGACCAGAGCTGAAAACTGCAGTGGACAGGGACTCGGAGCTAACTATATTTGTGGTGCACACTCTTGTCGTGGGTTGCAGTCCCACTCTCACACACCAACCTCCTTTATAGCATCACAGTACATGAAATTGTTCAATTTTAAGAAGCTAAAATGATCGCACGGAAATCAAGTAGCTGAGTATTACTGAAACAGATTTCCTTATATGCTTTTAAGTGGAGCATATGATGAAGTGCTCTACTGGGTCATGGCTCACATGGAATTCTCCTCTTCCTTCACAGTTGCAGCACTGGATATATTTAGATTCTTCTCTTACAGAATATAGACACTGAAATTGGGGTTACAGAAATAGATACTTAAAGTAAGTATTTTGGTAGCCTAAGATGCTTTGAAGTTTCTCACTATTAAAAGACCAATTATGAACCAGCTGAATTTAGCAAATTATTAATGTGCTAAACTCTGTATGAAAACCATTCCACGGCTATATACAAACACGGAGTTAACTGCTCACAGATGTACAGCTTAGAACTAGCCAGAGGGCTCTCAACACTCAGGAAAATTGGCGCTTGCTTTGTACTTGAGCTGTATGAACCTGTCACTGAGAAAACGCTGCAAAGAAAGAAGAATTTAAACAGAAAATTAGAAAAGCTGCATAAGAAGTGAAGACTAACAGCAAGATTTAAAATGCAACTCAATTAAAAGCAGGATGAATGTTTTTGATTATAATATGTGGGTCACGTATTATACAGCCCTCATTTGCCTGTGTATTACCTAATTGTAGATTAACCGAGTTACAGATGCAGAAATACTTCTTTGCCACACGCATGTACAATTTGTGTCTAGACAATTATTAGTCCAGGCTGCATGAGAGAGCTCATTTGTAGTCAGTTCCGATATAGAAGATGAATATCTGATTATGCCCTGGATTTTGTCACATAAACCTTTCCAGTTCTGAGCCAGCTGCATATTTCTGATCAGTATAAACAGAACCACAAACACTGGTTTGTGCTGGACACATTGTGCCATGTAAACCTTGTGTGCAGAAGAATTCATTAGTTCTGTATTACGCTTGACTCAGGCACACAGGAGCTCCTTTAGAGCTGTCTGGGGGTGTCTATGCTGTGCTGTCCAGTAGTCTGGGGTTTAGGCAGGGCTACAATCTTAAGCACAGCTAAAGTTGGGAAAGCTCTGGTTCATTTTCTTGTTAGTATCTTGAGGACAGGTAATAGTCCTGCTAAACTTTGGCTGAGCCTGTAAAGAGCAAATTAAGTGCTTCTGAATACTTTTCTCGCTGAGTCAGTTTATCTAGGTTCAAGCATTGTCCAGGCAGTACTACCCTTCCATTAGCTCAGGTAATGGGTAATTGATGACAATGCATTCTCTTAATCCACAGGATAACAAAGTTACGGCCCTGAATCAGCAGTGTTTTAAACATGCTTAACTTCAAATACAGACTAGTCTCACAGAAGTCAATAGAACTACTTAGGGCCTAAAATTAGGTACACACTTAATTACCTTGATAAATTAGATGGCAAACTTCTATTAAGGCTAATCTGGTATTATAATGCATTAATCCCAATTTCCATTCTAGCAAGTGTGGCACAGGTAATAGCATCTTTTTCATCAGTTTACAGCACTATCCTGGGCTTTCACAGAGCAAAGAAATTCATTTTAGTACCAAGCAAAAAAGGTAACTGTTGTCTCCAAATTTTAGAATTTAATGGAGTGTTATACGTTCTTTGCCACTCTGCATATTGAAAAAAAAAAAAAGACAGGAAATACCCCTTTAACTTCATTAAGCATATATAAAACAGTTCAGGTACTTTGAATATACCAAAAACTAGCCTCAATCTTTTCCAGCTGGGATTAAGAAGGTAATTTTCTTTGGGTCAGCCCTCCATCAGAAGCTCCATGTAAGAGGTGGATGAACATGCTGAGGTGCATATTTTTGTTGCTATAGAATAGCAAAGTTCAGTTTGTTATCTGGAAGGCAGTAAAGGACTAAATAGGTTTTGAGGTAGGAGACTGATTATTAGAATGTTCTCTTTCAGAAAGATTAAGAGAAATAATTAAGCATTTTTTAAAATGAAGCTTATTTGCTATGATTCCTCATACAGCTATCTCCACCTGTGCCATATACCATCATTCTGGTATAATACTGCATAGGCTGAGCTTGGATGGCTGAAATGAGAGGCAAACCAGTTTGCAAGGTGGTATATTTTAAAAGAAATTTCCAATCATTGATAGTACAGCAATGTTCAGGCCAGATCTAGTTGTCACTGGAGACAAAGATTGGTTTTACACTAACTACAGTGTGAATTATAACTAATTTTAGTTCTAAGTCATGAGTTACTAACCATACAGAAAATTTCTCCCAACTCAGAAAGGCCATGCTTGGAGGCCAGGAGACTAGCCAGTGTGAACATCATATATGTTTGCACTATCCAAGACATCGTATTTAGTTATATGGACCTACGATCTGACCCACAGTGGCCACTTCTCTGTTGTGCAGCTTTCAAACAACAGAGATCATAAAAAATAATGCAACTGCACTTGCATTAGCTAAAAATGACAACAGCAGTGGCTAGAAGAGGTTTAAACTACACTTTACCACCATGTATTCCAAATATCCTTTATGTATCATGTGTACAAAGAGGAATATTTCAAGATTTAGCAGATTACTTAGGACTGCTTCGTATTCCTTCTATTTGCTCGTGCTGTATGTGTGATAAAGCCAATGAAAAGGAATTGAACAGAGGTTTCAGCACGGATTCGCCCACCGGTTTGGCACAGGCTGTATTTGCTGTGCTCAGTAAGCGTAAGCCCCACACCCACCATGGGGGGTGTGTGTGTCCTCCAGGGTCCACACAGGACAGGCCTGTGGGGCTGAGCCCACTGGGGTCCCAGGGCGCTTGCTCCAGGGTGGTTTGGGCAGAAGTAGCAATGGCTTAAACTGTCCTGCCATCTAGTGGGACCCTCACCCTGCCAGGTGGTCTGTGCAAGCAAGCAGGGGAGACAGTTTCAGAGACCTCAGACCCAGCTGGGTGGCAGCTGCTTGAGAGCAGAAGTGCGAAGAGCATGCGAGCTGGCCCGATGAGCGGTACAGGCTGTCTCCAGCTAACCCCAGACCTTCACTTCAAGGGCTTCGCTAAGGGTCTGGCACCTCGGTGTCCCTGCACCTTCAGAAAGTTGGGTGACGGCAAACAGGTGGTGTTTCGTGTCGCTGAGGACATGGCCCCAACGGCTCGGGACAGCCGCACCAGCTGAAGCCTCCCTGCTGCCCGGGGCTGCCGCTCGGCACCATGCAGTGCTCCTTCTCCTCGCCGCCGCTGCCCCGCGCAGCTGCCTCGCGCTGAGGGCGGGAGCGCGTCGCGCCGCTCTGCAGGGCCAGGCCTCTCGCTGGGAACTCACTCACGCCGCACGGGCGAAGGGATGATGCCAGCCTTGGGCACCGAGAGCAAACTAGCCAAAAGCATTTTCAGCCCATAAGCCCCATCACAGAACAGGTGTCCGAGTTGGGCTTGCAGCCTACCCGGCTTGAGGTGGCCACCCTGCGATTTGGGCCAGGGTGCCAATTCTGCCGCAGAGGGGCTGGTTTTGAACTTTTTTAGGGAGAACTCTGTTTCATCTTCCCCAACGGAAGCTGTTCTGCTCCGGAAAGTAATTAGCAATAAATGATGAGAGCTGTTATTTTATTGTTTTTGTTCACTGCCCTGTTCAGCCCAGCAGGGACCGGTTCACATCCCAAGATAGCCGGGAGCGACAGGAGGCCTGGAGGCCACTGCTCTGCCCCATCCTGTGCCATGTCCTAACGCCAAGTCTCCGGATTTTAATGCAAGACTTCTGTTTGATGGAAATGTTTTTTTCTGGCAGTTGATACAAAGCCTGGGTCCTGTGGGCTGTTCTGGATTAAACATCCATGCAGCACTCCCTGCAATGTAAAGGGCCCTGATGCGAGAGTTTAGACAATCCTTGCCAGTGCTTTATTCCTGGGACTCTGCTGTGCAGTGACTGATGCTGTAAACCCAGTGCTTGCCGTACAATGTGCAGAGAAGCCAACCTGTGAGAGACTGGTTTAACCTTTCCACATACCGCCATTTTTTCCAGATTCCTTGGGCACGTTTGTAAATGACACATCAGCGGGGTAAGTAAAAAGAAGGGGCATGTAAACCGCTGTTAGCCCCCGGCAGTGTTCCAGAAGTAGCTTTCTACAAGTTTTCTGGGGGGACAGGGGCCCCTTTAGCCCGAGGGCCCCGCAGCCGCCGGGCCGGCTGCACGCTATATGGCCTGGTCTTGGGACCACCCCCCCGGGCGCAGCACCGAGGCCTTGTCCCAGGATGAGGTGGGGGCGCAACGCAA
>Ga0181612_100828_pt1 | contig 16493 bp, 7 predicted proteins | sample HoacroProtozoa21_FD_119630 | JGI IMG/M metagenome (GOLD analysis project Ga0181612, IMG submission 119630) | Hoatzin crop microbial communities from Cojedes, Venezuel. Combined Assembly of Gp0051906, Gp0051904, Gp0051908
AGGGGGGCTGTTTGTTTTTAAAGATGTTCCAGGTGTCAGAACGTGGGGCGCCTGCCCTGTTGCAAAGACATTTAATAGAAAGCAAGCCTCCAAGGACAAAAGGTCTTTGCTCTACTGATTGTTTCTGAAGCTCTCCCCTGTTAAATCTCAGTGTTCTTTTTGCCACATTGCTCAGAGGATACGGGCTGGCTGCTCTGCCTGGGCTCAGCTGCCAGAGAGGAAATCTTGACTGTGACCATGCCTGCTGGGGACAGATTTCCCTCTCCATATCTCTGCACAGCAGCAGTGCAGGGATCCCTATGCAATGTGGTCAGCAGCTCCTTATGTGATCTCCAGAGGAAGGCTTAGGGAGGACCTGTGTGATGAAATAAGGCAGCCCAGGTTATGTTAGTCAGCCTGAACACAAGATGGCCAAGGAGAATTACAGTGCCAGTTTAAGCCTACTGGCCTTAATAAGAAATTCTACGCTTTCTGTAGAGTTACTCATATTTGCTGCAGCAAAGACCCTTCTTTGCCACCGTGAGGGACACTGCCTTTTAGCACTCGGTTATGTGAAGGATGAGGCATGCCAAGTGCATCCTATGTGCTCTATGGTCTACTGGTGCAGGACTGCTCTACATCTTTGGGCCTATGACAAATTTATTGGCAGGCATTAGGAACCGTCCAGTACGACAAGGGCTTGTAACTGGGCACTGCCACTTAGGGAAGGAGAGACTAAAGTAATGCTTCTTCTGACCCGGTACAACAGTTCTCATTTCACTCCAAAATGGGTAGATCTAGGAGCACTGAAAAGCAGGTCTAGATTCCTCCTCAGAAATCTAGAATAACCAGGCACCTACAATTAAATAAACACAAGTTACCTACCCTCAAATTCCTGCCCTTGCAGTTGGACCATGATGTGGTGCTGAGGGAGATGCTGCCTCCTCCAGCACTGCGCAGTCGTGGGGCTTGTCAGATGGGGATAGCTGCCTGCTTGAATTATTCAGAGTGTCTTTGAATTCACAGCCAGTTCTCTGATATCACAGTTATTATGCAGATGTCACTCAAATTAGCTCATGTTGAGGTGTCTACTGATATCAGAAATCCTTGAATGCAAGGGTCAAAAAACTCTCCTGTATCTTACCTGCAGAATTTCCAGTGCTCAGGGACTTCATTGCTCAGAAGACAATTTCATTACATTTTTCTTTACAGGGTATACTTAGCTGCATTAGTTTTTGTTATTAGAGCTACGGCAACAGAAAATCTCTCTGGAGCTCTCATAAAATGCTCAGCGATCATTGTAGCAGGATTCCTATCAGTACGAACAGATTTCATTCATCCAGTTCCTTCCTCTTTCCCAACAAACTGGACCAAACTGAACCAAACCAAACCAGTGCTTTGGTTTTCCAAGCTTACAATGTTGTGGAAAACATAATTGACAGCAGAGAAAGAACGAGGGCTTGACTATGTTTCTGAAACCTAAAAAGTGGCAGTCGGGGAACAGCAGATGTCTAAAACAGCAATGAAATACATAAATTCTGGGCCTGATCCTGGAAAAGCAAATGCCTGAGAGACACCTTCCACCCAGATGGAGGGGATTCCTCCAGAGCAAGTGACCCATTGCTGCACAGGGCGTTATTATGGTGGGGTGACTCAAAAGTCATGGCATGTGTTAGGTTAAAAATTTGCTGCCTCAGCAGACAGTCTTCCCATCTGAAGTTTAAAGAACAAAAATTCCAAGGAAAGGGTCATTCAGGGGAAGTAATTTCTCTAAAATGCACTGCCTGTTTGATATAGTGATGCTGCTGGTGACCTTACACATGTTAAAGTCACTGCCAGATGCTGGTGGATGAGTTTTTCCCACCAGTAACACTTGCTCTGTGTTCACACCTCTCTTCTGCAGTCCTGAGGCTGCGGTCAGCACTCTCCTATTTCCATTTTCTTTTCCTCCCTCTCCTTCCCGCATTTTATGAATCGCTCACAGGGTATGAACAATTCCTTCTGTAAGGCTCAATAGGACCACCTGGGAAGTAAACCCACTCGATAGCTTGAAAAGGCACCTGAAATTACCACAGATGGTGTGTAAGTACAGAGCCTACCTCTCTATTTCTGCAGGCAGACAGGGGAGAGCTCTGCCCTGAATTTAAGCTGACCAGACGCTGGTGAGCCCTGTTCAGCACAGTGCTCAGTCCAAGATAATAAGTCCCAATGAAAGCCATGGGGTGAGCTGAAGGCCATGTGATCAGGTGCACATGGCTTCCAGCCAGCGTAACGTGTGGGCAGATATCTCCTGCAAGTGTCTAACCTTGGACCATCTTGTCTATGACAGTGTTTTAACGCAGAAGAACTTTAGCCTGGGGAAAATTCAATTAAAGAGGAGACTGGCAGAAGTACATGAGGCAGTTAGATAACCAGCTCCAATGAAAAGTCCACGGAAACCTGCTGCCAAGCTGGCCTTTGTGTCTTCAAAATATCTGCTTGGGATCAGATTATCAAAAGAGCTGGACACTTAAGCAGCCTTTGCAGAAAAGTTTGGCGAATCGGCCAGTTCTCCAAAAAGACTTGGCATCTTGAGGCTAGATCTGTTGCCTGAACTCATGAGCGTATTTTGCCAAGCAGAAGCCAGCAGTAAAGTCTCATTAGAATGGCTGAAGAGTGTGTTTTGCTAATTGGCACTGTAGATACATTGACCTCTGCTTTTGTTTCACCGGAGTCTGATTTTTTGTGATTACATTTAATAGTGACTTCAAGGGGAACTGAAGGAGAGGAGGCAAGGGAGGGAATGGGAAAGGAAAAGAGGGGGAAATGTGTCCTGTTGTGACAAGACAAGCTGTCCAGCAAATCTCACTACAAAGGACAGAGTCTGAGCATTACTGACAACTGTTCTTTCATCAGCGATCTTTAAGTTCTTCTGTTCCCAACTGAGTGCTGCCTTTGTCGGGGGACTTAAAACCTCTCCCTCCCTTTCCTTCTCTTCTGTGTAATTCCCTGCTCTCCTGGGACATCCAGCAACCCATTTATTCTTCTGTCTCCTTTAGCTTATTCCCTCCAGCAACACCACTCAAATGGGCTGGTGGGCTACCAGATTGCTTTCAAGCTGCTTGTCATCCCCCAGCCTCTGTGCAACGTATTGCGCGCACACTCATCCTCACACACAGGCATATAAACAGAAAACATCTCTGACAGCTGGATGCACCATCCAGATATGTAAAAGTTATATAGGGAAATGATCTGGCTGGGGAAGAGGAGGCACTTTGTGAGAGTGTTGTCTGGAGGGGGTGCTGGAGTGCGGGGCGTTGGAGCTGGGGCTTCAAACATGTGGCTGGGGATTACTGTGCTTTCAAATGTTCGATGTGTTGACCTCAGAGATGGTCATGTTGTGCTGCTGATGACCTCGGGACAAGGAAGACCTTGGCCATGGCTCTAGCATTGTCCCTCCACTCTGTTTTGGCTTGGCACATTAACCTTGGCACTGATCGGCTGGTCCTGGTGTCGGTGGAGCCATACCTGGGGGGGTGAGAGGCAAGGAGGAGACACCCTTTGCACCCCTTCTACTTCTCCAGTGCCACCACTGCAAAGAAACTGCAGGCCACACTCCTAAAGATTCAAAACCCATAAGAGACGATCAGCATAGATGCTGTTTACCTTTTCTCATCATGTCTGTAAGATGCAGAGCTCCGGCCACTGGTCCAAATAAACATTTTAGAGGGTTGCCCAGTGTTGGCTTTGCTTGCTGCAGTGGGACGATGAAAGGACCTGGGGGAAGAAGGATAATTTTTGTCACTGCCCATCCAACGTGGCAGACCACATTCTATCCAGCATGACAAATCCCCTGTGGCTGTGCTAGGTGTGCTCTGAAGATGGACCATTAGTTAACTTAACGTGAGATGTAAAATAATGGGGATGACAGATCAGTAGGTGGGAATGAAGGATAAATTTCTTATCCCCACCGGTAAAATGTGATCCTGGCTAACCAGGCTTAGCTATACTCCACACTGCAAAGGATTTGCACCATGGTCAAGAAATCATCAGTAGTTTAAGAGAAGGTAATAGCTGCATCCAGTGTTCTTATGGCAGCATTTTGGGGGCAGAAATTGGCTATTGTTTAAGCACACACATGTTCATTATATTTTATTGGATGTATGGCAGCTGTCAGTGCGATGAGGCTCTCAAAGAAGGTGTCTGAATGAGGCACAAGTATGAGATGTAAACGCAGCATTTTGTGGAAATGTAACTGATGTGACACAGTTGTCTTTTCCCACAGAGAAATTAGTTTTGAGGCCATTTGGCCAGACCAGTTAGATTGTTGCCCAAGGGCTTCTTTGTTTCACAGCGGGGTATGAGACCTGGTGCCTTCTCTCAGGTTCTCAGGGTCTTCTGATGAGTAGAGAAGTCTAAGGAGTTACATCTTAAGGGCTGGATTTGAACCCTGTAATTCAATTAGATCTCACAGAATCAGAAATACAGATCTGAAAGAATCTCAAGAAGTGTTGCTGCTCTCTTGCCCTGATTCAAGGCACATTCACTGTATCTATATATTATTTCTAGCAGATTTTAGTTACCCTAGATCAACTGAATTCGAGTAACCATCTTTCCAGGTGGTAATGTCATTGCTAGATTGGAAGCATAGGCTGTATTGGACCTGCTAGTGGGGCTACAGCTCCCCTTGTAGTGTCCTGCTAATCTGCTCCTGGTTTTAGTGAAGCTCTGTTAAAATCTCCGTCTCTCAGAACTGGGCACTGCTTGGTGAGGGCTATATTTTGCATTACTTCACGTCACAGCACTGTGTGCTTTTACTGCATTCAGAGAAAGGCTTAAGTAAAAGAAGAAATATTCCAGATACCAAATGCTTTAATGCTGAAGTTTTTCATACACTGGGGGCCATTCTTTAGCTCACTGAAAAATAAACCTGACTGTTGATGCTGTCAGCGGAGAAGGCACATGAATTCCTCAGTGCTCCTTGTCTGAAAAAGTCTGTAATGTCACTATCTACATAATCATGCAAAGGGCTAATTTCAATATCTGCGTAGTGGTGTACCTGGGAGAATACTTATATCCTGTAGAGCTGGCTGCAGGGGAGGACTGACATGGATGGGAGCCAAAATCCATCCGTACGCAGACAGGCTGATGGGTGCCAAGGGACCGGGCTCTCCATCTGGAGTAAGCCCAGAGTCCCACCATGGGGTTCATGGCACAGAGCCAGGCCAAACTCAGAAACTGGGCAAACTGGCCCAACTGGTGATCTGGTCACCTCCTTACTGGGATCCTACTGCTCGCTGTTGCTGCGATGCTCAGAGACACTGGGGCTTGCAGGGAGGGGCCTTGCTTGAAATAACAGATGGTAATGTCTGACAAAGGCGTTGTGCTGCGTTCATGCACAGAAAATTGTTCAAGAATGGCCCCAAAGAAGGGACCAGAGGGAGGGGAATCTCCCCCAGCCGTTTCCTTGAATCTGTGGTCATTACTGAAGCTGAGGGCCAAAAAAGAGTCTTTGCTTACAACCACTGTAGTTAAGCCTTGAGGAACAAAAATAAGACGAGGCACCTCCTCCTTGAAATAGCTATAGTTTGGAAGGTTAAATAGCATCTACCAGGATCCAGTCGATACAGCCACCAATTAAGCAGTGTTTCTATAGTGACCACGGCCAGGAATTTGGGTTGTGGGACCTTGGGTCTAATCCTCACTCTGGTACTAAAGATTGCACCTACACTACCCCAGACAGCACAACAGTGACTGCCAAGCCTGCTTGAATGAGCTGGTGTTTCTGCGCTGAGCAATGCAGGAGGGCCCAGAGCAACTGCCCAAGGGCCTGGAGGCCACATCAGATATTGGGCTGAGATCTGTCCCAGCCTGAGTGCCTTAATGCTGGAAAATAAAATTATATATTTGTCACTGCACCCTTTGGGATGTCACTCTTGAGTTGCATGATGGCAAAGCCTGGCTGGCTGTGCTGCCGCAGCCTGAGTGGTCCCAGAGCCGTCAGGAGATGATGGTGAATGCTATCAGAGAGTCTGCTCTTAATTAAACAAAACTTGGGCACACAGTAGAGGTGATCAGCAGCTTCTGCTGCCTGCCTGAGTCAACAGGGACACCTGGGCAGGTCTGCCTGGGCAGGGAGGCAGATTCACAAGTTCCAGAGCAACTTGTAGGAACACTGCTGGGGCAAGAGCTGGGTGAGAGGGGTCATCCCCACCGAGGGGAAGCCAGAGAAGGAAAAGGGGTGTCTTTCTTTCCCCCCAAACTCAGAGTGATTTCAGACTCGCTTATAGTGCCAGTGCCCTGGAGCAGTCCATATGTGATAGCATTAATGCTGCCTGCTTAATTAGTTGGGCAATCCAAGATAACCATCACTATTTAACACACAATTACACACCTAATTTTGTGTAAAATTGTAACACTGATGACATCACAGCAGCCACTCCAGAGGTCACATGTAAGTGACTAAAGCCCATGGTTCCTTTAGGTGAGGGTTAGCTGTAAGGTAAGAGCCTTTTGCAGAACAGTAACAACACAAACTCTCCAAGACTCTCCCTTGAAGGCCTTTGCAGGACTTGTAACCTAGAACAGTTACAACCTACAAGACCATGTCCTGCTCCACCGGGTCAGTTAGCAAAGTTCCACACCTTTCTCCTCCCCTGAGTTAATCCCAAGGCAGGACTGTGAGCCCCGTTCCTTACCTGTGCCCTCTCTCTTCTCTGAGAAAACAAGTAGCGCTACTTCTTTTTTTTGCCCATTGCCTCTCTGAGTCAGCTGCTGGCAACGTATTTTTATCATGCAACAAGTAATCAGTCTGTGAAACTCATTACTGCAGGTTGTCAGTCTGGCATTTAGAGTAAAAGTGGATTGTGCTATTGCTTGAACAGACGGAGCACTGAAAGTCGTGACAATACCTGTTCAAAAAACACTTTAGAAGAGGTTCTACATGCTGCTTTTTGACTATCGGGAGTCTGTTGGTGATATTCCTGTAGGGCAGGTTACCAGCAAACTGCTGCACTTGATGTGACTTTTGCTGTGCACTCTTAGAGCCAGGATACTGGGTTGGACCCCGGGCTTTCTGCTTGACTTTGCCTGAACATTGCTGTCTCCTTCATTATTTACTCAGTCTGGCATCTACACAGTTGTCTCTCAGCACGGTTGCTACAGAGACAAGAAAGGAGGCCGTGCTTTGGTTTTTACAAAATATGCCTTGTTCTTGGTGTTTGGGTCTATTCTGAATAAATGCACAACACTTAAGAGAGAAAGGCAGAGTAAAAATTGTACAATCTCCTATGAATGCACGTACACTGTGCCCAGGGCACTTCACTGCTCTGCACTGGCCGAGGAGCCGCCCTAAGGGCCCATGATGCTGACACAGTGGGTCTCCCCAGGGCTGACCCGCTCCTCCCATCTTCCCCCATTCTTATCCTTCTCTTGAATATTATCTTCTAGTGAATTTCGTGGACCTCACTAGAAAACCTGACAAGGTTTCCACTTTCTCCGCCTTTGCAAGATGAAGACTGGAGATATTTCTTGTAAGACTAGAACTACTCTGACCCATCCTAAGGTGCATCAACAAGTTCTCCCAACAGCGACCACCACAGAGAGGACTGCAATGTGAAGAAAACATGCTGGGGCAGCATTTGCTCCAAAGTGTTCCAAAAAAGATGTAATTCTGAAGGTGAATCTGAAAATCCTTAGCTTGATACCTTGGTAACTATATTACTTGCTCTGTTGTCCTCACTTTCACTGCTGGCTGCTTTCCTTCCTCAGGCTTTGATTTTCGTCATGATTTGTATGAAATGTCCCTTACCTCTAGGTCACCACATCTGTGAACAACCAAAGAGGGATATTGTGGACCACATTTTTACATGGGAAGCTGGGTTTTATATGTGTGTTTATTTGTAGTTGCCTCTGTCTATGTTTATGTTAATCATAGGGTTTCTGAGACCTTGAAGAACCATTTATGGCACCAGACTAATGAGCTTTGCTCCCCTTATGGCATTTCATTTCCTGTGCAATGTGGCCACTGTAAAAAGAAAAGCACTTGCATTAATTTTGCCTCATAAAAGACACCCTGAGTCATCAAAAGCCAACAAAAGCTAAACATTCACCTAAAGATATAATCACTGACCTCTTAAGGTTTGTCTGAACACAGCCATGTCCCGCACTGTCCACGCTGCCAAGCACTATAGATGCTTCATCTGAACATTTCCCATCCAAAGTATTCCTTTGAACCCCCAAACAGTTCCCTGTGAGCCCTGAAGCTTTCCTGCTAGTCCACCTTTTAACCTCTCTCCTTGCCACAACACAGCAGTCAGTGACGGTTCTTGAACAGACAGGGCAGCTGCTGTTGAGTGATAGGAGATACTTGGTCTCTCTCGTGGCGGAAGACACTTTTTTAGGGGTGGCACCACCCAGCATCACCCATGGGAAAATGAAGAGGCTGAAACCAGGCATCAAAGGCAGCCCATCAGGGGACTGTGGTTCACTTTGAGGTGAATTTATTGAACATGCACAGCTACACTTTATGCCCAGATAGGTCTTACCCATGCCTGTGTCTCATGATAGCATGTTTTCCTATGGCTGTGCTGAGCCAGAAAACAGGGAGAAGTATTGTGTGATGACAGATGGGAGATAAATAAAGCGGCCTGTTGAATTTCTGATGTAAAGCATAGCCTGACTGCTGGGTAATCTGACAGTCAGGTGCCTCAGTGTGTGGAGGAGTTTACCAGGCAGAGTGGTGGAGGTAACTACTCAATTAAGATGAACCTGTCTGATTCAGGAGATGACGCAGGAGAGTTTTCTAGTCATGATGTTAAAGTAATGTAAGAGCTGGACCCAGGACTAAAAACAGTGCTTGAAATTTCTGACTCCTAGGTGTGATCCATGGCAGCATGAAGGGGTAGATGGAAGCAGAGCTACATCAGGGAAAAGGTGAGGAGAATCTCAACTGGGTGGTAAAAACTGAGAAGTCATCTGCCTGGGGTATCTGAGTGAGACCTGCTGAGGCTGTGGCCATCGTGTGACATGAAAGCCCCAATACACATGAGCTGAGGGAGGTTTCACACACTAGCACTGAAAATGCAAACCAGAAACAAGGTGAACCCCTTGCTGGCAACGCCCCTATTCTTATGCAATTCAGAGGGCAGTGTTTCTTGTGTAGTCAAAATGCCTGTTTTCTCTGTAGGTCTCCATCTGAGCACAGTATCTTCTTGCCCTAATCCCACTTGTCTGTGGCCATAACAGAAGAACAGCAAGCATGGACCAAGAAGAACTGCAATAAACTAACTAATAAAAGAAATGCATCTGCATTAGTAGAAGACATTTACCACTTAGGGAACATTTAATGCTCTGGCAGCAAGAACACTAAATTGTGAAGCAGCAACAGCAATATCAAGTGTTGTATTTCTGCCTTGTGACTGGACTTTGCTGTACCGCAAGCTAATAGGTACAGTGCAGGATAGAGTGACATAAATAACTGTTCTTTTTGGAGCATCTTGGGAGCTCTGGCTGTACTAACTGACTAATCCAACTGGCAGATGACCTTGAGTCTGGGGTTCCTCATTATGGCAAGGGAAAAATGGACAATGGGCAGCTGGTGTTAATGTACTGACAAGAGTTTAGGAAGACTGATGGCTAATGAGGCTTCATTAATGAATTCACCTCTATTTCTGGCCCTTTTCCTAAAACTCCCCAGAGCTGAAAGCTTACAGCTGAGCTCTCCATCTAGTTTTTGAGTTGAATGAGGGAAATTCTCTTTTTTGGCAGCCTTCTGGCCACCTTGGAGCAGTCAGACCCTAGGGCTTCAGCTTCCTCGTCTGTTCAAGGGATGTGCTGGTCCCATCACTGTACCTGGCAGAAGACATTTGCAGGCCACATCCAGGTAGCAGACCATCTAGTGAAGAGCCAGTCTTTCTTACCATCCTCATGTTTTGGTGTGGTTGAGTTTGCAATCCAAGCATGAGGCAATGCCACTGTTGGCACGTTGCAGTCACGGAGGATCAGTGTTTGTGAGGAACAGCTGAGGATAATTGTCCACTTTGCCTCTCAGGACTCTGCAAACATTTTTAGCTTTCCGTGCTGAATTAGAATTTACGTAGCAAGTGACACATTGGATAAGCACTATATTCATCATCTCAGCTGCTCTGTGGCTTTGGAGAAGGACACAGTCCACCTGTAAAATGGGCTGGCTTTGGGAGGAGCTGCAGCAGTGGCAAGCGCTGGGTCATCCCCCTGCAACATGCCCCTAGTCAACAGAGCCAAGAGAGTTTTATGGGGACATCTGCTCTCCCAAAGGCCAAGTAGCATTACCCTGATGAGGAAGGATCCTAGGGGTGAGAATGAAGGCAGTGAAAGTGCTGCACTACCTCACTTGACGCTCTCCTTTAAATCTTAGTACACATCTCTCTAACTGCAGAGGAATATATCGCCTTAGGTGCTGCACTGCACCAGAAGAGCTATATGGCCCTGGAACAGGCTGGCTGGCTAAGAGCACATGGATGGCAGTGGAGGTGCTCTGTGTCTTGCAATCATGCTACGATAAACCCAGAGGGAAATGAAGAGAGAGTGAGAGAAAGGAGACAAAGCAGAGGCTTGCTGCTGCCTTGCTCCTCCACTCACAGGACTGGGAGGTGATTCCAGCTCTAGCTCCATGCTAAAGTCAGTCTCTTTGATGGTCATCAAGATGGAATGACCTTCTCCCCAGCTATGGTTTTGTGGGTGCCCACTTCACCAGATCTTAAGGGAGGCTCTTTTGGATACTAAAAAGACTATTTTTAAGAATGATTGGTTGCACAGTGAGAGCTGGACACCTCTGACTTTGCTGAAGTGGCTGCTGACTCAACTCCTATGTCCCTGCACCACTGTCATCTCAGATCCCTGGGATCGACATGCCAAACTGAGAAGCCAGAGGCTGTTGGCACTGCCTTTTTACAAGTGATGAACAGAGGCCCAGAGGCTGCTGAGATTTGGCCAAAGTCTCCCAGGAAGTCTGTGGTGGATGTAGTCGAGAAAATAGCCTAAAATATGGTGGACAACCACCTTCCACCCAGCGAGGAGGGAGGAGAGCCAAGGCACATACAGATTCCCATGCCAGAGAGCAGAAGCAGAGCTTTGCTTTGGGGTCGTGCCAAATCCCATCCATGGGGACATCCCCTTCAGCTGCACCTTTGTGTAGCTGTGCCTCAGCTTTACATTCCTCCTGAGAAGACCTGATCTGAGAAGCACACAGATTTTAAATATCCTTGAAGAGAGTGTTTAATTTCAGGAAAGCAGTTCTAAAACCCTGATGGTGCGTTTGCGGGTGGGAGCAGAGGGAGGGGAAGAGTCATGTGCTACTGGGAACGGGGAAGGCACAAGCAGCGCTTAGGGAAGCCACTGAGAAGAAGTAGATCACACCAGCAATGTGGCTGGGGAGAGAGGTGAGGGCAGAGAAAGATAAACAGATGCAAAGCAGCACCAGCACCCAGAGGAAAAGCAAAAACAGCCAGGGCAGATATGGTAGGAGTGGCTTTTCTCCCACCTAATTCCTTGAGTGGGTCAATCATCTTTTATCTGCTTTGAGTCAGTCCCCGTGCCATGGAGAGCACCAGCTGGAACAAAGCAAAGGCAGAAGCGAGCTAAAACTACTGCCCAGCGGGAAGTGAATGCTCCGGCACTATTTATTTTTGAGTCCACATTTGGATTAGCTGTAAAGAGCTGTGTGGATAAGCAAGCAGGCAATTACAGCTGGGACGTGCTGCTCATGAATGGAAACAGCTCCAATCTGCTCAGGACATATTGAAATTCTAATTCAGTTAGATTCCTTTAGTTACAGCGCTCATCACAGACACTAAAAGATCTTGGATTAAAAAATAAATACAACTCTTATGTTGCCTTTGGTCTGCCTTCTCTGCTCTGCTTTCCCCCCTCTGCTCCCCAGTTTTAACTGTTGTTTGACTTTATTTTCTGTGGCAAAATACAGCAGTCTGCATGTAGTCTGCTTGTTAATTTTTATGAGGATCTAGCAGACTGCAGCTGGCCAAATGCGTGCACTGCTAACGTGTGGGCAGCCAGCATGAATACCAGACCAATGCTGAGGTTTCACACGTCGCAGCTTGCTGAAGACGACTACCTAGAGATGTCTGTTGACACTGCGAAAGTGCAGGTGTGACACTGAGGCGCAGAGCGAGGAGGTGATTTGCACAGGCTCTTCACTGGCTCCATCCCTGGTTCAGACCAATGCTCAAGCCCACCAGCTCGTACTGCTCTCCCAGTAAGCAGCTTGGCTGCCTGCATTGAGTGTTGGGGTAAAGCTACGTCGCCATTGCAGGCAGCCGCTTCTGCCCTGGGCTTGTGCAGGTAAGTTGGTAAAAGATCTGATCCAAGACAGTGGCCAGGGAAGTGGACCAGGAGTGCTGGATCAGCCCTGCCAGTGTGACCTGGAAATTCAAGCAAGTTATTTAACTATGTGCTGGTAAACCTTCCCTGGGTGTCAACACACAATGCTGTATGAAATCTGCTGCCGCACGCAAGGAACAGTAAGTTGAGATCTAAATGTCTGAGATTGTCGGATTGAAGGGAGCAGAGGAGTGTGAGCTTGGGTGTCCAGCTGCCTGGCAGTCGTGCTTCCCTCATAACACGTCTCTTAGACATGCTGGAGGACCTCTGAATGCAGAGGGATGTCTACAGACAGATTCTGAATATTACTGACCACATCAGCCCAGAAACCTGGTTATGACAGAATCTGGGTAGAAATTACTTGTCTCCCTTGAAACTAAGAAAAGGGCTTGGTAGGGAAAGACAGATAGAATACCTCCATAATACCGATGCTGAGGCACGGATCTGCAAAATAAACAGCTCTGTGGTAAAAGCAGACACCCAGTTTGGATCTCATGAGTGTCTTTCCTCTTTGTCTTATTACAAAAGGGTAATTTTTGCAGCATAAACACTCTGTGGCGGCTCCTCATCCTGTCAGGACACAGAGTTTACCATCTGTAGCCCTCTTAGTTGAATATGATCAACTATTGCGTCAAATTCACAAACCAGAATTTTGTGTCCAAGTGCTGTAGTAAGGCACTGGAAATATTCTTTTCCTGCATACATTTCATGTAAATTTCACAGAACTGAATATTTTAAGTGTCCTTATTTTTTTTAATGTAATTCTGTAGAGGCAGCCGTCTATTGGCTCTTGAGTCTAAGTTGTGTGCATGTGGCTGCGTCTCTGTGCACCATCGAACTCATGCATGTGCTCTCTGGAGCTCCCTGTTTGCTTTGCCCACTGAAAAATCCTAATTCCTCCATGGAAGGTGCATGCTCAGAAGAACAATTTCCAGCATAAGAAGATGGAAGCATTTCTAATTGATTAATTCATAGTTAGGACACAGATCTGATGAGCAAGACTGGGAGAAAGTTAGAAATGAAGAGAGTTACATTAAGGCAGAGCAATAGACAGGGAATGCAACATAAAAGATAATGGCGATGTGCACACACAAGAGAGAGTAGGAATGGCTGCCTACTGCAGAAAGGTAGTAATGAAATCTACAGAAGTAGCGGTATGAAGTGGATGGGAAATCTGGCAGAGTCAACGAGTCAAATTACTGAGACGAGGCTGGTGAGCTAGTACAGTGCTGCATCAGTCTATTAGCTCAAAAACCAGGGTAAGCACTAACTCACCTGCTTTGTGGATGAGTTCAGTGCATGATACATCGGATAGTACAGATGCAGATTTAGTCTCCTTAGAAAATCAGTAACTTGAGAGCTCAAGAATCTCTTTATAGATGTGTTCTTGTAATATACTTTTTAGCATAAACCAAATTTTTCTTGAGACTCAGCAAAAAAGGTAATGAGAAAGAACGAAAGCAACGTCTGTCTAAGAGAGAACAGAGTTTGTATGCCCTCTGTGCAGTTTTGAACCAATAAAGAGACCAAAATCTCTGCAGTCCTCTGAGGCCCGTGGAGCTCTGAACAGTGAAGGGGTCATGTACATGAAAAAAAAACCCAACGTATTTTGGTCTCATAACTGGCCTAGAAATTAAAACAATGGTAGGAGCAGGCACAGACAGTTCCATTCCTCATTTGGCAATAATCTATATTAATTACAGCAAGCGTCCAGCTTCGAACAATGTCACTGCAGTGCTATTACAGTTGAAGAGTATTGAGTTTCCAAGGAGGTGAATGTCTTTTTCTCCCCCTAATCATGATTACTTGGCTTAGTACTTCGGCTAAGCTTTTATTTAACCAAGATAGATGGATACTTCCAAAACCAGCGAGTTGACACTATGCATCACATTATTACTCTCTTCTCAGATTTCTTGCCTCGTGTGCTATTTTACTCGGCTGCTAAACACAAATAATGATAAGAATAGGAAGGAGGAGCTGTGCAGGATCCCATATGGATTAAAGATAGAAAAAAAATCTGGCTTTTACCCATAACTTTGTCCTATTCTGTGCTAGCATTTTCCCTCAATCAACACAGCATAACAACACTATTTTGTCCTATAATTTCCCTTTCTTGAAACATGAGAGCCCACACCACATTTTTGCAGACACCAGCAGTCTATCTGACTAATATTTTGTTGTTTTCTATTTGGAATCCCTGTTTATCATTTAAGCTTATGTGCCAATACCGTAGGTTAACATTCAGAAGAGCAGATGGGGAATTAGAGGCAAAACTTCTGTCAGTGAAGAACCGGGACTTCCACGCCTCATTTCCCGCAGAGCACTGTGAATGTTTTCCTTTTCAATAGTGCTGGGCAAAACTGACTTAAGGAACCGGTGGCAGCAAAACCATGTGTTGGCAACACACTGAAACTGTCAGGATGCAGGAATAGATTTTTAGTTGCTGGGCCGTTTGTGGGAAGTTATTTTGTAGTAGCTCCTGGAAGATACCCAACAGAAGTTCAAGCACAAAATAGCCAGTGAGAATTGCCTTTCCAGCAAAGTCAGTGAGAGATCTGGCATGGAAGAGCTTCTCCCACACAGGCAGGTTCATCTGACCACACCGCTGCCCAGCTGTCCGGCCTTTGATGACCAGGGCAGTCTGCAGATCCAGGAGAGGTCCTAACTCGGGTCTCTAAACTCTGCAAATCCCATTATTTCAGCAGCCATCCCGCTCCCCATTCCTCTGCCCTGCTGCTGGGGGGGACTGTAAGGCTGTGCATAGGCATCTTAGTGTGGGTGGGCAGCTTCCTACCCACCTCCCACAACTCCTTACACAGTGGTGGTGTCCAGGGCATGCCACGTGTTCATGTGTGTGGAAGTGTGAGGTTCACATGTGTTGTACCCTTCATCAGGCAAAAAGTTCTCACTTTTCTCAAGCAGCTCTGTGCACCATCCCCTTTCACATGCTCAAGGGGAGCGAGCTGGTGTTTTGGAGTCCAGCACTTGCAATACGAAGGACTTCACAAAGCAGGAAGCAGTACATCTGCTGTAGGCACAAAGCTGCTCATCATCAAGGAGTGACAGTTAGACCAATGTCCCATCTCTGTTTAGGGGACACTCCCAAGCTGAGAGCCCTGTGGCATCTCACCAGGACTGATCATCTCCATATTCTGACAGCTGTGCTCTGGGCAGCAGGTCTAGCCAGCTGCCACCCAGCAGTTGCTGAATGACAGGAACTATCAGGATCAAGAGAAAATTCAGTGTCCTAACACCAAATGTCACACAGGAGATTAAAAGCAGATTCTGGGTGCTAAAATGTGCATTGAAGACATGCTAGAGGCCTGCCCAAAGAGCAAGAGCTTGCCCCTACCCTTGAGCACCACGCAGATGAGATTTGTTCACGCAATTACCACCAGATACAGCCTGCACCATCTTACCTTCTCTGGTCTTTTTCTATAAGGTATCCATCATTTGGCCAGCCTCCACCCACCTTCTTCCCAACAACGAAAGGTTTTTACTAAGCATTTGACACTGCCATTAACAAAACAAAGAAACAGATGTTGAAAGTCAGAACATGTGGGTTACGTCTGTATTCTCTACTTTTTAGGGCAGTTTAACAATTGCCTGTTAATTCCGACCCTTTTTGAAGCTTTTATGAAAACTCTTCCTGTCTCTGTCTCTCCCAAAAATCTCTGAGCCCCAGTAATTACATTCAAATCAAAATGCAGAAAAGCTGTGTTTTCACATTGACCTTGAAATCCTGAAGGCCATTTCCACCTCCCACCAGATACAACGGGTGTGTATCTCATTATAAAGGTGCTTTACAGCAGAGCTCGTGACTGAGAAGGCTGCTAAGCTAAGATTAACAAAAAATGTTTCTCATGTTTAAATATTCTCAAGATCCTATCTTGAAAGTGAAAGCTGGCATTTGAATTCTTCAATTTATATAGATTCATTTAAGCAAACATACATGGGACTTAAAAGAAAGATGGGGACAAACTTTTTAGCAGGGCCTGTTGCGACAGAACAAGGGGTAATGGTTTTAAACTGAAAGAGGGTAGATTTAGAATGGATAGAAGGAAGAAATTTTTTACAATGAGGGTGGCACAGGTTGCCCAGAGAGGTGGTAGATGCCCCATTCCTGGAAACATTCAAGGTCAGGTCAGATGGGCTTC
>Ga0181612_128624_pt1 | contig 16492 bp, 7 predicted proteins | sample HoacroProtozoa21_FD_119630 | JGI IMG/M metagenome (GOLD analysis project Ga0181612, IMG submission 119630) | Hoatzin crop microbial communities from Cojedes, Venezuel. Combined Assembly of Gp0051906, Gp0051904, Gp0051908
ATGGGGCTCAATTGCTTAGATTTGGCAGTCATACGAAATCATAAGAAATAAAAACTGGCTAATCAAACATAAATGTGATGCTAAATTTTTATTGACTGCATTTATTCAATGCTATCCATTAGGGCTGGAATCTCACTGAGAGGAGAACGATGGAGAAGTGGCTGAAGTGAGTGGATAAGACCTGTCCCTTTCAGTGAAAGTCAAAAGTTTGGTGAGGCAGTTCTGTTTAAACTCCATTTTCTTTTCATGGGTGACTTCATTTTTAAAAGAATTATTGCCTCTGAGTGACAACACAGATATTTACATGTAAAACTGTATTTGAGATATGATATGTAATCGCATGGGATAGAGCAGTATCTTTGTTAGTCAGGTATGAGACGCACAAAACATGTGCAAGTGAACTAGGACTGGCACTACACATGGCATAACACTGCAGCGACCATTTTTTGTAAAAATTGCCTCCTAAATGTTACTAATAATTGATCAAGCATCTGGTTCTAAAAATTATGCATTCAGATTTCACTTGTTATTATGAACTTAAAAAATACTTGTGTTCCTGCAGCACTTTAAAAGGTTGTGCATCACTATCAGACATAAATGTTTGATTTATACATTTTAAATAAACTGCCATATTAACTAGCAATAACCAGTTTCTTTTAAGAGGAGAAAGGGCAGCTTTCCTGGAAGTAGTCTTTTACCTATTATCTCAACAAATGTGGCAAGTGGAAGCCTAGCAGAAGATACCAGAATTAGTTCCTTGTAGCATCTCTTCCTCTTTCCCGCAGATAATCAAGGACAAGGTGGCACGAGATAATTATCTAGAAGTATCATCAGCTCCCTGAATCATCTCGATGACTGATACTGAGCTCCTGCAGGCAGCCCTGGCTTACAGTCTGTGTCTCCCAGGCAAGACACTTCACAAGAAAGAGGCCCTACATCAGGGGAAGAAGGAGCTATGCATATGAATGATTACATCTTGCCCAGCTGATGTGAGAACTGCTCTGTATTTCCAGATCCTCACTGCTGTAAAGCAGCTTTCCACAGGGATACCAGACTGTTTCTCTGACCTCTGCTTCTTGGTTTGGGGAGTGTCTTCAAACAGGGCCACTGTCTCAAAAAGCTTCCATTTATTAACTCTAGAATAATTATGTATTTTTAAAAAATAAATAGGTAGGACACTCTTTACATTAATGTAAGTAAATGGTTTGCCTGCATTTGTAATTAATAACATCTGTAGAGCAAGTACTGCACTGGAGATGAACGATCAGAGTTTTGCCCACCAGACTTATACCCCAATTTTACTCTACTGTTGATGTTAATCCCTGTTTTGAAAATGCATACCTAGAGGTAAGCTCATAATTCCTTTAGATATCTCCACAAAAGGTTCTGATTCTCAAAGGGGTGAAATAGTTCCTTACTCCTGAAAATAACATATAAATATGAATTTAAGAGTTTAACTTTAGAAAATGAAGTTTAAAATTTTCATCTTAGTAATCCACTGTCTCGGTTTCTCCATCTTTAAAACTACAGAGTTTTTTATAAAGTGGCTTTATTTCCTTGGATAAGAAGCTCTGTATCTGCTATGTATTCTTATTTACTACTATTAAAATGGTTGCCATTTTTGCATTTTGTAAGGTAAATCTTCATAAGCAACATGAAATAAGACTTTTTTCATGTGGCATCTTATTTCTAAGCAGGGCAACATCCTTAATAAAAATAATTTTATATCTAATATAGACGATTTTACTACAAAAATTTCAGAATGCTACAATTATTTTAGAACAGAATTTTACAAGTATTCATGAAAAATAATGACATCTTTTATTTTGCAAGTCCAGTTTCCATGCAAGTGACACGTGCGAGAATGTGTTATTAATCCTGATGCAAAACCATAAATCTTGTCAATACTTACCAGGACATAAAAAGCTAGAGAGTGTTGTTGCTACAGTGAAGAATATGGCACACACACAATTTCACTACACTGACTTTAATGCTTTCATACTACTACATCTTACCAGTAGGCAGCACTGTTACATCTTTTTAGATGTTAGCAATGTTAATGACATACAGTGCCATCTGCAACTTTCTACATAATACCTGACCTTTACTTCCATTCAACCCTCATTATTTTTTATTCACGCAGTGTTTCTATCTCTCAGATTTTATTTCATAAAAGAAAATAAGAAGAAAATAAAAATGCTGGAATATTTTTTAGCACATCAAAAATGGGAAATGGATATTGGTATGGTATATTGGATTGCATTAATCAGTTAGCATAACTGTCACTATTTAAAACATGGCAATATCTATATGAAATGATGAATTACCTTAGGCAAGTACCTCAGTAACAGAAATGATTCATTTCAGTATTGATTAAATCACTTAGACCGTTAAGATTTTAAAAGAACAAACTGATAGAATAAACAATGGTCCTGATCCAGAAAGCCCTTGTCCAAACGAAGAGCACAAGTCTTCAGTTATGAAAGTCATATGTTATATCAGGCTATTCTTCTCAAGAAGGATTTAAAGTGTAAAATTCAGAACAAATGAGTGTTATAAACCCAATAATCTGTTCTGATTACTGTTTTTAAAATAGCCAAACCTAAATATACAAACATGTACAATGCACTCGTAACTGATAATTTTCAGGTTTCCCATTCTACAGAGTTTGTAACACCAACTAATTGAACACTGATCTTATATTTGCTAAAAATTCAAATTCAGTACTGAGTTCAATAGGATTTTTGGATGTACAAGAAAGGAAGAATTTTGTGCCGCATATACGTGTACCCAGCTGCAAAGGTTACTGGCAGGGGTTAATAAGTATATTTGCAAAGCACAGATAATGAATACTTACATTAGAATATGTATCTATTTTATATATATTCATATGTGTAGATACACACATGTGCCCACGCTGGCATGCGCACATATTTATATGAGTAAAGTTTATAAATAAACAACATTCTCTTAGTTCATTGGTAAACAAGATATACTGGCTTAAACATCTTAGCAGTGCCAAAGATTTTTTTCCACTTTCTGTCCTACTTTCACACCAAAATTGTAACTTTGTATTTCATAAAAAGGCACTGAAACGTAAAATGGGCCAACATCAAAATATAACAAGGAAGCAAAGATAAATTAGAGGAACTCTTTGGTTCTTTCACTAACTAATCAGAGATATACAGAAAAGGACCTTTTAAGTTTAATGATACCTGCTCATTAAATGATGCTAAACACTAAAATACCACGAACAGCAGGGAATTTCAGTTTACATTAGAGAAAAAAATAAAAGGGTAAAAATGACTGAAGTTGGTCAGTTCAAGCTGATAGGGCACTTCAAATGAATAACAGAAGAATAAAAGAGACACTCTAGGTTAAATTAGGTTCTCCTATGCCTTTTCTTGAAAGTGCTTAACTTCACAAATTTTATTTGAATTAACTAACCTGCCAAAATCAAAGACTTGAATAGGGGTAAAGTTAAACAAGCAACTATACTTCACAGTAAGTTTACCCATTAAACAGCAGATAAAACCTCTGCATAAGAAAAGATGGGGGAAACAGTTTTAGAATGTGCATTTTTTCCTTCTCTAGTCAGGGAAAATGTCATCCCTTTCATACTCTTGAAGTAAAGCTGTACTTCAGAACAAAATTATTCAGATATAGGACTTAATTCTTCTCATAATTTGTTTCTAAGAATCCTGTTTTTCTAAGTTCAGCACAGTTTTCTTCCTCTCCATTTGAAATATATAATACTTGAGTATCACCAATTTAGTGCAGCATTAAAGACATTAAACAATTATTATACCGTATTACATGACTAACAACTTTTGCAAATACACTGTAAAGCATTTAAAGGAAAATAAGCCATCTGAAGAAATTGTCAAGGTTGAAAAAAAAAAGGGTTGTAAATAAGAAGGTGGCTTCAACTCTTTCTCAAAATATGTGCAACACTAAGCTAATTTTGTTTGAAGGTGGTTACATTTATCACTAAAAAGAATAAAAGAGTGCTATTCTAGTTTTTTCTATGCTGGCAGCTGTAACATACTAATAAACATACATATTTCACATATATTCAATCTGTTCCTCACACTTCCATCAAATTTTCTTTCTGTCCTTAAATTAAAATAAAAAAGAAGAAAAGTGCCACTCCATTAAGCAGGCAAACTTCTCCTAACAGACAAGTTTTAACTGCAAAAACTCCAGTCCTGAAAATGGATCCTTGTAGACTGCACAACCTGCTTGAAAGATTTTGCCGAAAGATCAACCTGCTCACTGACTAGCACTTGGGTTTTAATTTTATTATACAGAATACTTCCAGATTTAGTTGCCTATTTTTAGCTAGCTTTTAATCAGTTTGGGAGAGCAACAGTCAGAGAAAAGCGGCAAAAAGAGCAAAAATATATATGGGTGTATACAGGTATCAAGCAACTCTCCCCATCCGGGTCTGTCTCCAGCAAAGTGAGTGTCTCTGTTCCTTACTGCGGCTCCCAGAAACACCCCACCTTCGCGGGCTATTGCTCGGCCTGAGGATGCAACACTGGATTGGGATGCAAGAGCCCTGATTTTGATCACTGACACAAAAACAATTCTAGATTTGATTTTCAGAGGTGATAAGCAGTCATGGCATGTCTCCAGTCCAGTCCATCATCTCACAGATTTACATGCTCACCCATGGGGTACGGTTAATGGTTGTCTGTCTCACTGAGGGACTGTGAGATTATTCTCATGGCTTTGAAACACTCCAAACACCATAAGCATGGCAGGAATGCAAACAAATACAAACCCAAAGTAAGAGGTGCAGAAACATTTGTACTCTTTGGTCACTCATCGCCAGCGGACCCTTAATATAGCCAATTCCAAGGGGATGGATCCATGCCTCCATCTAGGTAAGTGCCATTACCTTTAAACTTTATTCTCCAAAACAAAGTTGTTGTATTGAAACACCATTACATAAAGGTGCTGAGGGATGGGTGCTGTGTCATCCTCAGAAGAAACACTAGACTGCTTTAATATGCCACAGCTATAACTGGTAAGATGCAGGAGAGCATCACCCACCTGGGAGCAACCTTAAAAACTAAAAAAAGGTACAGTAGTAGTTGTAGAATATAGTGTATGAAAACTCCGTATATATAGTGAAAGATGAACTAAAACATATGAGAAAGATCTCTGCTCTAGAAAAGTTGCCATAAAAGTCAAGACAAATTAAGAATGGAGATGAGATAAAGCATATAAATAACATGATGACCATTATGGCATAGGATATGTTTTATTCCCCACTTTAGCTGTTACTTCTATTTTATCTTTAAGAAAATGAATAGTTCACTTCCTGTGACAAAAGCCAGACAAATCTCTTGGCACTTGCAACCAATCTTACAGCATCGATCAAGGAACAATCTCATGTGTATGCTCAGAAGTACATAAAGGCTCTCCTACAGTTCACTGCGAACAGCTAAACTTACTGTAGCATAAAGAACAGCGAGTTATGTCTCCCCATGCCTTAGCAATACAATCAGAGCTAACAAGGACATGGTAGCTCAGATACGACTTTTTTTGTTCACACCTGCACCGGGTTAACTCAAGTGAATACACCCAAACATCTTCTATTTGTGTGAAACTCAGCAGTGAAGAACTTCCTTAGAGATATTTTTCCCAGTTGGAATACCATCAGCATGCATCTGAAAAAAGCATTGGTTGCACTCTGTAACTGTCTTCTCAGTCCATTCCAGATAACACTGGAGAGTATTTCATGCTAAAGGCCTAAGCAGAGCATGAAAAAGATGAAATAGCACTACCAGTCTCATTAAACAGAAAATGGTATGCCATCTCAGAATGAAATTTAGGAGGTGAGTGCAGAGTTTTTCATTCAGTGAGAGGGAAAGAACTGATTTAATCTTTTTGTGGTCACCAACGTCACGAAGAACTTTTTAATGAAGAAATATAACATTACAGGAAATCAAATGAGCAGCTAGAAGAAGTTGCCCTTGCTTGTTAGGAAAACTAGCAAGGATTAGCTAAGATTAGTTAGGCTTCGTTGAGAAAGTCATCTGCAAGATAGCATCGACAACTATGTAATTACAACATCAGATACACTTAACAGCTTATTCATTCTACTAGTAAATATGGATGAGAACAAACAGGACATTGTTATCTTCATTCTCATTAGTATTTTTACTACAAGTGGCTGGAAGCATCAGCTGAGAGGCCCCACTGATACAGGCAATCTATGAACCACAGCAAGAGACACCACCACCAAAGAACACAGTCTGATCAAAGACACCTTGCAGAATAATTTAAAGGAATTTTATCCTTTTCCTAACTTGCACATGTTATTCTAATTATTTTTGCAGCATGTCTTACAACAAATATTTCCTTATCTATTATTCTTAACTAATTATCCTCATATTCTTAAATCATATTAAGTCACGTCATTGCTTTTCACCAGCAAAAAATTCTCTCCTCTAGCATAAAAGCAGAGCTGGAAAATCTGGGGTTGTTCATCTCAAAAGCACAGGAACTTCTAAACTAAAAATGCACCCCTTGTGCTCGCTTTACAAATGCGTGATCCATCAAGTGAAAACCAAGTCTACGTGGTCCCCTGTTTTTCCCAGAGAGGGAACAGAAACTTCAGCCCTAAATACCACCTGCCTCGCTGACTGCCTTTCCCTCTGACCATCTTGCGAATGTTACTGTGCATTTCCCGCAGAGTAGAACAGAAATGCACAGGGCAAACACTGCTTGTCCACTTGGGGACTGGAGAGGAGCGATAGATACTTCTTGAAGGAAGATGTCCCATATACTCAGAACTAATTCCTGGAAATTAAGGCTGGATAAGTCTGACATATGCAGTCTGAAGGAATGTTATTCTCCAAAAAAACCCTAGGTGCTTGGTTTACAGTTATCGTTAGAATACCAACACATTCCACTGCATTACATTCCACAAACATTCATACAATATTTTAATTAGACCCTTTAGCTGAATATTACATGACATTCAAGCTCTAACTGATGTCTTGAATAGAATGTAGAGATAGGAAAAAACACATCAGACCATCGATCAAGTTCGTGCTACTTAAAAGCCAATATGCTCTTTCAAAGAATGATGTATCAAATACTGCAACAATACTGTATTTTGTCAAAAAGCTGTGAAGTGCTTTGGTGATGCAAGAATAAATGCCCTGAAATTAAGACTGGGGCATTACCTGCTGCCCTGGAAAGTAATTTGCAACACCAGTTTACCCACCTGCCTGCCCAAGAGCATCCAGCTATTTTAACTAAGTCATGAGGGCAATGGCTCTCCTTTAGAGCCCGCCAAATTTACACAGATCTCAGCTAGATGAGACATGCTGAAATGTGTCCAGTTGATAGCACACAAATGAGAACTTCTATCTCAGGTTAGTCTTGCATCTTTCTATTATTTTATTTCATTACGTCTGTTTTTCCTTCTATATATTAGAGTTTTGTTCATACATATCTGATTGTCTGTTGATCTTAGAATTCATTTTCTTTTCTCTTACACTGCCTATTCTCTTCAATTTAATTCTCTTTTTTTGTCTAATTTTCTCACTGTGCTTTTCTCTTAGTCTCCTGTTTTATCCAGTTACCTCTCCATTCTGAAAAAAACCTGACAATTTTGAGGAACATATTAGTAAGTGATTCTTTCTTATTTTGTGTTTGTACTTTCACTTCTAACTCTCTTCTCTCTCCCCTCTTACCTCCCTCCTCCTTCCCCTATCAGTAGTTTATCCTAGAGTTTCTATTCCTTTCAGTCCCTTCTGGCCTTAAAATCTGTGCATCTATTTTTAAAACATTATTATTGGCTTGCTTAAAGTTGTGAAAAAGCAAAACCTACCACAGAATTGTTCTAACTGGATAAACCTGTATCTAGCTTCTTATCACATATCTCAAAGAAGCCAATCTGAATGGCATTTGGTCTATCTTGAAGGACAGTGTGGTATGCAGGTGATTAAAACAAACACGTCCTCTTTTTTGACCAAATAAATACCCATTCTATTGGGCAAAACCCCTTTGCTAACACAGGTTGAAGGATAGTGTTTTCTGCTTTTGAAATAATTTATAAGCTTCTCATATTAACTTCTTTACAAATGAACCTGGTATCTATATTAGTGGTCACAATTTTTAGATACGTCCCCAGAATATATTCATTTAAGAGGGAAATTATTGACTGAACTATTCATGACTATAAGAACTGGAATTCCTTTTTTTGAGGGGAGGCTACCAAAATATACTAAATATCATCAAAACTGCTACAGATTGTGGAAGAACCCCCTCAGAGCATCAGATCCAAAGAATGCATACAATGTCCATTATAAAGTATAAAATTATTTACACTTGAAAGCAAACGCAATGTGCTAGGTGCTTTCCAAACAGAGAAGTGACATGGCTAACATGCAATTCCAACTAAATGAAGTTATGTTTCTTCATACGCAAACTGGGAATAGTGGAACTTGACTTCTTTAGGAGGTACATTAACAAAAGTGAGAAAACGGCCTTCCAGAACAATGTATTGCTATCATAAACCCAAATTTATTCTTGCCCAGTGCTAAAATCTAAAGAGAATGCATATTAAAAGACTAAAGCAAATCATCACCTTAAAACAGATTGGCCAATATGGTGGCTATGTTAACAATACTAGGAGTCGTACTCATGTTTCCTCTTACTCTCCCCACCATTATTTATTTGCTTCCTGCACAGATTCTGAAATAAATTAAACTGCTTACGATCCACATTTTCTCTGATAGGAAGAGGCAAATGAAATCTTACAAAATCAAAAAGGAGCAGGAAGCATATCCCTTTGTAGTACTGTATATGGCAATGGATTGAAGCTAGCCATTGAGATTAAGAATGCACACGATCACCTCGATTCCTTTAGATGGAAGAGAAAGGTCAAAAACCTATCTAGAAAAAAGTCTAGATGAGGTGATACAGAGGCTTCCTTTGTGCTGCTTTTAAAGAACTTCATCAGAAAGTGGTATTTGACCCTACCAAAGGTAAGCAGAGTCCAGGGATTGTCTTTAAAAGTTAGTATTTCTCAACAGTTACCTAAAAATTCAATTTGATATTGCACCACTTTCCATTACAACCAGAACAAAAAAAGGCAGTGCATTGTTCTTCAGCATTTCTTCACTTTACCCCAATAAAATTTGATACCTGAGTTGCATCTTTCTGATCTATTTTGCACAGATAAAGCTTTGTCTTGCATCATGGACAAACATCCTTAATGTGTTTTGACAGTTTGGCAATAACTAATTTAGATTTAAAATACTCTTATATACCAGCGAGAAAACTTCCCGTATTATTTGGACTTTGTATTTTCAGAGAGAAGTACAAAGGCAGTATTTAGCTTCACATTAAAGAATTTAAATTTAGGTCCTCACGTGTATGTTTGGTTTCTAATAATCTATTAGAATCAAGAAAAACCTGTACTTTCTTCTACAGTCTGTACAGTTAATGGAGCTTAAAGAGAAATGAAACTTCCCCTTCACAAGGGCTCTTAGTTAGTTGCCAAAATGTAGAGATCCGTTGTTATTTCAGACGATCTAGGGTATCATGCCCAATTTTAACTGCCAATCCAGGAGAACAGAGGTCTCCCATTGCTCCTGTGTTAGGTCTGCTAACCCTCTGTGGACATCCTAGATAGCTGAAGGCATTTCTAGTGACACTAGAAACATTTTAGGCAAATAAATCTCACTCTAGACACCTACTTAAGGGCAAGCAAAATGGCTCTCTAGACTCAGCTGGCTGTACTGATTACAGTGGGAACTCCATTACAAATTGAAACTTTGTCACTTACTGCAACTGCAGACACCCGTGAGTGGGCATGTACATTCAGTCTGAGAGCTGAAACTCATTCAAGATGTCTTCAGGTTTGTCAGCTGGACAGCACGGCTAAAAATAATAAAAACTGGTAGGCACTGAATATGGAATGAAACTGGTCCAAATATGTCTGACAGGGCTACATATAATTCAAATGAACCTTTTTTTTCTAGAAAAGTAACATCTCCCTTTGATTTCTTTTAGTACCAAAAGTTAATGTAATTACATTTCAAGAATTTACTGTCCAGCTCAGTTACATCTAAGACAATGAAGTTGTTCTCAATTTTTTTTCATGTGCAGGCCTGTAGTAGTTGTTCTTGCTTCCCTGTTTTTCATAGATATATTGTTTAAGAAAACACAAGTTAGATTTGTATGTCACTTTATTAGTCCAGTTTTGTAAGAGAAAATCTGCACCATCATATTTTGCCTGTCAGTCAACCATCAATATCTTCTGGGCCGTTTCCTCCAAACGTGACAGAGCTTCAACCATCTGAAGTTGCTTGAAGTTTAATGAAATGGGAAGACAAAGGTGTTATTAATGTACCCACCAAAATAAAGGCTGTGCTACAATTGCTGTGCCACACAGGTATCAGAGATTTCACCTGGATTTTACCACTCATATAAATGACTTTTAGAAGTAAGACTGGTTTCTGTACCTTAGAACACCAAAATTTATATGATTGTATTAAAATCAGCTACCTGAATTAGAAAGCTAAGTAGATAATAAGAGCTTATAAACAGGAGCTTTCAATTCCTATCTCCTGTTAAAATTGAAAAACTTACAAAGAGTAGCTGAAATGCAACCAACAATAAATTTGAGTTTCATCTTGAAAGCTTTACCTAAAAGTGGCAATGACCGAAGACAACCAGACCTTCAGTACTGTTATATCTTTAGAAAAATGTTATGCACTGGCAAAGCCCAGCTGCAGAGATTTTTCTATGTAACATGGTTCTTCTTAGACACCGATTTTTCCCTAAAGCTTATCTATTGTGGGTATGTATTTCTTTGCTACTGCAAGCAGTGTTTGATAATGGTAAGCGGCTCACCAGTATCAATGTGGAATGCAGAAAAGACAAAGGTCTCTCTTGGCCTGAGTTACAAAATAACATCCTTCACTCTAAGGACAAGCTATGAGATAACATCTTCTGCTTATCTTCCATGACCACTAGTATCAGTAAAGAATATTATAAAAGTGGAACATAAGAGGCAAAGCATCTTACCTTTATCCAGAACAGGATAAGCAGTTGGACTGATACTATAAAACAGAGGAAGGGAAGAGAAACGCTACACTACTTGTGGTACGGAGCTGCTGTTAGAACTGCAACTCCTTGTGCCGGGGTTTGTCCCCTTGGAACAATTACTGATGGGACTCATGGGCAGGGAACTTAAGAGCTGGTGAACTCTTGGCCAGTCCCATGAAAAAGTAAACGAGGATGTTGGTTCCTCGTCTGTGAACTTTCAGAAAAGGGAAATAGAAGAGAAAGAAGCATACTTGGGAGAGTAGTGCAAGAGACTGCAAAAGAAGCGTGGGTGTACAGGAAGCATATACTGGGAAATACACGTTACTCCCCCAATACAGTGACAATCTCTGCAGACTTTATCTGACAGTAAAAATCCTTCTTGTATACCTCTAGCAACAGGTTTTTCCCACCCCACTCAAATCCTCAGGTTTTCTTACATACATTCACATCTGTCAACATGAATATCTCCACTCGGCACTTCAGAACTTGTTTTGCCATAGGTTCTAAGCCTGTACATCAATGCAAAATTAAAAAATACAAGAACCATTCTCACATCTGCCACGGAACGACTACTACCAACTCCTAATAATATCAACATGGAAGAAAACATACAGTACATCTTACTCACTGAGGACTGTACATTCATATTAATCATCACACTCTGACTTCAGGTGAAGTTTCCTAATCAGCAATGGGTTTGTTTTTTCCTTTCCTCTCTTGATAATAATTTAGAAAGTCTTTCCACTTCTTCACAAATTTGTGAGGGTCTTTATCTTGCATAGATACTCTGCAAAGAGTGCATTCACTTATTCAGATATTTTTCATAGTTACGCAAGTTCGTAAAGAGAGCATCACTAAATCCACTGTCATTTTTCAGCTAGTCTGGAAAGCAGATGTGTTATGTACATCCTCTTTTTTTTCTCTGCCAAAGCAGCTGGTAAAATTCTTCATAAACCAGTGAAGCAGAGGGTAAATTGGGAATACCAGACATGACAGCAATAGCCGTAACTCCATTCATGTCAACAGAGTTCATAGGGACAGAAGCTCTTTTTCCAGTCAGAAAAAATAAGGCTAGTGCATATCTGGATGAGAAATGAAGCCTCCAGAAAAAAGGTACTGCTTCGCAAGACCGAGCAATGCATTTCCCTTATTCACAGCAGATTAGCACAAAATAAAATACAAAATACTACCTTTTGCAATTGCATTGAATCCAATGCATCAATGTTCAGGATTTGAGCAAAAGTAGCCACAAATACCTTGTAAGCTATACAGATATTGCAGACTACTTAGAGATTACTTACCTCATAAAATTCAAAAGCAGCTAGAAGCTCAAGGTGGTGTTCAAACTGATTTTACTATTGATTTTGTTGTTTTTCCTAGCAGATGACAGTGACGCTAGAAATCTTGGATTAAAATGTATAATTCTGGACCTCGGAAGAATGAAGTTGATGATAGGACAGCACCATGGGAAAAACAGGCAGAAAGGCAATAATGTTGGTCAGTGCTACATGGCTCTGGGGTTTCAGAGAAAACTGCTGTCTACAAGGCAGACTTTGAGAATGATATTGGGAAATAAGGAGGAGGCGGAGAAGAAATCTGAGCAGGCAGAGAGGGGCACATAAGCAACATCTATTTCACATGACTGCACTCACCAACACGGGCCACACAACACTTACTCCCAGATATATGGTTGCAGCAATTAACATTTGTTCTCTATCATTTTGGAGGGCATTTCCAGAACCTGACCTATGCTGACAAGGTCTAGAATAATCTCTCACTCGGCAATGTTTGAAGTTACTTGGGTGAACGTATGACCGGATCCAAATGCTTGGTCACTGGTTACCTTCCTTCAAAGAAATACTATCCACCTTTTAGCAACATGAGGAGGTTTTGGAAGCATTCTTCTTCTTGCCTCTTTTAGTAAATTATGCTCCTGTAGTTCTGCCTAACAGCTACACTGGCCAAACCATAACAAAAATCTAGAATACAGAAGGGCTCTTCCAAACATTTTTAGTAGTCAACATTTTAGTGATGGCTGTTCAGATGAGCTTGGGCATGCTGTTCTCTTCAGACCGCAAAAAGTGTTGATACCTTGGGTAGCCAGTGCACAATGGGAATGCAAGTGTATGAAATCATCCTAAACCAAGAACACAGTGAGGAATATTTAACTGCATGTCATCACTCAAACAGACACTAAGTTAGTCATAAGAATTAAAAAATCGTACAGAGGACATATGCCAAGAAGTTACTGCATGTGTGGATGAATGGGGTGTGAGAAAGCAGCGGAAAACTATCAAGAATGGGACAGTTAAACTAATAATACATATGTAGTCACAAAAACTACAGAAGTGTAAATGAGTCCCAGATAAAATCCTTTAACTTCTATGGTAGGTTAAAGCAAATTAATGAAATTGTGAATTGTGTTTGTGTGCCCATGTCTTATTCTGAAAAAGAAGAAAAAAATAAAAAAAATATCCAAACACACAAAAAGAATCTCTTCAGTGTAAGCAAAGTCCCTGACATTCATCAACAACTGGAAACCTGAAAAGGAGTTTAAGTTAATGCTACATGTGATATTCACAGAATCATACATATATGACTTTGGCTTTCCTGAATAGGTGAGTGACACTGCAAGTCAACCACCTAGAACAAAAGCTAAAGATCTTTTTAGATAGAACATACAAAGGAAGGACATGGAACATTTGCAGGTTTGATCAGTGCTCATCACATATTAGAATAAAACTTCAAAATAAAGGAATTATAGAGCAGACATAAAGCAAAGAAAAAGAAAGGCAGAAAACCAGTACTATAAAACACATATACTGATTGCAACTTAAAAAAAAAAAATAAAGACAAACCCAAAAAATCACAGGTGAAGGAAAGAATAGTCTTAAGAAGCCACAAGGTTTTTAGAAACACACAGAGAGTTAACAATATTTTAGTCATGCTGTAGCATCTAGGCTATTCTGCTTTGGAAAGGCCTGATGTAAGAAACACAGGGATAGCTTGGAGGTAGGCAGTCTGACCAGAGGCTGAGAGCTGTGACTGGTGTGCCCATTAAGAAACCGACATTCAAAGGACAACCCAAAATCTCTTCTTCGGTGCAGGCCAGGGTGAGCACTACATGCTTTATTTATCTCCTCTATCCCAAATAAAATTTGAGATTACACCTGTGAAACAGGACACATTTAAAAAGGTAAGGTGGGTAAGTTGATTAGCTAATTAACCAAGCTCTTATATACAACCCATAGGGAGCATCTCAAATGCATAGGACATCTTTTGTTATTAAAAAAATAGGACAAGGAAGATTTATCATTAAAATATATTTCACTAATTATACCACCTGGAGTTCCTTCCACAAAACAAACTTTTAATTAGAAAATGTGGGTTTATAGAAAATGTTTGGTATAAAAGTTTGATTGTTTATTAAAAGTAGAATGTGGAAAGTTCCTTGCATGATAAGGAGCACAGCTGTTCTGCTTCGGAGGGTGTACTTGGTCTAGTTAAACAGCTCAGGAATCTCTTCAGAAACTATAGGTGCTTATTTTTTGCATCCTTTGCAGGAACAGGAGAGGCAAGATAAAACAGGTATTTGTTTGTACACGATGGAAGAGCTTCGCTAATTGTAGACATAAAAATTATTTTCTCTTTAACAAAGTCGTAAAATCCAACGATACATTTAATATAAGCCAACCTGAGAAGCTGAAAACACAAGTCCCATACGGGCCCTTCCTATCAGCCGAGTGTTGCAAACTAGCCGCTGTCTTCCCAGGAGCATCAATAGCCACCTTCTCCATGCCTGGAGAAACTCAGCTCATACACTGCGGTGCACTCAATATCTGTTGCAAAGCACAGCCTTGCACTGGGGATGTAGCTACATCTGCTATGTATAAAATCACTTAAATTGCTTGTACAGTGTCTTAAGGAAATGCAGAAAAGTTCTGCTTTTAAGATACGCTGCAGCAAACAGCACAGACTCACGGGAGTATTTCTGATGCCTGTCTTCATGCTTTTGAAATAATACTTCCTCTATTTCTTTTACCATATGAATATCCTTTTCGAAATTATATTAGATAAATTTTTTTTGAATTTTTTTTCCCTGAGTATTTGTCTTCAACAAGGAGTTAAGAGAAAGTTGCTGGACAGGCAAGGGAAAGCTCCATGACTCTCTGTATGTGGTATCAAAGGGACAAACCCCTATTTCACATATTCTCTATTCTCTAACTGAGTCCTTGCACAAGGGAAGAACCCTGAGGTCTCATCTCTGGGGCTTGAATAAGGAAGCAAACACCAGTCCTCCAAAACTGGGAATGATCAAGAAAAGAACAATGACCTGCATTTATTGCTGGGTAGTGCTCCCAGCTGAGTTAATAAAGTTGTGGCCTAATTAAACCAAGCACTTCACATCTTGTTTTTCTTCTTGCATGGCTGGGACAATTAAGCATCCTTTGATGTAGAGTGCTCTGAGGAAATCTCCCAATTACTTTATGAACAATTTTTGTCATAAAGCCTGAGAGAATTTATTGAAACCACCTACAGTGGAATGAGGCCAGAGCCAATCAACGCTGGATGACCAGACTTAGGGCGAAGGATTTTAAACTAGAGGCCACTAAGACCACAAGCAACACATCACACAGAGAAATTTAAGCTCTAGGAAGTGCTAGTTGGGTACAGTAAGCTGAACAAAATTCTGTGGAAATTACTCAGTTTCAGTCTGTGAACAGGAAATGTTGACAATTGCTGATTTTTTGTGGATTGGAGGTTGTAGTATACTCTGACTGTATTCTGGGTGAAAACTAAATTAACAGTACACGTAACTACTCAGCTTAATAAAGTTGAAAAAGGCACTTTGTTACTTTTTACAAAAAATAAGCAAGGTTATTACTAATTCCACATATTGGTAATCTAAAATAATAGTTTATTAACCTAAAGTCAAAGTGTTATAGAGACAGGATAGTAAGGGTTATCTGCACCTTCAGACCTACTGTTATCATAGGCAAACATGCTGCATATTTTCCTCTATAAACTGATCCATTTCCACCTTAAAATTAGTCAGGTTAACTAAAGTATCTGAAAAACTAAAAATAGGAAGAAATAGTCTTAGAAAGCAATATACATACATATTTCAAGAATATATAAACTGTATATTTCTTATTTTAAGTATCATATCTGGAGATATTCAAGACCCGCCTGGACAAGGTCCTGTGCAGCCTGCTGTAGGTGACCCTGCTTCGGCAGGAGGGTTGGACTATATGACCCACAGAGGTCCCTTCCGACCCCTACGATTCTGTGATTCTGTGATTTTCGTAATTGGTACATGCAATTCATCTGAATTTAGAAGCACCATAAATACAACTATTTTTAAAAGCAATTTTCAGATGGCAGTAATAGGGAAATAATAATTAAAAAAAAT
>Ga0181612_171874_pt1 | contig 16492 bp, 14 predicted proteins | sample HoacroProtozoa21_FD_119630 | JGI IMG/M metagenome (GOLD analysis project Ga0181612, IMG submission 119630) | Hoatzin crop microbial communities from Cojedes, Venezuel. Combined Assembly of Gp0051906, Gp0051904, Gp0051908
AATTTGTGGGTATCTTTTTCTGGTTTTTAGTAAAGGCAGGAGTGTCTTTACCAGCGCAACTCTGAACGGGCTCCCAGTGAGGCCGGCGGTGACACTGCCGAGCTATCACTGGGAACCAGTTTGGGTGAGAAACAGAGATTTTCTGGGATCTGAGAAGCCCAAGGTCCACAGTTGCAGGTTTGAATGACTGTTTTCATCTTCTTTCTTCACCCCTCTGTTTCTCACGCACGCACACAATTTGCATTTTGCTTGATTCTCTTCCTATGCCGTTCTTGTACGTCACTGACTCTCTCTCTGCGTGAGAAGAGAAGCGGGCGCGTTTCTAAGGTAAATCAATGCACCCTGGGCCTACGCCTGCATTCCTCACGCTTCCCGTCTTAAATTCTCAGCAACGTCAGTGGAAGTTTTGGGTGGACTCGTCCACGGCTCTTACGGTGTAACATTCTCCTCTCCCCCACCTCCCCGTCCCCACAGACGGAAGCAAGCAGCTCTGCAGCCCCAAGAACTTACTCGCCAGGAGCATTTCTTTCCCGACCTTGAGCTACCAGAGTATTCGTGGTATATTCATCAGTCATACGCCAAAATCTACACATTGGCCAAAGCTAGAAGTTATTAATGTAATTTCAGCTTTGAGGAGGAAATCAGCAGAAATGAATGCAGTGGACTTTCTAATTCTAAAGCATTCTTTTCATTAATTAGTATGGAAGGAATACAAGTTCTTGAAAAATCAATCACATATGCAAAATGCAAAGCTTAGAAATAAACTGCTGAGCTATCAGGCAGCAAGTTAAACTGATCAAAAATGCAATAAATCCATTGATGCTGGATCAAAATATCTACCCTTTTTTTCAAAAATACAATGCCAAATGCAATAGTGGAATTACTGTAAATTTGTGCTATTACAAATGTGCTTCTTTTTCCTTGCTCTGTTTTTACATCATTGGCAAAATATATTATTCTGTACTGTACAATATATTTTCTCGCTATATTGATTTTCTACTGCCTATACAGAGTAGAATTAATATCAAAGGGGACTGTGGCATTAAATTTAATTATATTTTGTCTTGCAGGAAATATTGATAAGGCATATGATAATCAGTATGTGACATTTATGGTCAGACTGTGCAAATCCTGACTCTCGGAGAAGAGAGTAACGAACACTGTGTCCAGCAGCGGGTGGCTGTAAGGTCTAGTCCAGATAGCAGCTCCCTGGGAAGGAATCTGCGGGGCAAGGGCAGCTGAGACCAAGCCAGCGCGACGCCCAGCTTCACCGCTTTCGAAGGAATGAAAGGATGACACGCTCTTAGGAACGTTTTTAAATGATTTCTACCTTCTCCCCAAATTCTCTACGCGGATTCAATGACAATATCTCGTGACTTCTTAAATGGATTCCACAAGTAATGAAAGAGATCTTAACACTAAGTAGCATTTTCAGCTCCTTCTCCAATTTCTTACATATATTCTACGTCATTAAAATGTCCCTGTATTATTAAAGACATACTTTAATTTTTCTATGTAAAATAAATTGAACAACAATCTAGCAAAAGTTATTCAAATGACGACTCCTCTTTTGGCATCATTTTAGAGATGGTGGGAGCTTAGTTCCCCCGAAGTTAACACTGGCTACATGACGGTATCTTGCAGTCCTGCTACTCTTTGTAGAACCACCACCTGAGGGACTGAGGGGTGCAACAAAACACATGGCAGCAGAACCTAATGTATCCAACTGGGTTAATATAACCCTATTTTAAAATACAGATTTTTAGGAGCAAACCCAGATTTTTATGAATGGTATTTTACAAAATACGCATCTAGTTTTTTCATTTGTGGCCCCACTGATTTTTGCTTAAAAAAATACGAAGACCAGGAATCGAGGGCAGGCTTCAGAAGCACCGAACTTGTAAAATAAAATATAGCAGAGGACACATTTAATCAATTCTGAAAGGAAAAAAATGACTAACAAAAGCCCTAACTTACCCAAATCAGTACACCATAAGGTAATAATATTGGCAATACTATTTTGAGAATGGTAGTGACAGTAAAGATAGGCGATTCTGGGACGTTTCAGAGAAGCCTACGGTACTATGAGCAAGCTGAACTCAGAAGATCTGCGGTCAAACCGAAGTTACGGGCCTACGCACATCCAGAGGGACTCCCGTCATCTTGTTACTCCCACATCTACCTTTCCTCCTCTTTGTAACTGTCACTCTTCGGTACGTATTAAACTTTACTTTAGAAGACTAACCCCCAAATGCCAACTTCAGAAGCAGCTTTCAAACCTGGCGCAAACGCAGCGAAACGTTTTTCTGTGTGGAGCAAACCCAGCTCTAACCGCGTGAGTGCCACCAGCGGCAACCGCCCCGCCGCCTCCAGCCCCAAGCACGCTTCATTTCTCGAGGTCAAAACCCAGCCGAGCGCCCGGCGGCCGGGCAGCGGTGTGATCGGCACGGGAGAACAGCACCCGCGTCCGAAACTGCGCGCGCTTGTCGAGTACGACAGCGGGGGCACCACCCGATTTCCACGGCAAGATGATTTTTCAGGGTAACGTCTAGGTGTGGGGCCATACCGCACCATCAGTTCTCAGGCAGAGGAACCGATTTTCAGCAGACTGACCTGTTTAGAAAGCGATCATCTACTTTAGCCCGCTGTCGATAAACTAAAATTTGATCTAGAACAGCTTCAGGTGCATTGCTTTGAACTTAATTTCATAATATACTCGGTTAGAAAACAAATGTAGTCAGCTGTGAATTGCACTTCCCATGGGATAAATGTTCATCTATGAAACTAGTAAAAGAACCTGTACATCTGTTAAATACAACTTGCCAAAGAGAAAGCATTTTTAATTAAAAGTTTAACAATTAGTTGTCTTTAAAGTGGTTTCGGGATTTTTAAAATACTTTGTTAATTCATTCACAAACCTATGAATGCACTGACAGATATTGCCTGCAGAGACTGAGATTGTTGTTACCGCCTTTATTGGCTAAACTGTCATTCATCCAAAAGCATCCCAATGAAAAACTCAGATAACAACAACATCACTTTCAAAAAATCTATGTTTTATAAACATTTCTAAAATCCTCTGTATAAACCAGAGCTTAGGAGCAGAACTCTGACCTTTAATAATATTTAAGAACAAGAAGAATTGGTACGAGGACTGGAAAATTAGCCTTACTTGTATTCATTCAGGAATACATGAACTTCACAATTTCACGTAGCGCCATTGCAGAATAAATCTCAGTACAGCTGGCTAGCACTGCTGAAGTTCTACTACAAATACTATGAGTTAACATGTCCTCACCAACACCGCAGCTTTTACTGATTACCCTGTTTCCTAAAAATAATTTACTTTTTAAAATAGAGTTCCCACAGCTTGTATCTAGAATAAATTAGTAATCTATTAGCATGTTCAGTATATTTGTACTTAAAGATATATCTGTCTTCAGAGAATAAAAAAATGCAGCAAGCAAGGAGACCTGCTGGATCGCTTATAACTGGTTTCTAACGTTAAAATGGAATGGGCAGTGGGAGAGGAGAGGGTAAACTAATGACACACAGTAGTAAAGTAAACGTAAACCCACGTAGTAAAGGAACTCCGTGTGTCCTTTCAAGACCATGCATGACTTCCCTCACAAGCTCGTTTTTGTTAGGACAAACGCAGTCGTTTTGGCACTTCAGACGCTGCAGGTGATGGAATTTGTGCACGTGTTGTGTAGATCTTTCCCTTCACTAGCATGACATGGAAGACTTCAAAACAAGGCTCTGAAAGGCTCTAGAAATAAATGACATTTTTGTCTAGGAAATGATAAAGCAGTAACCTCGTTTACTAGAAAATATATGCAGGTGCTTCACAGCTACCTGCCGTTAAAATGCAAATATCTTCAAGCAGTTAAATGATCTGATCCCTAATGCTACTACAGAATAAACAGCTGTCTACTCTAGGTTTATACATCTCAGTGCATCCTTCGCAATTAATACTTTAATGCACACAAACAAGAAACTTATTAAAGCTTATAGAAAAAAATGTTTTGCCTAATGCCTTCTTCCTCATGCAGGTATGTGTGCTGTACATGTGACAAAGGCTTGTAAAAATCACGGGAGAACGCTCCGCTGCGCTATCGCAGGAAACGTTCGAGAAGGCAGCTGAGGCTCCCATCCCCAGACCAGATCTTGCTGTGCTTTCTCCACCTGAATGCTCTTTTGGCATCTGCAGGCATTCAGCTGGAGGAAATCGAGCAGGATCAGGTCTGTCACACCCACTCTTAACTCCGTTACTCCAAGGGATGCAGATGTTTTCTTTTTTTTCTGGGTAACTGGCCCACTCGAATCATCTAGTGGTGCTGAAGGCTGCCTCTTAGGCACTGAAGTTGTTTAAAAAATTAATGGTGCATCCGCAATCTTTTAATGTGGCTGGAAATGCACGTCGCTTTCTGGTTGTACCAGGTATGAGATGAATTACTCCTCCCGTTGTTAACATCAAGAAGATAACCAGACTCAACGGCGGCGGAAAATACCAGTGATCTTTGCTAACTGGTCGAGAAAGTAGAAGAACCCGTAATATTCAGGAAATTCATTTGGTGCCACATGCTTTTACAGCCTACTTTTAGCAAGCTTTGGGAAGAAAATACACAAATATAAAAGTTAATGATCCTCATTTTTGAAAAAACAGTTGTGACACGAATCTGCATGAAGTAATGCACGTTCAGCACAGGCCTGTCAATCTGAGCAGCGTGCAGCGGGGCGTTTCAGGGGTCTCTGCTGAAAGACATTGGTGGCTTGTACAGAACAGTCACTTATGGGGAAGTTTTCAATCGCGTTGGCTCTAAGGCTTCTCCGATCGTGTACGACAGAAGGTCCAGTCACAGGAATTCGTCTGTTCAAAGAAACTGAAGACTCAGGAGGTGAAAAGACGTGACTGTTAGGAAGTAAGGCAGCAACATCCCCCAAGATTTATCATAGTTCTGGCAATCAAAAATGGGAGCTCTGCAACTTTACTGTGAGCGCATTTTTTTCTGATGTGTATTGCAAGCTAATTCTGACCAACATGTTATTTTAAGTGTTCATAATTTATGAATATTAAACCCTGCCCCCCTCCCTCCAATTTCATTACTGAAATTGAAACTGAATTTCTGGAGAGTTCTTGCGCAATGCTGGAATTTTCAGACATTCAAAGATGGATTTTGAAAGATGTGAGGGACGGGCAGGTACTCAGAGGTACTGGAATGTAGGTACTCTACCCACGGGGTATGAGGACTGTATCATTTTCCATTTAAAAAAGCAGAATAATAGAAATGGGAGAAAAAACATTACATGTCTATACACGAATGTTCCATTTTGGGACTACTAGCTGTGTTCAGGTAAACGAGAGAGGGGATAAAAAAAAAAAGACTACTCTCAACCTGTAACCACACAAACCGTTCTGCAGTTTTGTTCATTTTCCTGCTTCCATTTCCCCTTATCCTGTCAGAGTTCATCATTGCTGACCGCAACAAAAATGTCAGTACTGGCTAAACGAAAGAAATCATTTTGCTGCAACATTCATGCCAGGTCTAAAAATAATTTCAAACTGGAAAGTATTTTGTAACTGCTGCAATAATTTGTGATATTTGGCACTCTCAATAGTTTACTTTTGGTTTGTCTGAACAAGCCATTCTGGAAATAAGTAGCTAGAATAAATTCTTTTATTCTAACTTTAAACGTAAATTGAGCTTCCAGCAAACAAATACTGTAGCTGGCTTTCTGGCTTCCAGTGATTTGTAATTTTCAGATTTTTCGTTTGTATTTTTTTTCAATTGATTGCAACATGCTCAAGTCGACTTTCCAGTCAATTCACCCAAATTCCAACAGGAATTGGTTTATAAATTGGTTCCAACTGGAACTGGTCATTTGGAATTTCCAGCACAGGAAATTATTTTATAAGTGCCTTGATAAGTACCCTAAATGACAAACGAATGTGTCTAGTATCTAATGACAAGAAAAAGTATGGCTATAGATGCAAATGCTGTACTAAAAAAAAAAAACCCAACAAATAAACCAACCTATATGATCGGGCATAAACGTAAGGGCATGGTAACTTGTTTTTGCCCCCTACTTAACATCAAATGACAGCAGAGTGCAACTTCAGTATAACCGCGTTACATCTGCCAAATTAAGATGATTCTTTTTTCCTAGCTACAGTATGGCAAGGTATCAACTGATGAATAAATACTACTTTCCCCCAGGTTCTTGGGCTCAAAGCCTGTGTCGCGACTCCTGGCTGTATCCTCCGGGGGATCCTCGGTTCCTGGGGGGTTTGTAAGGGTCCTGGTATGAGTCAGAGTATTCTTCTTCCACTAGAGGATAGTGATCTCGGCTGTGTTGGGAACTGGAAGACAAGCGGTTCCTGCTCTTCCGAGCCCTTTCATTGTGATAATTTTCATCTGAGGTCATTAGACTTCGTCGCTCAATGGGAGAGTTCTCGGTAGCATGGCTGCTGTGCCTCATACGCTGGCTCTACGAGTGCCAAACAATCCAAGCGTTAATACAGACACAGATACGTCACATCTGTCAGCTTGTTTTGAGACTTATTCTGAGGGCTTTCAGAATCCATCCACTTTTGTGTTATTCATTTTATCTTAAAGCCTGTATGCTACAGGAATGGGTTACGACAACAGCCTGGTTCCTAGAGCTGAAAGCAGACCAAAGGCAGTATTGCACCGTGTACCTCGTGGTATTCACCTTGTTCAACATTACAGGCCCTTTAGCATGAAAAGTGAGCTGATGTATTCAGCATTTATCACTTTTCTCTGATCATGAACATAACATTCATGCTTCTACTCTGCTTAGAAAATTTTGAGCACTGATTTACGTGGTTTTAGAAAACATCTGAAGACGTTTGTTGGTTTGGTTTTTTTAAAGGTGCAGTTCTGACCCCTGTTTAAAAACCTGCATATGACCAAACAAATGATGGACTGCTCACCAGGCAGCTAAGGGGCGGCTAAAATGAACAGATATTAACAAATTCTTTCAACTAAAAGATAATAAATATTTTAAATATGTTGACAGAAAATAATTTTCTAAGATAATTTATTAATTAAAAGGTTTAGCCTTTGCTATCCTCACGTTCCCATAATGATAATGTGCTACATTCATCATATGAACAAAATTAGCTCACTTTTTTTTTTTGCCAGAGCGAAGAAATAGCCTGAAAAAACCTATTTTGTTTGCTGTCATCACACATGAAACCTCTGAAGAGCACAGCCACCCCTACGCTCAGAGCAAACTCGGTCAGTGCTTTTCCTTCTCTGGATTACACACCCCGCGTCCTTCTTCTGAGCCTGTACCTGCCAGGAGAACGCTGCCGCCACGGCTGCGCTCCCGGGGCCGCGGGTTCCTGCGCACAGCCAGCACCGTCTGCGCCTCCCGGCTCTGAAATTCCGGCCGACGCTCTCCGTGCTTCAAACCCTGCCGCCTGCTGCTACACCCGCGCTGCACGGCAACCGCTCAGCTGCATAATTGATACCCGAAGGCTCGTCCGCCCGGGGAAGCCGCTGTGCAGACGGGTATAGGCTTACAGCGCAGCAGATACGGTGTCGCATCTCTTTCTGCGGGTCGATGCTGCCAAGGTCACCCACTGAGATCACTTAATCAACTGCATCTTTTAATTTCTATGCTCACTCCCTCCGTCTCCCCTGTCGCGATTTACCTCTCTGGCTGCAGCCTGCTCCCTCCCAGAAGCCTTCCTGCTTCCCTGCCTCGGCTGTGTAAGTCATTCGGATCCCGCTCCCCACCTCCCGAGAGGTGTAAGCGTGGCACAAACCTGGCGCGGTTACACGCTGGTCTGATGCCCCAGATGACTTCTGATCCTGCAGCGCCATCTGAGCGACGAGCTGCATTGCGTTTCGGGCAGTAATGGACTTCAAACGCAAATCCCCTGGCGCCTGAGAAACGTACATCCCCGAAACTCAAACTGCAGGACTGAAGTCCGCTCGCTGAGGCCAGACTACACTCTGGAGGCTTGGAGCTAAGCAGGGGTTAGGTGCAAGGGCGAACCACCGGCCCCTAGGAGTCAGCAATGACAAAATCTACTCTTCCTGTTGAGGACTGCCAACACACCCAGCTCAACACCGACAGCTTCCCCCGTTAGGCAGGGGCAGGACCAAGGGCCAAACGACCGCCGGCACTGGCACGTGCACCGCACACGGTGCGACGGGACGCAGCCGGAGCATGCTGCCGCCCATACCTCCCTTGTTCCCTGACTCTTCTGCACCCATGCCATCCAGCTTCCCCCGATGACCTGCCCGAAGCCCAAGGACTTAAGTTAAATTCTCAGTTCTCAAAGACCGAGAAGTTTCAATTCTCAGGAAACTAGACTCCAAGCCACAGTCGAGTGAGAAAGGGACACTCCCGCATCGTGATTAGGTGAAGGATGTACAGATTGGCTCGGGAAATCTGCATCATTCTCGAGTGCGACTGTCACGCGAGGCTCTGGGCTTCTGGTTTTCAGTTCCCCAAGGTATCGGGCGAGGAGGAGTCACAAGGTCGTAAGAAGTATAAATTCATAACACATCGTAAGCACCTAAGCTAGTTTAACTCCTAGGATCCGTGTGAGTGCTTTATAATTACCACACCACATCACCACAGTTAAAACTGATGCAAATCCCTCCGAAGGCTTGAAGTAGTATCAAACCTCTAGGTGGGTAAGCACTTCAGATGGTGGAAGTCTTTACTGCGAGACAGCCAGGTGAAGCACCAGAACTCTGCCAACGGGCCTGAACGCTTCAGTGGCACTGGGAGCCGCATCCTGCCGTCGCTAGCTGGGCACCCTTCGCTCAGGGAGAAATTTACCCCTCTGCAGAGAACCAGCACCATTCAGGTCCCACCTAAGCCTTCACAATTTGGGTGAAGTGGGGATTAAGTGACGCATACCTTCAGCCAGCCCACTGCACAGGGGTGATTTTCATCTTCAGTGTGAGTTTTCCCTAAGTAAATGGAGCAACATTTCACAGTTACTGCTGGTGTCCATTGATCAGAGAGAAATAAATGCCTGAAAAAAATTCTGTGGATAGACCCAGTTTTCAAAATGAAACTGAAGAGGTGAAAGTTCTGCAGATGGTATTTTATTGTCATGAAGGGATGGAAAACTGAAATTTTAAGGCAAGTGAAAATGGAAACAACAGTTTACATGTGCATGTTACCAGTAACAGAACAGTGCTTGTGCATTCAGCCAGTCAGGACACAGTGACTTACTGATCCTAATAAAACCAAGCACAGCATTAGCAATGTGAGTACCCAGTACCATGCACCTTCAGTGAAGTGCAATCCACTCACAGAAAAAACAGCTTTACGTTAATCGAAATACACTGAACAATGCATCGTTTCCTTCAACACTGTTACCTGCTTCCAGGTACTCTACAAGCAGAACAGAGGTTAAATTTGTCAGGTGAATTATTCATTAAACGTAATTCGCTCAGCTCTGCTTTGGACATATATTAGGAAGTGCACACTCCTAGAAAGCCACACACATACAGAACTCCTGGAACTTTCACGCTTAAAAGTTCGCTGCAATCCTGATCTTCTCAAGCATTCATAACTATTAATCAAAAACATTTTCTGTTTTCAAACTTAGTAAAGCACGTACTTCTCATTAAGGACTATTTACATGCCACGTTTGAAGTTTCAAAGTTCAGCCGTTTTTGAGCTATCCCTGTGGAAAAAAATGGTCAGAATTTTTTTCAATGGGTAAAAGAATGTATTTTATTCACACTCAAAGAACTCAAAAAGGCGAAGGCATTTTGCTGATACAAGAGACAAGCACGGAGGTTTTCCACCCCGAAGGGAATGTTTCGTGACGTTACGAGGGCAGAGATAACAGGGATCGTTACAGACACTGTTCTGCATTCTTGAATACAGTAGCTGTTAGCTCAGCTGCTGGGACACACTGCACAGGCTTTTCTCCATCGGACAGGGTCTCTTTTGCAAGGATATTTTTTCCAGATTAAAAAATAAAAAGCCCGTTTTCTAATATGGCTATAATCCCACTTGACAGAGTGTCATTTAACTCTTCCTCAAGAACTCACTCCTTGCCAGAAAATGTCTGGCCGTTGTACTGCCCGTTCAAGCAGGAGCAGTCCCAGTGCTTCAGCACTCAGCTCGCTAACTGCTTCGTCAGGGATTACGGGCCTGAGCTTGCCTCCTTGCTGCTGGCAGTGGCCAAACAGCGAATAATAACCAAGGAAGCAAGTCATACTATATATAAAACATATTACACTATTTTCCCACAGATGAAAAAAAACCCACCTGATCTGCACTGGTGCGTGGGGCTGAAATGTGTTTTCATACCTGTAATCCAGAGATTGCAGCAGGGTACGGTGAAAGTGCAGTGGATCCTAAATTCCGCCCGAGGAGAGGAGTCATGGGTGTGCTACTGGTGGTGTGGGTAGCACGCCAGTACGCCTCAAGATACTCTGCCAAGTGCTCGCAAGCATCCTCAAGCTGGTTCTCGTCCAAAATCACATCAAACATTTCCTGATCACAACAACAAAGTTTGGTTTGTTACAATATTACAGAGGAAAAGAGAGAGATGTTAAGCAATTCTCATCATGCTAATCCTTTCAAATTCAGTAAATAAGACTCCGAGCACGGGACAGCAAAAGACAGTTGTGCAAGTGGGTTTAAAAGGCGCTCAAACGCCAGAGCTCTCAGAAGCCGCTGAACCCTCTCAGCGCAGTTCACGAGACGTCGCGTGAGCCCTGCCAGGCTCAGAGGCACCAGGCTCCTTTAACCAACTGATTTTGCTCTACGATAGGAACCGTAGATGTCTGAGCAACACAGGGGTGCTCTGCGCTGGTTTCGGACCCAAGGACTCGTGCGTGCTTCCCTCATCCTCACCGCGAACACGTTTCCAGAGTGACGATGCGCCCCTGAAACCGCTCCCGCGCGCGCGGTTCCACTCGCAGCAGTGTTTCTGCTTCAGCGCGGCTACGGCGGGACAGCCAGCTGGGAATTCCTCAGCGACTATCTCCACACCCTGCTTTTGTAACGACCTCCTTTTCTGCCTGTCTGGATAGTCTTAACCTAGCTGCTCCCCAGCCTGCAGGAGCAGGCAGGTGCCGATCTGCTTCCCAGGGACAGTCCCTGAGCGTTGGTGCACGTCCCGGTAGCTGCCTCAGACCTCGCACGGCGCAGCCCACAGACCGGCTATTCGCCAGTGACCGTGGAAGGAATCCACAGCCACGGCGGCTTCTGGGCTGCCTGAGCAGTCCCAGGGACACTCTGCAGACAATGTTTTTAGGGTATCAGCACGACAAGTGCTGGTAAAAAACCATCATCCACCGAGCTCCTCGAGAAAAATAGAAACATATTTTTAGCAGTGAAATTTTCTACCTCATCTTTCATCTTAACTCATGCCTTGGTGGAGAAAAACTACTGTGAAAATAGCCCAGGAAATGAAAAATAAGTGCAGGTGCTGCAGGTGTGAAGAGTAACAGACAGAAACCACAGGCTGCTTTTTCTTCCACGCACATTTAGAGATCTAGCCAATATACATAGGGCTCATGTCTCTAGAATAAAGCATAAAACTGCCCAATTAATTTATCATAAATCTTGATCACGCATCTGCCTTCTGCCCAGAAGTCTGGTCCAGAACTTATTTTAATACTAAAGCCATTTTATTTTTAATTTATTCTCTCCTATCCGCATGGTAGAGCAATGTTTCCTCCTCTGCCAGCAAGTACGGAGTTTTATTCTGACAGGAATACCCCTAACACTACATCCTTTGGTCGAATTCAGTGTTTACCGCTGCGTGTTTTGCTCCTCTATTTATCTCTACCCTTTACACCCTCCTTTGCTACTTAAACACGTGTTGCTACACTACATATCCCATTATATCACTCATCATCGTTTGTGGAAGAAGTTAGTAATCCAACCATAGCTAAGTTAGGAAATAAAATAATGTAGGTTTGCTTGCAGAGACATTGCTTTGGAAAATATTGAAATTAAAATATTAAACTTGGAATACACAGTGCGTGTTTTCTTACACAAAGGATGAATATTGTCACTTCCTGCTCTGAGAGCAGTAAGCAGCTTTCCTGCGCTGCTCACCCTTCGCGTAGCCGGCCACCGGCCGGAGGGCAACCCTGGCTGCCGACACCACCCTCAGCTGTGCGGGCTGCAGGGTAATTCCGTCCCAGGGGGCCTTTTCAGCTGGATGGGGTTTAGCAGCGAGCAGGTCAACGCGCACTCTTCCAACGCCCTCCGGCCTCCTCCTGCTGAACTAGGGAAGGGTTTCTTTTCAACCTGGAGCAGCTGATTCAAGAACTGCTGTACTGGCACAACTAAGCGTGCTGCGAGGCGGAGGCGAGGCAGAGACCCGCGACAGGAGGGCCAGCGCTGCTGCCCACGGCTTCCTTTTCAAACGGACCGACAGCTCCACGCGCTGCCAGAGACGCACGGCAAATTCTCCAGCCAGTCTGCCTGCACCACGCGGCCCTGCGACGGCGTGTGGCTTCCCGAGGCGTTCTGACAGTGACCTCAATTAAACCGAGTTTAGGGAAGAAGAACTTTCAACGCTTGCAGAAGAACTGTCACCTTTTTAACACCTAACTGTAAAATAACACCAGGACTGGTAACGGCGAGCCTCGCAGGCTGTCATCTGCAGGTCACCTGGACAAGCTGCCGAACTGGCACGAACCCGATTCCAGGGCTTTGCGGAGTTTCACAGGGAAAACAAATGACACAGAAAGCACTCACGTTTTTTTCCTTGCATTGAAGAGTTCTGCTCATAGCTAAACTGTGTTCTATTTCTATGTATTCAGGAGGAACGACTCTTTCAAGGAGATCCTTGTTTGTAAGGGTCACGGAGGAAAGCAATTTCTTCCCAGTTCTCCTTACAATGCATTTTTTATTCACCACAGCATTTTCTGCATAAAACAGTTATCATATGAGCATTTCCATATACTACGATTTCTTAAGTGATCTACATTAAAGCAGTGGCCTTTCCTGAAAAACAAAGATAAAACTAATTGCCACTGTCCTCTACTATTTCTTTTGGTTTACTATATAACCACTGTGAAATACTCTAAGTGCATTACCCCATGCTGCCAACACCAAATAAACCGGTCGTGGCTACAGAGGCACCTCCTCACCAGCGGAACGCTCGGGGACGGGGAGTAGGAGGGAGCCAGCCTGGGCACAGCCCCGCTCAGCCCAGCTCCGGGCAGTCCCACGGCGCATCTCGCTCTCCGAGGGCAGGGCAGCTGAGCTCAGGCTCGGGGGGAAAAGATGCCCCAGACAGAACGGCGAGGAAGGCGGTGTGCCCGCGGAGGAGGAGGAGGAGGAACCTGAACTTGTAGGTGTAGCTGATGTACTGGCTATTTTTAATAACACCAGTGCGTTTTAGTTCTGCTAGAGTATCATTTCTGGTATTTTTTCGGTTGTGTTAAATAGACCTGAGGGATACGTCCCCTCTCTTAGCACTACCCTGAATCCAAAAGTTTAAAAAAATCATCACAGTGAACCATATATGACTAGTGTATTTAAGGCTGTACGGTCCGTCCGGCTCCTGTTTCTCTGAGCCATCTAACGCTCCTGCTTCAGGGAGCCATGCAGCGATAGGCACGCGCAGCACTGGCTGGAGCAGCATCAGTGAAAGATTAGCAAGGAATTAATAATGAAAGCAGTTCCTGAACTTCAATATGCCAAGAAGACAGCTATTTTTAAAATGTCTAGACAGAGAGCACCATCTGACTACTTAGGGCTGGCTCTCAGCAAATGAAAAGAAGGGGGGTTCTCGTGGGTTTCAAGTTATCTTCACTTTCGACAAACACTCCTCTTGCAGGAATTTGAGCTGCAGAACAGACGACGCAGGTGCAGAAGACAGACAGCAGTGTCTTTGGTCTTAGTGGTATCCTTTTCCTTAATTAAATCACGGATCAAGCCGGTTCTTTAATTTAAAGTTAACCAAGAGTGTCATCTCCCTTCGAGTGCTCTAAGTCAGCAATAACTTTCTGGAAACCAAACAGGGCGAACCGGATCAGATGGCTCCTGCAGAAGGCTGCTGGCCAGATCAGCGCAGAAGGCAGCCTCTGACTGGGTAGGGTTACACATTTGAAATCCGGATACTCTGACATGTGGAAATATTTTTCTTCTCCAGGTGGGGTCTCCCTTTGTTGCCTTAGGCAAAAAAATACAATTACAGGATTGGGTGTCAAGGCAGAGTTTCCTAGATCCCAGGGATGGACAAGCCAAGTGCCACGATGCGGTGAACAAGCCGCAACACGCATCCCGCTGCTGCACGGCCTTTATTTCACAGCTACTTGTCTGACTTCGACTGATGTGAGCAACCCTAAGTGGAGCAAGAGGAAATCACTGTATAAAGAGCAAACAAGGCTGTAAAACATGCACAGCCTTCTCTCTGCAGGCGGAAAAATAAATGCACCTTTCAAATGTGAAGAACGTGCAGGGGATTGTTCTGTGTGTAAGCTCAGCCACAGCTCGGTATAAATACCGCAAGCTGTATTTGGAGAGGTGCAGGTGCAGTTCCATCTAACTTGGCTCACACCCGTCAAGAGTTCGGAAGCTACAGGCTTTTATAGAAATTATTTTGTACTACAGAAGAGCGTACAATTCTGTTTTAGTTAACGGGATCTGAATGGCTCACAGGAATGCTCCGTCATCATTTTAAGAGATGACAATTGAGTAGAAAATTACAGGCGAGAAACGTAACATAGCCGAGCTCTCCGGAAGAACTCGAGATGGCTTGAACCCCTTTCTGCACTGCTGGAAGTGGAAAACACAGATGAGGCAGTGAGCAAAGCGACCTACAGTCCCGTGAGCAGCAGCGTACCGGTCTCTGCAGGAACAGACCCAGCTGGATGCAGACGCTGTTGCCGTCTACCACCCCCGACAGCTGGGCACCTGCGAGCGGTGCTGCTGGGCGAGAGGGACCGCAGGAGGGAGGCTGCGCAGCCCGCACCCCCCGGGACACGCAAGCTGTCTGGGGCAGAGCGGGCCCCGCAGAAAGTGCATTTAACTGGAGAAATCGAGATACGCTCCCCACCACCAGCGCTGTTCTGGATTATCTAAATTCTTGCTCTGTATCAGGCACAGGAGGAATCTGATCAGATCTCTCACTCCGGACACATTCTTAAACCATTCCACTTTTAGAGAAGGAGGACAGAAATTTTAGTCAAGCCTATTACCTTTTTTCTCAGCTTTCTAACATTTCAGCGTGAATCTAGCTGGAACATACACATACACTACAAAAAACCTGCCCAATTCAAAGTTTTCACAGATTCACATTCATTATTCTTCATTTTTGCATCTGACTGAAACTACTGAGCAAACATAACCTGCACCCACTCGCAGAATCACAGAATGGCTGGGGTTGGAAGGGACCTCTGTGGGTCATCTAGTCCAACCTCCAAGCTGGACCACAGTGCCAGTCGGCTGCAAACAGCATTTTCAGAAAGCCGGTCCGTACAAGTGGAATTACCCTGCTCTCTTGCTAAGCCCAGGCAGAACTATCGAGCAGAGCCGAGGCCACCGAGGTCTCTTCCAGACAGGCAAAGGCGGGCAGCCCGCTGCAGCAGAAGCTGGCAGTCCCCACGGGCTAGCTAGCCACGAGGCAAGGACTACCTGCTGGCAGCAGCTAGCCCAAACGGTCAGCCCGTGGGCAAGAGGAAAGGGAAAGGGAAAGCTCTCTCCAGGTCTCCTCTTCTGCTGGATGGAGTGCCACCATCCCCGCCAACAGCAGCTCTGGGACCTCTGAGGGCACCAGAGCACTGGCCTAAAGGAGATGCAGCTCAGCCTCCGTTCCTACCAGCCAGAACAGTTACAAAGCAACATCTGTCGCTGTAATTGAGATGAAGTGCCCAGAAATACCTGAATTATCTTTTCATGGCCAGAGGAGGAGGCTGTGAAGTTTAGCATCTTAAGAACCTTACAAAACCAAGTTAAGTTTCATGGAAATAAATCCTTGTGGACCATTACTGCCGAACAAAAGCTGCTTGAACTCTGTTACTTTCATTTGAATTGAGAACAAAAGCCACCTGCAATGGAGGCAATCTCTAAGGTCTGCACCAGGCGAGGTCTGCTAGAAGCATTACCTGACCACTAGGGCTGGGCATTCATTCTGCTGATCTCAACTCCCAGATTTGTTCCCAGATTGTTCCAAAACATCTCTTTTGTCAGCACTTTGCCTACGTTATGTCAGAGAGTGCGATCACGGAAACCTTCCCAGTGTCTATTCTGAATTTCTCTGAATTAATCTGATTTCTACTCACAGTTCTTTGGCATAAGAAAGATGGGCAACCAGCAAGCCACAGGCCGGACCGTCTGACCACTCCCCTGGCAGCAACAGCAGCCTCTGCACTACCAGACCAAAGCTACGCACAGCTACTACACTGCAAAAGCAAGGCCACGTCCGAGTTGGTTTCCACTGAGTGGTTTTCTCTGTCACAGAAACCAGGCGTGGTTTTCAAAAATAAAAGTTTGAGCTGCCCCGTCCCAACGCCCC
>Ga0181612_152718_pt1 | contig 16491 bp, 12 predicted proteins | sample HoacroProtozoa21_FD_119630 | JGI IMG/M metagenome (GOLD analysis project Ga0181612, IMG submission 119630) | Hoatzin crop microbial communities from Cojedes, Venezuel. Combined Assembly of Gp0051906, Gp0051904, Gp0051908
AAAGCAGCAACACTGGGTCAAAAGAAAGGTTTATGTATAGTCCTGCATCCCACCTTTTCTGTGCCTTGGGAGGTGTACAAGAATAAGAGCAAAGATGTAGTGGTAGCTCACCAGAGCAGTCTCCTGGCTTTAAGCATTTTGCAGCTCTGTAACCTACTGACCCAGAAATGATGCCTTTGTATTTGAGAAATTCATCTAGACTTTCTGCGAACATGTTCTTGAGCCAATGCAAACTCCTAGCATCCACAATATACTGCAGTGAAGAGTTGCATGGTTTTAGGACATGTTGCAGGAAGAACCATCTCATCTTGCATGCTTTGAACTTCCACCTGCCTCCCAGCTCCTGTATTGGAAAGACAAGTGAATAGTAGTAGCCTTTTTCTCCCTCCCTATTTCCCTTATTTTATGGACCTTTATTCTTCTACTATTTCTCTTCCAGGCTGAAGATTCACAGAATGTTCGGGGTTGGAAGAGCCGTAGTCTGCTTAGTTGTTTTTATGTGGAAGCTGCTCCACATCCTTTGATTATCTTTGTCCTATACTTGGGAATTCTGCTAAACGATTTGGAGTTGAGGGACCAGGTCTGCACACAGTCATGTCACTCATTTTGGGTTATTTCACTTTATGAAGGTAGTTGCTGTCAGACCTCTGTGTATGTCTTGGATTTTGGTGGGTTTTTTTTTTAGGGAAAAAAAGCTGCAGTGAAACCAGTGGAAAGCTACTAGGTGGAATAGGGTTTGCTGCTTAAGTCTCAAGAGCTCAGCAGACTCTTCTTTTTTGACAGCCATGGGAAAAATTGACATTATCAGTAGTGCAGATCCTCCTCTGGGCTTGCTGCTGGTTGCCAGGAAATGTTACATTTGAATCATATGTGTACCACATGTTGACCTAACTTTATGCAACTGGCTCTTATGTGGAGGGAGGGAGCCAAGATGTGCTTGTTTCCAAGGGGCTGGCTAATTCCAGCCCAGCTGATTCTATAAAGCAATGGTAGTCAGCACATCTCTCCTTGTGCTTGTGCTTAGGTGTGTGGGGTTTTTTGTCTTGTTCACTAGACAAGCAGCAAGTGGCTCTCAGGCTACCTCTCTGATGAGCAAGTCTCCTGACAATGTTGCAAAGACTGTGGTGTTGCTACTGCTACAAGCCTTCTATTTCATTGCTACTTGTAGAAGCACGCTGCTTCATCGCCTCTGCGTTCCCCTTCCCCAGTGACTGTTTCGGTCTCAGTCTTGAACTCAGCCATTCAAGACTGAGGCCCCATCCGCATCTCTTCTTGCAGCTCTTATTTGCTTTCATCTAGTGATACAGAAAAACCTGGAGCTATTTCTTGGACCTGTGGGGAAAAAGGAACAACATGAGCTCAGCTCCGGAGTCTCCTGCAGAAAGAGGGAGACGCATGACCGAGATTAGCGGTAAAACTGTTGTACCAAGCAAAGGGAAATGCCACAGGCTCATGCAAAAGGCAAGAGATGTCAATGCAATCTGTACCTGCAAGCTACCACTTCATCCAGCAGCTAATGCTCGCTGCAAGAGCCTGGATGCTGTGGTGGGTCAGGTACTGGCTGCCAGGCTGAGGCCTTGGGAGGCAGTGGTGAGGACGTGAAGGACAGGTAGGAGATCTTAAAGATTTAGGTGAATGCCAACTGAGCCAAAAGCTGCTGAGCCGGGGGAAGGGAGGTGAAGTTATGTTAATGTATGTCCTTTTTAAAGTTTTTATGTTATTCTAAAGCCTGAAGCTCCCTCTGATCCTATGTCTCAAACTGGTAGCCAAGCACATGTGGGCAGGGAAGGAAGGGAATGTAACTTGAAATAACTCCCTTATTTTCAGATGCTTTGGATGTTGTGGCAATCAAAGGGGGGGTGATGTGACTAAAAGTCATCAAAACCACTTCCAAGCACATGCCTTTTAGTGGAGCAAACAAGCAGGATTTTTAGAATGTAATGCAAACAGTAAATCACTCTGAAAACTGTAGCCCACCGTTAACTTGGGGGGAGGGAAGATATGTTAAAACTATCCTCGCAAACAGCCACCTTGTTATAAGCCTAATAGGGGATTGAATGCATGTGTAAGAAATTAATCCAAATCAACATTTCTTGGGACACCTTTCATTGAGTGTTGGGCTTTTTGTTGCTTTTAGTAATGGAGTCAGGCTGTTGTTATGTGAGTAGTAGATAGCTATTAATACAACACTTATTTGCTCGCTTAGCTCCCTTACTGAACTCACAGCATAGAGCAGCAACCAGCAGGCCAACCTCAACTATGTACTCTGAAGTGGAGGGTTATAATGATGTGCCAGTGGCTTCTAGGTAGGTGTTCCTCAGTCCTTTTTTTCACTGGATGTATAAATACATCCGTAGCCTTCATCTGACTGCATAGAGCAGCTGCCGCCCTTTTGGATATGGTCTGAGACACAAATCTGCTGTTGATATTAGTGTGTGCAGGTGTCCTTGTGTAGGTACAGCAGGCGTTTGGTCTGGGAAACTCTCACATGCTACCTTCTCAGCACACTTTTCCTTTCTTGGCACGTTGTTTTCTGGTAACTATTTCTTCATCCAAATATGTAGAAATCTACAGGAACTATTCATGCAAGCTTAAATGGAAGCGATGTTTATACTTACCAACTACAGGACTTGTTTTTTTCTTTTTGAGTATGGGACTTCTGTGGACTCGTAGCATTCTTGCAGGCAGCATGGCATCAGCTCATTCTCCCTGATTTTGACTTGTGGGTATTGGTTGTTGCACCCTAAATGGTTGCTGGTTTAGGTTACCATCACAAGCTGGGATGACTTGTTAAGTACTTGAGTAACTGCATCTTTATAGGAAACTTCCTTGTTGTCCCTTCATATCAGGCTCTTACTAACACTCAGTAATTAGTGTACATTGTGATCCATCAGTAGGTTTGGGTTTCATACCCAGGAGGCATCTGTTCCTGGTGACATCCTGTTTTTTTTAAACACTAGTAGAAGAAACAGTGTAATAGAGGGGAATACAGAAGACTTGAAGCAGCTTCATGTCTGGGACTGCAGTGGGAGCGTGCAGAAGAAATGCATGCTAGATTAGTGACTGGAACTCTTCCGACTATGTAATCTACAATGAGTTGTGACGGAGTATAAACACTTTTAGGAATATATGCAGATGGCTGTATAGCAGATATGAAATTCTTAGCTACATGGTGTGTACTCGCTACAGCCAGCCCTCAGAGCTCTGAGGTCCACAGCTCACTGGCTGTGAAATTTATCATGTGATCTAAGTGGAGGGTGGAAGGACTACAAAACATATCAGAAGAGAATCTGAATTTTGCCAGCTTAGGGGTTGTGAAGAGAAAAAGAAAAAACCTGGTGTTGCTGCAAAGTGTTAGAGACAAGCGCCCGTGACTTCCACTGCTTTGCTACATTACTTCTTGTTTGAGCCAATGTTCAGTGATGCCTTTGGACTCTAGAAATGTACATGTTGGTGACTGTTTTGTGCGGCTGTGTGTAGTGAAAGTACCTTCTGTCTTCATGAAACAGATACCAGAACTCTTAAAGCGGTGTCCTTATCTGACTTATGAAATATGTTAACCTGTTTCAACATGGAAGTGTGGTTTTATTTCCAAAATAGGTACAAGCTATGAAATGTTTTGTTTCAGCTTGTCAAACTGCAGTCTTGCAGCTTCCCCAGGTTGTGTGAGGCATTGACGTGTTTGCAACTGCCCTTTGCCTTGCTGTTTAAAGTCAGCAGGCAATCCTCTTCTCCATCCTTTTGGGAAGCTGCTATCTGTTGCAAAAGCAAAGATAGGAACGACTTGTTTTCTTTTTACGGTAGGAATACTTGATTTTTTTGAGATCAGTTCTACCTGCAAGGCAACAGTTCCCACCAATTTGCCAGAACCAACCTGTTTAGTGGCCACCCTTCTGTTTAATTTTCCGTATTTCCATTGTGAAACTGCTATTAATTTCCCCACCATTCAGACAGTGCATTAATGCAGCTTCTCAGAGGTGAGCCAAGCAATGTGTTAATGAGACTGTAATTCATAATAGATGTTAGAGCCACAGCCTCCAGTATCCTTGGACTGCGCTGACTGATCTGCATTGCTCCCTGTCCTTCTGTGTGGCATTAGCTCCTGAACCTTGCGGGATTAAAAGCACTACCCTATTACACGTGGCTTGCTAGATGTTTGTCTTCTACTTGACAAAGAAGGTACAATACCATTTTTTGCATTTTTGTTGCAGTGAGACCAGCTGTTTTTGTAGGTGGAACTTCACAAATGCAGAAGAGACCCTCCGGCCTTGAGATTAGGGAGGGAGCTCATCAGGTCTGTCTGGCCATGTGTCCTTTTCTGTGCTGGGGTAGTGGCGAACCTGAAAATTTGCCACTGGTGATGCTAGGCTGCTGATGTAAAGGTGCTTGGAGCTGACCCCAGGCTTCTGTAAGGCAGGAGGTATTGTCCTGGGTTGAGGGACAACAGGTTTCTGACGGCAGAGTGGAGAGGTGCCTGGGGTGCCCTCCTGTTGCAGATCACTGCTGCTGCTCCTGAAAGCCATCCCTCGCAGTGCCCTGTGCCAGGAAGGGTCACCACTGGCAGTACCCTGTTACTGTGGTCACAGACATGTACTTCTGCAGCAAGTGCAAATCTCCAAGCATTTTTAAGGCCTTTTAAAAAATATTTTCAATATATTGAAATATCAAATACGTAAATGAAAAAAACGTGGAGATTCTGACTTGGAGCAGAATTTGCCCCTTTCAGAGAAGCTGGTGGTACAGGTTGTGTGAAACGGTGGAGTGGAAGTGAAATTACGTGCTGTTTTCTGGACTGATGCAATAACAAAAAATTGCATTTGAGGAGCGAACAGATTGTAGACTGCACTGTAACTAGTGGAGTGACTAATTTTCGAGCTGCAGTGGCATTTGACACTTTTGCTCTTTGGATTTCTCATTTTAGTGGAAGTAAATGCAACCAGAAGTGATCAACAGGTGTTCCAGCAGTACTTGGATTACTTCCTAGTGTGTATGTGGTAGAAAATATGGCCTCTCTAGTCTTCTTACATCAAACAAAATTCAGGTGATCAGGTTTGGGACAGAGGAAACTTCCATTTTGCAAGTAAGAGAAAAAGTGGCCTTCAGTCTTAATGGGAAATTTTCTATGAGAAATGATAGACCTAGTGCCTAAGGTGTAGGAATGGGCACCGCTGACTTTTCTGCTGGAGAGCTGCATGCGTGTGCGGGGAAATCCCTTAAAACCCTCCTGACTTCTGCAGCAGGTCGGCTCGGTTCATGGTTGCTCCTTTGGGTCATGGCAACTGCGCTTTAGCTGTAAAAGTGAAAGTTTGAAGTTCTTGGAAGTGTTGAAAAATAAATACTTCTCAATAGGATTTGTCATTTGTTATCTAATTGGAACAAGTAAAGGTACCAACTTCCTTGTGAGTTTTCTCTCCTTTAGGTAATGGTAAGTTTATAACCAAGTGAGGGATCATTTTAATCACGGGCTTCAGGACAATGATACGATCACATTCAAGCTGTGACTAACAAGTTAATTTTAGATACTGTATATTAGTTCTGCTTTTCTTTGTGACATCTTAAATTTGGCAAAAAACAAATGTAGATTATAAAAAGACTGAAAATTAAAGACTCTGGGTTCCAACATCTTATGCACACTTACTTAAACTTTAAAAAATGCTTTTAAATAGATTTTCCCAGACTGTTAGTCTGATGCCAGATGAACAGTTCAGGAGTATTTCTATAAATCAGCAAAACAAAATTTTACCATGAGATGAATCCCAAATTTTGTCTGCAAAGAAGAAAACTTGAGCAAAACAAATCCCCCTCCCAACCCCCAAAACTGAACCAAAACACCCTTTACTCTGTTGGTCTTTAAACCTGTTAATACGCATTTTCATAACATTATCTGAAACAGAAACATTGTGCTTATCCATGAATTACTTTCTCATTTGAAGTCCCTGCCCTTCTTCCTTGTGAAGTATTTCCTGTCCACCAGTTCAGTCTCTTTCTCTGAGCTGAGCAAAGAGTGAGCCAAATACAAATTAGAAGTTTCCATTAGCTTACCTGTTTTCTAACCTTTCTGATGTTGATGTTAGTAGAAAAGCAAGTGCTGGTGATGCACACCATCCTGTTGTGTGCTGGAGTTTGTTTTTTCAGCAGGCAGTTTGGACCACGGCTTCTAGGCTTTCAAACTGACTCCAGTGAGAGGGTTAGACTTCATACTTGAAGGCCTAATGTCCCAAAATAAAACTCCTAACCTGTGAGCCAAGGTCCTCTCCTTTTTGGTGGATGAGCGTTCTGTAATTCCCATTTTGCTTTCATTTTAACTCACTGTTGGAGGAAGCTGCTTTCTTCTTTCCTCCCTCTATTTTTTTAATCACAGCGGCTACACGGTAAAATCCTTATTCTGTATTCCCTGGGTGCTAGAGAGCCTCCTGGGATTTGTAGGACATGCAGCTTTCCTGGGGTTCTTGCTTCTTCCATCAAAGACCAGGGCAGGGGTGGGGGCAGAGGGCAGCTCTTATCCTTGCCTGGTTTGCCCGGGACCAGTGTCCAGTCACATTGGTATGGGGAAGATGTTTTATGAGCCTGAACTAAAAAGCTTTGGATCTGTGTGTATGGATTTTTATACTATTTGTGACTTCCTGATGCCAAGGGTGTAGTACTTTCCAAATCATCCGATAGCAGAAAGCTGGAGGATACTGCGATCACTACTATACCAGCAGCGCTTGAAGATGCATACAGCATGGGGGCCAGGGTGGGGGAATCTTAAACCTACTCTTTTTATGGGAGTATGGGGAATTGGTAGCTGGAACTATATAATCGTGAGTCGTTCTCCCACAAAAGTAGGTAGTTTTTCAGATCCCTTTGGTCTCTCTTGTTCTATTAAGAACGTGACTTGAAAAAGTTATAGAAACACCTTAGTTGTTTGTAGGCATAAGAAATACATACAGAACATGTTGCAAACATTACTCTAGACTTAGACTACTTCTTCACTAGCAACTTTGTGGATGCTCACTATAAATTCGGTCTAAAATTCCTGCTTCTATTTCATTTTATGGAAAACGGGAATGAAGTTTCTAAATGTGGAAAAAAAAAGAAAAAATTCTCTATAACCAGAACTGTAAGGAAGTCTTATATTGTGCTGGCCAAAGAAGGTATTCTTAATACAAAGCCTTTACGTTCTGTGCTAAACTGCAACAGGAGTCTTTGCCCCTTTGATAAATGTCAGCATGTACATCAGCTGCACACAAGATCCTAAACTATTAAGACTTCACATGTTGTGGCTGTCTTGTGAATAAAGCTATAAACTATATAATACTCAGACTCCATCAACTGTTTGTGGTGCATTAAGAATGCAAAAATCTTCAAAATTAAATACAGAGGAGAGAAGTGACTGTAAGCTTAAAGCTCCTCATTCCCTATCCATTACTATCAAGTCATACTGACCTATGGTTTTAGAATAATCTCAGCTGCATGCTGGGGGTGGGGAAATAAGAATTTTCAGCACTACAAATGCTTCCTACAGAACTGCTTGTGGGTTCTGTTGTTCTGCAAACTGCTTTTGGAATCAAATTCTAGCAGAATTTCTTGCAGTTCTGCAGATTACCTGTCTGTTCAGTAAAAGCACGAGCAACACTTTCCTTGTGCTGGCTTTTCAAGGTCTACCTTACCTTCTTGTGTCCACAAAACTGATTTTCTCACCCCACTACCTGTGTTGTTGCTTAACTACCTATCAGCTGGTTGTAACTAATTTCTAGTGATCAGTGTGTTATGTGATGCTTGTGTTTTTTCTTGCCAAGGCATAGTGATCACCTGAATGGAGGTAACTGGTGCTAATGCATATTAACTTATCTTCTCCTTTATTTTTGCTAGCGATTTAATTAATCTCATAACTGCCTCTTGCATGCCTTTGTGGCTTTGGTGTATCTAACAGCATATCTCGCAGAAGTGTTGCTTTTCATTTCCTGCTGAGAGAAATCCAGATGTAGCAATGTTGTTTAAGTAAATCCTGCCACTTGACTCTGGCTGCAGCTACGAGGGGGACATTAACATGGTATTTGCGCCTTTCTGCTGCCCCGTGCTGTTGTAGCTGTTGTCTCCCCTGTTGCATAACTGTTAAGCAGCCCACCCTGTTGCAACTTCTCAGTGAGAAGGGCTTCACTTCTGGGAGCAAGAAGACCAAAAATTGGAGAGGAACGGTGGGAAACTAAAATGTATAGCTTCCTCCTTTCTGTTTTCTTGGGACATGCGATACATACAGAAACTTTGGAGTGCACATGAATGTCAAATTTGTTTCTTACTCCTAATGCTTACGTCATCAAAATGATCACTGAGTACTGTGAGTACATACACTATCACCAAAACACACGACCCACAGAGCCAGCACTCTGTAGGCTGCAGGTGATATGGTGCATACAGCTTGCACTGAAGTGATGTGATCCATGTTAAGTCTGTTTTGAGATCATCAAAAAGTCATTTGAGTGAGCAGGGCATTTTCTCATTAATGTGTGTCCTGCAAAAGGGTTATGAGATTTCAATGATTTTAGTGGTATCTGGATGCAAGACTCATTCTGTAAGTAAAGGTATTTGTCGTTGTGGCTTTCTAGTTTGGTTTGGATGAGGTATACAGGTTTTTTTAACATTGCTGAAGTGTGTTGTGTGCCTAGAGGTTCTTGGCAGTGTCCCTCCTTGTCCATGAAGAGTCCCCTTTGTGTTTCGCAGCCCTTTTTATCTCCTTCTATAATACTCCAGGGACGTCTGCACTCCTTGTGTTGCAGCCTCTGATACTTCATTACAAAGGTCGCCCACGGTGTCCTCCCCTGCTTTCTCTGGGCTGTGCTGCAGTCAGTGGGGTTTGCCAGCGTGTAGTGATGCTGTTTCCATCTTGCAAGAGTCCTCTGGGTGGGTCTTGAGGCGTGCAACCCTCCCTGACACGCGGAGGCTCCTTGGGTTAGGCTGAGACGTTCCTAGAGTGCAAATGCTGTGTTTTGTGTGATCTGGACTGGGAGACTGCCCATTTGGCTACACCCCTTCCTCCCTCCCTCCCTCCCTCCCTCAGTGACAGCCCAAAATAAACATTGCATAAATCTTGTGTCCCTCAAACAAGCAATCAGTGAAAATTGTTGTGCTTCCACAAAGATTAAGACTAATCGAAGTGGGCAGTGATTGCAGGCGTTGGTCTTTGCTTGGAGTTTGGTCTAATGAAGTCTTTGCCCCATGAAGGCACGGAAAGAACACAAAATGACACAACCTACAAAAACTTTACCACTAATTGCTTTTTAAGTTGTTTTGCTACACCACGATCTCTCTTGGTCTCATTTATTTTGGTGGAAAGCCCTTCTGGTGAAGAGGAAAATTTTGTGTAGGCTAAGTAAGCAGGAGACACTAAGTTTTTGCTGTGAGGTGAAAAAAAACCTCTAAGGTAAATGTACTTTAAAATTGTTGTTACTGAGCAAATCCCTTTTTTTTTCTTTTTTTTTAATGCTTTAAATCAGTGGATTCCGGTGTGGCTCTTATTAGTTGAAAAATAGTTTGTATTGGAAATGTATACAGTTTTATTTTATGAAGTCTTGTTTACTGTGTGAATAATTCCTTATAAATACAGCTAGTGATTTAAGAGATGACTCGTTAATGGTTTAAAAGCAGTATAGTAAAAATGAAAGTTGGTTGTGTGTGAGAGCTATTTTTGTGTGGCAGTTGTGGTTTTTTTTTTTTTTTTTCAAGCTATTTTGGGAGTTACTTTCGATGGAATCCTTCTAACCATTCCCTGCAGAGCAATTGTGATTGCCTGCCTCACTGGTTTTGGTCTTGCCTTTAACGCAGTAGCAACAAACTGGGAAATGTTGATGTCAGGAAAGTAGAGTATGGCCAAATGTACAGCTTAAAGGAATGGCTAGAATGAAGCTGGTCTTAAAATTATGGCAACTTTTGTTATTTGTTGCAGTTTAAGATCATATTCTGTTACTGTACTGAAGTCGTGATTAAAAGCCAGTATGATTCGAACTTCTTGTGTGCCATCTCGGTGAGTGAGGTTGCTGGCTTGCCTAACTTCACACGTAGTTTTCCTTCCCTTTGTTTCAGCGACTGTTGGCTGACCAATTCCACTACGTGCAGGAAAATTTTTCTCCTTAAACACTGGTAGTAACCTTAACAAGAAGAAAAAGTTCAGCTGTCCTTAAGCTTGAGAAGAGTTGAGGTTCTGCATCTTTTCTTGCATTTGCTGTAATACCAGTTCTTCAGAGCAAGGCTTCTTTTTATGAGTAATTATATAAACCACCCTGTTCTATTTGGCACTCTGCTGGGAGTATTGGACTTAAAAGCAGTATGCAGATCTTCTAAAATTTGCATCAATATAGGACCTCAATTACACTGATTAAAAGAAAAAAATCAATGTATTTAAATTTCAGAGAGGTGTCACTACCGGTCCATTCTTCCACAAAGGGTCGTCTGTGCAGGGAGTTGCAGGGGAACAAGGCACTCTGGGTTGTGCACCCAAGCGACGGGTCTCCTAGGAATATTGCTGCCTTCACATCTTCCAATTAGCAGAACTTAATTCTAAAGATAGGCATTTAGGCTGGGCTTAAAGTAACGGGAACTCCAAATTCAGTGACTCGTGGGAGGTTCTAAACCAGTCTGCTTTTCTCAGCCTTGCCTCTTCATGTGTGTATAATCAGGTCTTCCAATCCATAGTGCTTTTCCATTATCCAAAAAATGTAAATGGTTTTGGGTGAAACTTCTGTCAGAGCCTCTGCTCATCTGAAAAAACAACCACATTTTCAGAACACTTTCAAGGAAGATTTAGAGTATTAACTGAAGTTTTAAAACAAAACACTTGCCTTTATATAACTGTGCAATATTTTACTGCTGTTAGATTAGAAGCGCTGAGCCATGGTTTATAAGCAAGCTATTGGCTTGTTGGACACTCGGTCTGTTTGACACAGTTTTAACGGATGTCACTGAAACGCTGGTGCATTTTGTATTAAGGCAGGTGATCCTTTTAAATCAATATTTGCTTTCTTTTTCTAGGCATTTTCCAGGCAAATTAATTCAGAATTAAGAATTTGTTTTTTGAATTACTTAATAGCTTGAGGGAAAGCGGAAAAATAACGACTGTATGCACAGCCTTCATTCTTTCAATTTTATACAGCTATACACTTATTTTCCCCCAGTTTTTGTACTTTCCTGCTGCTTTTCCCTATTGCTGCTGCTTCTGATCCCTGAATCTCACCTGTTCTCCCTGGTGCCCTTCCCAGCAGAGCGTGGCCCTGACAAATTCGTCTCCCCTGTGCAAACCCCTCTCTCAAGGTGGGGGCCCGGAGGGGAGAGCTGGAGGGCCAGCGGCACTGGCAGGCTTTGCTGCTGGCAGGGGGGAGAGGTGAGGTTAGAGCTGAGGGTTAAAGGTGGCCTGGGGCGAGACGATTTGTGCTTTGCATGATGGGGAGGAGGGCAAAGGTAACCACACGCAACGTTTGATCTCAAGGTTTTTAGGTCACTGTGCAGCAAAGCAATTAGTGGCAGCTTGGGTGCGGAGGGCAGATCATGCGTGCCCCTCGCCCCTGGGTTGTGGGTCTTGGCTGGGTGTCGTTTTCCTAGCAGCAGGACGTCCAAAAGCATCTCCAAACTGCCGCCACGTGGATGCTCACAAAGCAGCAGTGCTGGACTGGGTTGTTAAAATGTAACGTGTGGTTTGCACAGATGATCTGAGCAATGGTACAGGAGTGCGACTACATCTAGGTGTGCTGGGAGAGAATCTGTAGTATGGGGACTAGGCCTACACCCCACTTTTTTTAAACAGGCACAGAAATACCTTGTAACTTGGAACTGGTTTTTGTTGTTGTTGTTTTTATTCTGTTTTCCTTTGGTCTTTTAGTCGCATGTTCTATGTAATGTGTTCTCTACGTGTGAGTGTTAAACTGAGATGTTAGGCAAACATCTGCTCCTAAGGAAAATAAATGGGATTTATGTTGCTCAGCAGCTGATTTACTAATGCAGCCAAAAAGGAGATACAAATGTCACCCCATTCTTTCTCCTTCCCCTGCTAGTTGTGCTTGTTTGCTTGCTTTGCTGGCAGCAGTAATTTTACACACTGTCCCTATTTACTGTCCTAAGAACAGCACAGTACGTAGGTAAGTTACAGCAGACAAGGCCATATGAAGCTGTTAAAGCAACACTGTCATTCTGGTAACCCTTTAGAGGCATGTCTGTCCACTACTGCCTTCCAACCTGTTTGCTGGCTGACCTTGTTTTCTTTCCTGATCTTTGTATGTATAGCACTGGATGTAGTTGTCATAGGTATCTGCCGTTGGAGTATCTCTAGTCTGGGGAACATGCTGGTCAGCACACTACACTTAAATGATTCGTTATCTGCTAGAGTTTAAAAAGAAAAAAAAAAGTAAGATGTTCTTGAAAGTCCTGTGTAAAGTTTCCTGAAACAAAACTCCAGGTAATATCTCAAACTAGTGAAAACAGCTGATGAAGTCAGTATAGTTATGATGAGTTTTTACACAAGTAGAAAATTCAAGTAAATTGAGTAGAGTGGTTTTTTCTCCTAAAATCCTGTCTTCTGATTTCAGTTCTCACAACAGCTGAACAGCCTCTTCCTTTATGGCTCTGGAGAACATGACAGCTACTCTTGATAGCTGCTAACTTGACCTTTGTGTTCAGAATGAGCAGTATATATCATGGGCTATCAGTTATTACCTGCTCTGGTATTTCTGTTCATTGCAAGCATGTGGAGGAAGCTGCAAACAACATACTAAATTGTAAGGTTTCTTGGTGGAATAGGCACTGACACAACTTTAAATAAGAAACCAGCTTTTGGGTATGGAAAGCCTTTAGTACCCTTAGGTAGAATGCTGCTTTTCTAGCTTGTACCTTTGTCCTCTTAAATTCTTATTGTGTATTTATTGTCATGTTTATTGCCATGTTTCAGGTGGCTTAGTGCTTCATGGTTGTTCTATTCATTTATAGGTCATATCCCTTCGCTAGCTTTCCTGTTCAACCAGTGAGCGTTTGGCTATCTCACCTTGCCTCTGGCCACAGCATTTGTTTAACTGCTTTAGATGGCCTAAGCACAGCTCTTCTGGCACCCCTGTGTCACTGGAATGGAGGAAGAATGAATTTATACTCAGTTTTTGGTATTTTCACGGTAGCCTTGTGCATCCTTTAGTAAGTCCTTGTTGTATTCCTCACTGCCTATCTTATTAGCTAAGCGTAAGGATACTCAGTGAGTCTGCCAGTGCAGCGCAGTAGAGAATTTGCTTGAAGCTATTCAAATGATATCTCCAGTAAAGGACACTTGCTAATGAAAGGTGCAGAAAAATTGGCTGGGAGAGTGATTAGAAATGGTTGTGGGTGTATAAATATTACTCGAAAGTAGAAGGTTAAGCATTACATGTATTGGTAACACCTCTGTTGTTTGATAACTAGCTCTATTAACAAATTAGAGCTACCAGATAGTGCTTGACTTTACAGCATTGCACAGTGTGGTCTAGTTTTGGAAGTATTGAATAATGTTGGATGTGGTGGCCAAGATAAGACTTCTTGCTTTAGCTGACTCTGTACAGACTTTCATCCACAGATGAAAGGTTTTTCTGGGTTTTTTTTTTGAACAGCTGATGCTAGAGGCATTGGAAAGTTTGAAAAATAACCATAGGTGGAACCTAAAACAGAAAACAGGTGGGGAACGCAAGGCTTGTTACAACGCTTCACTTTTTTTTTATTTCTGTAGATCCCTTATCATTCTTGCCTATCTGAAATATTTACTTTTCACTTGAACGAAATCAATTTAGTCCATTTGCTTTCAGTTTGTGCTGCCCCAGCCCTCGTATGCTACTTCAGGATTTTCCGAGTGCTATGCATCTGTTTCTTTCCGATACCATCAGGGCAGTGCTGAGCTCTGGGGCTGCATCAGGAGCACTGATGCTGCCCCGGTGAGTCACCGGTAGAACTGAGACAGTCCCATGTGACTGTTCACACACGAGATTCAGGCTCATCTATCTGTAAATAAGCATGTGCTTGTCTACCTTGTTTTTCCTGTAAACTGCTGAAGCAGTGAAAGCGCTTTCTAGGCATGTGCCCTTGACACACAATGCTAAAAATAGGGCAGTCTGACATAGCCACAGACTCGCAGGCTTCCTAGCTGTCTAAAAAGACGCTCCTCTATTTAAGCAGTCATTTGAATGGGCACCTTTTTATCTGAAAGCGTGTAGATGCTCAAAAGTGCTCAGAAGTTTTGGGTTGTTGTGTTTAGCTCCAATACATAGAGCTCCCAAATTTATTTCTTCAATATATGGATAAAATTAGGTAGCATATCTGTTCATAGTGTTCTCGGTAACTTTTCCTAATCTCACTGGGAGAGAGCAGAGGTGGGTTGTAGTCTTTGTAAGGCACCTGTGCTCTCTCTTGATGATGCTGGTGCTTTTCTGAGCATTATTAAGCGCTGTTCTTCTGCTCATGAACTCTTGCTGTTGTCTTTCACTCTGGTTATTGTCACTGTTACTGAAACTACTTCAGATACAGCTGAGACCTTGTTAGAAGAATAATCAGTTATATTAGCCAAAGCTTGTCTGTTTTTGCGACTATTTTTGTTGCACCTTTCTTCTAAAAGAGCTGAGCTAGTTAAGCCAATGAGAGCATTTCACTATGCATTTTACTGGTGTGACACTGTGCATTGCGTGAAGGTTGCCATACCTCCCTCGGATGCGTTCCTCCAAACTTGCGCTCCGGACCTGTGCGGTTTGCCGTGTTACCAAGCAGCATTTCCTCTCGCCGGCAGGAAGCCATCCCTCAAAGCACAGCCAGGGACTGATTTAAGCACAAAGCCCACGTTAGAGCCTGAACCAAGAGGGCTGGAGCTCAGAGTGGGAAGGGGGATGTTGGGAGCTGGGTGTATGAGGCCTGGGGGGAAGGGGAGGGGAAGAGAGATTGATTTATTTTAACAAACTGTAAGCTTTATGTAGCTTCCTTCCTTCCTTCCTTTGCCCCTTGTTTTACCTTTACGGTAACAGCATACAAGAGTCTACGTGGCTTTAAGAAAGCTAAGGTTGCTGCCCAAAAGGAAGGAATTGTTTTTCCCCCCAAACTGTCCCCAGGGTGCCAGTGCCACGTGGTGTGGCAGTGGTGTCTGGATGGCACACGTGTGGGCTGGCACGCCGCCATTGGAGTGGCCGCTGTGCAAGGAACCGAGCGAGAGCTCTGCGTTCACCCCGCAGCCCCGGGGGAGAGGGAACGCGGCAGTCCGGCAGCCATGGAGCCTCGAAGGCAGCGGAAATGCCATGTGTGGGGAGGGGGCCGGGCTGAGAAGCAGCGCCCGTGGGCCAGGGTCAGGCTGTGAAAGCGTAGGGAGGCCAGAGCAAGCACTGTTTTTGGCAGGGCAGGGCTTCATTTTGCTAGGTTGCTGATGGAAGAGCTGTAGCGGGGATCTCATAGCCTCCTCGCACCACTCTGCTGCTCAGCCTTCCACTCCCCTGGAGCACTTGTAGCCTATTTACTGCTCAGCAGATCCACTGCTGAGGAGGAGAAATTCCCTGTGCCCCCTCTCTCCATCCCCTCGTATACGTCTGCAGACTCAAGACTTCCCTCAGACTTCTCTTTTGTAGCTGGTGTGACCGCAAGTCTTTCCGCTGTTTCTCAGGGTCATGCTTTGGAGGGCTGTCGCTCCTGGGCTGCAGATGCCTTCAAAGCAGTTTGTGTGTTTCTTCAAGCCACGGCATGCAGCAAGCAACTGGGTGTGTAGGGAAGGACCTGATAGGACTACCTGAGGAGAGCATGCTGGTCTCGAGGGAAGAGCCATTGCAGGTTCAGTACTGGGAAACGGCATTTGCCAGAGTCCTGTCTCTGCAAATATAATCTGACTTATTCCAAACTGATTGCCCTTGCAAACAAAACAGCTCTCAGTGCTTGTACAGTGTCCTGCCTTAAACCAACTGTTAGCATTGCACAGGATTCCCTGACACCTATATCCATCAAACTCTTGAGCGAATTTCACTTTAAAATAATCCAAGATCCTTGAGAAAATGAATGTTTAGTCTCTGCACTTCATCATCATTCTCTATTGCTTTAGAAGCAGAACTGTGGAGTTTGCAAGCTGTGCTTAGTTTCCTTCCCAGCTTGAGCCAATATCAAGTACAACTTACACAGCATTAAAAGACAGAGACCAGGCTGTAAAGCAGCCCAAATTAAGCTGTACGTTTCTAAATCATGAACAATTCTGAAAACCCCGTTGTAAGAGAGAAACATGTGTCCCAGTTTTGACATTTTTGACTCAGATGCAGAAACCGTGTATGACTGGAACAAAGAAAAGAGGAAGAAGAACGTGACTCATGGTGCATGAAAATATATATTTTGCTGCACTATTTCACAGCTCGTAAGCAACAATCTAAAAGGAGAAGAAACACAGCTTTAAAAAAAACTATAAAATAAAATCCGTGGGTGAAAGGGCTTCCTCTGTCGGCAGCCAACAGTTCGACACCCTCACTGGGGTGGCTGCACAGCCGCTGTGTGAGCGGT
>Ga0181612_142698_pt1 | contig 16490 bp, 11 predicted proteins | sample HoacroProtozoa21_FD_119630 | JGI IMG/M metagenome (GOLD analysis project Ga0181612, IMG submission 119630) | Hoatzin crop microbial communities from Cojedes, Venezuel. Combined Assembly of Gp0051906, Gp0051904, Gp0051908
CGGATAGCGAAACGCAGACCTTCGCTGCAAGCAACCGGAGTGATCAGCTTCACGTCAATCTCAACGTTGTCACCGGGCATTACCATCTCAACACCCTCGGGCAACATGATCTCACCAGTCACGTCCAGAGTGCGGATATAGAACTGGGGACGATAGTGGTTGTGGAACGGAGTGTGACGGCCACCCTCTTCTTTCTTCAATACATAGATCGAAGCCTTGAAGTGATCGTGAGGTTTCACGCAACCCGGATGGCAGATAACCATACCGCGCTTGATGGTCTTGTAGTCGATACCGCGCAGCAGCAGACCAACGTTGTCACCAGCCTCACCCTCATCGAGGATCTTGCGGAACATCTCAACACCGGTAACTACCGACTTCATCTCGGCACCCAGACCCATGATTTGAACCTCATCACCGACCTTAACGACACCAGTCTCGATACGGCCAGTGGCAACAGTACCACGACCAGTGATTGAGAAGACGTCCTCAACAGGCATCAAGAAGGGTTTATCACGATCACGCGGAGGCAGAGGAATCCACTCGTCAACAGCGTCCATCAGATCCAGAACGGTCTGCTCCCACTTGGGATCACCCTGCAGAGCACCCAGAGCCGAACCCTTGATGATAGGAGTGTTCTCACCGTCGAACTCATACTCGTTCAGTAGGTCACGAACATCCATCTCAACCAGCTCGATCATCTCGTCGTCAACATCGGGAGAGTCGCACTTGTTCAAGAAGATAACCAGACGCGGAACGTTCACCTGACGGGCGAGCAGGATGTGCTCGCGAGTCTGCGGCATAACACCGTCGGTAGCAGCTACAACAACGATAGCACCGTCCATCTGGGCAGCACCAGTAACCATATTCTTCACGTAGTCAGCGTGTCCCGGGCAGTCAACGTGAGCATAGTGACGATTCTTGGTCTCATACTCAACGTGAGCGGTGTTGATAGTAATACCGCGCTCCTTCTCCTCGGGGGCGTTGTCGATTGAATCAAACGAGCGAACGCTGTCAGCCGAGATGTCACCCTGCTTAGCCAGCACCATGGTGATGGCAGCGGTCAGAGTAGTTTTACCGTGGTCAACGTGACCAATCGTACCGATGTTAACATGCGGTTTTGTTCTTTCGAAATGCTCTTTTGCCATAACTTTACTGTTATATTTTGTAAATTTAAGTGGTTAATTTGTACTCTAAGTTATTGCGCATACATTCTCCGCCCCCCGATGATAACTTAACCCGCAATCACGAAAGAGGCGAAGCACTCTATGTCGTTGAGCCGATGGCGGGAATTGAACCCGCGACCTCTTCCTTACCAAGGAAGCGCTCTACCCCTGAGCTACATTGGCAATGCCCTGCTTGTGAGCGGAAGACGAGGCTCAAACTCGCGACCCTTAGCTTGGAAGGCTAATGCTCTATCAACTGAGCTACTTCCGCATAAAAAAAACAAGTGGGTAGAGATGGATTCGAACCACCGAAGCGATGACGCAGCAGATTTACAGTCTGCCCCATTTGGCCACTCTGGAATCTACCCATTGTGTTATTTTCTTTTGAGCCTCTTGTCGGATTCGAACCAACGACCCCGAGATTACAAATCACGTGCTCTGGCCAACTGAGCTAAAGAGGCGTCTTTCGCTTGCCGTCAACGACACGGGGTGATCGTCTAAGCGGGTGCAAAGTTACGCACTTTTTTTAAACTGGCAAACTTTATCGCACTTTTTTTTGAAAAAAATCGCTTTTTCTCCGTTTTTCGCCTTTTTGCAGGCGTTAAACCCCAGTTTCCACCATGCAGCCAGCCGTCAATCCAGCCGACGCGAGCCTCGCGATATACGTTTTTTGACCTATATTAATAATGTGTATTGAGCGTGCCGATCTTCTCTCCTCAAAAAGGCCCCGCGCTCCCAGCACAGAGCAAGGGAACGGCGGGGCATGATGCAAATGCGGCTTAAAGCCTGCTCACTTATGGACGATGCGGAGGCTCGGGACCACGGCGCGGTGGCTCATGCCTGCCCTTCTCTAGCTGCCGCTTGAGGGCATCAACGCAGTTATCAACAGCCTCTTCAAAGGTATCGGCAACCTTGCTGGCAAACAAGTCGTCGCGCTGCGGAACCAGCAGCTTAACCGACGCTTCCTTGTTCATAGCGGTCTCGGGCTTCACAACCTTAAGGATGACCTCGGCTACGCCAATCATCTCATTATGCTTGCCCAGCTTCTCCACTTTTTTAACGATAAAGTCGTTCAGTCTCTCGGTGGCCTCAAAATGGATGGCCTTGATTCTCACTTCCATATTATCCTCCTTTTTTTAACGCCCTAGGATGGGCTTGTTCATAATTATGTTGAAGTTCACTCAATGTCACATGGGTATAGACCTGTGTAGCTGCTAGCGACTCATGCCCTAACAGCTCCTTAACGCTGTTGAGCTCGGCACCATGATTGAGCATGACGCTTGCAAAGGTGTGCCGCAGCACATGCGGACTCAGCTTGCCCGTCGCACCGGCATCGGCCAACGTCCCGTGCACCACATGATAGACCAGTGATGGGTAGAGCGGTCGCCCTTTGTGGGTCAGCAGCAGATTATCACTCTCAATAGCGGGCAACTGGGCACGCAACGCGCGATACCGCTCAATCCAAGTCGCCAACTCTGCCCCAAATGGGACAATGCGATCCTTGTCGCGCTTGCCGCGCACCTTGAGTTCACCACGGCGAGTATCCACCGCAGCGTCTTTGAGCCCGATGAGCTCTGACAAGCGGATGCCCGTTTCATAGAGCAGCACCACAATCAGCCGGTCACGCACGGCATCGTGGTCGTTAAGGTCGATATCAGGATTGTCAATGATGGAGTCGAGCGTCTTTTCGCGCACAAGTTTAGGCAACGGACGTGCCAGACGTGCCAGCTCAACTTGCGCGGCAGGGTTGTCAGCGACGGCACCCCGCCACATCAGATAACGGTAAAATGCACGCAAAGCCTGCACCTTGTGGCGCAAGGTGCCCGCACAATCGCCCTGGGCAGAGCGGTCAACCAACCACAAGCGTATGTCACTTGCTGTGACGCTGGCATGATGCAACTGCCGCAAACCACCATCGGTGATAAACTCAGCCCATTGCGCCAGGTCACGGCGATAGAGGTCCACCGTGCGTGGCGACAGGTTGCGCTCATGGCGCAGATGCTGGAGAAATTTATCGATTGTAGCGTCGTTCATCACATTAATTATAACGATGGCGGTGTCGCCGCTATTGTGGTCTTCAAAAATAGTAACTATTTTTCACAATAGCAAATTTTAGGCCAAAAAAATGACATCATCGCCCGCTTTTGGGCAATGATGCCATGTTTGTATTTCGCTTATGAATTGATGTCCGGGGTTAATCCTCCTTGGCACGCAGCGACTGTACATAAACCGCCTTCATCATCTTTTTGCGGTTAGTCACTGACGGTTTCTCAAAGGCCTGAAGCGCACGCAGACGCTTAACGGTACCGGTCTTCTCATATTTTCTCTTAAATTTTTTAAGGGCGCGTTCGATGTTTTCGCCTTCTTTTACAGGAACGATAATCATAGTTGAATGATTTTTTTTGATTGGTTGTTATTGTTTGGTTGATAATAATTCTGTTAAATAATCATCGTGGCTTGGTTGTCCCACACACCGCTCACACTCACCGACCAGCAGGTCGCATGATGTGGCACGATAGGCGATATGTGTTGTTTGTCAATCTGTTAAATAGGTTTCGACAACCTCCTTTCGATTTTTTGCGCCGCAAAGGTAAGCAATTTATTCCCAACAGACAACATTTTGGGGCAAAAACATTTGCTCGCACCGTTTTTTAATGTCGCTGCAATTTCCCATCTCATACCGCCAACATCAAGCCAACAACTTGCGGCGGGCAACCAGCAACGTGACCGATATAGCCAGCAGGGTCAGCAACTCAGACAGCGGGACGGCAAGCCACAGGCCCGCATTGCCAATGAACCGCGGCAGCAAGATAAAGCATGGTATCACTAACACATATCCGCGCAGCAGCATGAACAGCGTGGCAGTGCGTGCTCGCTCCAGACTCTGGAAATAGCCAATGAGCACGATGTTGAGCGAGAAGAAAACAAAACCAATGGCAAACAGCGGCAAGCCTGTCACGGCAATTGTCGTGGGAGCTTGAGCGTCGCCCAGGAACAGGTGCACCACAGCAGGTGCCAGCACGATAACCGCCAGCGAAATGAGCAGGCCGCACACCGCTGCCGTGCCCACCGACAGGCGAAATGCCTGTCTGATGCGCTGCGTGTCGTTTAGGCCGTGATTGTAACTGATGATGGGAAGTGACGACTGCGCAATGGCATTGCCAAACATGAACACCAGCGGAAACAGGTAGCATGCCACCGAAAAAGCCGCCACGCCATCCTCGTGCAGACGGCTCATGAACATATAGTTACCGACAATCATGGCACACGACAAGGCTGTCTCGCCCACAAAGGTCGGAAAACCCATGCGTACCATGTAGCCCGTGTTGCGCAAGGTGAGACGCATTGCCTTGGACGAGAACTTGGGACGATAAAGGCTGATGGTGCGGGTGAAGCGAACCATATAGACCACCACCATGACGACACCCACCACTTCAGCCACGCTGGTTGCCAAGGCTGCGCCCTTGATGCCCATGTGCAACGGAAACACCATAAGCCAGTCAAGGCCGATATTGAGTGTTGCCGGCACCACACTCACCATCATAGCATAGCGCGGTGAACCGTCAAGCCTGATGACAAACAGTCCGCATAGCGTAACGACCGACCCCAACAATCCTGCCGAGACATAGCGCAAATAATCGACGACATAAGGCTCCAGTGCACGGCTACCTCCAAACAGTGTGTTCACTTGGCGGGGGAACGCCAGCACAAATATCAATAAAATACCCACCAACAATAGCGAAACCATAAACGCCTGAGTCACGTTAATGTTGGCAGCCTTGACGTTGCCGCGCGACAGATGGATGGCGGCAACCACCGACACACCTGCGCCAAACATCAATGCGATGCCCGAAAAAATCATAAACACAGGCGCCGCAATGTTTACCGCAGCCAACGCATCGCTGCCCACACCTCGCCCAACAAAGATGCCATCAGCCAAATTGAGCATGGCACCAAACAGCAGTCCCATAAATGTCGGGACAAACAGCTCGACAAACAACCTGGTCACGCTGGTCTTGCCAAAATCAATCGCATCTCGTTTCATCTTTCACTATCTTTTCTAACATTTTACCACAAGCAGGGCTGGATAAGATGACCAGGATGGCACACGACGATGCCAAACCATCTTATCTAGCCCTGTTTCCTTAACAGTGCCCTCCGATGAGCGGCGCAAAAGTAGTCCAAATTATTGGCCCGACAAAATAAAAACGGCAAAAAAGTCATCAAGCCAACAGACGCAGGCTAGCCGTTGTCAACACACGCCAGCACATCTGCTCCTGATATTCAATAGGGCACTAGCTGAATGCTGCCACCAAAAGACTTGTTTTTCAAAATCATAAACCATGTTTTCGCATCAAAGTTTTCCAAAAATTTTTACAAATCATTGACTTTTAACTATTTAAAATTTTACAATATCTAAAAAGTTTTCCAAAAAGATTTTTTCTATCAACTTTTGCCATAAAAAATTTGCCATTCAAGATGGCTTTATTATCTTTGCAGTCGCCAAAGTGAAGTACATCCCTCATGCCACCTTGACAAGGTTGTGTGAAGCAATGGGTTGACCCCACAACAAGGCAAAAATAACGAACATCATCAACCCAATAAACCCGACAGGAGCAGATCACAAAAGATGATACAGACCGTGTTGAAGCGCGACGGACGAGTCGTGGGCTATAACGAAGAAAAAATCAAAGCAGCCATCCGCAAAGCGATGTTGGCAACCCCTAGCGGAGAGGACGAGAGCCTCATTCAACGCATTGCCGACCGCATAGGCCAACGCGGACGTAGCCAGATGAGCGTCGAAGAAATACAAGACCAGGTGGAACTTGAATTGATGAAGAGCCCCCGCAAAGAGGTGGCTCGATGCTACATCAACTACCGGCATCAGCGCAGCGTGGCACGCAAGAGCAAGACGCACGACATGTTCCTCGAAATCATCAATGCCAAAAACAACGACATCACCCGCGAGAATGCCAACATGAACGCCGACACGCCTGCCGGCATGATGATGAAGTTTGCCAGCGAGACGACCAAGCCCTTTGTTGACGACTATCTGCTAAGCGAGGAGGCTCGCGAGGCGGTGCGCAACAACTATCTGCACATTCACGACAAGGACTATTACCCCACCAAGAGCTTGACGTGCGTGCAACACCCGCTTGACAAGGTGCTGCGCGACGGCTACATGGCGGGACACGGCGAGAGTCGCCCTGCCAAGCGCATCGAGACCGCAGGTGTCATAGCCTGCATCACGATGGAAACGGCGCAAAACGAGATGCACGGCGGTCAAGCGATTCCCGCATTCGACTTCTACCTCGCCCCCTATGTGCGCCGCTCATTCATCGAGGAGGTCAAAAACCTGGAGGCACTGATGGGACAGGACTACAGCCGCCTCTATGATGTGCAACTCGACGACTACACGGAGCGCGACCTCGACTTTTTGCAAGGCGACCAGCGCATCCTGCAACATGCGGTAAACCGCACCGTCAGGCGCGTTCATCAAGCCATGGAGGCGTTTATCCACAACATGAACACCATCCACTCGCGCGGTGGCAACCAAGTGGTGTTCAGCTCCATCAACTATGGCACCGACACCAGTGCCGAGGGACGCTGCATCATCCGCGAGCTGCTCAACAGCACCTATGAGGGCGTGGGCAACGGCTCGACCGCCATCTTCCCCATCCAAATCTGGAAAAAGAAACGGGGCGTGAGCTACCTGCCTGACGACCCGAACTACGACCTATACCAATTGGCTTGCAAGGTGACAGCAAGGCGGTTTTTCCCCAACTTTGTGAATCTGGATGCCACCTTCAACCAGCATGAGAAATGGCGTGTCGACGACCCTGAACGTTATAAGTACGAGATAGCCACCATGGGATGCCGCACACGCGTGTTTGAAAACCGCTTTGGCGAAAAAACGTCGATTGGGCGCGGCAATCTGTCGTTCTCGACCATCAACATCGTGAAGCTTGCCATCGAGTGTATGGACATCAAGGACCAGCAGGCACGCATCGACCAATTTATGGCAAAACTCGACCACATGCTCGAAGTCACCGCCCGCCAGCTTGACGACCGTTATCAGTACCAAAAGACGGCGATGGCTAAACAGTTTCCCCTGCTCATGACGCAGCTATGGAACGGTGCCGACCAGCTCAAGCCCGAGGACACCGTGGAGAGCGTCATCAACCAGGGCACGTTGGGCATTGGCTTCATCGGCTTGGCAGAGTGCCTGATTGCCCTCACGGGCCACCACCATGGCGAGAGCGAGGAAGCCCAACAACTGGGACTCAAGATTGTAGGCTATATGCGCGACCGTGCCAACGAGTTCAGCGAGCGTTATCACCACAACTACAGCATCCTGGCAACTCCAGCCGAGGGATTGAGCGGCAAATTCACCCGCCGCGACCGCAAGGACTTTGGCGAGATACCTGGTGTCACCGACAAAATCTATTACACCAACAGCAACCACGTGCCCGTCTATTACCACTGCAGCCCCAAGCACAAGGCAGAAGTCGAGGCACCCTATCACGAGATGACCCGTGGTGGGCACATCTTCTACGTGGAAATCGACGGTGATGCCACACACAACCCCCAAGCCATTGCCGATGTCGTGGATTTGATGGACCGCTACAACATAGGCTACTGCTCAGTGAACCACAACCGCAACCGCTGCTTGAACTGCGGCTATGAGGACGCTAGCGAGGATTTGCAGGAGTGCCCCGACTGCCACAGCCACAACATCGACCGCCTGCAACGCATCACAGGCTATCTGGTGGGCACCACCGACCGCTGGAACAGCGGCAAGCTGGCCGAACTCAACGACCGTGTGGTGCACAAGTAGTGATGACGAGCGACGACCACACCGATGCCCTGCGCGTGCTGCGCATTGTAGAGGGGACAAGCGTTGACGGTCCCGGGCTACGCACCAGTATCTATCTGGCAGGCTGTGAACACCACTGTGCCGGTTGCCACAATCCACAGTCGTGGGATGCAGGCGGCGGTGAGTTGCGCACCCTCGACCAACTGATGCAAGTCATCGTCTACAACGAATCACCCGTGACCCTGAGCGGCGGCGACCCATTGCTACAAGCCGACGGCGTGGCACAACTGGTTAGCCGCATCAAGCATGAGCTAGGCTACAATGTGTGGTGCTACACGGGCTATCGGTGGGAACACATTGTTACCCACCCCACCCTGCTGCATGCCGTGAGTGAAGTGGATGTGCTGGTTGACGGCCCATTTGTCCAGAACTTGCGCGACACCACCCTGCTGTTCCGCGGCAGCAGCAACCAACGCCTGATTGATGTGCAAGCGACATTGCAGAACGGCGAAATCACCCTATGGAGAGGTTGAGCTACCCACCGCAGTGTCTGATGGCAATAAAGCCCGCCAAATTTCGTTATTTAAATAATAATCGTTACCTTTGCACACCAATGAAGAAAACAATATTAGCACTTGTGGCATGGATGCTGGCAACGATGGCGACATCGGCTCAAGTGGCATTCACGGGTATCACCGACCATGCCGTTATCGAAGTCACCCCCGACAAGAGCACGGGGCTAGACAAGATTTACGTCGTCTATGACACTGATGGCGTGGGCATGACCTATACCGCCAGCAGCGACGAGACCGTGACCTGGTATAGCTACGGGTCACAGGGCGGCGGCTATGCAGAGCAAATCAGCAACATCACCAGCAGTGGGCGGACGACCACGCTGGCACAGGTGATGCCCAACACGGGCTACATCATTGAAGAAGGCACCGACCGCACCTATTGCTGGGTCACAAACTATGCCGACTATTACCTGGTGCTCGACGACCTGAGCATCACCGAGAGCAAATGCAGCACGGTGAGCCTGAGGCTTGATGGCAACGCATCACCCATCATCTACTATAGCATCACCGGTTCACAAAAGACGCTGAGCCGTGAGCTGACGCTGACCTACAACACGCTGGAATGGGACGACACCACACACTGGCAAGAGGCGCAAGTGGTGGAAATCATAGATTATCTAGACGACGAATATAGCGTTACTGCGCCATTGTGCAACACCTACTATCTGTTGGCGGGCGACACATTCCTGAAACAATGGGGCGAGGGTCTGGAAGTCGAGACACCCGTATTGACCGCCACATCAGTGGGCTGCGGCTCAACTGCCGTGCAAGACAAGCGCGAGAACGACAACGAGAAGGGTAACGACGACAGCGGTCTGGGCGGTTCGGCACCATGCCGCATCGTGTTCACAGGCTACCCCACCGATGCTGTGGTCTATCGCGAATGGGAAATGGCGACCGACGAGGAGTTTGAAAATCTGGTGCTGCAATTCAACCAAGACGAGGTAGATTACACCTTTAACGAGGCAGGCACATGGTACATGCGTTACAACGTTGCCAACGCTGATGGCTCATGCGAAGCATACGGCGAGACCTACACCATCACAATTGGCGAGAGTGAGCTGGTGTGCCCCAACGTGTTCTCGCCTGGCACCACCGAGGGTGTGAACGATGTGTGGAAAGTGTCCTATAAATCACTGGTGGAATTTCACTGCTGGATATTTAACCGCTGGGGCAACCTAATCAAGGAGTTCACCGACCCTGGCGACGGTTGGGACGGCACCTATCACGGCAAGTTGGTGGAGACTGGCACCTACTACTATGTGGTGACTGCCGTGGGCAGCGATGGCGTGAAATACAAGAAGAGAGGCGACATCAACATCATCCGCTGGAAGCAAGGTGGCACCAGCACAACCACCCCGACCGAGTGAGCCACCACACCCGACAGAGAATTTAGAAAACAACAACCAACAAAATAATCTTAGGAGTTTTAAACAAGCAATGAAGAAAATCTTACTGATAGCCCTGCTGCTCGCCGTCGGTACCACAGCTGCAACGGCACAACTCAAAAGAGAATATAGCAATGGGGCTCAAGGCTCTGTGTTTGTGGTCACAGCCAGTGCCGACATTCCCACATCACTCACCTTTGCTGGTGAAAAAGTGAGTCTTGACCGACTGGACATGATGGAACGCCTAGACCGTGAGCTCACGGGCATCATCTATGGCCACACCACCACCTCACTATGCTTCAAGCGTGCCAATCGCTACTTTCCCGTGCTGGCACCCATCTTGAAGGAGCAGGGTGTGCCTCTCGATTTCCTGTATCTGGCAGTGACCGAGAGCTCGATGGACTATAATGCCTACTCGAGCGCCAAGGCGGCTGGCATGTGGCAATTTCTTGCCAGCACGGCACGTGACTACGGGCTAGAAGTGGGCGACGAGGTTGACGAGCGTTACGACCCCGAGCGGGCAACTGTCGCCGCCTGCAAATATCTGAAAGCGGCTTACAAGAAATATGGCCACTGGCCCACCGTTGCAGCAAGCTACAACGCCGGTCAGTCGCGCATCACCAACGAGCTGTCTCGTCAGGGCGTGGACAACTCGTTTGACCTGTACCTCACGCAAGAGACCTCGCGCTATGTGTTCCGCATCATGGCATACAAAATGATTATGGAAAATCCCAAACGCTATGGCTACCGCTTCACCAAATCACAGCTGTGGCAACCTGTAGCTTACACCACGGTGAACGTGACCGGCAGTGTGAGCAGCTGGATCGACTGGGCTAAGAGCCATGGTTGCACCTATGCCCAGCTGCGCGAAGCCAATCCGTGGATTCGTGCCACCAAGCTCACCAATAGCAGTGGCAAGACCTACAAGGTGCGCGTGCCCAAGCAAAGCGACCTGTACCGCAGCAAGCGCTCATTCACCGCATACAACAAAGACTGGGTCATCGATTAACCCCTCAAAAAAAAGAATCGTGGCGATGAAACTCAACGGACATGACGTGGAATGCGTGGAAGTGCTGGGTGCTAGGGTGCATAACCTGAAGAACATCGACGTGAGCATACCACACTACCGACTCACCGTGGTCACGGGCTTGAGCGGCAGCGGCAAGTCGTCGCTGGCATTCGACACCATCTTTGCCGAGGGTCAACGCCGCTATCTGGAGACGTTTTCATCCTACGCCCGCAACATGCTGGGGGTGTTCGAGCGGCCTAATGTGGACAAAATCTCAGGACTGTGCCCCGTCATTTCCATCGGGCAAAAGACCGTGAACCGCAACCCGCGCAGCACCGTGGGCACCACCACCGAGGTCTATGACTACCTGCGCCTGCTCTATGCCCGCGCAGCCGATGCCTACAGCTATCTGTCGGGTGAGCGCATGGTCAAGTACACCGTCGATAAGATTTTGGCTCTGATTCTGGAACGCTATCGCAACCGCAAAATCTACATTCTGGCGCCATTGGTCAAAAACCGCAAGGGACACTACAAGGAGCTGTTCGAGAACCTGCGCAAAAAGGGGTACCTGAATGTGCGTGTCGATGGCGAGTTGCGCGAAATCACCTACGGCATGAAGCTCGACCGATACGTCAACCACAGTGTGGAACTGGTGGTGGACCGCCTGAAGGTGTCCGACAAAGACCGCAAGCGGCTTGAGGACACCGCCGAGCTGGCTTTCAAGCAGGGCGACGGCCAACTGATGATTCTGGATGCCGACAACGGCGAGGTGGGCTATTACAGCAAGTCGCTGATGGACCCCGCCACGGGGTTGTCGTACATGGAACCCGCGCCGCACAATTTCTCATTCAACTCGCCACTAGGAGCTTGTCCACGCTGCAAGGGACTGGGCATGGTCAACATCATCGACCGCGACAAGATTATGCCCGACATGAGCCTGAGCATCCGCAACGGTGGCATCTTGCCACTGGGCAAATACAAGAATGTGCAAATCTTTTGGCAAATCGATGCCATCTGCAACAAATATGGGTGCACGCTCGACACGCCGCTCAGCGAACTGCCCGACGAGGCTCTCGACGACATCTTGAACGGCACCGACGAGCGTCTGACGATGCACACACAGACCCTGAGCACCAGCAACTACTTCCTCACCTTTGACGGACTGATTAAGTACATCGAGATGCAGCAAGACGAGACTGCCACCAGCCAGGCGCAAAAGTGGGCGGGGCAGTTCTTCTCACGCACTGTCTGCCCCGAATGCCACGGGGCACGACTCAACCGTGAAGCGCTGCATTACCGGCTCAACGACAAGAACATCGCCCAGCTGGCAAGTATGGACATCGCCCAGTTGCGCGACTGGATGAGTGATTTGCACAACCACCTCACCCCCACGCAGTGGGAGATTGCCCGTGAGATTGTCAAGGAGATTGGCTCGCGACTCGACTTTTTGCTTGAGGTGGGGCTCGACTATATGTCGCTCAACCGCAACTCGGCATCGCTATCGGGCGGTGAGAGCCAGCGCATACGCCTTGCCACACAGATTGGGTCACGCCTGGTCAACGTGCTTTACATCCTTGACGAGCCATCCATTGGTCTGCACCAGCGCGACAACCAGCGGCTCATCGACTCACTCAAGACCTTGCGCGACGACGGCAACACCATTCTGGTGGTTGAGCACGACAAGGAGATGATGCTGCAAGCCGACTACATCATCGACATCGGCCCACTGGCGGGGCGCAAAGGCGGCAACGTGGAGTTTGCCGGCACGCCACAACAACTGTTGCAACAGCACACCATCACTGCCGACTACCTGAACGGCACACGTCGCATCGAGGTGCCCCAGCAGCGGCGGGCAGGCAATGGCAACAGCCTGCGCCTCATGGGATGCAGCGGCAACAACCTGCAACACGTCGATGTCACGTTCCCGCTGGGCATGTTCATCTGTGTCACAGGCGTGAGCGGCAGCGGCAAGAGCACACTGGTCAACGCCACCCTGCAACCCATCTTGAGCCAACGGCTCTACCGCTCGCACACGGCTCCGCTGCCCTACGACAGCATTCAGGGGCTGGAACATGTGGACAAAGTGGTCACCGTGGACCAGACTCCACTGGGGCGCACGCCACGCAGCAACGCTGCCACCTACACCGGCGTGTTCACCGACATCCGCAACCTGTTCGTCAACCTGCCCGAGTCCAAAATCCGTGCCTACAAGCCTGGCAGATTCTCGTTTAACACCCGCGGCGGGCGTTGTGAGGCATGCAACGGCAATGGCTACAAGACGGTAGAGATGAACTTCTTGCCCGATGTGCTGGTGCCCTGCCAGGAGTGCGGAGGCAAGCGATATAACCGCGAGACGCTCGAAGTCAAGTTCAAGGGCAAATCCATTGCCGACGTGCTCGACATGACCATCAATCAGGCTGTGGAGTTCTTTGATGCCGTGCCTGCCATTTTGCGCAAAATCAAGGTGCTGCAAGATGTCGGACTGGGTTACATCAAGCTAGGGCAACCGTCAAGCACCCTGTCGGGCGGCGAGTGCCAGCGCGTGAAACTGGCGTGCGAGCTCGCCAAAAAGGACACGGGCAAGACCGTCTATATCCTGGACGAGCCCACCACGGGTCTGCACTTTGAGGACATCAAGGTGCTGCTTGCCGTGCTAGGCAGGCTGGTGGACAAGGGCAACACAGTCATCGTCATTGAGCACAACCTTGACGTCATCAAGTGTGCCGACTACATCATCGACATGGGACCCGACGGTGGCCGCCGCGGCGGACAAGTGGTCGCTACTGGCACACCCGAGCAAGTGGCACAGTCGCCCGACAGCATCACCGCCCGCTTCCTGCGGCAAGAGCTATAAGACGACTATTCACAAGCCACCCATGTGGGGAAAACGCGCAAATTTACAGATTTCGGACTTCTATAATGCGCAAATTTACATAAATGGCGATCATTCGTCAAGCTAACTCACACATTTTGAACATTATATAACGATTTCTTAAAATTCACACCAAATCAAATGTCCTTAATTTCTTACAAATCTATTTGATTATACTTTCTTTCTTTGAAAAAATCTTCAAAGTCTGACAAATCTGAAGATGGAAATTCTAATCTTATTTGTTCCCTAATTATTTCAAGAATTTTATCACCAAGGTCATTTGAATAGCTCCCACGTAATGCTTTTTCATACCATTCTATTAAATCATTTTCTGTTATAATACTTTGAATTTTTGACTTCCAACCAATCTGATTTAATAAAGACACAATCAAAGATTCTTCCGAGTCTTTACAAACAATAACAATACGGTCTGATGAGATTGACGAAACAATATTCTCTGCTAGTTCTTCCGTAAGAGATAAATGTTTAATTTGAATTGCCATACCAAAATTGGCCCACATGTCTAAGCCCCTATCAGCTGCATTCGTTACGCCGACACGATTAATTCGAGCCCTTAGACATCGATCTGGTTGCTTTGATGATATACCTATTACTTTCTCTGCAAAATCATCAAATTCTTTGAGAATCTCATTTTTTGCTCTATCTGATGATATAGTTACCTGAATATTTAGGCACTCAACCAATGCTTCAAATAAAGCGTAAACAATAATTTCATAAATTTTATCAATACTTCTTTTAAGTCCTCGGTCATTCCAAAATATATTTACAAAGTCTTTGACTACAAAATCATTCTTATTATGATTTTCACAATAATCTAGTCCTATTGACATTTGCGAAAGTTTAGATTTAAAGCAATTATATATGTATGCTTCAACCATACCATAACCATCACGGTTCACCATTCCAAGAAGATTAAGTATTTCCGGAGGTGTTGCATTGTCGTTAAATAGATCATCCTGATATCTTTGAGACGAGTTAGATGATCTTCCAACAAATCTTAAACAAACAGCATCACGCCATTTTTTAGACCTATTCCTATACGTCTCGAGATCTAATAAGTTTATATCTCCAACTACGCGATCTCTATATAAAATTTCTGCAATTTGTATTGGTTTATAAAAGTGGACTCTAGATTTAGATATAACTTTATCTAAAGCATTCTTAGCTCGAATAATATTAGAATCTGTCTTCTCCATAATATTGATTTAGTGCATTAATAATTTCAGTTAATACGGCTTTCATAACCGGAACGGCTACAGAGTTTCCGCATTGATGCCTTATTTGTGAATACGAGACTACGACCTTAAACGATTCAGGAAATCCTTGCAATCGTAGTAATTCTCTTTCTGTTGGCCTACGTTCATCATTAATTAAAATATAATTTGCAGAGGCGCCTGCCCTTAGTGCTGCTGAATAGGGATGTGGTGTTATTGAGCCACCAATATTCTCATGGGAAATATAGGGCTTGGGATAATTTTTGTCCTTAATTCGTTCTAATCTGGAATATTTTATATTATCTTTGACAAAATACTTTTTATCAACATCTTTCTCTAATATATCATTTAATGTCTTTCCCTTTTCTTTAGGAATTGGAGAAGGAAATTTAAATAAGAGATTATCTTTAAATCCCACAATAATTATTCTTTCTCTCTTTTGGGGCACTCCAAAGTCTAATGCATTTAAAATTTTTGCATAAACAATATAACCCAATGCTTCAAGATGTCGTCTAATCGTCTTGAATGTTCTTCCGTGGTCATGAGCTGTTAAATTTCTAACATTTTCCAACATAAAAGCAGTTGGCATTTTCTCTTTTAATATCCTCTCAATATCAAAGAACAAAGTGCCTCTTGTCTCATCATTAAATCCTTCTTGTTTACCAATTATTGAAAAGGCCTGACAAGGGAATCCTCCAAGGAGTATGTCGAAATCTGGTATATCTGTTGCACGAATTTTTGTTATATCACCAGAAGGCCATTCTCCAAAATTTGCTTCATATGATTTGCATGCCGCAGTATCAATTTCTGAAGAGAAAACACATTTTGTTTCTTTATTTAATTCAGTTGCGGCCAATTCAAGCCCATACCTAATACCTCCAATACCCGCAAATAAATCTACAAAACGTATCATTTTTTTTCAGCATATTTTATCTTTCAAGTAAAGGCGAACTTTTAATATCATCCTTTCTTGAATGATTTTCGTAAATTTCAATCAGTTTAAAATTAGGATACTAGCTTTGCTATCTCATCTTTCCTTGAAGTATATATGCAACTACTCAGGTAACAAAGATTTTGAAGCCAGTTATTATCCGATGGCAAAGATACGGATTTTTTCTGTATATCAGCAGTGTTTTTTCAACTATTTGGGCGGATGTTAGTCAGGCGTGAAATTACCCCTAAGCAAGCGAGTGACTGCGGTGGGGAAGCATTAGTGCGTCTCTTATAGAAGTCCATTATGCTACCATTTTAACAGGCAAGGCGGGGACAAATATCCCCGCCTTGGTCTGTTAAGCTGATGTGTGGCGCAAATTTATTTGCCGGTCAGCACCAGGTCGATGAGTGCGGTCACATCGCTGATGTTGATGCTGCCGTCACTGTTCACGTCGCTGCAATCATCACAAACGCCATCCATTTGCTTATCGGCAAGCA
>Ga0181612_156820_pt1 | contig 16486 bp, 10 predicted proteins | sample HoacroProtozoa21_FD_119630 | JGI IMG/M metagenome (GOLD analysis project Ga0181612, IMG submission 119630) | Hoatzin crop microbial communities from Cojedes, Venezuel. Combined Assembly of Gp0051906, Gp0051904, Gp0051908
CGCGGATTTTCCAAGGGAAAGAAGATAGTCAAAAAGAAAAGATGCGACCAACAACCGTATTTTAAGTAAAAAGTGAGATTCACTGAAGATCCAGAATTCATTCTTGCAGGTCATAAAAATGACCTCGAACTATAGACAAAGATATGGAGGTGTTGAAATGGATGATTACTTCAGGGCTGTATTACCCTCCCAGCAATACAAAGACGATGTAAGGAATGGAAATTCAGCCAGAACACAGAAAGGAGAGAAAAGAGGAGAGAGGAGGGGTGGCGGCGGGGAGGGGAAAGAAAAAAAGAAAGAATCAGTGCTGCTGTTTTAGTACAAACCGTTATTTCTCAGTGGAAGGCAAACCAGGGGTGCAGAGGGCAAGAGCAGGAGCTGAAGGCAGCTCTGCTTGGCACTAGGGCCCGCTGCCCAGCTCGAGAGGACCCAGCGAGCACCCTGGCAAGGGCAGCAGCACCCAGTTGGGAGGCCAAAGCCATCCCTGTCTTCTTCCTAAATCCCCTTACTGCCTACCCCTTAGGACGTTCCCTTGATGAACAGAGACAGAGCTTGGCTTTTAGCAGGGTTCATCAGCAAATTTCTGACAAAACAGATTTTCAGGGAAAAATATTGATTTATTGACACGAAGATGCTTTAACTTTCGATGCTCTTGTTTCCCAGTAGGTCCTTTGCTGGGGAATCAGGACTCCCACTGTCCACTGCCTTCGGCAGTCCCACCTGGCACATGGTCTCTCTGCACCGGGGACAGCGATGCAGGGGCACCTAAATTACGACCGGGAGCCCCGAGGTTGTGTGGCTCTGTGCTTCCCAGCAAGGGAGACAGAGACAGAAGAAACACTGCAGGTCCCACAATCTGTTTTAATGTTTTTTAAAATGTTACCACCACGTAGAAACCCAAGCAAGCTTCAGGTGAGTGCTTCTGTCCGCACATCACTCGTGTGTCCCAGTGTCCTGATGCCAGAAGCAAACTAACCAGACTGCTATGTGCCTCACCTTCGGGCAGTATAACACACATGTCTGGACTTTTCTAGCTCATTCACAGTTAACTCTGCGCACTTCTGCTATGTAACACATTCTGTGCCTCATTTCCCCTTAGGAAAAGAAAAAAAACCACTGCCTTTCCCTCCACTTCTGTCTAATTTACACTGTAACCTCTTTGGGCCAGGACCTATTTCTTGTTACGTGCTCATACAGTGCCTAACACAAAGGCAACCTAATCTCAGACCCTTTTTTAATGCAAATGTAATAGACAAGTGGGCTGTTTGAACAGACAGGGTAATTTTGGTTCCCCCTTGGTAATGGACTTTTTCTCTGGGAACAGATAATTGGGCTGTTTTGTCATTATTCTCTTTAAGTGAGGTTAAGGTCCTATTGGTGGGAAAGTGAAATATGTATTGTGGGCTAATTAGCAGTCCATATCAAGATGTGCTGGGGCAGAGCTCACCCTGCATTTACTGAACTCAAAAGATGGGTTGTACTAACGCAATTAAGGGAAGAATTTGGCTATGTACACATGTAGATGGTTATACTCGTGCGTCTTCCTTTTACTGCAGATCATGCAGAGAAGGGTTTGAAGACTAGAATCACGTCCATAACAATTATGGGTCTAGACAGAGACCTGCCTACAGGCACGAGCTACAGTTAGAGCAGTTTCAGCTACTGCCTCCTCCAGAGGAAGCAGTCAAAGAGGCAGTGGTACTCACGCTCCTCATCTACCGCAACGTGCAGTAAAACAGACTTCAGCCCAGTGGCAGGTTAAGCTGAGCTGTTTCACTTGGCTTTGCAGCGGACTAGAAGCACACACACAGTCAGTCAGTGCATCTCAGCTGGGGGCCATAGCTTTCAAAGCCCTGGAAGTGAACTGCTGGCAGCTGGTTACGTCTTCTTGCTCCAGAGTCAACAGGGTCAGTGAAGATGTAACCTGGTAAATCCAGCCCAAGGAACCCCAGATTTGATCCTTCGCTCTTACATGCTATTAGTTATCGAAAGGCTCTTTCTCCTCACACAAGGAAGCGTGTTATTCATGGTGCCAGGGTAAAGAACTAAAAAAAAAATTTCTTCATCAACTTTGTTGTCAAATACATTTCAAATGCAGCAACCTCTATCTTGGTGCTCTTTGTTTCAGTCCAAGACTGCCAATCTTCCATCACTTCTTACCATGAAGGTCAGCTTATCAGAAAATAGCATCAGTGGCAGACATTTAAAATACATTTATTCCAAGGCTTCTCCCACCCTTTCCCATGAATAGTAGATTTAAAACCTCTACTAGACAGTCCAGCTTTTCCAAACCAATGATGGGCTACTCTGGTCAGTCTTTTAATGCAGTGAATCCAATTTGCTTCCCAGTGCAAGTCAGAGTGTTGATACGAATCACAAAGCCATATATAAAATACATTCTGGATCTCTTAGAAACTTTCTTCCCCTGCGACATTCACATAACCAAGATTTAAATCAGAGAGGTCCCCTCCACTAGCATGCAGAAAGAAGAATCCTTGGCTCCAGGATTTACACCTTTCTTTAGTAAGATGGATCCTAATTCTGACAACCTCCTACAGACACTGCATAGAAAACCTGCTCGTTCCAGCTGTTACCCGAGTCTCAGAATTGCTTTTACACTTCGATTTTAATCCCCTAATTACATGACTTGTAAGTTACTGAATTCTCTCTTCAGGAGAAATCCAGGATATCTTGCAGAAAGAAAAAAGTGGTATGTTTCTGCAATGCTTAATTCTCACACAATAAAGAAATACCAAACCAACCCAACAAAAGACAATCTGAATAAAAAAAATAATTACCACACACTCATTCCTTTAAATGCCAGGGAAAGAACTGTCCGATATATTTGAAATTTCAATGCCTTTTTCTCCAACACCTTAGGCTTTAATGGCTTTCAAACAGGACATAGTATGTAATTTTCTTAAGGCAATTTCCAATGTTTTTTCACCTTCAGAAAGAATGTGCTGGGTTAATCCTTCCCTGCTGACATCATAAGGATGATTTCTCCAGCTAAATAGGTCTTCAAAACAAAAGGAATAAAAAAAAGAGTTCATTTACAGTTCCTTTGCTGAGCAGACAAACCATACTTCAGCATCGCTCAACGACAGCCTGTGGGACAATTGTCCATTCAAATGATTATCGTATTGCAGTATTCATCCCAGCAGTCCCTGAATAAATTCTTACATTACAGTCCAGGCTCTGCTGTGTGAAGGATTTAACGGTCTCTCATTTGCCACTCGGGAGACCTGGGTTATGCTCCTGGATTTGCCATTGCCCTCTGGTACGCTGCCCCTGCAAAAATCTCTTTGCCTGCATCTCTGTTTCTCCACCTCTAATTTGGGGATCAGGATGGCTTTATAAAGCGCTCTCCTGCAGAGGGATCAATGTGTAATTGTTCAAGTTTTACCCTTTTGAACGGCTCTCTTGGAAAGCAAAGAATTTCAGTCTTCATTTAGAGTACAAAAGCTGGTGTGTCTGCGGCATTTTTAAAGGCACTTTCACATCAAGCTCTGAGAACACGTAAATGAAAATACCTCTGAAACAAATTCTGTTTGTTTATCATCCATTGTCTGTATACACTGACATGCAGTTCATCTTATCTTCAAGGGGAAAAAGTTAGCACTTAAGCACTTACTTCTGCTGAAAAACCATTCATATAAATAAAGGCGAGACAGAGAGAGACAAAGTGCTCTGTATGGACACTTTCAGCTGACAGAGAAAATGCTCCTACCACAACAAACTGCAGCACGCCCTGGGAGGACAGCACTACTCCTGATTTTCATCTTTGAAAGAAAATGAAGAAGAATGAATAGCTACGCCTCACTTACTCTTGAAGCAAATCAAAAGGAATATTCTGGTATCTATTTTTTATCCTCCCGTTCTTGTTAATGAAAACAAAAGACCTAAATATTTGATTACTTCCCCTCTGTGTCAAAAATAATAGTTCATGTCCTTTCTAGTTTGACAGAAAGGAGACTTGTTAGATCTAAGTCCTTTCATCTGAAACACTACCACACAGGCTTGCACCGGTCTAACCTATTAAAATAAAGTTGAGCTCTGAAAAGCTGCTCTTTTTTTCCCCCCTTTTGGAACTTTACTGCAAGCAATGATTAGATTGCATTTGCCAATAAATATATAGGGATCAGTGAACCAAAATAGCTGCTCCCTCTCAAACCTATCAATTAACAGGCTTCCTTCATTAACGACGTTACCATTTCGTGATTTGCCTTAAACCTCACTGTGTTCCATCCTGTGCCCTTCAGAACAAAAAAGACCCAGGCTAAAGGCTGTGCAAAATGCATTTAGGACATCCATGTTTGTGACTTTATGTTTTAGCAATCCCAGCAGCACTCACAGCTTTAACTGGGGGGAATCACAGACATGCAGGATCTTTCGACAATATGTGGTTCAGGTGAAAACACGTCTCGGCAGGAAAACACTATGTCAGTACAGAAAAAAAATTAAAAGTGACCAGAAAATTATTTGAACTAATAAAATGAAAAAAATACAAGGGAGCATAATTTTAAGCAATCGGTATGTGGGGATAAGGAATTTCAGAAAATCACATGTAGCGTGCAATTACAAAGAGTGAAGGAAGCTACAGGAAGAGTGACCTTCTTCCCCCGAGGTCATTCAAATTATTCTAATGGCAACCTCCTGCTGTCAGTATTGGCCATAAATACAGGTGGTGTGACTTGTCAGCGGCATGGTTTTTTCCTTACATTTTGTTACAACGCAGATTCCATTTCATTCCTACAATTTTCCCACCAACTGCATTGCCAGATCAGTTGCGGACCCAAAGAACCCAGTCTTTGCACCCAGCCGTACCCCAGTCCTGCCACGCTCCCACTTTGGCCCCTCATTTTTCCACCTAGAGTGGATATGTTTTACACAGTTCTCAAAAATCAACATTTAGTATGATGCATGTATTTATTTAAACAGAACTTTTATTTCCGGTAATTACTGGCACAGCAGTATTTTTCTTGCTGATGTTTTAAGTAACCTGAAGAGTAGATGAGAGAGAGAGAAGAAGGAGATAAAAAAGCAGTTTAAATGACTCCAACCTTTTAGCGGAGTTGTGCCGGTCTGAAGCTGAATAGATCATTCCAAGTGTTCTTTCCAAATGGTTGTGTAACCAAAAAAAAGAGGAAATAAATCAGGGCATGATTAGTCTCTGTAGCAAGAACTAGGTAAGAGAACAAATCAAATTTAACACTAGGAAAGCAATAATGGAAAATGCCTGTCTCAGCGACAGTTTCCTTGAGATAAACAATCTGACAGCGCTGAGCCGAGCCAAGCCAGTCTTCTGATAGGCACGGCGAAAGCCACTTGTCCACGCCGAGAACTTTGTAGAAAAAAAAATACCAGCTGTAGTCTGTCCCTTGTTCGCATTATGGATCTCTACCTTTAGCAAAGATAAGCTATTTAACAACATGTTATAGTCCAGAAACTTATTAGTCACCCTCTGAGACACTCAATTAACATTTTCACAACTCCAACAAGTTAAAAGGAGCCAAAAACTCTCAAGCACCTTTGAAATAGTTAACGCTGTATAAAGACCACAGTATTTTTTTCTTACTATCTTCCCTTCCTAACGTCATCATGTAACAGTCTCTCGAATATTTCCAGGCTCACCCTCTGGTCATCGCTATGTTAAACCTTCCCTACCACCCACTGCCTTCTGATGAGCAACAAAGTCGTCCCAGGGAGTGTGGAGCACTGAATGTGGACAGACTGTTGATGGAAGGAAACGAGTATGAAAACTGCAAAAGCTTTTGTTCTGTATGGTGAAATCCCACATCAGTATGGAATACACCACTCAGCTAACAGAGCGCTCACAAATCTTAATTCATCCATTTTGCTATCAGAATTCGTTTCATATTAATTATAGAAGAGCAACATGGCCCTGCCTAAGGCACCACCATGTACTCAAGATAACCCAAACAGACTTCATAATGTTCAAAAAATTATCAACTGCCTATGTGAAATCAAGAGTAACGATGCAATCAAGTCACCAAAGAACCTCATCTTACGCTTAGCAAACCCAGTTCACTTGAATGGCCATTTCACGAGCTCTTCATTTCCCACTCCTGTAGCACCAGCGAGTCCCAGTCTCTCTGGCTCAGGCCCACGAGCCATGCTCAGTGTATCAACCCACACACCCACGGCTCATGAGCTCCTAAATGGGTCGGGAAATTGTGAAATAGACACTGCCTCCAGCACCTTAGCTGACACAAGTGGGATATCCCTGAGATGGAGCTGATGGGCGAGATGCAGCCCTGTGCTGTGAGCTACGACCACAGCCTTCCACCTCACCCTGCCACCCATTAGGGCTGCATTTAGTCCCTGACTTCTACCAGCCAGGAAAAATGAGATGGTGAGAAATTTATTAGGATTTATAATCATGCATAACAATCTGCTGTACATCACGACTTGGACTGGAAAATACGCCTGACAGTAGAATTTCACCCTCGTTAGATAAAATGAGGAAAGGTGATTGTGTGTGATCCTTGCCCCGTGCTTCCATTGTGAGAGAGAAAGGAGACAATTGGCAACAGCGTTTCTTATTAATTACAGATTATCTCTTTGAATAGACAGGGGTATGGAGATCTGTTTTCTCCTCACTGTTTGTTGGCGCAATGCAAAGAAACATTCTTATTAACTGGACAACAATACTTTGAGCTATAAGGTATTGAAAACTCCTAAACCCTACAGAGCCACCCAGAGCTAAGAACGAGGTATTTCAATTTCCAATAGAGCTCAAGGGGAACCAATAGTGAAATTTAAGTTAACCAAAATTTCTAGGGCCACTCAACACAACCACCAAGGAGATGTGTGTGCCTTGCGCCTGATCTCTCTCCCGCACAAGAGGCTCTGCCCCATTCGACATGCCCTGACTTGTGTCCCCTGCTCACGCCATTTCTATGAAAAATGGATACACAAGGAGACGTGACTGTACGTGTTCAAAACCAGCCAGAGAAAGGGTCCCTTGCTCTCTCTGTGTTCCTTGGTGGCCAAAGTACTTAGGGTGTGAGGAACCCAAATTCTACCCAGAGGATCTTCCCCATCTTGTGCAAGAGATCCTGCCTACTGCTGGTTACACTCAAGCAAATTCCAGATCAATTAATCGCAAACATCCTCTGCTCCATTTCCCCACCCTGGCAAATTTCTAGGTACTCCGGGAAGCACTCACCAGTTTCCAAAAAAGCCCGGTCCCTGAGAGGTCTCCTTTCCTGCTCACGGGCCAGCTGAAGAGCCAGCTCTCCCTGCAAGCGAGCCTGGAAGCTCACTCCCGGGAGGGCTCTCCCCAGCTCCCTTCAGCCTTTCCTCAGCCCCTCTGAGAATGATCTAAGACCATGGAATTAAAAATTAACGCATTCAAGTGTTTTTATTTTATATTTATACTTATCTCCTGTTTTGCAAAGAGGTTTTTCAGTATTTCAAGTTCCGATTTTTAAAGTTTTTCTCCATCAACTATATGATTCTATGATTCTATAAGCCCTTGAAACTTAAAAGCAGAGCAAGATGAGAGAGCGAGACCTGATGCCCTGAGAAAAAGACAAGACACCCGAGAGCTGACAAAACTCATTTGAACATTGACATGATGCTGTTACACTGAACTGCACTGAACGTGTCCAGAAGTGCCTGGGTTTCTTTAAGTACTTACACTGCGCTATCACAGAACTTCAGAAACCTTCAGCACTAGAGATTAGCGCTTTAAAACCTAACCTGACCTAAAGCAAAAGGGATGGGTGCCAAGGAACAGCCGCTAATCGTTTGTCAGTGATCTTATTTGCCTTACTCCTGCAGCACTCTGATTTTGCTTGATGGGTAATGCCAGAGTATCCGTCCCTTTAGACTACCAGTACGGGTCAGTCATGGTACTCTGCATATAAATTGGCTGCGCTCATTTGTAATGTTTTCCTTCCTCCGTTGCGCTGCTTCTTGATTAATTAGTGCCATTAAAGCACCTACACAGAGTACACATGACAACTCGCCTTGCATAACAGTGGGAAGAAAGAGCAGGTCCTTCTGAATTCAGGGAAAAGTCTCTGAAGTGTAAATAGATAAAGATAATCAAATTCAGACAAGATTAAAATTAACAGACTATCAACCAAGTGACACGATTAATAAATGTCCACAACAAGCAGGGACAGAAAGGACTCCGAAAAGACCAAATGTAATTTAATTAAACAAATGAGAACATATGAAAGAAACCATAGCGGATAACTATGTGAAAAGACAAATAAAGATTTCAGCAATAATTGATGTTATATTATTCACTATACAAAATGAACTGTATCAGTGTTCCTCTCTATTTACATAGCAAGATGTAGGTGGAAAACCTTGGAATTTTAACTGTAACCTTGTGCAATATAGATACTTGTCCTCCGCGTTAATAAGTGAAGTTTTGTTCTCTGCGTAGCACAGAACATTAGGCCATGTGAGTGCCGAATATCCGTATGTACTCACAGCAATCTTGTGATGCAAGGGAATACTACTATTCTGATTTTATGGATAGAGTTTTACAACCTCATTAGTCTTGAGGCAACAAAGCTTTGTTAGTAGGGTTTGGCTTGATATTACAGAGCGTGAAAAATCACATCCCATAATCTACATGACTAAAATAGGCGAAGTTTCTAATGTAAATGCAATGAGGTTGACAAAACCCTGCCCATCAGCTTTGCTTATATTCACTCGAGTAGTTCCACTGGCAGAACACCTCTTTCACTGCTTCTCCACTGGAGATTCAGCCCAGCAGCCTAACTGGAGGGGGGACAGCTGTAACGGAGCTAAGCCTGATCCACAAAGCAACGAAGGGACTTGCCAAGGGACGCGGACGCCCGTGCTGCAGCAGGGAACCAGCTTGCAGGAGAACAGCCCGTCCTGGCACGCAGGAGAGGAGCAGGCGGGGCAGACGAGAGCGGCTGAGCCGGGGGTTCCCCTGAGCCCAGATGCAAAAGGGACCTCAACAGGGGTGGGAGCATGGACAGGCTGCAGAAGGAGTAAAGTCACATTGGCTGGGCATGTAAGGATGGAGCAAGGAAGACTCTGCTTTAAGCCTCGTTCTTCAGTTACTCAAAAGCTAAAAGGGAAGTCTCTTGTTTCCACATTAACGCTTGAAGAAAGAATGCTACATGTTACCCCAAACTCAATAACTGTCCAACTGCATGTGCTGAACTTCTGCCATGCCTGTCCTGCTCTCGTTTAAAGTAACACTCAGAAACCTCTGTTTCCAGCAAGGTGACTCATCACCCTCTCCCACTACCCTTAAATACCAGTGCAACCTACTACAGAAGCCGGTGGTGTATCAGGGAGCACCAGCTGTCCAGGTAACCCTGCTACAGTTGGCACAGCTCTGCCTGTGCAGGTGAAGACATACTGGGTGCTCAAGGAAAAAACAAGGCCAAAAAGAAAGGACAATGAAATGAACCACAACCCTTCAAAAATCACAGCCATGTGGATACTGAATAAAAAAAATACGATACAAAAATTTTGCCTTAGACCAGAACAACTGTATTATAACGAGAGGTTATTGTCTCTATGGAGATCGGAAAAATTCTTGTAAAAGACAATGCCACCAAATGGTCTGCCACTGAATTCTACCATCGCAGCACTGTATAGCGTGACAGTTTCCTAATTGTCACTGTTTCCTACCCCACTTCACTAATCGATTCATTTGATTTTACTGCGTTTCAGTCACTCCACACAGGAATCACGGAGCGGGGGTGTTTATAATGAGATCCTGTGAGGCCCCTGTGTAACTGACCCTCAGCGATACAGCGTTTTTATCAACAAGCCAGAAGAAAATACGAAAACATTATTTGATAAAAATGTCAAGTGACTGACAAAGATTAGGGGAATGGTAAATAATGAAGTGGAGAAGGTATTGATTCCAAGCAGCCTGATAAGATCAACACAAGCAAACATCATGTGCTCTGCAGTACAGCTATTGAATGAGTCCTAAATCCCAATTAGGAATTAGGATAAACTGGAACAAAGAACATATGGCACTTTTACAGGTTGGAGAAGTCTATTTTGGGAAGCCAGGGGCTGAAACCGAGAAAAACATGGAAATCATGACCAGGCACTGCCATTGTAGCACAGGGGCTAATGCACGCCACGACCGTGTTAGCAGAATAAAGCCACACAGGAATTATATCATGCTGTTAATGTGAATTGGTACAGCCACAGCAGTGATGCAGCAGTGCTGTCCCCATGATGAGTCTTGCATGAAACAACCACAAGAATGATTAAAGGAATAGTAAATACGTGTTAAGAGAAAAAAGTAAGGAACTCAATCTATTCGGTTTGTCAGAATAAAGGAGAGGGCACAAGTTGATCACAGCTTACTAATACCTACACGGGACACTGAAGTTCAATAACTGAAGCCTCTTTATAAAATAAACAGAGCCATAATGCGATCCAGTAGCTGGGAATTAAGCTAGGCAAGTTCTGACTTGAAATGAGATGCTGGCTTTTAATAGGGAAAGTAATTAACAACTGGAAATGATTTATCGAGAGTTAAGCCGCATTCTGCAACACTGTAAACCTGTATTTCACAAGTGGATGTTTTCTGACAGATACAGCCCAGCTCAACTGGATTAATTCAGGGTAGCCTTCAGGAGGTCAAAAGAGATTATTCCACTGGTCCCTTCTGGCTTTGCAAACCACAGGGCTCTAGATCAATCCTCGTTCCCACACCTCTGGCCTTGAGTGTCTCCTTCAGGTCATTAAGTTTAACATCCACTCACCTTTCATTTAGAATATGCAATTTAAAGCTTTAACTGCCGCTTTAATTTAATGGTAATTAAACCTGAGCCGGCCTCAGTGTTTTCTGTAACCAACTCACTAGTGCAAAGCAAGAGTTGGACATAGGCTTCTGGAGCCACCCTCTGACCAGGTTGCCACGAGGGGACAGGGACAACAGCATGGCTGATCCTCCCCCAAAGGCCAGCCACAGCCTGACTTTTAATTGAAGGGCTGCGTCCCCAGAAACCATTTTTGGCCTGCAGGACCACAAGAACAGGGTGTCAGCTAAGGAGCAAGATACAGGGAGCCAGTGCAGAGTTCACCAAGTCCTGACATCAACAGACAAGTCTGTCATTGAGACAAGCTTCCCTCAGCCCCCATCCCAGCGCAGTGCAGACCTTTTCCTTGCCTACATCCATTTTCCCTCATCAGTGTTATGATATGGCCAACATTCCCCTTCCTGAAAAGATTTTTCCTGGTCCTCCTCCTCCTGTCCCTTGACTCCAAGTCTGAGCCTATTCCAGCCTCGCGGAGGCTCACTTAAGCACCACACAGCCATTTTGTGGCGGCAGAATAAACCGGTTCCAATATTCACAGAATCACAGAATCACAGCATGGTCGCGGTTAGAAGCGACCTCTGTGGTCACCCAGTCCAACCCCTCTGCCGAAGCAGGGTCACCTACAGCAGGCTGCACAGGACCTTGTCCAGGCGGGTCTTGAATATCTCCAGAGAAGGAGACTCCACAACCCCTCTGGGCAGCCTGTGCCAGTGCTCCATCACCCTCAGAGGGAAGAAGTTCTTCCTCATGTTCAGACAGAACTTCCTATGCTTCAGTTTGTGCCTGTAATTCAGCCCATAGAGTTTCTGAAAACACAGACTATTCTTTAAAACAAAGATGATTTTTAAAGGTTTTCACTGAAAGCTCGTTCAGCTGGTCAACAAATTGTGCAATGCTGCAAATATTATTTACAGCCAGAGAGCGCGGGGCGCAATACATCCTAGCTGAATAATGCACTCTGAGCAAGTACCCATTAGCGATGATGATTACGCACCAGAGCACCTCATTAAGCCTTTGACTCTCTGGTATCCGTCTAATCAAGACAACCGCGCACCATCGTCGTGTTTCTCAACTCTGACACAACCTGCCACGCTTGAAAAGGGGCAACTGCGGAAACTGCGAAGGCACCGCGGCCAGCAGCGGAGTGAAAAGCGGGACAGGCTCCCTACGCTCAAATGGTTCCAAGGGGGAATGTTTAAAATCAGACTCCAATTACTGCCGCCCTGAAAGGCTGATGTTTCCTCTGACAGAGACGCACGCACGCACACAAAACTCCATGAGGAGGGCCAAAACAGAAGCAAAGTCTGTGTGTTGTTCTTTGCGTACTCACACACCTCTCACTATGCATAACGAGAGCTAGAAGCCCTGCTCGGGTCTTCAGAGAACTAGAAAGAGAAATGCCTTTAATCTGAATAAATGCATAAGCCTTTCCTACGCTTTACATTGAATTAAATGAAATAAAATAGCTCTCTTTGACCTAGGCCAACGGAGATACAAGCTGGGAAACTTTAAACCAAAGACTGGACTGTTTTTTCACAGAAGACACAGACTGGCCACATGCTCCTCTCCTCCCCCTGCCTGAGACAGGCATTGCAGAATTAGCTTTTAAAGTGTTCATCATGTTGTGACCAGCAACCTGGTATTTTGTACTTTTTCATTTGCAAAGCACTTTCCAATCATTAGTTATCTAACAACTACTTCACAAAAAACTCCCAGAAAACACAGAAAGCAAAACCGGTATGCCTATGGTTATCCGGGGAATCAAATCCAACAGGTATGCTCTCAAATCCCTTCCAGTTAATGCAGAAGGCAGAACGGAATTTGCTCATTATATACTGCCATGCCCATGACTAATAAAGGACTCAATAAATTGTTAGCTTATAGAGAACAGGGTATGGGGTTTATTTAACTACATTGTTTAGCAGAGATGACACAATCCATAACCTCATCACCGAAATAAGTAAGAGAGCCTTAAAGCAATATATAAGTTGCCACCACCACCACCAGGCGCCACTTCAGATGACAATATACATAAGCAAAATATTTAAAGATAGATAACCTCAGATATGAAACGTTACATTGCTGTCTTTGGGTTTTGGTCTGGCCTTAAAATGCAACTTGGGTTTTATAGAAATGTAAGTGGGCTTAAAAATGAAAACTAATGCCTGTGTACCAATCTATTTGCAGTGCTCTAGATCTGCCAACTGAAGTGATAAGGAAGAACGAGCCCCAGACACTCCATGTTATTTGGTTTCATTCCTGTTATTAGCGGAGGTAATTTACTCAACGTTGTGAACACACGCAGCTCTCGGAAACTACCCGAGGGCTGAGCAAAAAGGACTTTGCTGAGTTGTTTGGGTGAAAGCAGCTTTCCTTTTACTAACTTGTCAGCAGGGAGGTCAGCAATAAAAAACTTAAACTCTTACCTCAAGTGAAATACTTCAAATCTGCTAAAATGATATTCATTTTCCTGAGGTACTCATGGGAGTTTATGTGGAGATAAAGCACACAAGTGTCATTTTTATTCCTCGAAGATCTGATCATGCAGAATGCACAAGCCTTTACACTGAACAGGTTTCTGTTGCAGCAGTCAGAACCTTCTTTCAGCACAGCTGGGTGGCTTCTCCAGCAGTCAGCACCATCTGCAAGAGAGATGTGGGGACCACGAAGGATTCTTCCTTGAGATGACACTGAAAGCACAGCAGGACTATCTCAGAAGTTTCAGTAACGTAATAAAAGTCTCTGTGCTCTGAAATAAAATTAGGACACTGATGTGACTCCAGGTTTCTCAACAGACCGGAGCCTTGTCGGTTTATTGCACGCAATTTAGTGATAGTCATACCTTTCATGGGGTGCAAAAGTGCTTTTTTTTTTTTAATAACAGCTACAGAAAATCAATAGATTTCATAAGTTCAATTAATCCCTGCAGCTGCTGTGCCAGAGTCAGAAGGAAACAAAGAAATTTTCCATTTCTCAGCTTTGGGACTAAGCTACCCCACTGTTGTCTGTAAACGAGGATGGCTCTTGAGTACCTCAGACTGTGGTTCCCATTAAAGCAGGTTTTCCTGTAATTTGTGATTTTTAAGGGTAAACCCTTGTAATTTATGAAGGTAAGCCAGTGCTAGACTATGTTCCGAACTAACAGAGTCATGGAGTCATTTATACTTCAATGTGTTTGATGGCTCTTAAATATAAAGCCACTAGGATTTAGGTTTGGATAACAGATCAAGGTCCTTGGGGCAGACTCCTCTTAGCCTTGCTGAGTTACAAGGAGGTTCATGCTAGAAGACTTACGTACTATTGGCACACATTCTTAAGTAATTAGTGGAACACTGACTACCCGAAACCCCACTTTTAGATTTTTTCCTAAGGTGCTGTCTTCTGTGACAGTGGATATTCAGCAGGAGGTTGGAGAGCCCTTGCCAGCAACTCGCCAGGGGAAAATCCAATATTCAAAGCTGCTGAGCACCCGTGGTCTGGGCATCACCACAGCTCATCAGACTTATGTCTTCTGCAGGGACAGCTACGTATGTTGTTTGATTCCAGTTTAACCCCTTTCATCTGTATGACTGAAACCTGCAAGATACCTCTTATTCATGATATATTTCCTTGTCCAAACCCCAGCTTGGCTTGGACCACCAACTGCTTGACACCTGGGCACCTACGGTGCTGACCTGTGCACACAGGGGACCTTACTGAAACGTGTGACACGCAGCCTACATTTTCTCCAGGAAGAAGGTTAAGGTTTTATTTCTCCCTCTAAATTGCCAGTCTGGGTCCTGTAAAGGGCCTATAAAGCTCGTCTTGACTAATTACTCTGAGGTAAAAGCAGTGACCTCAAGTAGATCATTGTCCTTTATTGCTGCCAGATTTTATACCAAGACAGTTATCCTGGTGTAGAAAGACGCCTTTTCACATCACAGACAAAGTAAAAAGCCTTTGCGTTTCCAACTCTCATGTGGCACTTTTTGCCAGCAGCAAATTTGAGCTAGATTTGAAACGTTTATCGAGTGATTCACCTTTTGCTCAGCCCAGAAGAGCTGCCTCGTGCCAACGTTGCTTCCCCCAAAAAAAGCACCTTCTACAAAAGCATGCAGCACATTATGATAATGTGAGTACAGGGGACACACCGAGGAGCTGCAAGGGCCAAAAAGACAGCGATGGGCCCGAGTTCGGGGCTGCCGTCCTGAACGGGTGGCTTACAGCCCTCCTGACAGAGGCAGCATCCTTTTGTCAGGCTCCGTGTGGGCTTTTTGCAGCAAAACAACATCATCCCACTCTACTCCATCTATCAAAAGAGGGGGGAAAAAAGGCCAACGTTTGGATCTCTCGACTCCTGGTACATCACACGCTGGTTTTATGTCCCGTATTATCAGTGGCCACATACCACGGCACTGCAGGCACTCGTGCACTTGCTGAAGGAGGACGGGGAGCGTTTTCTTCTGTTGGAGTGCGGATCAGTTTGTATTTTTCAACATGACGATTGTGGCTGCCAAACCCGATAATGAAAAATTGAAAGTCAAATAACCCCTATTAGTCTGTCAAAGGTTGATGGAGCTGGTATTCTATTTTCCCATTGTGAACGACTACCATTGTTAAAAGCTGACAGGCAAATCTCTGCAGAAATATGGACTCTTTGTGAGAGCTATTTATAGTAACATATGACAATGCAGTGCTATAATATGCATACTAAAGCATTGCCCAGGATATGCAAGAGCCCCCTGGTACAATTTCTGGATTGTAAGGCAAAATTCCATTAAGATAAGCACATTTGAGAGGCTTAAACCAACAAGATACGGAGGAGTGGGGAGGAATGATTTGGGGTTTGTTATGGCGTGGCACCAACAGCCGAAGTATGTACAACAGCCTTTTAGGGATGGGCAGAGAGCACATTTATCAACAGCAAAAGAGCAAAAAATGTCAACTTTGTGTGTATTTTGCTCTGCTTTTCTTTTTCAGTGGGTTTGTTTGTTTGTTTGTTTCATTTTGTGACCAGTTATGAAGTGAACCAGGTCTGTGCCTGGATGCCAGAAGAAGAGGGAAGTGCTGCTGGTGATGACCAGTAGGGAACAACAGCAGGATGGATGGCTGCAGGGGTTCAGAGATGCTTGCGAACAAATATCAAAGATGAGCTGGGACTGGGTACCTAGGATGCTCAGTGTATGCAGAAGCAGGTCCAGGCTTCGCAGCAGTGTCAACAAAGTCAGGACAAAGCCCAAAGATGAGCACCAAACGAATGACGGCAGCAATTTCTGAAGGACTGGATGACGCGTTGGGAAGAAGCCAACACAGAGTGCAATGGCAAGATAAAACGGCCAGCACAGCTGAGCACACACTAGGATGATTAAGCCTCGTGCCCATGGCCTTCCCCTCCTCCTTGGATGCCAAAATTCATTGTGGAGAAGCAGAGCAGAGTCCCCAGTGCCACCCAGTCCCCTCCACAGCACAGCTCTTTCTGTGGGCAGCCGGCCCTCTCCAAGCCTGAAGAGCAGCTGTTGCTGCTTTCACCAGATGTTTTCTGACGCACATGGCTTTGAGAAGAGGGGAAAAGGACACGGAAAGGAAGGGAAAAGGAAAAGGAAAAGGAAAAGGAAAAGGAAAAGGAAAAGGAAAAGGAAAAGGAAAAGGAAAAGGAAAAGGAAAAGGAAAAGGAAAAGGAAAAGGAAAAGGAAAAG
>Ga0181612_170551_pt1 | contig 16486 bp, 14 predicted proteins | sample HoacroProtozoa21_FD_119630 | JGI IMG/M metagenome (GOLD analysis project Ga0181612, IMG submission 119630) | Hoatzin crop microbial communities from Cojedes, Venezuel. Combined Assembly of Gp0051906, Gp0051904, Gp0051908
GTTTGCAGGGAAAGGACTTCAGCTGAAGGGAGGAGATGCATTTTTAAAATATGAAAATTCATCTGTGAATTTATCTTGTTCGGAGAGGAGAAAGTTTCAGGCGAGGAAAGATGGGGGTATTTAAGGGATTAAAGATCGAAGCCTGCAATGCTTACGTAGTATTTAACCAGTCTTCAGTCAGACTGCGCTCCCCTTCACTGCAGTCATGATTCTGTGGAGGGTGGATTTCCAGGCTTGTCCCTTGATGTTTCTGCCCATGTGTAAATGAAGGGTAAAAAAGGATAGCAGGGAGGTAGAAGCGCACATCATGCCAAGTCCTTAACTGTCATTTTCATAGCTCCTCCGAGTTTGTCACACATCCTTAACCTTCTTTTAAAGTCATTTTCTTTTCATGGTTTTGTGTGCCACTGAAAGTCACTTTTAATTAAATGTCATATAAATAATAAAGTCTTAATTACATAATTATTGCAAATACCCGTGTGCACACTCCCAGAATTGGACAGACTGCCAGAAGAGCACTTGGAGTGACTTTTCTCACCGGAGACTGAGAGTTCTCTGCAACAACTGGGCAGGAACGGTGGTGCTCAGATTTCAGGGTCAATGCATGTTTAAAGGAAGAGGAGTCAGATCCCTCCCCCCCTTGCACATTTTGCAACACTCAGTCGCAAAAAACTTTCTCCGTGTTAAGATCGACATTTCTTAAGTTGCTTCCTCATTTAGTTCCTCCCAAACTTTTTTAATCAACACAGCACATTTTTCACCAGATGAAATTGCCTTTCTGCTCAGGCTTCCTGTGTGGCTTGCCTCTTCCTGAGGAAGACTTGCAGACCTTGCAAACCATCCCACCCCCGCCTAACTTCATGAACTGCAGCTTCCCCCTTGCTCTCTTGCCTGCCCGGCGCAAGGTGTGCTTCGCCAGCACCGGAGAACCCAGTTCCTAGTGGAAACTCTGATGCGTGGGCTGGGTTGTCGGGATCTACGTGCTGCGTTTGTGTCCGCGTTGGTTCAGGCTTGAGAGGCCGAGGCTGGTACCAGAGAGCGGTACTGATAAAACAGCCGCTCAGTGTTTACTTTGGAGAGCGAAGTTGGTTGACCTGGAGGAGTGTTAAGTACAACTAACTCATTATCTTCTACAGCTTTTCTTTTCCAGTCTTTTTCTGTCATTAAAGTGCGGGTGTTTGCTCTGAGGCTTCACGGTGGCAATTTTGTTCAAAGATCGCTTTGCTCCCCTCTCTCCCCACCTCCACGCAGTTACTGAATAGCAGAGCATGATAACAACCAGCCTTTTATAGAGTCATTTTTAAGCCAGTTAAAAATGCCATTTCAGTAGATTGCCCTATTTGAGTTAGCAAGAACAAGCTGTATCTTTTTTATTGCTTTTGACTGGCAGAGTACAAGGTTTAGGCCACGTTTTGTGTGGGCTATAAAGTTATATTAAAAGCTTGGTTAGTGGTCAGAAGTTCTAAGTGTGTAACTAACGTGTAAATAGGAGAAAATCCCTCAGGTAGAGAGGTCATGATGTCTTCTCCTTTTCTTGCTTTTCTATTACTCTTCAGAGAGTTACTGGATCCTGTATGCAAATTCTCATTCTTTATAAAGAAGTGAGGGGATTTTTGTTGATGTTGTTCTTTTTCACAGAACATCCCAAAAGCTAAAAATTGCTATCTTGCCTTCTGGGAAAGTCAGGGACAATTTGTTTGATTGTCTATGTAAGAAGATAAGTTAGCAGAGTGGCAATATTCATCCCTACTTTGGTGACTCTTAGTTTCATTCTCAGAGTAGTCTCCTCCTTCTGAAGGGACTAGGAGTATCAGAGAACAGAAGAAATGAATCAAGTCCCGAGCTCCACTTACCTCCATCCATCAAAGCAGCAAGCACAGATTGTCCCCTTGGGAGCTGTTGTGGCTTCTTCCAAGGAGAAAGGGAAGAATACAGGTGTCTGCAGCAGGTGAGGGAACTGGGCAACATGCTGAGCTCCTTTTTGTTACTCCCAGTGACTGCACTTGCCCCTATACAGCTTGCACAGTCTGGGTAGCCTAAGGTTGAATGGAAGCTAAAAAAGAAAATGCATGGAGGAATTTGAAGAGATTTACTTGTGTGAGAGGGTCAGTACATAGCCATTGCATCAAGCTGGACTTAAAAGCTATTTTGAATAGGACTTGAAGCAAAACATCATGGGCCAGAATTTCTCCCAGCAGGGAACCAGATCTCTGAGCAGTGTGAATTGTCCAAAGGAAAATATGAGATGAAATCTCTCATAATGATTACTTAGCAGGATGACTGCTGTCAGTTTTGGCTCAAAGGTTGTCTTTAGACATGGAGAAACTCTGACTAGTTTATCACAAGAACTAACTGACTTCTCCTATGATATGCCCTACAAGGGAAGGATGTTTTATAACAGAAAGACATGGACTGCAGAAACTTTTCTTCTTGTTTTTCTGTTTCTATACCATACAATTTTCTGGGCAAAACAATAGCCTATCTGCAGACAAACCAGACCACCAATTGCAGACCATCTAAATTAAAATAACGAGCAATTACATAGCATTTACCCCTTTAAAATGATTATTTAAAGTTCCTGGATTTCAGGGAATTGAATATCTAGCAAAAGATAGAAGAAGGATCTAAACCACTGAAAAATGTCTTTGATATCTTCTATTATGTTAATTTGGTATACAGAAGGGGAAGGGATGAAAGTTAATGCATTGATTTGTAGAAATTATTTGATCCGTCCTTGTGTGGGAAAATAAAAGTGTTTCTCCCCTGCCCATGCCTCCATTAGATTTTACTGAGCAAATTCCTATTTTCTTAACGTATCCGTTGGTAGCTCTTGTATTAATCCAGCCAGAAAAGTCACTTAACTTTATAGGATGCTGAATCCAGGTATCAGAAGTCAATAGCATATTTTCTCCTAGTAGCTTTGCATTTACTTTAAAAGCTTCCCTTCACCTGGAAATAAGGTCTGTCTGTATCTTCACAAAGGAGGTGTTCCCTGACACTAATGCGGTGACTGACACTACTGAAAGTAATAGTCCTGCTCCCTTTGCAGCCCAGAGCTCCTAAATCTGCTTTTTGTTATCAGTATAATGGGGTTGAATACATTTTTAAAAGGTGGTAGCTATTGATTACTTAATGGAAAAAGTTAGTGTAGAGAATTGCTGAAGCAGCCCTATTTAGTGCTCTCCAGTGCAACAAGACCATTATCTAGAATAGTGGAACTCATCCTGTAACCCTTATGAATATTTAATAGGGATGAAGCAGCACTGAAGTACACTACAAAATAGCCCAAGGCTTCTGCACATGTAGGATATAAGGTTGTTTCAAGGGTCAAAAAAGAATAACTGATTTCCATGTGCTCAAGCTGTTCATAGGTAAGACCAACAATAAACAATGTTTTTCCTCTTGCTCCTGTTAAAGTATTTGCTGCACATCTGCACTTTAGTATACAGTTATTCCTCCTAGACATCTTGAAGTGATTGAATGCAACAGAAAGGTCACTGTATGTTTAGAGATCGCTGTGTGAGACTATTTTATACTCTCCCAATATTGCTGTGAATCCCAGCCTCCCTCTTTCCATCCCTCCCGCTCCATGCTGCAGGGCACATTTGGCTGGGTTGACAAGCCAGTGAAAGGTGTTAATCCTGTCTAATAGAACCATAATCCTTGGGGCTGTGTTTTTATATCCTACCATTGAGCTAACCCCTTGTCACAGGATATTGTTCATCTACTTAATAGCAAAGTTCTTTATGGGAATTTTAGATAAAATTAAAGTGTACAATCCACATTGTCCTTTTCAATTTCACAGGGTAAAAACAAACAAATAAACCACAATGCTTAGCCAACAGAGATTTTCTGAGAGATTACAATCAATTAAGAGCAAAGCTGTGTGACTTTTTCTTTCTTTTTTTTTTCCCCCTCAGTGAGTAGTAAATGTCATTTTACTTGTCCAAAAATATTCACAAATCTGGGTCAGCTTCTTCAAATAACCTTTGGCTGGGAATATTTTTCAAGTTAGATGTGCCCAGAACTGTAGTGAAAAAAAATGATGTGATTTCTTTTTCTCTTAAGCTGCAGTGCTTAGAACATGGACCCAAAATGTGGGTACACTTTCCTCTTCCACCTGGCTGTGCTCAGGCCTCTCCCACTGCTATGTCCACATTTATTTATTTTTTTTTTTGGTGTAGGGGGGCAGCTGGTTAATAAATAAGTGTGGGAAAAGAGGGAAATGAAACAGCAAGGAGATTTTATTTTCAGCTGTGTTCCAGGGAATGCTGATTTTCTTCTTCTCAAATGGATACTTCAAGACAAAGCATTTGCACATGGTTTCCCATAGCTTTTCTTTGTCATATTTTTTTTCCCTCTGCAAATTGTTTTTAGTTTAATAGTGACTGTGTGTAAGAGATAAAGGAGCTAATATGGATAGTAACCCTGTGATTTATGAGCAGGGACAGACTAAGATGGGGTCCTTCCCTGATGGAAACACCCTGGGGAGGTACGTGTGTGATCCACGTAGCTGGCATCATTTTGACGAACTCCCTCCTTAAGATCATGGTTGTGAAGCCTGAATCCCCCTCACCACCCTGTGCGGCATCAGGAGCCTGACACTGTTACCGACGAGTCCCGCAGCAGACTGACTGCTGCCAGTACAGGAGAGCATGAGGAGACAGAGCAGCAAAGAGCAGCTTGGTGGCAGCGGGCAGAACAGGGACAGGGATGTACCAGCAGATGAAACCCTTACCTAGGTCTCGGCTCAGATGGCTCTTTGGTTTCCCAGCTTTGCAGAGGACGGTGCTCCCGCAGCGTTACCAACCCTTTGCCAGAGGACGGGCACAGCGAGGGTGGTCACCCCTGCAGCGCTTGCTGTTTGGGCAGTGCTGCTCCTCTCACCACCACCACTGAGAGATTTCTCCTTAGCTTCTCTGGAAGCAGGCTCATGCCGGCATTAAGCATGTCTGCAACGCAAAGGCAGGCAACAGGGCTGGCTATTAAACTGGTCCTTTCCTCCTCCTCTTCTGTGCCCAAAGGATGGTCTACCTCAGTTGCCTCTGGGTCAACCTCGTGAAAACTCTTACCTGGTAGAGACTGGAAATGGCAGAGCAGAGCCAGGAGTTCGCAGGCCCTTTTGAGGCTCATGGTGTTCCCAGATGGAGAGCGAAAGGAGGCAGCCAGAGATGCCAGGGGAAAGGGCCACGATGGGCGCTTTAGAAACCTGGGGGGAGATGAAACGATGGCTCATGTGGCTGGGGGTGGAGGAAGAGAGCAGTGGAGCGAGGAACTGGTTGGGCTGAAATCACATGGGCAAGGTAAATGGGTGGATAAATACAGGAAAACTTATAACCAGGTAGTCTGAAATCACTATTAAATCATACAGGATGTATTTATTTTGTGGTTTGATACTTAGTTCAGTGTTTTTCTCCTCAGAGGTGATTTTGGATACTCAGAAATATACTGAGATGATATAGCATAGCATATAATAGTAAACCCTGATTCAAGAAATCTGATACTGCATTAAGAGACTTTCATTTAGTATGGAAGAGTGAAGAACTTCAAAAAAAAGGAATCATTTTGGATTTAGCTTTGAGTATTGGTAAAGATATAAAACCAAGCTCTTAAATACACTGTAGAGTCGATAAATATCTGAATTCTGGCTGTTATTAGGGTCACACTTAAAGGGACTTCTGACTTGTCATCAATGCCACTTTTATGCAGTTTGCCACCATGGGCAGTGCAGTGTCAGACCTCGCAAAAATCTGCTGTGCCACTTCCCTCCTTACCGTGCCAATTATCCACACAAAGAAACCGTGAAAATTGGAAGTTAGTAAATGCAGTCCGTTCACGGTCTTTTAATGCACAGCTCAGGTGATGCAGCCTTACTTATGTGCTGTTGCACAGCGAAAAATTGCACCCATGTATGTTTAAAGATCAGATTTTCAAACTGGGGGATTGGGAAGAAAAACATGAGGTCCACCTGATTATTCTGTTGCTTACTCTCTTCAAAACATACGTATTTTGGAAAAAATGTATTCATAATCCTCAGCAGTCTTTGCTGATTGCTGTTGGCAAAGAACCACAGTCTTCCCAGCTGCAAGAGTAAACTGTATAAATTGCCACAGTTGACACCACCATAACTGACTTTATAGCTCATATAATATTTATGGAAACACTTTTTTTTTCTAAGCTCACGGACAGCAATCTTACCTAGAAGTAACTCATAGATATCTGCATATAATTAATGTGAAACTGATGTAGAAGAACTCAATCATACCCATGATCTAGTTAGTATTTAAAGAAGTACTGGTTCTGGTTTTCATTTTTCTGCTTCTGGCTGTAAAGTCACAATTTTTTTCCCCTGTAGCCACCTCCTAGTTTGTTTCTAGCTGGATGTAGCAGTTCATGGTCCACTGATCTGGGAGGAATTTTTAACACAAACAGGTGATTTGACAGTTGTATTTAAGTCTTAATAACAGAACAAAACACCACCAGTGAGTCAAGGTTTGTCATCTCTTTTTTTTTTTGCAGCGCACAAGCAGCTTTGGAAGCTTTGACCGTTTCAGGCACCACTCGATATCAAAGGCAGATGATTCAGCTGAGGTCTGTATAACACAAAGTTTTACTTTCTTCAGTTCACGTTCCCACAACAGTTATGCAAAAACATTGGGAAGCTATTGTGTAAATATTACACTGGTGAGAACTTCGCTTGTGTACCTGGATCCATCTGGGTGATTGAGTCCTTGCCAAAATGAACAAGAGAATCACACCTAAGCTTTGGTACTTTAATGTGAAGATTAGAAACAATTTTTCAAAAAGACAGAAGTGCTCTTTAGGTTGGTGCAGGCCCAAAGTAATGGGCATGTGTATGAAACCCACAGATGTGTCATTTCTGCTTCCAAGACCACTGCAAAAACACTCTCTATTCTTCTTTGAATTAAGGAGAATAAACAATGGGAAACAACTTTTTCTAGTACAAAACAAATTTTCTTTCTCTCTTTCACACATACAGTGGTGTGCTGCAAACCTGTTAAAGTACATGATTCCCCAGGAAAATGGCTATGACTGACTTTTGTCATCCTAACTGCACTGGTGTCCTTAATATTTTCCTGTAATTCCTATTCCACTACACTGAATTTCATTTTCGTGGTGAGTTGTTGCTTACTTTTTTATTTCAAATCAGATATCTGAGCTGGAGAACATAAGTGACACTGGAGAAGCAGTACAAACTAAAGCAGCAAATAATGGAGGAAGTCTGGGTAAGAAGATGAAAGCCATTTCCCTTACCATGAAGAAAAAGATGGGTAAAAAGTACATCAAGGCACTCTCTGAGGAGATGGTAAATACAGCTTAAGAATCTTGTGTTTGAAGATAATACATGTGAAGTAAGAATGTTATGTGTATTTTTCCTGTTCATGTTCCAACTGTCATCAGTTATGACAATCCATAAAAACATGGTAACACATACTGAATTAAACCAGCATTTGGTATCTGACCTTCCTTTCACGTGCATGTTAATGTACTCACACGTGCACACAAACAATTACAGCACCACACAGTAAGGGCCCAAGACAGACATGGGAATTTTACATCATTTAATTTTGCTTTTTCATCAAGGAGCATTTGTATAAGCATCACAAAAAAAAATTTCCTGATGTGGACACAAGCGAGGATCAGATGAACCCCATCAGCAGTCTGACATGCAACCTGTACAAAAAGGCTTCATTAGAAGAGTTTATCTTTCAATACAAGAATTCTTGCCAAAGTCCATTTTGTAGAGGTCAGCCAGCATCCTAGAGCCTGACAACTCATATGCCTTATCTGCTTTTACTTTATCCATCTTAGTGAACCTATCTTTATTAAACATGAAAAAACATACTGTTTCACACAATGCAAACCCTATTTTCTCAATATGTTGTGTCAGTGAGTTCCAAATTTTAAAATACATAAGGGAAAAGGACTTTTCATACTTAATCATCCTAAAAAATCTAGTTGGTCTGCATCCTCACACATGTGTCAATATCAAACAAGTAGGGAAAATAAATCAGCAACCTCACGAGTAGAAAATAGTGTTTCACAGGATACTTTCAGACAGTTTTTGAAGGTCAAGGACAAGGATTCCTATTTCATTAGTTTAGTTTGCATTTTTTGCTAAAATTCAAAAGGTTGCAATCCATGATTTTTATATTCTAAGGCAAATCAGAATTTCAACATGTACCTTCTGCACATTTGCAGCAACGATTCACATGACAGAAATTCAATGAATTATCTGGTTGGACACACATGTAGCATGATCTTCATTCCTGCAGGAGATGATGACAATCAATACCAGCCCACTGATTAATCTACGGGTTGTGCTGCTGACTGGTGTAACAACCACTATCCTTGTTGAAAACCAGCACAGCCCTTCATTTCAGTGCTATGCCTTATACGTACCTGTATGGGTCTCTGCTTCATATGTGCACTGTCATCTTTGCTTGACTTCATCAGCCAACTGATGAATATTTAGTATTTCCCCAAATACAACGTAACTCCTAAGTAAAGTACTGCAGGATTTTTCAGTTGTATCAGGGTATCACGCACATTGACAGTGTGATGAAATCTGCTGAAGAAATTCCTTCCTTTTGGAAGCTCATCATTATTTCATTTAGTTGTTACATTGTCCCTAACTTTCCTGTGACTGAAATATGGATTTTACTGTTTTGAATAGGCTGTGATTCCTGAGGTGTGATTTAGTGTTATAAACTCAAGGGGCCAATTTCATACACCATTAGACTTTGTGAGAGAAACATGCACCCGTTAATTCTGAAACGCACTGGATTTTGAGGCCAACGTGTAGGTCGGGCAATACAGTGAGCACGGTGCTAGAACACCCCGATGCCATACGTGCGTGGAAGCTGTCTCCTGAACACCCTGGCTGGGGTGCCAGCCTGCCGCCAAGTGCCCAGGATCTTCAGAAGTTCAACACAAAACACAGCTGCGTCAGCTAGCACTTTCCCATGTGCTTTCAGAATTAAACTTTATATTTCCTCCTCTGAGACATCAGAAAAAAACACCTTATCTGGCTACCTGCGAATTTCCTGTTACAAGCCTCTGTAGCCACTGTGGTACAGTGCCATCTTCTGAGATGGAAAATCAGTTTAGCTGCTTGAGCTGGAGTGGAATGAAGTGACTGGGGCAGAGAGGAGACAGGGAACTTCCCCAGGATCATAAGGTGTTAGGGGTGGTGCCGGGCATCCTTACTACCAGGCATCAACTTCTAAAATGCTTTCTCTCATAGAGTGGTTCTTAATAGAGTGTAATGATGAGTTAATCTCCAACGATGATTTAAAAGAAAAAAACAAATGCTTGTCTAAAATACGTCTCTTGGTGGTTAACATCTGATTTTTGTTTTACAGAATGAAGAAGGAAAAGATGACAGCGATTCTGGTGGTGGAATACACGCTGAGAAGGTCTCCCTAAAAGCCAGTGACTCTATGGAAAGTCTCTATAGTCTGAACAGTGGCCAGAGCTCATCTAGTAAGTACAACATACACACACCTACTATTCAGTCACTGGATCAATATTGTTATTGTTTAAGTCTGAGGCATCAGAGCTGGTGATCAAAAATGTGAGAGTAGAGAGCTCTTCAGTCTGACAGACAAAAATGTAATTTGATTAAATGGGTGGCAGCTAGGGTAGATACATCGCTCTCCAGAAATAAACTGAGTGTTTTTAAGAGTAGAAATATTCACTGAAGTAAAAAAATAACATGGATTATTGGGGATGTTTCTGGTACATATGCCATAAATGGTTTTTGGGGTCATGACTGCTATGGTGCTGGCACCCATGCAGTTGCAATCACTGCATGCAGCCACACAAGCATCCTCTCTGGGGGCAGTGGCTGTGAGTTCATCCTTTGCCCTGCAGATGTGAGGCAGACAAAGTGAGAGTTCTCTCCGAGATGATGGGTGATGGGGGCCTGAACTGGCAGCTTCAGGTCATGATGCAGAGAGACACAGCCTGCTTCTCCGCAAACCCACTGGAGAGGAGGGCAGATGAATCTCGGACAGGAAGTGGAGTTTGCCTCCACCTCTCTATCTGTTGCTCTGCTGTGGACGTTTGCTGGGCAGCAGACCACAGCTGTCCATGATCACATTGCTGTGCCATCCCGTGGTGTGCAGGCACCAGGGGAGCAAGTGGTGACTCGACCAGAAGTCCAGACCAGTTGCACTTAGTAGTTAATCTGGCCCTGAGACGGAGCGGTGCACTTAAGCAATCACCTCAAACAAAACCATTTTTATGATCATTTTCTGTGATGTGATTTGTGAAAATTGTATATGGGAGTTTACTTCCAACACACTGCTGCTCTTATCTAAAAACATATTTGGATAGGATATTGCAGAGCTTGCTCAAATTTGCTTGAATTACTCTGCCGATATTTTATTGCTCAACTTGGATAAAATGACAGGCAGAAATGTTGATAAGATTAAAATTTCCCTCTGCAATGCAGGTTCCTTTGATGTTTCAGCTAGCTCTGTAATGAAATAAAATAACTTCTACAGTACTTGTTTTCATTTCTCTGAATAAACAGGAGAAGTTCAGCAGAATTAATTCCCTAAATTGCACTTTTAGAGTATATTTTATTCATCTGCAGAGGTAATATTTTAAAAAGTCTGTGAGTAAAACGTGTAGTATATTAGTATCATCACCAGAAAAAGATTATTGTAGGGAAGATGTTAATGAAAGATCTCCTACCTATTTTTTTCGGTCTCTTGTAGTATGCTTTTTCTTGAATGCATGTTGCCTGTAACATGTCAAACCCACACAGAGTACGTTCTTTCTCTGGTTCTGTGCTTTTGAACACTTTCCTCTTGGCTGCTGTGCAGAATTCCATGTCTGGGCATCTGGTGCAGGAGATCTCTCAACTTGACTCTCTTTAAGGTGGGGTGACCAGCTGCTCAGATGGAACGAGCAACAGGGACAGCCTCCGGTTTGATGACGAAGTCCCTTACAGTGGGCCCTTCTGCGGTCGAGCCAAAGTTCACACTGACTTCACACCAAGTCCTTATGACACTGACTCTCTGAAAATCAAGGTAAGAATACCAGGGCATTCCTTACTTGTGAAGAATGTTTTCTAATGCTTTTTTAACTGTTAAGCACAAGTAGTACCCTAAAAGCAAGACCAGTCTGGTTTTGCAATGCTTCTATAAGGGCTTAGCTCAAATTATGCTGCAAAGTCAACTGCTGCTAAAGGCTTTTTAAGGCATAGACTCCAGGTAGGTACCTCATTGTGGTATTTACCTGGACACCACAGCTTCTCTCAGAGTAAAATACATGTTGTTTCCCACATATTAGGTCTTGAGTAAGAAAAACTTGCATCTCATGTGATGTGAAGTTGCGTCCCCAGCTTTTTCAGTCACATCTAGGATATATCAAAAGCTCAGTGGCACCCATTGTCTTTAATGAAAACAGTTTTCCTTTCCATTAAGCTTTTCCTTAAGCGTATCTTTGAACTACAAATTTTCTCTGGCCCTGACAACATGGCAGGGGTGTCCAGGCTGTGTGAGTAAGAAAAAGGGGCTCCAGACATTATTAAAAAAGCCCAGCCCTTTTCTTCTCCTTCCATGCACAGATACTTTTAACACCATCATCCTTTGGACTACTCACATCTGTAATCTGGAATTCTTTCTTTTCCTTCTTTGTAAACACCTTCATATACAGGTTACATTCACACTTCAGCATCTTTTCTTCTTCTTCGCAGCCTCTTCTTGTCAAAATCCTCATCTGCATCTCACTGCAGCCTCCCCCTCCTCCTCTCTGGCCTATATATGTTACAGTCATTGCTCTGCCAGTACGTGCAGTCTTCACCACTTGCTCGCCACTTCTACCCACACCCAGGGCATTTCTTTCTCTTTAACTGATCATGAAATGGCAAATGTCTGCTGCCTCACATAGGTTTGTTTCTTAGTCACTGGGGTGGTGTATTTTAGAATGATAAACTAATACTTGGGGTGTAAAACCCCTAAATTTAACTCATGAAATTTCAGTACCCTGAATCTGAATTCAAAGTGTGTCTGCAGCTTGGCTTAGAGCCACTGCCTAATCCTGATCTGCATCCACGTCTGAAGTTCCTGAGCTTCCATGAAAGTGTAGAATAATATGTGTGCTCACAGAGCTTTAAACAAATGTTTGTTTAGTTTCCATTTCAAACATGCTCATAGCTCTGAGCTCCACATTCTAACAAAACTGGGTCACTGGAACACAGTGAATTTCATACTTGGGTTAGTACCAAAACCAGCATGACCACTTTGATTACCTGCAATTTCTTGACCAGACCAGAAAAGATTTGCAAGTCTTGGAGCTGTTAACAGATACTTTAACAAACTGAGTTTTAAGTTTGTAACAGAATATCAAAATCAGTGTGTACATGGGGATTTGGTGGACAACTCTTCAAAGACTTTCAATATTTTCATAATTTCTGTGGTATCTGCCCAAATGAGAGAAGTCAATTCTGAGGTCATGGGAGCAAGCTGTGTGACTTAGCAGGGAGCCTTTTTACTACAAGAATTTCTCAGAGTTACTGTTTTGCTGAGCTGAGACCTTGGTTCCCACAGTGTGGCTGTGAATGCTTTCACCAAAAAGCCCTCTTGAAGTTGCTATGTTGTTACTCTCTCACACAAATGTGAGTGCATGCACAAGTGTGGAGAGCTGAAGTCTTTAGATCTGTCTGCTATGGCACCTGACACTATTTTCTGAGTCAGTTGTGTTAATAATAGTGGGAAATCTTGACAGTCCTTTGGGAAGGACTGTCTGGAAGATATTAAGGGAGTTAAATGTTCTTTATTGCCTTTGAGAAATGTAGCTAATTTTTTTTTTACTGTAAAATGCATAAGAGTCCACCTTCCACATAGCTCAGCTATCAGTTTTTGAAGACTCTTGAGATGCTGGATAATAAGATTATTGTATAAATAGTTTGGCACTTATTTGGAAAATAACCTCACAGTGTTCCCTTGCTTTTTGCCAAATCTATGCCCACTTTTCATGGCAAAAGTTGACTGCTGATGCAACCCTACCCCCTTTCAGGGACCAAGGAGAGCACAAAACAGGTGAATGGTGTTTCTTTTGCTCACCTCTCCTTCACAAAGGTTTGGAGATTAGGACTAATTCCATTTTCTGCAATTCTTTTGCTGGGATGTTATAAAAGCAAAGGAGCTAAATCTAGGTAATTTTTAAAAGTTACTTCACACTGACTAGTTAAGATTCTGTATTATCTGTTCTGGTTTTGGTCCATAGAGGAAAAGCTGCATATAACAGACCAGATGTGTAAGCAGTGGTGTGCTGTTTTTTATTGTTCTAGAAAGGAGACATTATCGATATCATCTGCAAAACCCCCATGGGCATATGGACAGGCATGCTGAATAACAAAGTAGGAAACTTCAAGTTCATTTACGTGGATATTATTTTGGAAGAGGAAGCTGCACCCAGAAAGATAAAGCCGCACAGAGGAAGCAAAAGGACCAAGCCCAAGACATTGCAAGAACTCCTGGACTGTGTCCACCTGCAGGTCAGCCAAAGCATTTCCCAGCTGTATTTGAAACGCTTAATTTCTGTGTGCCCGGGTTTGGAAGTCATTTACAGGCAGAAGTAGAAAGGCAGGTTTCAGCAGTGTTGATGTTGGCAAAGCAGCTTCGTGTCTGTCTTTTATGTGATGTGAGTGGTTTACAGAACTGCGTTTTACCACGTCATTTGGTTACGCTGAGAGGCTCCACGCAAAGAGGCACAGTGGTGACCGGTCAAGTCACCATAACCTGACTGCAGTTGTGTGGCTAAGGGTAGCAGGTGTGTGGCTGTGGACACCTCAGGGACAGGACTGCAGTCTGACTCCAGTGCCAACACTTACAATTTGGGTTTGTAATTTCTCGTGATCTTTAGGGAGCAATAGTCTTTTTGCACTATGCTTATGTTGTGCCTCTCTCCATCTCTGCAACCCTAGTTCTGGACTGAGTGTCAAAGCGTAATTAGGTAATGATTTACAGGCAACATTTTTAATAACGGTTATTGCTTTTGTGCTGATGCAAACACTCCTTTCCCTGGAATACACGCAGGGTTTCATACTGCGTCTACACACAGCTCAAGGGGGACCATGTGTGACAGAGCACGGCTGAGGGCTCCCGCAGCTTCTCACTCTCACTTACATTGAAGGGCTCCTTCCATGCAAAGACGGAGCACACGCTACCTCACTGGCCCCCTGGGACCCAGAACGGGAGGCACTCTGTGGGGTGACCCACAGAAGTCCACAAGCTCGGTGGATTCAACCAGTTCTGGCAGAGCTCTGTCCTGGTCCAATTTGCTGCGGACTCTGTTAGACAACTCAGCCACAGATGCTGGGACGGCCAAGAGAACCCCAAGGCATCTCTGCCTCTGTCCTCTCTTGCTCTCCAGCTCTGGTTTTATGACAAAGGCAGGTTGATCAGACTGCAGAACAGAGCTCATTTCAACCTGACAAAAACATAACAGAGAAATTGTGCCTATTCCTCTACTAAACATGGTGCTTGTTTACATGAGAGGATTTCCTTGTTTCTTTTTGTAGGAGTATGCCTCAACCCTCTTGCTAAATGGCTACGAAACTCTAGAGGACTTAAAGGACCTACAGGAGAGCCACCTGATTGAATTAAACATTTCAAACCCAGAAGACAGGGCAAGATTGTTATCAGCAATTGAAAATCTACAGGATTACGACAGTAAGTGTTTAAGCTCTGTTAAGAGTCATGTGCAAGTCTTAATTGAATAAACACATTTAAAGAAATAGTGATTCTCACATTAACCTGTTAAATTATTTTTCTTTTAAATATGAACCATGGAGTTAGATGGTTTTCTTCTTTGTTCAGACAGCAAACCATACATCTCTTCTAGATAGGTACATGATTACTATGCTAGTAACACATGAATGATTTAAAATTTCTCATTTATAGGTTCTAAACTAGAGATCATAGCAACTAATGCTTGAGAACAACTCTATTTATGGTTGGAGAACCAACGCGCAGCGAGGTTAAGTGACTTCACAAAAGTCCCAAGGTCTGTGCAAGAGCGGAAAATAAAACCTCCCAAACTCTGCACTAGTATATTACTCAAAATAGGATTTATTTCAAATAGCTACAGTAAAGAATTTTCTGGTTTTTTTTTAAACAACATTCCGCAGAAGAATACAGTTTTTCCTTCCCTCACTTCATCCCACACTTAAATCCTTATCCCAGTCAGTTGGGATTTGCATTCTTTTCTCAGAATGTATCTGACTCAAGCTTCCAGAGACCTTCTGAAAGCTGATCATATGGTGTGTGGATATGTGGGTGTATTGATCACCTTTATGTTTTCTTCACTTGTTCTTTTCACTGGGAGTGGAAAAACGAGGATACGGAACAGAAAATACTGGTCTCCTGATATTTTCATGATAGTCCCAGCCTGGCTTCTAAGTTTAAATAATTTATGTCAAGTTCCTAGAAACTTCAGCTGAGTATCTACTTAATCAGACACTCAGACAAAACAGGAGATGTTTTTCTTTTTATTAATATTCGTGCATACTTGCCACCAATCCTGAGCAGTCATTTCATCAGATGTGCACTCACAATTGAGAAGCACCTGAAAGAAGGAAAAGGAGACCTGGAAAAGCAATGACTTCCTGGGGTATTTTAATATGAATCTTGTCAGCTGTCCACTTTTTCTTTCCTCAGTAGATAGGCCACTTTCCATTTCTCACTCAGCACATGTACATACTATGCACATACTTGCATGCACATGCATACCCTATGTATGTCTGTACATAAATCTCTCTGGGTTTCTAAGAATGCCTTTCTCTACCTCCTCCATTCAGTGTTCCCTGAGGATGTTCCCTAATCTCCCTCTTCGTGTCTTTGCTGGCCTGTTTTTTTGGCTATTCATTTGGGCTTTTTCGGGACCCCATTTGTACATGCAGTCTTTGCTGTTCTTAGTCAGCTTCCAGGGAAAGGTAAGAACCTTTCAAACATGTTGGAGAGGCATTTAAAGGGTTTTCTTTGCCCACCAGGATCAGTACTTCCTTCTGGTCTAGATAGCTTTGTGAGTGACGGGCTAGAAAAGGACTCTTGAAAGGCTGTCTATGTAGAAGTAGTGATTGAAAGAGACAATCCAGGAAAAAAAAGGGATACATTTTCCAATAATTTTATTGCAGGGATCTAGCTGGAAATCATCTGAAAATATGTTCATTTTCCTAGTTTGCCCTTAATCTAAGTATACACATATTTGTGTGCACTTCTTGGTTAACTAGCCTTTCTGCACTTTCATAGAATCATAGAATGGTTTGGGTTAGAAGGGACCTTTAAAGCTCAGTGAGACCAATGTCCTTGCAATGAGCAGGGACATCTACCGCTAGATCAGACTGCTCAGAGCCCCATCCAACCTGACACTGAATGTTCCCAGGGATGGGTCTTCAACCACCTCTCTGGGCAACTTGTTCCAGAGTTTCACCACCCTCATTGCAGAA
>Ga0181612_104934_pt1 | contig 16485 bp, 9 predicted proteins | sample HoacroProtozoa21_FD_119630 | JGI IMG/M metagenome (GOLD analysis project Ga0181612, IMG submission 119630) | Hoatzin crop microbial communities from Cojedes, Venezuel. Combined Assembly of Gp0051906, Gp0051904, Gp0051908
AAAGTAATGCAATTGATATGGATAGTGCCAGACCTTTAAAATCTTTACTTGAAACTGTGCTGCTTGATGGTTGTTTAATAAATATTCATGATACTACTAACATAAATGCATTGAATTACTGTGTAACATTCTGAGGAAAAACAGTTAGCAGGTAGAACTGATATATATTTTAACAGCCTTGAAACTAATTTTAAAAATTTGTTATGCATACTGGAGTGAAATAAAAGAAAAAAATCTTAATTCATTAATATATTTGTGATTTTAGATGCAGTTCTTTCGTTAATATTGCAGTATTTGTTCCATGATTAGTGTAGCACTGACTCCACTAATACTAAATTAAAGGTGACATGGATATTGCTTTTCAGAACACTTAGTACAGCAATTTAATTGTATTTTTACTTTGATAATGCTATTTGGATAATAAACAATGCTTAGAAGTTTTTATAATGTGTATTATATCATACACTATAATAATACTAATAGAAGATAGAAGAAAGTAATCTTCTCTCTCTATATATCTCTATACATTTATATATTAATATAAACTGGCATTTGAGAGACCATGGGAGAAAAAAGAAAAAAAACAACAAAGGAGAAAAGAGAGAAGGAGAAACTGTAAAGGAAACACAAGAGGCAAAGTCCCAACAGTTCTAATTAAAGATATTTCAATGCTAGAACTACAGCATCCACCCACATGTCATTCTTGCATGACATGTAACAGAAGATCAACAGTTCTGTCTTCCTGGTACAAAATAATTTTTCCTGTAGTTATTTATCAATAACAGCAAAAGTGGGAGTTTTTTGCATAATCATATTCATAAATTGTAGAGAAAAGCAGTAATTATAGTAAATCTGCCTGTAACCAAAAAGTGATTGATAAAATAACTTTCAAGAAACTCTGCCAGCCACGTATTATCCAGTATTTTACTGTCTACGCTGATTTCCTTCATCAAGTAGGAGATAATGGAGCAGCCTGGAGAAGGTGACTAGCTCATTGCATATGTACAAAAAAGTAGAATGCGCATTTCCTTTACTTCATTCAAAGAGGACAGAAGTGAGAACAAAAAGCCAAGCGTATTCATGACAGTGGCAGATGGTGCCAACCTTGCACAGCTACTTTCTTTGATTATTGGCTACTTATTATACTTTTAAAAATGAGAGACAAAGCCAGAAAGCTGTGGTTCTAGAAGTCGATAATGAAGTCACACTGACATAGGCCATCGTCCTGAATATCACACACAGATTTGTTTTGGGTTTCTATAGAATTTTCCTTGATTTCTCCTTCCACTTTTTGTTTTCTCTAGGATATTGCCTAAATTGAATACAGATCTCATTATGTTCGCACCAATATTAGGCAGAGCTTGATATTAGGCAGAATAAACTTGCCTGTGCCATTTTAGAACACATTTATTAGTAGTCTTTAAGAACTACCTTTTTCTTTTCGAAGAATAATATTAACTCACAGTAGTCAGTATCTTATTTGCTTAACCACTGTCAAACAGTGAGTGTGGATTTGAATTTTAAATATTCAGTTCTGAGAACGACATTTACTGTGCTGAATCATATGGAACTTGGCACAGCTTTGAAAAAAATTAATGCTGGGTTCAGAATGGAGGTATTTTTCAAAGTGTCTAAGTAAATATCAGGAGGTTTTTGAGTACTTTTATTTTTTTATTTCCTGCTCAGAAGATCCTGTTGCATAGTATGGTCACAGTTTGATGCATGTTTAATGAAAATCAAAGCTACAGCCAAATTAGAGTGAAAGAGAAGGGAGAGTCTACCAAGGCCCCACTTACAATTACTGATTCTAAAACTCTTTCAAGCAAGAAAAGTCCAGTGGAGAAAGCAACATCTTTTCCACAGAGTGAATGGATCATACTGCATTTACAAAGGATCTGGAGACTGAATAGGAGAGTTTGGGGACTAAATAATGAGACCAAATGAGGTTTTTCCTACGCAGGAATGTGGTCGGTCAGGCTCCTCTTAACGAGTAAATTTCTTTTGCTAGCAGTAGAAGAAAATTCAAGCAAACAGGAAGTGGATGCTGAGCTCAGAGAGAGCCTTCACCAACAGAGAAAAAATTATCACTGTCATTTCCAGAGCAGAGGGAATATTATAAATATATTAGGTTAGTCTAATAATAAAAAGGTCTGAAGAGATTTTTATTGCTATGCATAGGCACTTGGATTTGTAATTCTTGTGTCTGGAGCAGTGCTTTAATGCTAACCACAGTATAAACCTGTATCCACGTGCTGGTGTGACTGTGTTACAAAGGAGACTAATTGCAAAGAGAAACATCACGTCACTGAACCTATGATCCTTTAATATTTGTTTCAAATAATTATTTCAAAATTGGAAAGCTCTGTGAGTTGTTCATGTTTTAGTCTTAGTTGCCATTTTAGATCATGCATGGTTAGGAGAATGAAACAGGGTCTCAGAAGTGATGTGGCTTCTCAATAAATGATAAGCTTATCCCATGCCATGTATCATCTGAACAATAGCTCTATTGTCATAATTTCAGTTTTAATAGTCCCCATTTCTCCCTTACTATAAGAAATAGAGCAATGAGCTTTTAACATGCAACAGAGATTCTTGTGCTACTTACTTTCCTCAAAGTTTCTTTGAACTACCTCTAATAGATCCTCAACATACAAATGCTTTCCAGTAAAACAATGTGATCAGGGATTCAGTTTCATAGTCTGGGGCTGGGGCTGTGCTGTGCTCTAATTTAATGTTGTGTCTGTCTTTCCTCAATTGTTACCGCTCTTAGTTATGAGAAGTACCACCTTCTTAAAGTTGGAACAAATAAAGGCTGTTTTATTCAACTTGCCCTTGCTATCCTAGCACTGCAGAATTACCTTTAGGTCCTTCGTAGTCTTTGCAGGCACAGCAGAGAGAGTGGGTATGGATCCTCTGTAATTTACAGTCTTAGATATGATAAAGCAACACATGGCCCAACATGTAGTAGTTCTGATTCCTGGAAAATCAGAAAAGGTTAGGGGTACCTATTCATTATGTATCATTCTTTGTAGTATATCTTTTGTTGTTGTTGTAGTTCAGTATTATCACTATAGTGTATTTTATGCAGCACTATTGAAAATGAGTACCTTCATTTTGAAAATTATCCTCCACTAAACCAATAGATGTACACATGCAAAGATGCAGTATGGCAGAATTATCAGAAAATCTTGACAACAAATCTGCCAGTCTTCTCATCTCAAACCTATATAACATGTACTTGACTGACATGAAAAAGGCAAGATACGTGAGAGCCCAGACACGCAGAAACACAAGTATCTGTGTTAAAACTAAGCACACATGTAAGCCTTAACACTATCAGGAACCTGGTGCATTTTTCTGCGATTTCTCAAAATCAGTCATTTGATGCCTGCTTGTTTTTGTTTGTTTGTTTGTGCTATAAATTTCTTGATTCTGTCTTTTGGTATGTGATTGTACAAAGGCCAGAAAACTGAGAGGAAGAATGCTTTTAAGCTATTTTTTATATATATATGTTGTTGAGTCTGGATTATAGCATGTTCTTCCTGAGCAAAATTATCAAACAGCTGTCCTTCAGTTATTAAATTTAGAAGGGCTGCAATATTCACAGAGCTACTTAAAATTGAAAAATTGAAATAGCAGAGGGAAATAATAAGAATTAAATTTTACTGAAGACTTCAGAGAGTACATTGTGGAACACAGGGAATCACTTGTGAGCTCTGCTGCTGAAAAAGGAAAGTATATAGACTTAAGATCATTTATATTGAAGAAGGTGGGATAGAAATCATAGTGATCCACAGTCCATGAATAGTGAGGTAATGAAAAAAGATATATTCACTGAAGAATAATGACTTGTATTAGACAGCACATGATGAAGTACATTTGCTGGGCCTGCACTTATATTTTTGAGGCACCCAAATACTTATTGACTTGCAGAAGGAAAAACCCACAAACTTAGACCCTGCATTTTCCATGACTTTTGCTTCATGTCAACTTTGTGTTAATTACTAGTATCTTTGGATAGGCAAACATATGCAGTCTATCTCTGTGAATCACAGAATCACACTGTTCGTGAGTATATAGTACCAGATAATGGATAAATTGTCCCCAGTCCATAACACAAATAAAATCCATAACATTGCTGCTAAAAATTAATGAACCTCATCTGAAGAGCCATTTTCCCCCTTCAAACAATATAGTGGATCTAGGCAAAAGAGAAAACTCACAGAAGCTTTTATATATTAAAACCAGAGCCAGTTGGCTGCCTTGGTTATGATGACCAAATGCCAGCAAAACCAAAATCTTCATTTGCTTTGAAGACCTCATGCTGAATGAGAAGCTGTTGTTGAAACAAAGATACTCAATCTTTGCAAGCGTTTTCGTTTTCTTCTTTTTGGACTCTCAAGAGAACAGAAAATGTAAACAGTAAAGTGTGCCTGTCCCTTTGAGAAAAGCTCAGAATGTGTACTTTGAAAAAATGAAGTTGATCAAAACGAAGCATAGAAGATATGAAACAGTGGAGACATTTTACCCTATGAAATACTGGCTTCACTGAAAACTACACTAGGTATTTCCCATTGCAGAAAGTAATCTGAAATGTCTTTGTATTGGATGAGCTCTATGCTATTCAGGAGATTGCTCTGCAAAGTAGTTGATGAGGCTGTTGCTTGTAGCCCTTGATGGATAACTCGTGTAAAACTCACAAAGAAAGTATTTCTCAACATGCCTTCCTAGCCACGTTTGCTGAATACAGGTGTCTAGAGATCCGCAATCTAGCCAGCACAGAAAGAGATTTCTTTATTATGCAGAACTATGTCGCTAGGTAGGAATAAAAGAAAAAAGAAGTGATTGTTCTCGATAACTTGGTATGTAAAAGTATTGCCAAAATTTTATATTGTTGCATGTATGTGTAAACTATAGCTACCTCTGTAAATAGAGCTGTACTTTTTCTGCAACAGGAATTTATTCTAGTACTTTTATACTTTTCCTTGCTTAGTGGTATAATAACTACTGTGCCATATATATAGAAATTACTCCCAAGAATGTAACAAGCAGGATTCACACATTTAAATGAATTTAAAAAAAAAAGCTGAACTGTTTCCAAATTCTTCTATCCAAGCATCACTTAAGAAACTGTTTGTTCAGTTCAGTTTCATCTCTGCAGCTGCCAAACCACTTCAGTTCTGCCAGCTCTGCTCTCTGATTGCAAAATAAAGGGTGGTCACTTCACAGTGTATGCAAGAAATATTGTAATTTTGTGAAAATTATGACATTTAAGAAATCCTTTCAATAGTAAATTGCTACGCTATCCTACTACATGCCTATTTAGCAAAAAGAAAAAAGAATGTTTTATATTCATTTCTCCATGCTTTCCTATAACATTAGTGAATATAATATACTGGGTTTGCATTTTCTAAGACTGATGCACTTTGCTGCAGCTTACATTCATAAATATTTTTGTAGTATAATAGCCTGTCAAAACAAATCTGTTTTCCTCATTTGTGTGTGTGTGGAAGGGTGTCCTTACTGCTTTTTGTCCATCTCTAAAGATAACAATAGGACAATAGCAATCACACAACATAGAAAGCTTTCATTTTTTTCTTTTTTTTTTCCCCTTAAAAATCAGAGGATGTGTGAAAAAATGAAGCAAATAACTGCTTATTATATGAAAAATGTTGCTACATGAAGGCATTAACCATTTTCATATCTCATCTTTGAAGATCAGTCTGCTGTGTTCATACTGTGTGCAGAAACACAAAGACATAATACATATGCAACTGCAACCTCTTTTATTAAGAGGAAATGCAGATAATTACATTACCTTAATATTTTGTCACATATAGTTTTTGAATTTTCATAAAAATAATCTCAATGTTTCACTAGTCTCTAGATGAAAGGTCACCCCTTGATTTAATGTAAAATATATAAATATATCATATCGCTTTTAATCTCAAATATAATTTAAGGTAAAACAGAGATGGAAAAACAGTAAGCTGCTTATTGGTCATTTTGCTTAAGTTCCAAGCAGTTTTCTTCTCAGGAAAATAATTTCCCTCAGCTGAAGAAGAAATTAAAGTGTACTTAGAAAGAAAAAAGGAACAGGATATTAAGGGTTTTGTTTTCATAAGTTTTTTTTCTTGATTATAAAAATATTTAAGTAGTGATACGAAAAATTTATTAGAAATAGCAAAATACCAGCATGTCACTTTCTGCAATATAGAAGCCAACAGGAGTGAACTTTTAGTGGTTTTTTTAAATGGAACAAATGTAAAAATGAGAACTATTACAGCATTCTGATTTTTCCTGTGGCTAGAATTTTATCTTATTCAGGATACTGTTTCTATCAGATCAAGTTCTGTGTTTTTCCCGTGCTGACCTGCTTTTTGCTTGGTGGGAAATTTCATTCTGCTCAGAGAGACTCATTATGGGATGGGGAATCATTTCAAGGGCTGCTTTTTGTTCACCTTGCATTATCACTGCAAAGTGCTAAAACTGACAGTAAGGCGCTACCAATTCATAATGGCAGTGTCCTGCACCCATTTTCTGCTTAATGTGCATTGTCATTTACATTAATCCTGGATTTGATCTAATATGAATAAAAATTACAGAAATAGGTATTGCAATTTTTCACTAAGAAATATTTTTAACAGGGACATTTTATTTTTCTTCATATTAGCCTCATAACTAGTACTTGATGTAAGTACAGATACTGAGAATTAGAAGCAATCCTAGCATGCCTCTTACATGAGATAGTGTGTAAACATTAGCATTTGTTTGTCAAATACTATTTTCGCAGACCCACTGAACTGGATATACACAGAGGGATATGTCCTCTATCAAATTGTTAACCCAGGGAAATATATCCTTTGCAAGACAGCTTCATGGCAATCGCCACTTCAGTAAACACTGCCACATCATAATGACTGCTCTCCAGGAATTAGCAATGAGTTTGTTTATAATCAAGTTTATCAATATTTATAAAGTACTGTACTTAAGGGGATAATATATTGATAAAATACAGTTCTAAAATGCATTACATTTCCACGTTATATTTAATGGCTAAAAATACATGTAGTGGGTGTGGAGTAATAGGGGCCATACCCCACCCCCACAAACAGTTTCTTTATCACCCCATCTGCTACCCCAAATGCTAACTCTCAGGAACACCACTGCTTTGCAGCATGCTTTATTATTCAAGCTTTGGTGGGAGGAGAGCTGCAGAAAGAAAGTGTTAACTTTAGAGAAAGGAAGGGTCAAACCAAGACCCAGAATAAGCTGTATTGCTCCACTAATGCCAGGACAGTGGCGCAAACTTCCGCTGGACCTGAGCTGGCTACTAAGTGCCATTAGATTAGATTAAAACCTGCTAGAAAAAAAAGGAACAGTGAGAAGGAGGTCTAAACACATTTGTCAAAGAATTAATAAAGAGGCTAAAGGTATTTACGTAGGCAGGGAACATATGGAAGAGGAACAAGGCAGACTTTGAGAAGAAATTATTTAGCTTCATTAAAAAAAAAACAACAAAGATAAGGCTAGGAAAAAAAGAGAAACTTTACACTGTTTTCATATTGCCTTTCTGTTTTTCCAAAAGGAAGCAGGAGGTTGGGGCCTGATCCAAAGTACACAGAAGTCAAGCAAAGATTCCAATTGCTTTGGATCGGGTACTTCGGAAAGAAAGAAATGCTGCTAAATAAGTATCAAATACTGATGAGTGTTAATGGGGGTTTAAGAGACAAAGCGTCCAGTTTGAAGCACTTATTGGCGATGTCTACACTATCACCACTTGCCAAAAACATTTCCATCATTGTGCAATGGTTGAGCTTTATAACTGGCTTCCAGCATTTTAATCTAACCCAGCTCAGAGCAGGTGAGGAGCTGGCTGAGTGTAACTTACTGAGATGATTTTGTGGATGACAACGTTGTTCATAAATGTAAGTCAAATTCAGTAAGCAATTTCATTTGAAAAAAATCAGCTGAAGAAAAGGCAAAGGGGAAAGCAGTAAAATCAGTTTTTAAAAAAATTCAGAAAATAAAAACCTGATATTTTATCTTAGTATTTTTCTTTTTAAATTGGTCTAATTTTAATAAAATTATCAAAATTTTATTTATCTATTCTTAATATTTTCTTTTTAATAAAATTTATTAAAATGGAAGAATCCTAAAAGGGAGCAAAATGTTTTGTTTTGGGACAATTGAAATTATTTAGGACAATACAAAATTAATTATTTCTCTGATTATGTGATTCATCTGTCAATCTGCAAATTCCATTGTTCATACAGCTCTCAACTAGGTAATACACTTATAGCCAAAATGACTAGCCAATATTCTGGGCCTCTTGGGCACGTATCTGTCAGGATGTGAAGCTGACCATAGGAATAATGCTTTCTTTAAAAAAAAAATATTTAAAATGACTACATAGAGATCTTCCTTGAATTCAGTCAGAACAAACAAGACACAAGTTTCATATTCCCAGCTGCAAGGCAGACAGCATTCCCTGAAAAGATACCCTCTTTCTTGATTGCTGGTTTGCCATGGTAAGTTTATATGTTTGTTTTTTTTCTTGGTTGCTTTCTCCTGTCTGTAGGTGTTATATAGGTGTTTATGTTTATCGACTAGACTGACCTTTATGCTAAAATGTACAGCATGCACCAATATACCCAAAGGTCTATCTGTTCAGTGAAAGGAAACTGTAGTTCCTGGCCCTACAGTAATTGTTCATCCGGCTTGAAGGACGAGAAATGAAAGCATCATACCAGAAGATGTATTAGTAACTTACCCATATGTAGTTCTCTGCTCCTGTAAAGACTCTGGTGAGTCAGAGAGTCAGTCTCAGATGGTGAAGAGTCAAGGTGATGGTCTTTCTACTGCACTCAAACAGAACTCGAGAGAAAATAGAAGATCTACATGTGGAAAAAACACAGGTCAGTATTATAAAGTATGGAAGGTTGTGTCTTGATGTTAAACTGAATAGTGTCCTGTTAATTTATATATGCCTCAGAGCCTTTTAAGTTTTCTGGTACTGGATAATCAAATCCTGGTGTAATTAAGTCAGTGTTCAATTTTCCAAGACAAACGATTCCATGCAGTATACTCAGCAGTGATCCTTTATGAAGTACTATAAAAAGCCAAACTCTGTTTTATCTGTGTGGCCTTTGCTCAAGAAAATTTATGCTTTCTTGCTGGTTGAAATGTGTTAGCTGACACTCTTCTTCACCAGAAATGGCTGTGGACTGAGTCATGATCAAGGATGGAATGTCTTATATTGGGATGGCTGCAGTAATTCTCTACCCACACTGCAGGAACAGTTCAGACACTGATGTAGCAGCTACAGAATTTCAAATACGAGCTTGGCATTTGTGTAATAAACTTTAGCAGTTCAACTACTGCTTTCCGAGAAGCAGAGCCAGCTCTTCAGTCAGGGTAGGAATCTCTAAGAGAAGCAAGAAAAAGAGGACTGTGAAACACTGTAACTGCCTCAACTTCAGCCATCCCCACTTGTGAATCAGATCCCTACAGTGTCTTGACTGTTGTGGTGTGTATCCGGCAGGACACTTCGGAATGGAAGATAGTGCAGAAGATAATACTTTCTATTATTACTTGGGTGAATTGGAGTTGGAAGAAAGATCTATTTATTAATCTTCGTACAATGATATTGCACATGGCTAGTCTGAGATTCAGAGTCAAATGAAAAGGAAATTTAATGCTATAAGGAAAACCAAGAGTTCTTACAGTTTAAAAATTAAGGAAATTAGTAGCACACTGTCTCAGAGAACAGTGTTATGGTTTTATGGAAAAAGGAATTAATCATACTGGGTGCAGTTGGTTTTAAGTATGGCACAAATATAGTTTTGCAAAATGTCAGAATCATGCAGCAAGGAGATACAACTGCAGACAATGACTAGAAAAAACTAAAGCCACCCTGGTTACCTGGAATACTTAAGCATGACATTCCCAACTCAGTAGGGAAGGACTGAGACTCACAAATTTTCTGCTATCTAATTGTCTCTTGGCTCAGCTTGGAAAATGCAAATAGAACTAGATTGCAAAAATTGGTTCAAGAAGCCCTAACAGCATATCAAGCACTAAGCAGTATACAGCAGATGGTAAAAGATTTTTGAAAAGCAGTCTTCTTGAAGTTCACAATACTCTAGAGAGTTAGAAAATGGCAGGTGGAGCAGGAACTATAACAGGTTATGAATTGTCAATAATTTCCATTTCAGTGGCAATGAAACTGCTCTTGAAATCACCAAAAGGTTACAGAGATACACTGGAATTGGAAGACAGAAACCTCAAGTGACAACTGACACAAAGATGTAACAACTACCAGAACTGCAGAGGAAGAATGTAATCTTCTGAATTAGCATTTATGAGCTAATACAGAATTAGGGTCAGTCCAGAAGATCTTGGACCTAGATGCATTTAGAAGAATGCATAAAAGAAACACAGGCTATAAAACAAGAGAGTTAAACAGCGTAAATACTTAGGAACATATTCAGTAGCAGAGCATTATTATTGAGATCATCAGTGTCCTTCATTACTGTACACAAAAACTATGCCCCAAGATACTTGAAGATTACAATCAAAATAGATAGTTCAGTGTACGAATAAACAGTTTATATGGTAGGAGGCTACATTTGGAGAGTACACAGCGATGCAGAGGACATGCATGTGTACACAAACAGTTCTAGGTTTTTACCTGCACTGGATGCGCATTTTATTTACCAGCTACCTCTGCTGACTTCTTCACTCCCCAGTAGAATACTAAGGAAATTAGACGCATGACTCTCACCAGCATACCAGCTGTAAAAAGAAACAATTCCTGACAACAAATAATAACTGTTATAATATTCTTGAATTTGTTATTTTCTGGTCCCTTGTCCTCTCAGAATGGTAGGCAACTGTCTATTTCCCCTATGCTTCAAGTCAGCCATTCTGTCTTTGGTAGAACAAACATACTGACAGCAGAAATTAAAAAAGAAAGTGAAATTACAGTTGTCAAGCTGATACAAAGTGAATGGAGGATATTGTAAGTTTCAAGGAGATGGAAAAGAAAATTAGAATGTAATTATCTTGGTTAGTCTGCATTTAGATAGCCTGAAACAGTGGCATCAACGACAGATGTGAATTCTCCCATTGATCTTTATGGAGCACTAAATGCAAAACATAATTATGACTACTTTAATGCTAATAGTGTTAACTGTTCCATTTCTGAATCATACACCAGATATATCCATTACAGCACCACTTGACTACTGTTGAGCTTACTTGATATGCACAAATGTTTCATACATCTTAAATGATTACTTAGAAAAACACTGCTGGAGGCCACCGAAAGTCCAAAAGCAGAAAGGCACAAGGAACCGTCTCAGAATGAAACATGAAATTGCTACTTTCAGATCTCATTCCTAGACTTTTAGCTAAACAACTAATTGATCTCTCATGTCTGCTCCTCATAATATTGTTTTTCCACTGCAAGAGAAGGCTGATAGCTTCAGACTTCCCTTCCCCTTCTCTGACCTTCTTATAATGAACTCTTTAAATATTTATGTCAAAGTGTACCAGTGAGAAATCAGTTTGAGACTTTCAAAAAAACCCAGAAAAACTGGACTGCTGATAAGGAAGACTATCACATAGTTACAGCCTAGAGAGACAAGGGTGAAGAGACCACAGCCTCAGAAAGCTGAGACTTATTAACTCTGTGGGGTCTTAGCTTTCCAAAATGGATATGTTTAGAACAGCTATAATTATGTAGTAACAGATGATAATTCAATTCTCTCACCTCATCTCCTATAATTATAACAACGGTAGTGTATCAAAATAGTTAAAGTCTTCCCACTCAATTAGCTCATGTGCAGGAGATAGATAGACAACTTATTCCTACTCCTTATTTTACAGCGAGCTGTTTGCCTTACTCTCTTTGTAGGTAGGTGGTAGAGTCCAAAGATACAGGTGGTTTTTCAACTCTCATTTACAATGACTGATAATTTGGACAAATTTCCTGTAAGTCAAGTCAAAAGAACCTGTCCTGCAACAGTCTCAACATGGCACATAAAGGAGAGAGCACTTGTTACTTGGAGCACTGAAAGAAATCCCACTTCTGTTTTCTTGCTGATAACCCAGCTCGAAAAGAGATGATGCTCTTCAGGAAGCAAGATCTCTCCTGCCCAAAGGAATTCACAGGGAATAGGTGATAGGCCATGCTAGTGGAGAGAAAAGCTTAGGTGATTCCTTTTTAAGTCAGTAGTTTTCCGTCTTTTCCACAATGTAGCGACTCCCTTAAAGACTACTTTTGTATGTGTGTGTGTGTGTGTACCTAAACAAGTACACATGTATTTATACACACAAGTGGAAGTACAAGTAAATCTGTATTTCTTGGAAATTCCTTGGCTCCTCAAAAACTGCAGAAGAAAACCAAGGTGCTTGAATTTAGTGGGTGGAAAGTGGGTTAGAAATAGGACAGTTTATCAAATTACGGTGGTCCCATCCCACGGACTGTTGTCCTTTCTTTGCAAGCTGTATAAATTCAGCCTTCAGCTGCATTTCCAGCTTCACTTCCTTGTCACATTTCTCATTCCTGTCTCTCTGCTCAGCCAATGACAGCAGTGCCAATCCCCCAGTTGTTACATCTATCAGAAAGCTTCCCCCCTCCTACTTTATATCACCCTAAAAGTGATTTTTGCAGCCTCTCCTCCAGAAAGAGTGAATTTGAACACAAAGACGGAATGTTTGAGCCAACGAGAGAAGTAAAAAGAGAATCCTTGAAGTCTTTTCTTTAACTTCTGTTATCCTATGTACATTACAGGAAGGAGAATGTCCCTTTAAATAGTTTGGGAGCCCTCTAGTGATTCTTCCTGTCTTTCACTTAAGAAACGATGAGATGCTCCCCCCTACCCGTGGAGGTAGGCAGAGGGGCCTTTATAGCTGATGGACTCAGTATTTGCCATCCCATGATGCCTGTGTTCGTTCCACAAATCCTTAATGTGGCACAGAGAACCAGAATAAAGTGCTTTGTTTTCCTCAGTCATCTCTGTTTGTCCATTTTATTAATCATTTAAATTCCTGTTTTGCAAAGCTGCAAACTCTGGGAGATCAGAGACTGAAATCTTGGCAGCATTTCACTCTTGGTTTGCAAAGGACCTTCAGGGCAGAAGCCCAAGTACACGTCCGCTTGTATGTGCGCTGCAAACCCTTCCTTCTTAGCTGTCAGGAATTAGAGTGTAAATCCCAAGCCCTGAGATTTTGCTGAGAGCCAAACCTTTTGCTATTCTACCATTACAAACCATAAGCTCTTATAAAATATATTTTTAGGAGTCCTATTGAATCGCACAGTATGTAGCATAATGTAATCAATACAAGAAGCTGCATATAAATAATCTGTTTGGATTCTCACACATTTTAAGATGAGAGAGGGCACCATTCCCAGCAGTACTCCCCCCCCCTCCCTCAGAGTTCACACCTTTTATGGGGGAAAATGATTGTAAAGTATTCATTTAAGCCAATAACCAAAGCTTATGTTATTCATTTCTCAGTGATATACATAGTGCTCTTTTTGTATACTATTAACTGTGGACATATGTTTTTCATTTGACTATGTTACTTGCACACACAATTCTTTTAAAAAATATGTAAAATATAACAGCTGCTGTAAAAAAAATATTTTTAGATCTCTGAAGTGCCTAACGAGCTGCAGCATACAACAAAAATGGTTTGGTCTTTGTAGCATGCCCGAAGTAAAATAACATGGAAGAGTTTGGTCATCTCCCTGGAAGGGAGCAAATTGACATAGTTCTAATATGACAATGTGCTTCTGTGGAGTGTATTCCTTGGCTATAACAGTAAGGTCTTGATCATTCGCTGCATCAAAGCAATGACACAAACAATGGATCAGCCAACTTTTAAAACAGCAGTATAAAAGCAATTGTAAAGGCACCAACTGTATCATCTGCGCTCTGCTTTGACATTGCTGTTTTCTGATGGCAAAAATATACCTATTTCCTGCCAGTGGAAGTGAGAGATTAAGGGGTAAATATAGAAAACCTAAAGTTTGCTTTGGATGAGAAGTTTTTTCTTTATGAATTATTGAATAAATCAAATATCCTTGGTTCTCATCCCAACAGAGTGTGATGATTGCTAGCTTGAAAAAATGTAGCAAGAGCAAACGTTGGCAAGAGTGAAGCATTATAATGTGATGTCTACAGAGATTTAGAGATAGGAAGGATTGTCAGTTACAGTCAATGCTATCAATGTTGGTAGAACATATTTAAACTGTAATTCTACCTAGATTGAGGTACTTCAAAACCGTGTTCATGGCTTGAAAACAACCTATGTGAGCCTCTTTTAAGGAATGAATTCCACCGCTGGTTAATACATAGGTGCTGATTATTCCATGGCAACACTTTTGGCTGCTGCCATGTGAGGGAATAGCAAGTATGGAAAAGTGCCAAAACTGAATGTCTTCTTCCTTCTCTTGCAGTTGATAAGACAGGAAAACTAAAATGCTTTTTTTGAAATCAGTCCTGTGGTATCTGGAGAGTAGGATGAGAAAACAAGATCTTCTTTATGAAGATCTCAGTCATACAGTGGTAGAGAACATACTGGGGAGGATCCTGCTTGCAGAAAAGCTCTGACATTCCCTGCAGCAGCTGCGGCACCATTCTGCAAATTTTCTGCTGCATTTGACGGGGAGCCATGGTCTTTGCTTGCACCGGGTCCTGCTCTGCCATGTTCTGCTAAAACACCTTGCATCATCCAAGTCAAATGTCTGGACAGTGTTTCTCATTTCTTTGTTTCTCCTATGTTTTCATTGCTTTAGTCCTGATGTTTCCAGAGTGTTAAGTGTGTTCAAAGGAGTCCAGGGTGTTCAAAGCCGTGTCAATGAAGCACTTCCATTTTGCTTCAAAGGTGTCCAGGGTGCATAAAGTTGCACAGACAATGTGCTTAAATCACTTCCAGTCAGCTTTTGTGTTGCAGGAAGTTGTAGCAGTGATATCCAGATGGCTTTCGGCTGATTTTCAAACCACTGGCTTTACAGCAACAGTTTTACAGTATTAACTTTAAAATTATTGAAATTTAGCTTATTCCAAAGCTTTTGCTTAGTTTGATGTGGATGTCAGCCTTTCCACAGATCAGTTAATTTGAAATTTGAATCCTCCTCCCATAGACTGATGCTGATGTTGCCCTGGAAGTGGTGTAACCAATCACTGCCAATTTTTAGAATGGGAATATGTCTAGGGAATTTTGGTTTTACTTGGAATCTGAAGGCCTGTGCTCATATTAAGTGTATTTATTTAGGAAGAAAATGTCACTGGTTTTGCACTTTTCATACTGCATTTTTCAGTAATACCAGCAGCTTTGACAGTCTTCCTCAAACCAAGCTTTGAAGCCACCAAGGTAATAATTGTGCTCTTCTCTGGTATCTGAGAATTGATATGTTCCATGTCTTCATAAAAGCTATCTCTTATTTTAGCTGTGTTTAAGAGTGTTTAGTCAGTAATGATGGTGGCATAGCATTTCTTGTAAAGTAGCAATCTTGCTGTATAGTCACTTTTGCCATTGGGCAGTCATCTAGTTGATCATTGGAGATGTAACAGTGAAACCACTGTCAGTTTCTCCAATATTTGCTCAGTAATTACAGGTCTACAGTACAGATAGCTAACCTAAGTTTCCTTGCAATTGCTTCCCTCTTAAGCAAAATTTCATATAGTGTTATTGTATGGATTCCATTTCTGGTGACTGCATTGTCAGACAGGGCTGTTCTTCACATTGGACGATGAAGTGGGTGTCAGTAAGTGTCTGTATGATCCTGCTGTGTTCAAAGATGTAGATTTAAAGGACTTAAAAGGAAGGGAGATTCCACAGGGAATGTCTGCGCAGTGCAACTAAATACGGTGTAGATAGCCCTGAACTAGTGCTGACCCATCTACAAACTGACCAGCTGCGTTAACAGGATTTTGCACTTCACTAAATCTTTGACACCCAGTAGCAAGCCCTGGCTCCAGCTCAGTGCCGTGGTGATGCAGGCATACTATTTTTGCTTCCAGAGCCAGACTTTGGTCTGCTGTGCTCTGTTGTGTGGGAGTCACTGAACTCTAGTATGGCTTCTAGCCGATGGAAAGTCATCTGTGATCCTGAATTTTGTGTGAGCAAGTTTTGCGATTGTAGCTCCTATTGAATCCATACCTAAAGCTTTGGTGTTTTTTGTCGTCTCAGAAGTCTGAAAGAATGGTAGAACACCTTGATTTTGATGCCAGAACCACATGCTATAGCAGTATCACTCATCCAGATTCAGTTACAAGATAGAGAGGAGGAAGGTGAGGTAAAGCTGGCTGTAATGTTTAGCTATAATTCCTGCAGAATTTGATAAACCTGTGTCAGTGATCTAGTGTGTGTACTTAAACTGCATGACAAACTTCCTGCACTAAGTTAGAACTGGATCTAATTTGACCTCAAGCTCACACACTTGTCTGCAGGTGTCTGTTTGCAACAGCA
>Ga0181612_155564_pt1 | contig 16485 bp, 9 predicted proteins | sample HoacroProtozoa21_FD_119630 | JGI IMG/M metagenome (GOLD analysis project Ga0181612, IMG submission 119630) | Hoatzin crop microbial communities from Cojedes, Venezuel. Combined Assembly of Gp0051906, Gp0051904, Gp0051908
AGTTAGTGCTTTCACACAGGCACACTTGCTTCAGGGTGAACCCTCCATATTGATTCTTAGGAACCTCCTTTTGATTATTGCACAGTGTACGTATTTAAAAACAAAACCTCCAATCGTTCAGCACTGCTTTTAAGTCAGTTTTCTGGCCAGTCTGATTTTATCTCCTATGTTGTGTTTAGTGTTGAATTCACGCCCTGCATGGATGCTGAAAGCATCTTCATGAAGAATCTAAAACCCTGCACTGCCAGAACCTCCAGCGGCAATGTATTGTCAAAGATTTCCAGTAAGAGTTAAATTAAGATCATGACATGGCATCTGCATCTTTCAAAAAAGATTATGTATCAGCTAAACAGCAGATATTTCTCTGTTTGTTGGAAGCTTACGAACAAGCTAAAACTGTGAAACAGTAACACTGTTGACATATACCATATTTTTTATGTAACTGCTCAGATCTTTGCTTTTCGAAACATGTACAGTAACCTAGTTTCTGTTTTTTGTTCTGGTACTGGGTAGATAATAAGACTTTAACAGATTACATTAACTGCCTGTCTAAATCTATACAGACTTCTTTTCCTATTTGTATTCCCCTTGTATCAATTCAAGTGTTCAATAAATGGTCTCCATAATTATGAATTCTCAGTAACTGCTCTATATTTTCTGGGTTTATCTCTTTCCGTAACAACGAATGTGACACTTTGTATAAGCCAACATACTGTATGGTGGGGTGGAAACTTGAGGGTGAGCTCACTGGGAAAACTGGCACACGAACAGGGAGCTCCTGCGTTTGCCAATCAGGCTTGTTTCCAACATCTCTTGAAAATCAGGAGGGAACAGACTGGAAATGCAAGGTGTCTAGCACCACAGTTAGCCTAGACGACTGGCAAACCTGGAGGTATGGGCATAGACGGATGGGTTGAACACAGCAGCCTCTTCCGAAAGAACATTTTGTGACGACAGGGGCATGGATGGAAGGGAGAAAAACCGCGGCAGAAAATATGCTGAGGAAAATAGAAACACTGAGGCTTCCACATGAGTGAAATGATCTAGAAACCAGATGAAAGCCTAAGTCTAATGAGGTAATTAAGTGCTATGGCATCCAGCAAGGCCAGATTCCCCCCCTAAGGACAAGATGAGATGCTGTGGAGTATACATATATATTATAATGTAGCATATTATAACTCTATATTAATGTAAACAATATAGAATAAATTTCTAAAATATAGTATAGATAATATAATATATAGTATCACATATATTATAGAAAAGATATACAGTCCAAATCAACAAGTAAAACGATATATTAATCTTGCTTTATATGAATCCTTCCTTGCTTCTTGAGCAAGGACACATGATGTTGTGTAAACACTGACTCATAAGGAAACTCGGCTACATATACTGGAACTAAAAGAAGAAATCTGACAGCTTTCTGCAAGTGTAACAATATTTCTAACAGACAAATAGTCTGCTGCACACAGAATGCTCCAGAAAGGAGTTGCCTTAAATCATTATTGTGACCTTTTTTTGCCAAATATGCAAAGCAAAGCATGTGCAAACAGTAACTCATTTGATTGATTTTGTCTCCATCCCTCTTCTGAACCATCTACGAACAGATGAAGATTTTTGTGAAATGACGTATTTATTTTGAAGAGTTTCTGTGCTTATCCTGTTTCTCACTCGGAAGCAATTTGTTGCGACTAAGTGAAGGTTCAAAGTTTGGTACTAAACACCTCAACAAAATCCTGATACATTCACAATGCAGCAAAATTAAGAGCCCAAAGTGCCCAGAATCAGTGGTGGGACGTGCAACATTAAGATTTTCGGGAAGGAAATACCCATTCAAATTCTGTTCCCTGGCTTGTTTTCCATTGACAATGAAAGGTAATGCTGTTTAGTATCAAGTTTATCTTTGGGATTTCTCTGTTTCCATTGAACTATCACATTTCTAACAGATACTTCGCAGTTTTGAAAATAATCCTGTATCCAACCACCCTTCCTCCTTCAAAATAAGCAAATAAGGATGAACGCCAAAAGAAGAAACCAAGACGGCTATCATCAGTGGCATATGAATGAGGTGGCAGAGATACACCTTCATCCTACCCCGAAGAGCGAAGATTTTGGCAAAAGTTACCAGTGCAGACAGACACTCCGAGCCGGACTGTGGCTGACACTGACGCCATTGGAGTGAAGCCCTAGGTAACAGCGTTACAGCGGTGGAGTTTCAGCACAGGGACCACCTTCCAGATTTAGGATGGGATTGAAGCTTGCTGCAAAACAAATCTGCTGCAACTCCAAGTGCTGCTGCTGCATCTGAGATGTGCCAAAATACTTCTTCAAAGGACAGGAGAGCTGACCCTGTTTACTGGCCTGATTCCAGCACAAGCAATTAAATTTCTACCATCTCAAAAACCCCTGCAGTTCAGACTGGAACAGTGTTATTTGCTGCTTTCTGCCCTGAACTGTCGCAGAGCGTTTCTGCGTCCTCCTGAGGAGCTGCGGCAGCTCACCCCCGGAGATGGCTGCCTGACAGCAGCAGATGCAGCCTTGCTCACGTGCAAGACTTCACCATTACTGTGCTGAAAGCAACTAAGAGCTGAGACCTTCGCTGCTTATTGTTCCACCGTCACCTCTCATCAGCTGAATAAAAGCTAGGTCTAGCCCCTTTTTGTTACTGAAGATGACTAAGTTGTGAAGAGCGACTTACAATAGTTGCACTTCCATGTTAAAACAGCATAGAAGGATAGAATGGAAACATTTGTACATATCTGCCCATTTTCTGTTTCCTGCTCTGCACTTCAAATCAGTTACCAGGGTGTACAGGAGTGATGAGATTAAATGAAAGAAAATGGCTGATTGCCTGTGAACTTTCTGTAAAAAAATAAACCCTATACATTTAAGTATGCCCGCGCTCCAGTTAAAAGTACCCACTAACACACCCCAGACACAAGAATACTACAAAGTAGAATGGGACAAAAATAGTATGATTACCGTGTTGGAGTATTTTATAGCACATAAAGCTAGCAAACAGTTTTGGGAAAAAAGCAGCAATGCCTGGGTTTAGCAGAGGGCTCGGGTGATTCGAGAACACAAAGAAACACAGTGTTTTGGAAAAAATGAGAACTTCAGTAAAGAGTGCAGCTACTACTCTACAAACCAAACTTTCAAATGGTGAGCTCTGTGTTTGTGCTCCAAGTAAATGGTAGGAAGTAACAGTGCACAGATGTCCAAGTATCTTCTCTGAATATGCAATCAGGTACGTAGATTGCACAAATGACGAAAATTATGCCACAAATAACTGGAGGTGAATAAAAAGAGGCCTGGCTAAAACTGAGCTGATATTTCATTCCCCAATGTCAACATTCTGTCAGATTAATGTGCAATTTCCTTTGCATTCAGGGAAATAATGTAGGTACAGGCATTCTTTCATTATTCTGCTAGGTGAATTATGAAGCTATCATTAAGACAATTGCCAATGGAAGAAGGAGAATCAAACATTAAATTCAATGTAATTATAACCCCTATTTCCCCCTAATATGGGTGATTTATCTCACTATGATCAAAGGAAGTACAGACACTTAAGTAAAACACATGCCTGTATCAATAGGCTAGCTATTAAACAACAATCACATTTCAGTAAAACAAGAGATTCTACACAGAGAAGAATATTCAGGCAGAATAAAGTGATTATTCTAACTGGTCAGCAGATATTCTGTGAAGGCTACCCACAAAGAAAAGTAATGGAAAAAAATTCCAAGTCATAAATACCAAGCTCATCCTATTAAACAACAGCAACTGGGACTAACCATGTTCCTTCTCCCAGTTTCCAAACCCATGTGGTGTGTTTGCGCATTGGCTCTGTACAGCTTGCCATTTTTTAGAGATATATTTTCAAACATTTATGTAAAGCACAAATGTACTGTATCTTTAACAACTGTGAAATGGAGATGGAAGAAAAAGACTGAAAAACAGGTCAAAATCCACATATTAAAAGTATGAATAATAAAGAATTCATAGCAGAATACTCAGTAGCTGGGCATCCTTTGACACTAGGAGACAGGTTTCCCTATCAAAAATAGAAGAGAAAACCCCACTGGGCAGATGACAAAGACACAGAAGAAAAACATTAATCAGTTCGTCAATCTGATTTTACCCTGCTAATAAAAAGAAAGAAAATCTCTTCAGTTCAAACACAGTTTACAGGGTACAGACTTTCCTTATTTGTGATGTGTGCACAGGGACTGACATTTGCGATGCAGTGTTTTAGCGCGTTCCAGCACACTTGGTATCATAAAGAGCTACAGGGAATTATGTTACTGAGCTTTATCGAATGCCCCTGACAAGTCACCAGTGCAAAGATTTTGGTTTCGTTCACTTCATTTTCAAGGAAAAGAGTGAGAAATTTAAGCTCTTCTTACAGTAACAGAAATAAAGCAGGTCATCTTTAAACACAGTGACTTCTACAAATGACTGATTACTGTTGTCTTTCCTTATAAAGGTGTTCAGTAACTTGTATTGTGAACCACATTATCTGAAACCACTTGTATAAGGCTCTGGACTGCAGGTGGCACCATTATGTCATTATGAAATCAAACATTATTCCCGAGACAAGTAGGCAGCACAGAGGAGTCTAACCTACTTAGTGAAGTACTCTATGAATATAAAGTATGCAATCTAATACTAGTCATATATAGGAAAAACAATTCTCTCTAGGCAAAGATCAGGAGGTATCACCTGATGCAAACTGTCAACATTAGCTGAAGTAAACGGAGCTCTATCAGTTACCCCAGCTGAGAATGTCCCATTGACCTTCAAAGGCCTTTGGACAGGGACGTCAGAAGGAATAACTGAGAAAAAAAATTCTGCAAGCATAATGGCCTGAGGTCTCTGTCTTTAAAACAGCTAGTCAGGAGTAAAGCCAATGCCACAGTGCAGTCAATTCTGCTATGGACTGTGATGAAATGAAGAGCAGATACAATGATGAAAAAATCAAGCTCTGACATTTTCAGGAACGTTACTGACAACATTGCTTACAAAGTACTGATGAAATTGTAGAAATATTATATTCATGTTTTACAAAATGATCAAGCAGCGTACCAGGAACCGATCTTCTACGCACCTACCACCCTCCCAACAGCCGACCCTATCCTAGTACGTACAGATAATGAAAACTTTGTGGTGGAGTTGGCAGGAACAGGATGCTGGCTTCACAGGGCTACTTGGAAAAAAGGGGGAACTCTAACACCGCATGCTTTATTTTGTGCAGTGATGTATATGAAACATATATTAGACCTGTGTCTAAATCTAAAATCACTCAATGTAGCATGCTAACCATAGAAACTCTGCAGACAGCACAGACTTCTCTCCACCTTTCACTTGTGTACACAGAAATATTTCCAATTTGTGATGACTCTGCTGTGTACAGAAACACCGATTCCCAGGAGACTGCTGTGGAGCACTCAAAAGAGGCACCTCTTGCTAGCAAGGAGACCGGCATGCAAGGTGTACAGCACACAAAAGCATTCACTTCCCCTGGGTGTGCACCAGCATGCCCGCAATTAGCTTCACTGTCTTTCAGGTTTCTGCAGGATCAACAAGAGGAGTTTTGTAAGTCAATAACAGCTGTCAATCTCCCTGCAAGCGAGCCCTCACCTACCAGTTTGATCAATTATTCCAGAGCTATATAAACTGTTCCAGGGAGACCTCCTTTGAATGCAAGTAAAATATTGCTGCTTAGCAGTCAGTCAGTTTACAGTCAAGACATTAAGGTGAGGTTGAATAGTCAGTGGGGACTCAAAAGTGGAAAGATGAAATCCAGGGTAGAGTTTCTCAGGAAATATAAAGAGAAATAGGTAAATAACCTTTTATATGAATGGGCCTGAGAGTACTCAAGGCTCGGAGAAATCTGTATTCCAGACAAGCTAACATCATATAGGACAGAAATTTCTTCAGTTTTTGTCATACTCCTTGCTTTCTGACCACCCACAGAGCAGAGTTAGGCGTAATTCCAGTAGAGTACAAAGCGCTGGCATGGACCTTAATGGAGATTAAAATAACAGATCTCAGACTGGAAGTGTATTGCTTATTTTGAAGTCATAATTTCTTTTCAGTATTGCACTATACAAGTATAAGCCAAAATAAATTAAGAAATTCGCAGAAACATGTCAACCTGTTACATATAATCAAAATCTCACCATCTTACTGCTGCATTGAGTTGTGAAATGCATGTACAAAAATGATTCATATTCTGAAATTACTTCTAGGTACCTAAGTAAAAGATGCAGTATCTGGAACTCCTGCAATAATTTGGGACCAGAAGCTAATTTATTTGCATTTTTTTTACTGATCTATTAAAAGGAGGTAACAATAATCAAGCTGGCTAAGTACTTTTGTTCAGATGTGCTAATGAACAGGTATCCAAGAAGGAGCTGTTGCTCCCTTTAAAGGAAGTAGTTTTTATTCAGCATTGTTGGCTCCTCATGCTATATTCCAATTTCTTTGCTTAGTGACCAGCCTGGCTATCCTGTTTATCTCTAAGATCCTGCCGGATACACTTTATTTGCAAATAAAAAACCTTTTTCTAATGAGAGCATGGGGGAAAAGGTTTTCCTCTCCCTGGAGGACTTTCAGGATTTTAGAACCCTCCCTCCTTCTGCATCAGGACAAACCTGAGACTGTTCACATTTCTCCAAGGGACTGAGGGAGGGGACAGAAAATAGTATTTCTGCCATGTGCGTAGGGCACTTTTTGCTTTGACTTCCTGCTCTACCATTTTCCCCACTTTTCAGCGACGGGCTTTATCCACCGAGATAGGAGCTATTCTAGGCTTTCGCTCAGTTCCTCTCTCTTATTCTTCTCTGTTGGAGCTGCTTCACTTTGCATAAATCTTTAAATATTTATTAAGGCAAGGTTTTGAACCTGAGTTTCCCACATCAAAGGAGAGCGTATAAGTATCGGATGATAGCATCAGCCTTTCTCTTGTTCACTCCCCCCAGTTCAGCTATACAATGTGGATCTGCTTCAGTAGAAAAAGCTGGTAAAATCAACTCGTAATTAGCCCATATGCGAATGACTTGTATTCAGATAGCTTTTCCACATGTCAGCCAGCTGTTCTGGGCCATGGCCTCTTGCAGGGCTAATTGCTCGCTCTTTCTCTCTGCCATTCTAACCAGAATTTCCCATCCTGCTTAAAATGTTTCTCAAGGAATGTTTTTGTCAAAATAGGTGCATTTCCATGAATTTTCAGATGCAGTTAAGTCAACCTCTTCTGGTGAACAATCGTCCATGGAAAACATCTATTGATGCTTAGAAGCCACCTTACAGCACTTCTCGGTGTCAAGAACATGTGGCAGAGTGCCCTGGTTCTAACACTGGTGTGATCTCAATCAAATTATTTACCTACACATTATCACTCTTCCCATCCACTGGCACTAGGAAAAAAATGGACAGAAGGTGCAGAATTTCTTGGCTATGTTGCCTCTGTGACCATGTCCCTGCATTAAACCAGAAGTGTGTTGTGACTTCTCTCAGGTATTGTAACAGTTTTAAGCTTGACCTGCTAGAGTCCTGTGATGATATTTCAACTCACATATTAAAAAAAGTGAGTTCTTGTGTATATGAAAAAATTAGAACACCTGAATAGGAGGTAAACAATATTATTTAAAAGTGTTATGCTTTTATTTCAGTTGTGTAAGTTGCTGAGATCTGATTCATTATTTTGAACAATGGTGCTTGGCAGTATTATCTGAGATAATGGCAGGGTCTAGGCTTATTTTCTCTGTTTCTCTCCAGGGTGGTTGTATTGTTATTAACCAGCTTCACAAGTATATAAAATATTTCACTGTAAAGTATTTAAAAATCCTTGAAGGAAATGCTCTGAATATATACAGAATATTAAATCTATTAAGTAAATGTGTTAAGGAAAGATACATTAGTTCCACACATTGAAACTGTGAAATAAAGAAATATATTTAATGAATGCACAAGAAAGCAGGAAAGAAAAGAAATAGCTCCTTTCAGTGGTTATGACTCTTTCATTCGCTTACATAAAAATGGCTATTTATTACCACAGCATACTAGCTGAAGTTACAAAATCAAATGCAGTGAGCAGAAGTGTCTTTTAGTGATGTGCTCTCACTGTGTTAGAAGATTCTGTTCTTTCAGAAGTACTCAAAAATACTACAGAAATTCGCGAAACACGACAATTAGCTGGCCCCTACCAGGAAAAATGATCCCTGCCTCTGTTTTGTAAAATTTGACAAGTCAGTCAATTTAACAGACAGTTTAGTACAGAGGGGGCCTAGATGTATAGCTATACAAAATAATAAAGAAGAGATACTGAAATAACTTCACAAATCAAAATTTTTCATTGGAGACTTGTGATTTTGATTCCTCCTCCTCCAGCTTAAGACTCTTCAAGAGGTTTTTTTAGAAAGTGCTGAGAATGCATGCCTTTGAAAATTCAAATCTTCCTAGACTGCCTCAAGTTAGGTGCACAAAAATAATTGGTGTTTTTTTTTTTAAATCCTAGCCAAAAATCTCCTGTGTATATCAGTTAAAAGTACTTGAATCAGACCTAGATCACGTGGTTTCGGTTTACTTCCAGTTTAGTGACAGGGCTTGGAAATAAAAACATCTTTCACATTTATTCTCTAGTTCTACATATTAATCTAAGAGAAATACTGTTAACGAGGTCATTTGAATTGTAAGGTCCCTTCCAGGCTAACTTATTCTATAATTCTGTAATCATCTATGGGTATCCAGGTCTAAAATATTAGCAGAAGGCTGTATAACTACTCATTTTTTCCAAGCGATGACTCCTTAAACTCAGGGAGGTCTATTATCCAATGATTCAGTACAGACCCAGGCCTGAAGAACACCTGCAATATCATCCCATCTCAGAGAGCCTTTCTACAGTTAAAGTCACTTTACTGATATGCTTTATTTATGCTATTAATATAGTGGCTATAATAAAATATTTAAGGTCTTCTGAGGGGGCTTTGGAAGTAAATGTAACATTAATAAAATCTGTGGAAAAAAATACACTTTGCTGATGTTATGCATGATGCCAGAACTAAAACATAAATAGCTAGGAAAAAAGTTAAGGTACCATTCCTGAATATTACAATATATTATCCTTTTTTGATATGTGATTGTCCTCCTTCAGTTATCAGTGGAGAGAAAGAAAAACCAACAAAGAAGTGATGCCAAGATCTGTACTTACTTTAAAGTAGGTTTGATACAAAATTGAAAGTAATGTAGGAACAAGGTCAGATATAGATATTAAAATCAAATACTTCTTGACAGACTGGGATCCACCTGTCTCTCATTAACAAAGACGTAACAGCCATTCTCAACAACTGAGAAATGCATGAAACAATTAAGACCCTTTTTAGAAATCAGTAAGAAACAATGGAGACTCCAAATTAACAGGAGATTTGCATCACCTCTCAAAAAAAACCCCTGAAAAAAAGGGGTCTCACTGAAATATCTCTGGGTAGAAATTTCTGTCTGTGAGATAAGTAGGGATAGCTGGGCTAAAAAGCACTGGAAAGTCAAAAACAAAGCAGGAAAATAATTTTGGCTCAGCAGAAAAGAACTTGAAAGTATAAGCAAAGAAACTGCCTGCTGCTTGACTGCTGTGTTGAGGGTACCAGGACTTTGCGTATTTTCTGTTAAAAAAAAAAAAAAAAAGACTTCATCATAAACACTCCTGAGTTCTGAAACAAATGCCCCTCTCTAAGATGCTTAAGTGTAGTGCTAATTAATTGCAATGGTCTGGAGATGGGTCATAAGCTAGAAAGAAAGTAGAAAGCAAGCTAGTGACGATTTTATCTCAGAGCATTTTTTTTAACCGGGGCAGAGAGGAAGGAGAGAAAATAAGCTGACAGGCTTTTTTTCCAGCTACTACTATCTCTTTTTTATAGATAAAATCACTGAGGTCTGGAACAGGAAAAGGCCCTAAGGAATTATTTCTGGCATGGCAATGCCACATGGAAAATTTATTCTCAAGGAGGAGAAGGTTTAGGCAGCTTGTTTAGCTTTTAACAAATCAAAGCGGAGTATAAAAGAACTCATGTATTAAGCTGTTTTTTATAAACTCCAAGCACAATTAATTTCAAAATAACAATCTGTTCATATTCATTGAAGTATTCATGCTCAAACACGGTTATGTTTCTCTGCTGTAAGAAATAATAGTAAATGGAACATGCAGTTGTTCCTTGCAGTGCTGTAACATTCATTTTAATAACACTGTCTCCTGTAGGTGAAATCAGTGTTTTATCATAGAGCCAATGGCAGCGTAACTTCTCAAGTAATATTCCAGATTTACAAGGTTTATTAAGATGTCCAGAATATACTCAAGATACTTCATCTACAAAATATACCAGGTAGAAAATTAAAATGACTAACTGGTGGTCCCTCTTCATTCAGGACAGATGAGAAGTGCAGATCTTGTCTATATGAAACGTATTCCTCCAAAATACACTTTTCTACAAACCGTGAGGGCGTTTGCATCAGCACCTGAATAGCAGAGATGCTGACTACGTACAACCTGTACCCCAGGACCGTCACCCTGAGCTCGCTGCTATCCAGTCTCCTTGCACTGCAACAGAACTACATGAAACACTACCTTTACTGGAGGTTGCAAAACATATTAAACAAACTTGTCTTGCTTCATCCAAACCAATTAAAAAAACCCCAGCAAAACAAAACAGAAAAAGATAAGGGCTTTAATTTCCCAGTTCTAAAATTTAAAGGAAGACTTGCAAATTTATCTATGAAATGCTGTCTTGAGTAGCACTAAATAGACACATTTGGGTTTGGAGGGACTTTTTTTGATTAAATAGTCTGGCAAAAGTGTCATAGATTCCAATTTTTTCAGCTGAACCAAGCAGGAAGTTCTGGTGAAAAAAGTTGGGATGAAAATGATGACAAACGTGGTTTTGTACTTATACTGTTTTTGGGAGGCATATGTTAAGCATAAAGCTGGTATGAGCAGAGGGATGGGTGAAAAAGGGAGGGAACACACTGCTGTCCCGAGGCCCTCCTTCAGCACAGCATTGTGTTGGCATAAATAGGCTATTCACTAAGTGCTCTGCTGAGATTGCTATTGTACGGCTCTGTCACAGACTTGCACAGATATTTCTCTCTCCAGAACACCACGTGGAAGCACACATCTAAAAGTCACAAAAGGATCCTGGCATCACTGCATTTTGTCCAAACTTTCCTAACAGATACAGGACAGTATTTTTGAAAAATGATTAATAATTCTGGAAGTTTCCGACAAGTAAAACTTGCACAATGCTGAGATTCTGTAGCAATGGATATCCTGTAAGTAGCATAAATTGATGGACAGATAAAATGTGGATACCGAAGGAAGGAGGTCTTTCTTGGCAACTATTAACAGAATAGTGTTTACCAAATGTGCATATTTTAATTTCTCTCAGTCCTGGCAAACAAATAAGGGAAGCTTTCAGTACTAAAAATATGCCTGTTTTGCAGAATTCACTGGAATCTCTCGCATTTGGGGTTGTGAGGGATCACTGCATCTGCAATTGAGGGACATACATGTTATGTCCAAAATATCACAAGCAGAACTGATTCCAGTAACAGCCTCTGCTAATACTGTACTCCCTGAAACACAAATATTAAAAGGAGAAAAAAAATAACCGCAGACAAACCTCTGCATGCCTCTTCAGATGAAAGAGTGATTAAAAGTAATATCCTGTAGAGAAAACACTCAGCTTTACAGAAAACCTCAACTATTTGCCTATAAAGCAATGCTCGCCTATACAAGGCTAACAAAGGAGTATCTTCCATTGGCTTATTCCTCTGCCCCAAACTTCAATCCTCTGAATATCTGTTCTGTAACTGATCTTGATCTTAAACTTGGTGGCAAGTCTGTCCCTGTGCACACAGCAATGACAGTTATGCAGCAGTGATCAGAATGTTGTGCTGCTTTCTGTAGGAAGGCAGGAAATTAACAGCCAAAGAAATCAGCACAAGAAGTTGTATATTGGCTCAAAGACAGATCAGGCCCTTATTCCTGTATCATTAAAGATCGAAGGGAAGAACTGAAATGTCAACAACTTCACAAGTACATGCTTAATGCTCTGAACAGTCAGGAAAACAGGAGCAAGTCAGGCTATGAGAGCATTCAATGAACATCACATTACCAGGATCCGGTATTTTACTTTTGCAGGTCACCTTAAAGCTATGTAGTGTTGAGGATTTAAAGCTCTTAAGGAGATTAAGGGTTCAAGTGCTGTGAACAAACAAATTTAGGCTACTAAAATCACAATTCTAAATTTTAAAATGTGCATGAGATGATTAAAAGTATGAGTTAGTGATTTTTAATTATTTTGTGCAAGTTTTACATATTCATAAGTCTGCTTGGAGAAGCGCACGCTGCATTCTGATGAGGAACACCATTATCGCACGCTCCAACACAGCTTCGGTACGGCACGAGACAAGGTTTCAGGGACAGGCCATAAAGTAATATTGCAGCAGACTCAGTTTCAAATGTCCATAGCACCATCGGGGGCTGGATACTATCACAACTTCAATTCTAACCCCACGTGGCACCTTCTGCTGCCCAGCTCTGACCCATCCACTCTGTTTCACCTCTGCCCTCCCCAGGGCTGGTAGGCTTTAATCTGCATGAATTACCCATACCCAGACTGGCAGAGGGAATGGCCAGAGCCAGGCCATGCTTCTGCTTCCCCCATCTCAGCCAGCCCCTGCCAAGTGTCAGTGCCGGCACCATCCAAGACTCCCAGGAGAGGAACGAGAGATGGAGGAAGGGCTGAAACGTAGCAGATGGATCTCACACTTCAAAGAAAGTGGGAAGGCATATAGGTTTTCTTACCACGCCCAGGACAACTACACGGGGAAGTTCCCCATGGCCAGACCCTGACTCTTCCCAGACAGCTCTCACTGGCTGCGGAGTGGGGACCTCAGGAGGGGGGAGAGACCTTCCCCACAGGAACCTCTGTCAGGTAATCTGGTTGTGCCCTTCTTTCTTAGTGACAGTATGACGAAACATCGCAGTGACAACTTTCAGCACTGCTTGGATCAATATAACTCATTAATAACATTTACCATCAGTCTGCAACAAGGGTTTTTTCCCCTCCAGCCTCCCTTTTATTCATGAATGGTTGCTTGTAGTATTATAAAGAAAATACCCTTGAAATTAACAATAAGTAAATTTTTTACTCCCACATTTTGGCCTGGTCATGAGTTGAAGACTCATTTTTGGCACAACTCTAAAAGTACTTATTTCTGTATTTTGAAGACCAGGAGTCTGAAACACTGTTGTCTGTCTAGGAGAGGAATTGTGAGTGCCTAATGTAAGTAGCATACTTTTTAATTAGCCTGTAAAAATAAGCCTGCCTTCCCAGACATCTAGTCATCAGATTTTCAGATGTTTTGCTCACAACTAGAAATGGATTCATTAAAAAACAGAAACAGATATCAAGCAGGGATTCTTTTGAAGGGCAGTATTTTTCTGAAAAATATATAAGCTAATGTGTACAAGAAAAATGTAGCAGAGGGTTGTGCATGTGTAACCAGGCTCAGGGTGAGTAATCCATATGTTCTACTGCAGCTGCCACAGAAAAGCAAAGGACTAGCCTGGCTTACCTATGTGCTCATACACAGCAAAAGGGACACACTTCAGCTCTAAATAATCCATTTACCTTTCACCTTTTCATGAAGTTGTACTGCAGGAGAAGAAACCTTGTGCCATGACGCACTAGCAGTATGTGCATACTCTTGCTTTGAATGTGCACAGTTCCTCAGATAACTAAACCCCTAACCATTTAGATCTTTTTCAGGTGCGAATAAACACTGAAGTTTCACCTCAAAAGCTATAAGCCCAGCGATGCAACAGCACTCACCATAAGAAAATATTACAAGTACGTGACATCAGTATCATCTTTCTGTCAGAATTCAGTGAATACTTAGAGAAAAAGTATGTAAGCCAAGGAAAGGTACATTCATCTTTACTTAACCATATTCTCCCAGTTATTGATAGTCAACAACTTGACACTCTCCTAAAACTGGAGAGAGCATCTGATATATGCTGTTAATAGCCAACCAATGCAATAATAATGCACTGATTTCTCTAGTCCCATTTTTAGCATATTTACAGTTTTTGGCCTCCCAACATCCTTTGACAGCATGCCCCACAATTTAACTGTGTTGTATGTAAATACAACTTCCTGTTGTTTTAAGAATTGCGCCTGGTCATGGTGCTTCTCAAGTTCACGTACCCTGAGGACAAATAATCAAACCATTCCCTCATCATTTCCCCCAAGACATTCATGACTTCAGAGCTACCTCTGTAAGCTTATCTTTCTTTCCAGTCTGAATTTAGTCTCTTTGCAGAAGGAAGCCTTCCTATGCTTTTTTTTGTATCTTAGTGCCAATCATTAGCAATAAGATCCATTTGTGACATTTTGAAGTCGAAACAATCCCAGGTGATTGTCAGCTACAAATTTTGTCACCCTATTTTTCTGTTTCTCCAGGTCATTTATGACTATCTTAACCAATATCTGGTCCCAGCAGACATAATTAGAAACCTTTCTGATAACTTACTCCATTTCTTCCCATCCTTTGTTTCTTTTATTTTATTCCAGGAAAAGCTGTCAACAGAAATTATGTCACTTAATACATATTTAACTGCATTCTGCACAAATGTATGAATGGACCCAGCATCTACTCTCTTTGGGGACACAATACAATGGTCTAGTCTCTTGGCTCCTGCAGTTACTACATTTCCATTAAAACTGCAAATGATACTCACTCTTCAGATCTCTTGAGATGCTGCTCTGTAAAATGTTGTGTTGTTAATTTAAGAGATGGGTATGAATGAAAGAACTTGTACTACTGTTGTCATTGTTTAAGAGGTATCACAAAGTCCCCGCCTGTCCGATACTCCTCCTCCTGCTGAAACACTTGTTAAGTATTGTCAGGCGTGTGGAAAAGTGCGTGAGACTAAACAGATCTTGCTGGCATCCCATAAGAAGATTTCCTATTATAGAAAAGAAACTGGCATCAGTAAATCCTAAAATTTCTCAGAAATAAAATAAATGAAGAGACTCTATAGGAATTCTAAGCTAACAAAGCGATTGTCACCAATGTAATAGGTGATCACCAATGTAATAAGTGATTAGCAGATCTGAACAAACCTTAGGCAATTGGTATCTAAAGAACTGTCTAAGAGATCAAGTGCTGATGCTGCTCCTGTTCCTATACTGTAATTTCAGACCAAGGCAATTTAAAGCCACAGCCTCTTTTACGATCTCTTCTGCAAGCAGACTAGAAGACTGAACAGTCTGTAATATCGGCAAGACTGAGAAATTATTTCTAACATTACTCACCTTCTCTTTCACTTACAGATTTACAGACAATCCACGCACTCTTCAGAAGGGAAAGTATTAGTATGTTTGTGATAGGAAACTCTATCCTTTCGTTAATGTTGGGCAAAGCAGGCGCAATGGCTGTCATGCTCAGGACATGAACCTGCTCCACAGTCACAGCAAAGTCCTACCTCCAAAACAGCCTGCACATCCTTTGAGGTGTTCAGCAGCAGCAACGGGCTGGATATGCTAAGCTACAGCTGCTTTGAACAATTCTGTTGAGTAAGACTTTTATGAATATCACGGTGGAAATAGCCACATGAAAGGGGTAAAGAATTGCTGCGCTGCAGCTGGCTGGAGTCAGTGAGGAGCTCTGAGGAGCGTAACAGGTGGGGCTGCCATACTGGCAGCTCAAAGCAGAGGGGGACAAGAGCACACCTTCCTCCCAGGCTATCTGAAAATATCCTGGCAGCATTGCTCTAGGTGAGCAGACCGTTAAAGTAACTCCACTGTTGCTAGTGAACAAGCAAGTCTTGATTTCTCATTGACCGAGGGAGACTGGGATGAAGGTGTTGCAAAGTTTTATCCTAACACTGAATCCCACCCAAAGCTTAGAGCTAGTAGTGGCCAACCCTATGGTAAAACTTCTCTGGCATGTTTTAGCAGCTGTAACACACAAACAGAACAACAGCCACCCACAAACACACTGAAGTCTCTCATCCCACAAACCCTGGTTTCGTCTAGTATTACCACAAGGAGGGCTATGATCAGCCAAATGCTTTTTCTGGGGAGTCCTGTAGAGCACAGCTATCAAGGATTTTCAAAATCATTTGCAGATCCCAACATACATGATAAACATGCTTAATTTAGATGTGGTAAGGCAGATAAAACATTTTTATCACAAAACACAGCTCCGTTCATTATCTAAGGTCCATATACATTATACACATGTATGTACGCATTATGAAACGTGTATGTTCTCTAGCTGGGAAGAAACGTTTCTGGCAAATGGAAAATGCAGCTCTAAATTATTTTAACAGAATGTGTGGTAGGGGAGATCACTCTGTATGGAAGGGCTAAATACATGTTTCCAGTGCGAGATAAAGTTCACACTTTTCAAGTGACAACT
>Ga0181612_100067_pt1 | contig 16481 bp, 8 predicted proteins | sample HoacroProtozoa21_FD_119630 | JGI IMG/M metagenome (GOLD analysis project Ga0181612, IMG submission 119630) | Hoatzin crop microbial communities from Cojedes, Venezuel. Combined Assembly of Gp0051906, Gp0051904, Gp0051908
TCTGTACATGAACAACATACTCAATTTCAGAATTTAAATTTTCACACATACACCTTGTGTGTATTCAGCTTTCTCCCCGTCAGTAATGAATTAAGTACAGAAATCTTAAGAAGTCACAAATGCTAAACATCGTCTGAACACATTTCTGGATAAATATGTGACAAAAGACAGTAACAGCATCATATTTCAGAAGACAAGCAGACATGAACTCATTGTCTACATTTAGATATGTATATTTTTGGGCCTTAGGTTACATGCTGCTAATTCTTCTCTGTTATTTTTAAAACATTTTTCCTTTGAAACAGAAATAATTGCAGGATACCAAGCAGATTCCTTCTCCCCACTAACTAAAATCATTCTATGAACCTTTCTTAACTGTTCAGGAGACAGACATACAAACTGCAAGGAGAAGATCAATTTTGTCCACAAGTTTAGAATGACCAGTAATTAGTCTGGGCAACTCTTCAGTTAACTAGGTCAGCTGTTGATGATCACATTTCTATGTTTCATTCCCCCAGAGATGAACATCCAGCCTTCGTGACTCAAAGACTTCCACTCCTAATGATTAATCTGTCTAGTAAATCAGCGCTGCCTGTCTCATATTATGTTGTGTTCAGGCTGATGGTGGAATATGGGTTCCTCTAAAGTCTGACTCTATCACAGAAATTTCCCGGATTCCACTGAGCATTAGATGATCATCAACTTCTTAAGGGAGTTATCTAAAAGAATGGAAGAAACTGGCCTCCCTGCTCTATTATTCCTACAATTCTGTTCTATAGTGGCTGGCGCCACAATGAGTAATTTTGACTTGAAAATGCATGCCCTTAAATTTAATCTTCGAGTACTGAAACTGATTCCTCAGTATCTCTAAACTTCTTAACAGATTTAATTTTTAGAGGGCTGCTGCTCTGTACTTTATGAAATTTAATCCCCTCACACATGCCTTTCACTCCTTACTGAATATAGCTAATATATTCCTATTCCAGATACCTCATTTAAAAGACTGGAGTTATGTGAGATGAATCTGGGACTTTATGTGCTGGAAGGAAAAATACTGAAAAATTATTTCAGCATCTGTACTTTGTGAGTGTACATACTGCTGGCTAATGTGGTATGAACCTCTTAACAGTTGGGTTGATAAACAGATTTTTAAAAGCAGCTCTAAAATTGATCAGTTTGACAATACAGACAGAACTGCTTTCAAATGAAGAGCGTGCTACTTTACTGAGTTACTAGTACAATACCAATGGTTGCTGCCTCCTTACAGTTCTCCAAAATTGAATGTATTGGGAAACATTGTACTAATTTTACAGCAACTGCAAGTAATACCACAGGTTGGTGAAAACACCATTACACAAATACACTTGAACATTAACATTGCAGTGAATATGAACACATCGTATTAGTCCTATTTTATCCTCCAAATACTTTAAATCTAGATGGCATTCCCCTTCTCATTTTCCTTATAGTGACATAAAATAACAAAAAAGAAAACATTCAACTGCACCTCATCAGTGAAGACAAAGCTAAAGCATTCAAACCAAAAAAATACTGTTCTATCTTCCTACAGTAGTGTTAAACTCTTGTGGGAACCTATCATAACGAAAAAATGGTTCTAGTAGGTTGCTTTACTAGCTGAATAAGAAGTGAGACAGTTTGGTATGGAAGGTGAGGAGTGAGGATGATAAGAAGAATCAAAGAAAGGCAAAAGATCATAAGTGTTCTTCCTTCAAGTCCAAGCTAGTGGGCACAAATCTTTCCTGACGGAGAAAGGGCTAAAAGAAAAAAAAAAAAACAAAACACAAGAATGAGAAAAGGCCCTGGAGGGGGGGGCCAAACGGGGTACTCCTGGCAGCACCCTAAACAAAGCAGAGAACGAGACAAGTTTCGATTGCTATTTAGCTTTCTAGAGGCTCACTGAGGCCAGGTGACCACATGGTCTCCTTTTCACTAGTAGCAGTAGTATCTTCTCTTCACTAGCAGGTGAATTTGTTTCTATGAATTCTGTCTTGTTTACTTCCTAAGCAGACCAGAGCAGAGTGAGGTATCTAAACATGTCAGCCTTATAAGCACCTCTTTTAAAGCAAAGGACAGAGAATTTATTAAAAGTAAGTTTAGTTACTGAAAGAAATGGCTCTATATCCCTTAGCCTCCTCTGTCACTGTAACTACACAGATTAGAAAATAAAACCAACTCCCACAATTTATTAATTAATGATTTAATAAGTATCTTTTGTTCTTTCTAACACTGAATATGGAAGAATGTCTTTCAATTAAAGTACAGGCCTAGGCTATGATTAGCTACAGTGCTGATCCAATATTACACCTATGCTGATTTCAACTACATGATACCCTTGTAACATACGATCAGGGACCTCATGAACTAAGTCTCATATCTCTCCTTGTGTCCTCTGTGGCTTTGTGAAGGCACAAGAGTAATTTTATTCATCCAAATAGTTGCAGCAACTGCTGATAACATTACCCATTTATGTGTTTATATAAGAAGCCTGAAAAAACTGGCACTCCAAACATCCAGAAGTGTTTCAGAACCTAAAATTACAAAAATATCTTTAAAATCACAAGGAATTTTTTTTATATTTTTAAGCTTTTTGTTTTAAATTTGCCTTCTGTTTTTTTAGTCTTCCAGGTGTGCCTTCAGCACCTTGCAAAAACACATGCTAAAGTAATTTATTTTCCTCTGAAATGAAAGCTCAGCTCCAGCTGAAAATAGCTGTTTTCAAAACATGAAGTTGTGGGAAGAAATACCAGAAGTTTCTTTTGTGAGCTTTCAGATTACATAGCCTATTACCATTCCATTCATTAGAAAAAAATGCTATAAAGTACAAGAAGTATGTACAGTTCATGGATCATTTATCGAGTCACTCTGACAGTATATTAAAATTACCTTGAATCAGCACAGACCAACACAGTATTGACTGTCATGTATAAAAAAATAAAAATAGATTATTTCAAGACTTTCACTGTCAGCAAGTTACTAAAAATATTTTTCCAAAATTTCTCAGCCCTCATACTTCTATCTGTCCCTGTGTAGTGGGCATAGATAACAAATTAACAAAATCAGAAATGCAAATAGTTCAGGTCCAACTTATGTTCAATGGCATTCATGCACTCAAAGTCAGAGCTGAGAACCCAGCTACAGCTCAGGGCCAGCTTCTTGCTGAAAACAGTACATCTGCTTTTAGCTCTGGAAACTATAACCAGAAACTAATAAGCTTTGAGGACGCAAGTTCTACAAAAAGCCAGATCAGAAGTCCCAGGATCATGCTGTAAACACATGCAACTGGCTTGACATAGCCTTAGCTCAAGTTCAGGAACCTCCATCAGCTCTCACTTGTGTTGGCCACAACAACGCAAGCTGGTTTCCATAGCTCCTCAGGCTTCAGAAAAGCTGCATCCCTTGTGTCCTGCACTAGAATGAATACCAATTACTGTACCTAAAAATGATTTTGCTTCAGGAGATTCTCATTTAGTGCAGGGTCAATCTAAATCCTTTCATCCATTGCTCCAACCACTTTAATAAAGCCTTTCAGATCCTGGAGGGGTGGGAGGGGAGCGCAGCACAGAGCTTGCTGATGACTCTGCATGAAATCAACTTGTGTTTAGATGATCTCCTGTTTCTTGGGCAGAAGTTCACCATGCAGTGTGTCACCCTCCTGAAAGTCCCACAGATCCATAGTATTCATGGTTTTCCTTATCTAGAGATTCAGATTACAAGAGGGAAAGCTGTTCTTACATTCTTAAAATTTAACATATTGCCCTTTTCACTACCAGTACCATGTATTACAGTCAGTCCAAAAATACACTGAGATACTAAAACGTATCAAGAAACTATAAGCATAAAATGTCTACAGGTTTCTAATCCCTTTTGGCATTTTTTTTGCCTCTTTCTGCCTCTCCCTTTGTTTTTTTCCTCTTTTAGTTTCAGTTTTATAAAAGGAAATTCCACAGGCACATTTCTTCATTCCCATTTTTTACTTTTTTTTTTTCTGCCTAGTGCGGTGCAATATGGAACACAGAAAACCTTAGTTTAGTGGCATGTGTATTGCACTCAATCTCTCAAGTGCAGTCAAACATAAAATTAGCCCTGGCCTAAATTTTACTGAAGAGACATCCAGCTGTCCCTCATTTGTATTTTATAGTTTCTAATAAACTAAGCAGAATAACTGCCAGGCAACTTAAGAATCAGGAAAGTAAAACTATATTGCAATAATGTTTCCACAAGCAGAGCAGGTGCTAAAAAAGGCACCAATACTGCATCCCAAAAATTTCAGCAAAACAAATATATACTGTAGAATCACAAATGTTAATTCTAGACAGAGACTCATCTGCTGGGAAACTCATACGCAGTTTATTACTGAAATTTCTTCTGGAACTGTTCTGTAAAATCTACTCAGCTTTGATCCCTTCTCTCTACACTGGTCACAAATCCACCTGCTATGACTCTGGTTTAAGCAGTGTCTCCTCAGCATCTCAAGAAATAGCTCTTCCTAGACAGTCATGGAAATATTAAAGATTCCTCCAGTCCTGACACGGAAATTTTGAGAGAAACTGGTTGTTCTGAAACACAGCTATCATAGAAGGAGGTCAGAGGAGGCCACTAGTAATTGTTGCAAGGAAAGGATGAGAAAAACCCTACACGTTTAATTTTCAGAAGGATGTTTCCTGCATATAAGAGACAGGATTGATCTCACCTAACATCATCCATTTCATCATCACACATCTGATCTCGGTTAGTTAATGGAGAAAGACAGGTGCCTCCAAAGGACAATGTTTCCCTTTCCAATACAGGTGTCTAAATCACATAATGGAAGCAAATTGCTTCAGATGTTTGGTTGTTTTGTTATTGTTTCTTCTGCATACCCAACTTCCTAGCTCCTCCCTCTTCTGTAGAGCTGAGACAGAGTCCCATACAGAGGGAAGAGACAAGTTTTAAATCTCAGAGGCTGAAACTGAATCATTTTCCTGTTCCTCTGTTCTCTGAGGTTTCTCTCTATCCTGCACTAATGTCTCACTTCATATTGTCTTTCTTTCTGTATGTCCACTTCATGTTGTTTTCCCAGCGCTTTACAAACTAAAACAGATATTGGGCATTCAGACACTATGCACATCTGCTTTTACACAGGATTTTGGGACAACAAACATTTTTCCAAACAGAATGCAGTTCATTATGTCTTCCATCTACATTCCTTTTTTCTTTCCTTCTTGTTTAGGTGTTTATGATTCCCTTTGAATTAGTATAATCTGTTAATTTTAATATGTTATTTATTTTTACTTCTGGATCATTAATTAATATGTGAAATATTGCAAGCTTTAAACCAGATCTTTGTAGCATCTGCCTCCCTACAACATGTAATAAACCTTTTGTTTACAGTTTCTAAGTCATGTTCTATCTTCTCTGTCAAAACCCTTTTCTACATAACTTTGAAATAATTCTGCAAAAGTTATGTCTCAAAAAGCACTATTATTTTTTGTAGATTTTGTATGCAACTAAAAACTAGAATAAATAAAATCAGTCAGCATGACATTTACATTAAATATATTTCTGTCTCTTTGTTCTCCCTGAGATGAATCAAATTCATCCTAAGCATCTTTATCAAGTTAACCCGTACTCAAATGCTGTCAGAGAAGACCACATCATTTTTCAGTATAAGTTAAATTAGGCAAAATTTCTGTCTATTTAAAACAACAGAACTAGATGAAAACACTAAAAGATTATGCTAAATCACTGACAAAGTAAATCAACGCACACACACATATGCAGACAAGCAGAAGGGCCAAACTGTTTCATATGAGAGCCCTTCCTGTTTACCTTTTGTAATCTGTGTCTCGGTGCAACTCTTGCATAACTCCTTAAGATCTCAAAAACCAATAAATTTTTGGCTTTTACAATCTTGGATGAGTTCAAATCCATCTTACGAAGCTCTTTCAGACAGACAACATGCAAGAAAGAGAAGATTAGTTTGATGCTAGCCGCATTTATATCTATGCTCTCTGTCTGTCCATTTTAAGGTCACTGTAGTCCAGGTGAATTTTTAGTGCAGAAATGAAGTCAACAATTCTGTGTAAATAGAAGGAATAAAAAGGCCTTATTTCCATGCAATTCACTGATAATTTAGCTGTCTGTTTTTCGTTACATATCTAGAACTTATAGCAGAGATTGATAGGTTTATATCCCAGAAGTTTGATCTCTACTGTGCTTCAAAAATATGTAATGCATCTCATTAACCAGATCTAAATACAGTGGTGACAGAATTCAATTGCCAAATTAACACACAATTTTGTGAAAATGTTTCATTAAATCCCAGGTTTCTGAAGATCTTTAATGAGTCTAAAATTGCAGACATACTTTCAGTGCTTTCAAATGGTTGGCGTTTTTTTTGAGGAGTCCAGATACTTATTTGAAACTTTATCCTTATAAAATATCTTTTAAATTCTTGTTACAGATTATGATAAGGCAGTATTGTCCAATTTTACAATACATGCAGTAAACAAATTCATCAAGTAAGTTCTCACTTGATTCCTGTTTTTCAAAGTATTTCCTTACTTTAAATACAGTAGAATTTGGAAATCTTGCAAATATAAACTGTAGAATCATTGATTTAATTACAGCCAAGGGTGAAACAGATTTTCCCAATCAAATACACCTTTTTGTGGAGATAAATATTATAATTTACTTAAAACACACTGTTTATTGAAGGTTTTGCCTTTGATGTAGATCTGTGACAAGCACAGATAAAATAAGGCCTGTTTCTTCCTAATTCAGAATAAAGCATTACACAGATTCAAACCAAATTCTTACTCTAGTGTAGTCTGCAGGTGAAATTCTGATAGAGCAATTTTTAAAATTTAAAAAGATTTCTTTATATGTTCTACATACTTTGCTAATTAAGAAAAGAAACCATCAAAACCCTCGGGTATCCATGAATTAATAATACCAGTTTCTGCTACTGCAGGCACCAAAATTTGAGTTCTTTGCTCCTGTAAGCAAATTCAACCATGGGAACACATGTAAAAGTGTGTTAAAGGGTTGACGCTTTTTTCTTCCCAGTTTATTATGCATACACTTTTAAAACAGAAAAGCACAGTATTTCAGGGGCTGTGGAGATTTCAATTGCCTTGCAGTTTTCTCATCCTAATAATGTGCAGTCCGTACTCTTATTTTGTTATGGCTAAATATATTCTCTACTCAGAGAGAATAGTCAGTTTCAGAATACAGATCATGAGTAGAGTCTCTAGAGCGCTGTACAAGCAGCTATCCTACTGAATACATTCATTAAAATTTTGAAAATAAATTACTATCAAAAGTGATAGTTGACTACAGGAGTTGCAGAAGGACCTCACAAACACAGTGGTAAAAAGACAGATAAAGTTCTACACAGATAAATGTGATATAATGTACTTTAAAGGAGAAAATCTAAATTTTTCATACACACTGACAGAATCTGAAATTGCTTACGAAAGAAATGTTGGAACTATAAAATATACAATGAATACAGCAGTCAGCCAGTTGGATAACGGGACTCCTAAGCAACAAATGCAGAACAAATGAAAAAAACTTTCTATATCACAATCAGAAGTCTATGATTCACCCACATCTTGCATACAGTATGCAGTTACGCCCCCCTCGCCTTAAGCAGAGTCTAATTGAACTGAACAAAAGGTATATTAAAAAGCAACAAAAAAAAAAAATTAATCATGATAAAAGCTTCCACTCAAGAAGTAACACAATAAAGCATGCCTCCAACTCTGAAAGAGACACGGCTAAGGAGCAAACACAAGATAACTTTGTTAGAGATTAAAATACTGGAATTTAGGTGTTCACTGGTATGACGTTTGTGTAAACTCCCATTATAGTCTATCACCAGAGATCCAGTCAGTGAAGATAACAGAGACCTGAGAGCAATTCAGCCCACCGAGGCGGACACCAATGTCCCGACTCGCTTGCCTAATCTCAGAGATCTGGTGCCATTTAAGATGCCACAGGCAACAGAAACATCCACACAGGAGTTGACAAATATGTCACAGGCTTTGCAGGATAACTATGGTTTTCTGGAACTAGGCAGATTATGCTCAAATCTCAAATGACATTAGTTTTAGACAGTTCATGAAATTTAGTTCAGTCCCTAATGGTTGGTCTACTGAATTACTCTCTAGGTTTCACTGATTTCATTGGCAGCTTGGATGTACAGTACAGATGAAGAATGCTAAATTAAAGTATCCTAATCTCAAACAGAACCTCATCCTTGCCATCTCTACAGTCAAAAGTATAATGGAGAAGATAAATGCCAAATGATTACTCATCATCTTTTTTAATATACAAACTACAAAACAGCTAGAAGGTGGCAGGTTAAAATAAATCGAAGATAGTATATCATGTTATATTCAACTAAGTCCAGACGTCCTGTCACAGTAGTCTGTAACAATAAAAGGTCATATGGATTCAAAAAATGATTGGACAAATTTATTGAAGAAAAATCCAGTCAGGGCTATTAAGTACAAAGATACTTTGGCAGTCTCTGGAAACTCGCAGGAGGCAGGGAGAATACTTTACGCAAGTGCACTAGAAGAATGCCATATTCCTATAACTCTCTGGGCACCATCAGAGACAAGCTACTGGCTCAGATGGACCTCAGCATACAGTGTTTTTTAAAAGATATTTTTCTTTCAGTTTCTCTCCTCCCTTTCAAAGTAGTATCATACAAGTCAGAATCAACATATTATTGTGCAGTTAAAGGGCTACATAATAATGCACAACATAATACTACACTATTACTCATGCACCCATGTAATTTTTACCCAAATACTCGTAATAGTAAAATGGAGCTACACTCAATACAGCCACCATTCACATTCTCATTTCAGGAAGACATTATTATTAAGCATATGCATACTAAGCATATGCTGGACACCTCCTGGGATTGCATTGATGATCACAAACCCAAGAAAAATGTAACCACCACTTCTCATCAGAAAAAGTGGAAACTGGGAAATTTAAATTGGTTTGAATAAACAGAACAGGTCTCTGAGTGACCTGATCTAGTTGAAGATGTCTCCGCTCATTGCAGGAAGGTTGGACTAGATTAGATGGTCTTTAAGGGTCCCTTCCAACCCAAACCATTCTGTGATTTTATGATTATATGATAATAGGCTAGCCCAAATATTAATGCTTACACTAACTTTTAATTATGCTTTAATTTTTAATTTTTAAGCATTAAAATTTAAAGCCTTAAGCCCCACAAGTCTCTGACAGCATCATGTTTCTATTGTGAACAATGACTGCACTGGACAACCAAGAGGCACTTGTCACTACTCCCACTTGACTATACTCCCCAGCCACACCCTGACTGCACTGACACATCTGGGTGCACAAGTGGGCAGGGCGCTGTACCGCTCTACAATACACACTCCTCATCTCAAAAATCAGGGGACAAGGACTGTAAGGTGACTTGCCAAGAGTGTAGTGGCAATGCGCTGTAGTTGCATTGCAATGTCCTGTAGTTTTGAGACAATTCATTATGTTTATGAAATACTAAGGTATATCAGCATCTTAGTAAAAACATTTAAACACTGTGAAAAAATTTTAAAGTACTAGCTATAGTTCTTAACAGTCTGGTTATCAAATTCCAGTAGTTCTCTGCTCCTGAATGAAACCAGCAAAATATTTAACTGTAATCTCACATTTACATCTAGAGTTAGCTCTTACATAACCCTCTAAATGTCAGTGCATAGTCACAACCAAATGCAGTGCTTCCAAAGATGATTAAAACAGAAGACTTCTCAGGTAGTAACCCGTTTTAAGTTAAAACAGTGTTTAAGTGCCTAAAGGTCAAGTCATGCAAAGTTCTGAACGACAACTACGTTAAAAAGGTACAGTCTTACTTCAGATGAATTTCACCAAGGTCATTAACTAAAGAAAAAAATCCCTCTTTGAAAACAGTCAGTTCATAGTTTTTTTATGAAATAAAGGCAGTATTTCCTCAGTAAAGGGTTATTTGTGTTCTGCTGTCTCCAAGTCCTTTGGAAGACAAGTGAATATACATTAAGTAAAATCCCAAGTCTTAACTGGCACACCCAAGCCCGAGTTACTGTGCCCCACTGGGAGGCAGGATAAATTAACCCAGTCTTTATACTGGACTAATTACATTCACACACTCCCCGATGGCTTTAAGCACAAGCAAGAAAACCTCACATGCCTATCTGTTCCTGCTAAAAGCACAGCTTAAGTGGTGTTCAGCACCACATAGAGACAGTCCAGTTGTGTATGGGCAGGAAAAACAAGTGAACTGTTACAGTGAGATAGCTAATGTGTTTAAGATCTGTCTGTGGAGGTGGCAACAAAGGTAGTTCTACCTCAGTGTAACAGCTGTTTTAATAAAACATAAATACTATTTTACCTAATGAAGACGTGACATTGGGGAAAAACAAACAAGATACTTTATGGAAAAAAGTATTTTACATACCATACACAAAGCTGAAGTGCTCAAAAGCCTAAATACACAGCTTGAGATACTTAAGTGAGAATGTCTTAAGCTAAATTGGCATTGACTTCTAACTTGGGTGTAATTTTCTCAGTTGTAAAATACTGGCATCTACATACTGGTTAAAGAAAATGATAAGGGTACAGTTATAATGTCACTGAAAAGGGTACTTTTATACACTACCCATGAAGAAAAGACAGAACATGAAAAAAATTATAAGCTTGAAATTTTATTTTGTGCAATTAATGAATCACTAGATATCTTATTACCTATTGCCTGTAATGCGCATATTAATAAAATGCACATTTTGTATACAAATATTAACTACAGTTCCTTGAAAAAGTGATTTGAATTTAGTATGTAGTTTCCATTATAAAGTAGCTTTGAATTGTCTATTAGCAAGGCTGTCAGATTTTCTGCAAATTTGGTATAATCAGTGACAAATTTGTATGGTAAGCAGGTAATTCCAATATCTACATGTCATTCTTATACCTTGAATTAATTTAAATGACAATTTCTAGATTGTGGGTTTCTTCCTAATAGAAATAGTGGCTTTAATACTGCTTTTGACTAGGCAATCAACATATTTATATGAGATTGCACATGGATTTTATGATCCAGGATTTCCCTTTTAGTTCTGTAAGAAAGAAAGTTAAGAAATCTTAGTCTGCATATTTTTGTCAGATGGTAGGCAAAAACAATGCTAGCTTTGAAATCCTGATAGAAAATTGTACATAAAAATAATGAAAACAAATGGGGATATTGCCAGCTGGCTTTGTTAGTCTTGTTAGTACATAATTTAAGCAGCTTTATAAAAAGATTCTCTCTTTTTGCCTACATGGAAACCAGTTTTCAAATTCCTTGCCTAAAGGAAAAATATTGTCGCTCCAAAAGCGTGATCCTAGTTTTTATGCTGTTCCATTTTGCTTCATTTCTGTAGAATACTGAATACCTCTCTAGAGAACTGAGATCAAAAAGCCTCAAGCACTCAGGAGAGCTCTGGTAGCATAACAACTAACTGCACATCAGCTGAGCCACTGTAAGCATTGGTTATTGAGTACTGTCAACACATCACAGTAAATAAGGTCAATAAACTTAGCTTAAACTATGTGAAAAAGGCAACATATTTCAACTAGAAACATGAGTAGACAACAGGAGTGCCATTACAGTTGCTCAGCTGATAGGTGCTTCCAGAGTAAGCCATTAGAATTTAATTGTATTACATTCCTAAACCTATTAGCCATTTTTTAAAATATCAAATAAAACAGGAAAGGTTAAAAGATCTAACATACAGCCATGCTGCAAAACACTGGCTCACATACATACCAGGGCACTTGCTAATCCTTCAGTAAATTTGCACCCACAGAGAGAAACTAACAGAACTGAATAGGAGCATATCTCTCATACGATTCAGTGCAGAAGTCAGACATCCGTCCTTAAATAAGTCATGAAAGAGGGTTTTGCTTATCTGGTTGATTTTCCACTTAAGCTTATTAAATAATGTTCATATTTTCTATCCTGCTGACTGAGCCGAGGGGCAATAAACCTCCTGGTGACTGGTGGTGATAAGCAGTCGGAGTGTGTAACATTTTCAGCTGCTTCACATAAGAGTCATTAAGGAACATCTGCCTATGCTGCTGCTTCTAGAATAGGAACACACTTGCTCCCTTTTGACATTTCTTTCCCCTGAAGGGAAAAAAAAGGTTCTTGATTGTGTTTTACCAGTAATTAACTTCTGCCTGCACTGGCACTCTCTTACTCTAAGACTCACAGTATCCAACATACATACACAAAATTCTTTGCAGACTGATTTTTTGACTAACAATCTACTTGACCAGAAATACTGCAATTTAAAACATGCTTCTTACAACAAGGTTCCCAAATTCCCAATATTGAGTCAGATGAACCCCTAAGGAAAATGAGTTTGAGGGTAACTATCTACTCTAATTAAAACCATTCCTCCACTGATATCCAGGATTTTGTCTCTAAGAAGGACATAGAACTGTTTCATGGCCTAGGTAGCTCTCTGATCACCAGGTAACATCACTAATCTAGTTATTTGCATGAGGTTTGGTTCCAGAACTGCAGGTTTGGTTTGAGCCCCACTGGCAGAGGTCTGAAAAGAAGCCTAAATAACATGGATATTTGCAGTGTATCTAGTTATTGACAGCCCTGCCAGAACTGCCTTTTCAGTGAAAGCTGATCCACTCTCCTCAGCACTCCTGTTCAAGAGTTCATTTGCATTTCTCATCCTATCTCAAGTAAAAAGGATTGTCCTGGGAATCCATAAGCACATGAAAATCCTGTAATAGCCAACGGATGTTAGAAATCCGTTGCTTGAGGCAGCAGGGAGTGACATCCGAAATGTCATAAGTGTCACCGTGCATTTTAAAGCCCATGATACTGCTAAACAGAAATACAAAGAACTGGCAAGCACAAACCAGCATGTCAAGGGTCTGACATCTGACAGGGAAGTCTAAACTTAATTACTGCTACAAAGCCGTGCATTCTACTATGCACTAACTTCAAGTCCCTATTAATCTGAATGCACTAGTGTTGCAGAAAGGTACCTACCGACTAAATGTGTGATTTGTATATGTCAATGACAACTACAGATGGACATTCCCATTTGCAAGCAGAATGTTTCTGTTTTAATTCCTTTAAGTTCATAAATCAAAGCACAGCTCATCTGGAAATAGCTGCAATGTTACCTGATTTTAAGGTCAAAATTCAGGAGGGCTAGACAGCTCATTGAAACTCACTAAACTTACCAGGGCTTTTGAAACTTCTGTCTTCATCCACGGGAACAAAAAATTTCAGCTTGCACTTTTTAATATACCCTTTTACTTTTTATTTTTCCCCACACAAAACCTGGTTGTCTCACATATTCATTTAGCAGTGTGAGCTGAGGCTTTAAAAGCAAAGCCTAAACTGTACAATTAATAATAAAACCCTGCCATGTTTTCATTAGTGTACTTCACATGTGAGCAGACAGATGTCCAGTGGTAAACAAGGATCTATAGCCACTTCTGCCTTGAAACACAAAGGCCACCTTACTTTGGGGGGAGAGGGAGGGCAGAGCAGAACAGGGAGCCTGATTTGGCTTACAAATATGCTCATCGCTTTCGCTCATTGTGATAGCTCAGTGTGGAAAAACAATCTATGTTCTACATGTCAACAGTGGAAAAAGCCAATCTGCATGAGAAGGGCCAGTCACCTAAAAATACTGATAAATGAGCTACAAAAAGCAGCAGTTTGCTGCCCAAAGCAAACTAAACGTTTCTAAAGGTTTGCATTTTTGCTGCTACATCCAAAAAGGTGCAGAACAGAAAAATGCATGACTGAACGAAAGAAAACTTATTATATTCCACCTCTCCAAAAGCAGAAATAGCAGGGCAGTAGAATGGGACCTGTTTTCAGGATCTCTGTGTCCCAGTTACCTACGGGGATTCTCTGTACCAGCCCATGTCTTATAATGTCATCAACACTTCATGCAACCATAGAAACTCGATCACCTCACCCAGTTTGGTTTTGCTGTTGATGCCTTTGCACACTCCTCCTTTGCCGTTGAGAGTAGGAAGTGGCCACTACTGACATGTAACAAAGAAACAGAATGTAAGTCAAGCTCTGTATCCTACACCTAATTTAAACATTTTGTATTCATTTTTCTTGGCACCATGTGGAGTGGATCACGAATTAGATCATTATCTCCCCAGCAATGAAAATCTAACATCACTGGGACAGAAGTTGCAGCTGTATAACAGACAGCAGTATTGCATACGAGGTTAGCAAGAGGAAAAGAAAGCACTACAGACAACCTAAAGCCAGGAGGGATTTTCTTATAATTATCCCGACCGTAATGTAGCCAAGCAAACAGTGATTCGAAAGGGAGCTCTCAAAGTTCCTGGGCCAAAAATGATTATAACAGATTTTCCATATAGCCACTTTTCAGCTAATCTGGTCTCAGATTTTGCTTCTCAGATGTTTGCTGTTTGTACAGCATTAGTCTACCCAGAATTCAGAAGGGAAAGCGTATGATTAAAATTCCAATTCTGCCATGAGTTCTCTACAAGTGTAGTGCTATTGCAGAGAAAATTGGTTCTTAAAGGCCACATTCCATACCAGAATTACTTGCTTTTCAGAAGTACTTTTTTGAATTTCAGGTATAAATCATCTTTATTTCAGATGATGGAAAAGTATCCAGAGGGGACATTCTACTAAAAGTAATCACCTCACCCACATTTTAATAGTAGAAATTTAGAAAAAGCATCTGAAAAAAACACTGTAATAAAATTTTGCCATGATCCTTTGCACTGGGGTGACTTTTTTCCCCCTTTTGCTGCTAACATAGCAGAACTTCCTTCCCCAACCCAAAGACAAGCTTTATAATGTAATTTAAGAGTTTTCAGAAATTAAGATATTTTTTCCTCAAAATTTAGTTGACATTAAGAGAGACTGTGAAAAGAATCACTTCATATAAAAGGGCACAGAAATCTCTACAGAAAATGAGTTTAACTTGAGAGTTGAAAATTTTGAACAAGTGTTTCTTTGCACAGATCTTATCAATATGCTCTAAGTCTGCTGCTGAGAAATGGATCACCCAGAAAGAGGGAGCTGGTGATTCCTCAACTGTTGTTACTGTGAAGTATAAGCTATCAATTAAGAGACCCAGCTATCGCTTTTCTATTACACAAGGTAATACTGTGATTTTGTTGAGTGATACTTATGGACAAATTTTACTTAGTGTGCAAAATCAAACAAAGATGGCAAGCGAGTACCAGACAGAAAACAAGGGAACAACTCAGGTCATCTTAATCTAATTTACAGTCACCTTTCATGTACATTTCACTGTGGCTGAGGAATCAGGAATGTTACCAATAAACAGAAACTGTTTAGCAATTTTTACAGACTTCATTGCTCAAACCTATCTGTGTTCAAAAAAAAAGATTTATTTCAATTACAACAGAATTAAAATGTACCTTGAAGAGTAACGTGTGCATTCATGGGCAACAAGTAAGGATTGTGTACAAATCCTATTATACAAACATACAATCAAAGCACTGGTAAACTAAGTATTGGTATCTCACAGTAAGTATAACACAGCAAGTATATATGTAAATACAGGCAGCACTTGTGTATGTATTCAAACACAAGATATGTATTATCACGTACAGTCATCATTAGATGGGAATAATAGCACTGTAACTAATAAGCCATTCTAACTTGAACATCTTCTTCATTTCTTATTGTTTGACCTGTATTTGTAGTCAGTGTTTTTTCATTGCTAAAATGTCTTTACCAACTGCAGTGAGGTTACAGAACACGTAAAATCTGGATTAGCAAATCACGGTAGGAAATAGCTTTTTTCTCATTAACCTGGGTGGCAGCATAAAAATAGCTTAAAAGATAACCGCCACCTCCTACTGATTTTCTCTTATTTCTTAATATGGTGTGGAAAATGTTCAAAATATTTAGTAGTATAGCTTGGTATTGACTAAAAGTTCTACTACAATATACTACGTGATTTAGTCCTGCCTCTCTTCCAAGTCCTGTCTTTTAGGAAGGTCATTTAAGTATTTCTGTTTACGTACATCAGGAACAATTATGTACAAAACAACAAGTAATATTGTACTTTAGTACCACAGTTCGGCTGCAACTTTGCAACAATATTACTCGAGAACCTATAACACGCAAATGAATTGCTGTCTTTGTAATTCAGGAAAAAAAGCAAACACCACCAATCCCTTCGAGCAGCACGCAGACAAACCCTGTGCCTTCGCAGAGCTTGAGCTCTTGTCGCTATTGTTGCCCGCTAATTAGAGCTGTTAAGTGCGAGACGTCGATCGGCAGCCACGAAGGCAACTCGCCCAGGTCGGTCTGCAGCACCCGCGGGGGAACTGTTTGAAAGGAAGTTTGTGCACACCGATGTTCTCAGGAGTAGCCTCGTAAGAGAGGGCCGGTTTCCCTTCCCTCCTCTCAGACA
>Ga0181612_131342_pt1 | contig 16481 bp, 10 predicted proteins | sample HoacroProtozoa21_FD_119630 | JGI IMG/M metagenome (GOLD analysis project Ga0181612, IMG submission 119630) | Hoatzin crop microbial communities from Cojedes, Venezuel. Combined Assembly of Gp0051906, Gp0051904, Gp0051908
ATTAAAAAAAAGGACAGTTTATTTTGATGTGGAACAATGGTAATTTTTATTTTGTACCTCTCCATAAGCCTAGCATCTGCTCAATTTACTCCTGTACTTTAAAATCTATTGCTGTTTGAAAAACATTCTAGGTCATTTATGGCTCTGAACTACTACTGCTACTGTCTTGTCTCAGATATAGGAGGAAATAAGCTAAATTTATCTATTATATTTACAGTTAAACCACCGCAGGCTGATCTTGAGTCTAAGAAAAAAAAAAGAGAGCGAGAAACAAAGCATGGCAGACAGAATAGCAACAGCTGCATACCAGGAGGAAACCCAGCTAAACTGTGCACATCAGAAGTTTTATTAAAATTGCACAACTGCTCAGAGGCGCTGGAAAAACACTGTGAGAATTCAAATCAACCTCTACTATTAAGAGAGAACCATTGATGAGGAAAGCTCTATTATATTATTTCTGATTCCAAGACAGCTATTCAAAATGGCAAAAATCCCTCTGCCACTCTCATTCAGTATTACCGTGGAGCCCGCTCTATCTCCAAAGTAGTTTCAGACACAAAGCTATCTTCTTTCACAAACAAACAGAGTGTTGAGTACGTACCACCTAATAAAGGACAGATTTTGTGGGAAACACAAATTAAACCAAATTTGGCAGCTTCCTGCAACTTCTTAAGTCACAACAGTATCCTCACAGTAGCTCTTGATTTCTTTGTAGATGTTTGCAGCTTATCAGAACTTCTAAAACTCTGACATAAATAATAGTTAAAATTCTACTGCTGACTAGATTTTGACTTTAACTACTTTGTTCAGGACAGAAATAGCAGCTTTGCACTAGAACCTGAATGTGCATATGCAATGAAGTAGAAAGCTTGAGTCCTCTTGGTACTCACGACACAAGCTTGTGACTACCCTTCTTTTCTCACTCCAGGTGAAAGCAAGTAGCAAAAAAGTCTTTACAGTAATAAGCTGTTATTTTAACATGGGAGACAGCACACCTAAAGTGTAAAAAACCACTGCAGAACAGAATTCACAAATATAAGTAAACCAGGGATTGAACGATTATAAGAAACAACAAAAAGGAGGTTCAGTTTGAGCAAAGCCTACAAAGATTCCCTGCAGGAAGCAGGAAACTCACATTTTTTAGCTTATCTTCTGTCCTCCTTCTTTAACTGTCAACACATTAAAAACATGCAGTTTAACAACCATGCTGAACACTTTCGATTACAATATTTTGCACCAAACAATCTACTGACTACAGTTTGAGGAAATTTATGCTGTACAGTAGCACCACAATATATTGCAACCAAGAGTTCAAACAGAAAGCAGTGACTTTGCCACCTAATGGCGCATCCTTACCTGCCACTGCACGTACTGACATCAGTAATGCCAAGCAGTGTATACTCTGTAGGGCACACTGTGTCAGCGACAGAGCACTAAATACGACCTGCTTTCCATACTACCTGCGGTGCACCACAACAGAAATGTGCATGCAGTGCTTATAGGAAAAATCAAGACAGACCTTGCCATCAGCCTCAGCAGAAGCAGCAGTAACAGTCTCCTGGGAAGCAGGTGTCAGTGCACCTGGAGCTTTAGTAGACTAAAGAAGGTAAAAAAAACGCAGGGAGGGGGGAGGAAAAAAATTCAACTGAAGACCACTAGGTCTACCTAGCAAATTAGTACACTTTTACCTACCAGCACCTTTAAAAATCCAGAAAAGAAAGCATTTTGAGTTTGCAAGCAACACAGTAATATAAGCAGAAAAGGAAAAAAAAAGCATCTCAGACAACTAAGAGACTTTTGGCCTATCTGGCCTTCAATTTAATTTCAGCTCCTATACTGCTGATATAAATACAATCAATAAAAAGAAGGATCAAACAGCACTGAAAACAATCTCTAGATAGCTACCTTAAATTCCCAGACCATCCATCAGCTGGCTTCTATCGATCAAAGGCAGTAATATTAGATCCATTGTGGGACTCCCTCTCACTTTTTAAGCTAACAAATTTAATGAACTGATTTCTATCAGCTCTGGTAACTCCTGTTACAACCTGTGACGAGTTTAAACTATATTCTGTATATTTGGTTTCTAAATACTTCACTTAATATTAAATACATAACTGTCTAAAATTCCAGCTGATTCATTCATTTCTACAGTGAGGAAATGTTTTCCATGACACTTGATTCTTTCACCCACGTACTTACATGCCATTAAACTAATCCCAATAAAACTAAACAAGCTCCAGAGACAGAATACATGACTGGATTATGATGATCAACTGAAAACATCACCTCCACCATCTTCTCCCAAAGAAAGCAAGACAGCAACAAACTGCAGTTTTAAGAGTGACTTAAACCCAAGCAACCAAGTCACTATGTTGGCACAGTGAATATTTTAAATCACTTGTTTTATCTTTCGAAATCAGTGCCTCTCAGCCATAAATTCAAGCATGCAAGTTCTGACTCCATCTTTTAACACATGCAGGCATTTTAAGCCTTACCTCAGATGACACTCAGGTAGTAAGTGTAATATTAATGTAAATTTATATGCAAGTCTTCAGAAATCCCAGATTTATAATGTGCCAAAAATTGTATCTTTGGGAGAAGAAAATAACGTTCCACTTCTATCTTATGAAATAGAAAGAAAAAAAGTCAACACCTGGAAGCTCCCAAGACTGTTACTAGGGCAGCATATCAAAGCTTCCAATACTTAGATTGGATCAAAGGAGAATGCATTAAACTTTAAATGAATAAATCAATAAAAAACAACATTTACGTTACCTTGTCTCGTGGCACAGCAGAAGGCAGTTCCCGGGCTAACCTGTTACGCCTTTGCTCCTTTAAAAACAATCCAGCAAGACCTCAGTTATGTATTACTTTGTATCAACATGTATTCAAGATGCCTAATTTCAAGATGACTTAACATTTGAGAGACCAACACTAGCAATTTCATCTCATCCAGTGTCATGTCATACTATGATCCTATGAAAACCTCAATTACTTGTATAAAACTACTCTGCTTACCTGGTCAAAAGTAAATTCTCAATATAAGAACTTTTGCAACATAATCAAAACTGAAGCCTTTAAAAAACAAGATCAAAGCTACTGAGTTTGGCTCAGCATAGATGCCCTACAGCCCTCATTAAGCTTTATATCTTCTAAGTAATCTGGGAGGACTGAGGGTTAACTATGATTAGTGCAAAAAGAAGATGGAGGAGGCAGCATTCACTTTATGGCAAAACAGAATTTGAAGCAATCAGTAATAACAAAGATCGGATTTTTCTTGAAATTAAAAATGGATTGTCCACTAAGTAAGGGTAAGAAAGATGTTTTATGTGCTTTGTTTCTTCAAAAATTTCAATGTCCTGTTCAGGAAAATGTTGGGAAAGAACTAGTTTAAGTAACACATGATAATACAGTATCGTATGTTCAGCTTCACAAAGTCCTAATTTTTGTACTCTAGGCAGTTTCAAAGACGTTCAATCGCATAGCCAGTCAATACAAAACGTAAGTATAAAAGCAGGTAAAAGGTTAGAACTAAAGAGCACAAACAATAACAAAAGTATTTAAAAAAAGCACAGTACTATGAAAGAACGTGTTGGATAAGCAGTGTAACACAACAATATTAGGGACCTCTTAGCCAGATGCATGAACCACTGCAACAAAATCAGACTGCAAAACAGAACTTGGCAGATCAGTTGTAGAACAACTGCGTCTATAGGATGACGACAGCAACAAGCATTACCAAACAAATCTGGGGCTGAAAAACAGAAAGGCTACTGAAATTGTAAAAGGTTTATGGGAAATTGATGGAGAAAATTATCTTAGGGAGACTGAAGTGTGGTAACACAGAGATTCAAGAACAGTGCCGAAAGGAAGCAGAAATTAGAACCTGAAGAGAGGAAACAACACTTGTATTATACTTTTGTGAATGAAGGGAACATAATAGCCATTGATACATTCTGTCAGAGACAAAATGCAGTTACTTCAACATTAGAAAGAGTATTTCACAACTATCTAAAGTTTCTCTTCCAAAAATTTCATTTAATAGTCAATACTCAATTAGGTGTCCATCGTATTTTCCAGACAGAAAGAGAGGCAGAATTGTTTTCAGTGAAATGTCAACCACTGTCCCTGAATGTAACATGCAATATAAATCTAACAAATCAACAGATCACAAGAGTATGTACCACATTTGTAAGGCATCACATTTTTATACTTCAAAACGTAGAATGGTGCTCCAATGAAAGAAACTGAAGCATTTGTTTCTCCTACCAATTACTTAGGTTCTCACTTCAAGGAGTCAAAAGACTTTCTAAGAGAATGTATTTTCTTACCTCTATGTTGTTATTCATTAAACCACAGGCATCGGCAAAGTCTGGATGTTTGGTATTGATATAAGCTAACTCAATGGCCACTAGATTATGAACCTGCAATGCAATGTCACAGTTCAAAAATTCGGTAAGTAATCTAATGCTAGTGAAGAGCAATGACCTACCAAGCTAGAAAGTGTAGTCTAACTGTCCATAGCAAAAGACTGTTTTTACTGCCCCAAAGACACTCAAGTTCTGATCCAGAAGGCAAGCAGGGAATTCATTCATTCCTTCATTGCAATACATTCAGACCTTCAGCCATTTTGGATGTTACATCAGTTTAACTTGTTAGCTTCACCAAGCTAACCCCTCTCCAGCAATAAATATAAAAAACTCAGCAATTTAATGAGTGAAGCTATATAGTAATGAAGTGAGCTTCAACCTTCAGCCACTAGCCAGATCCAACGTTTGAACCAGTGAGAGATCACTCACTCAGGGGGATAGTGAGCATACAGAACCACTTTGCCTTTTCACATCATTCGCAGACATGTGCAGAGTCAATAACTGAAACACTTTGTTTCCTCCCAGTAAGCAGCCCAAAGCAGACTTTTATATTAAAACATATTTGCTCAAAGCTGGAAGTTGAATTTTTAGTTCTCATTAGCTAAAGGGCATTACAAGCAAAATCAACATCATCAAACAACATTTTGTGTTGATTTTGCCTCCAAAACACACAGAATAAGGACTATAATTTAATTTTCATGATTGCATCCCTAACTACAGTAAAGGCACAGCTTCCCCTCCTTCTGGGGAGGGAAATACAGCTATATCAAAAAGACCAGATGTTACACCCAACTTTTAGTAAAATCTTCTTGGGAAGCTGAAACACAGGGGACAATAAGCTGAAGAGGATTCCACCCACTCCTTTTTTTTATGTGTCTGTCTTCTAATATAGTAGAAGTTTCAAACAGTGTAGGTATTAAATACGTAGCTATTTAACAAATATCAGTTAAGATTCCTTTTAATAATTTGTGTTCCTGACATTAAAAAGCAAACAGAAGCATCAAGGAAGACTCCAGAAAACAAGTACTTTTTCCAGCAAAATTATAGCAGATGGAAAATTACCATTTCATTTGTGACAGGAAGTCTTCTACGCAGCAGACAGGTTACTACTTCAACTATGGCATCATGCAATTTAGGAAACCTCAATAATTCCTAAAAACAAGACAAGAATTCACTGATGGGAATTCCAGGGTTTTTCAAGGAATTGTAGGGGAGGAGGAAGCCCAATAATTACAAACTTAATTCTATCACACTCATTTTTACCTGTGTACTGTAATTACTACAATGCTGGATAATCCTCTGCATTTCTTCATGAACCAGCTCCACACAGCGCAAGCTGGGTTCTTCTAAACGTTTGATTTGCCTCTTTACCAGCAATTCAAATGAAACTTCAGGAACAAACAAGGCAGGACGGGGACCCTAGTTCAAAAGGAGGGAAAAAGCTGCTAAGTTGTGTACTAAAACAACACTCATTTCTAAGCAGTAGCATCTGACAAAGCCCAGAATAAATCAGGTCACAGTGTTCACATCCAAAGGAACACTCATAACAGATCTTAAGGGTAAAACACGTTACAAGAATATTTAACTATAAAAGCTTTACAGGCTAAGGAAATTCAGAAGTTATTACCTTTAAGCCAAACTCTGTGTTAAATAAGAAATAACCAGTATCCTTATAGAATCTTGAAGATATCTACCTACTAATGTCACTCTAGGCTTATGACTACGGACAATTCTTTTCAGATTTGTGGATCAAACTTTAAAGTAACTTTACTGTAAAGGCAAAGACATTCTCTTCGTAACTTCAGAGAGAAAAGTTACCATTATTTATTTGACAGTCCTGGGCATACAATTATTACTGCAAGGCAGCTGGGTTTTCTGTTAAATATAATCATAATACAGTGTCGCTGATTCACAGTGTTTGGCGTAATTTCATTTATGACCACACAGACCAATGCTTAGCTATATACAGAACATTTTTTTTCACCTCAAATTTCCTTTTTCTAAAAAAAATTACATGAGCTTTAGAAACGCAAAGATGTGATGTCACATAAAAACACGACATCTTTCCTGTTACTAAATGCTGTTTTACATTTTACATTTACAGAAGGATAAAAGCATACAGACAGACCATTGCTGAAGAGTACCTAATGCAAAGTTTGAGTCATTATTGACCATGCAGAAACCTGACTGCACCCACAGAACACAGTACAAAACCAATCTGTCATGTAAACACTGAACTGTTGAAGAGTTATGCCCGTTACATAGAATGAAAATATCTGAACGTGTCCTAGCCCACACATCTCAGACTGAGTCTTTATAACTAACAGAAGTGCTTAATGCAAAATAAATGCAGAGGCACCCTTTGTGTAATATATACTAGCATCAGCACAGGGTAGCCAAAGCTGGGCCTAAGTTTAATTTCACCTGTAAATAACAGTAATGAGATGTAAGCATTCACCTTAAACTCATTCCGTATCCCGTAATGGCTGAAAATTTGGATATTGTATTTTTTCCACTTAGAATACCAACAAGCAGGATTCAGCCTCTTCATATTAACTCAGTCAGCTAAGATCATTAATTCACAGGACTGAAGGAGCACAAATCTGTTGAAACCTCATCTTCGAATCCAATATATAGCAACAACACTTAAAATACAGAACACTCACAGTAGCATTTCTAATGGCAGTCAGAATATCAATTGTGTTAAGGCCACCCAGCGGGTCAACAGATTCTAAAGTTCTTCCAAAGGTCTCATGAAAAATGTAACAGATTCTGGCTCCACCGCATCTGAAAGAATAAAACAACAACTGAAGTAGCAAACAAGAAAAAAGCTCTCATTGCAAATGTTTTTTACAATTACTTGGATTCAAGCATTTTTGAGTATGTTATGCTCCAGTTTATTACTATTGCCAGTGAAAGCCAGCAAGAGCAACTGTGTCAATCTAACTGCTCAGTCGATATTCTAAAAAAATGATTTGGTACTTACAGCTCTGAAGTCTCTATGTATTTTGCTGTTCCTTCAATAGTGTTACAATATTCTGTGGCAAATTTGGTAATAAGTTGCAATAAAGTGGCACTTTTGTCCTCAACGGGTTCCCCATAGCTGTTTAGTAGAGACTGGTACTGAGCAGCTAAAACATTGATTCTGGTTTTCAATTCTGGCAAGCAATCCCTAATATGATGCATCAGTAGTCTAAAAGGAGAAAACAGTCCTTCATTAGAAGGGAGAAAAAGTTTCAGCTTTATCATCTTCATCAAAACAGAGAAGTGACTGAAAATAATAACCATAGGAAAACATTTGACTCGGGAAAATTACAGTAAATTCAGAAACTGAATTTGGAACCAAACAGAGCTTTCCTTAACGTACCACTGTACAGCTCCAAAAGAAAAAGGAAAGGTAAATGTTTACACTTACTCCTAACACAGCCATTTATATCTTCAAGTTATCTTTAAAAGCACACATTTATTTTATTTTACATAATATGTAATACCTGTTCAGTGTTCTAGCAAGGTACTTCGTTCCATTTCGATTGGCTAAGGAAGGATACTTCTTTTGAAGAAAACCATACTCATCACGAATGGAATCAGCTACACTCTTCTTATTGTTAATATCCAACTGACTCCTGAAGTTAAAAGGCAGAGTTACACACTTGGTTTTCTGGACAGGACATCTAACAGCTGGTTTTTGCTTTACACACATAACTCATCTTCCTTAGATAATGAAGGGTTTTACTTGTTGTTCCACGCAGCATAGTCAACAAATCAGTATGGGTACCAGCTGTACACAGACTAAGCAACACCTCTTATCAAAACTGCATGAGATGGGACCTCGCTAATGCAAAAAGTAAAGAGAACAGTACTATTACCATATGCAATTAGCACTAGATTAGCACTAATACATACAAGATCTGTACTGAACAGCCGAACAGAAGCATCCCTCAAACTAAAAAACAATAGCAGAAAGAAGAAGCGACCCTACAGTTATTCTAGGAGAAATGTCTCCATTCCTTTCCAAATTAGCAGTTGGTTGAGTGGAAGAACAGACGAGCTTTTCAAAAGCAACAAGCTTCTCACTTGCTTATTCAGAAGTTCATTTCAACATCACATCACCTCATTCTTAAAATCATATTCACGACTAAAAAATCCAAAAGCATTCCTTAGTATTAACACAGTTTTAAGAATGTGCCCAGACCGACCTGTTCACTACTCCAATGATGCCAAGTTTTACTGGAATCACTCTTCCCATAAGCACATCCATAGCATCAGTGCCAGCATCCATAAGATCCAGCTTTGTGATAACAGCAAGGGTTCTTCGACCTATTAAAAGGAAAACTCACAGGAATGTTTTGTCTTGATCAGGGTACCTAAACTCATTATTCAAAACGTTCCTCAGACAGCTGCACGAAATTTCATACTGCAAACCAGCAAAGACTTGTGCAAGAAGTGGTGTTCGACTATCCGGAGCCCCTTATTAACAGAAGTATAAAAAACATTTGGCAGGTACTGCTCCCCACACAGATCTGGTTAATAGAAAAAGGTTTCGGCATCATGCAGTTTGAAATTGTAGTCATCACTGATTACAACAAACATTTTTGCATACTACATGAGGTTAAGAGACGTTACTGAGCACTTGTAGAGAAGACTAAGTAAGGCAGGCAGGGGACTGGCAAGTGTGAGTGGACTGAACATATTTCTAGCATGGATGTAGGACCTGACATAATAATGGCAGTCTGTTTGGAACTATATTTGAAATACCACTACTCACTGGAGAAGCTGCTAAAGTAGGCAACAGGCCCACTTCCAGCATAGGGCATCAAATACATAGCTGAAAGCCCCAGGAGACTGAATAGTTTCAAATTCATGTACTGAAGAAGCAACAGGGGATTCAGTTTTGCTAATGAAGTGTATTTTTATTGAATATGTGACTGAATGTTTTCCGAATCACAATTAAGCTTCATATTAGACACTATGGAGGAAAAAAGTGATCTACATTCATTAAATAAGTAAATATTGCACATCTAAACAGACAGGCTAACATGCACAGGATTTGCCTGGGACCGTAATATTTCCCAGGCTCTTGGGTCTGGATAAAATGTGGCAAGAACTTTTTCTTTAAAATATAACACTTCTCAAGTCTAAAACTAAACCAGTATCTCAGCAAAATCAGTAGGTTCTTAGGTCCTGAAACTTTCAGATGAATGCAAGTCTGAGTCTACATACGTAAGTACTTCAGTACTTCAAGTTCTTATTACATACCATTATTCCTAAAGAACTTGCAACACGAGCTGCCACTCCAGCTTTAAAATTTAGAATTTTGGGAAGCGATCCAAAATTCACAGCTGATCATTTTTACAAAGGTAAATTAAAACTAAAGGGCCTTGAACCAGTACAATTTGACTGAGAAGACTGGCAGGAGAACAGGTTCTCCCTCGAGGTTTCGTGGCTGTGGAACCTGTAACGGCTCAGGCAGACAGGCCAAAGCAGACTCAGGAGTCTGAAAACAAGCAAGAAATTTTACAGTCTATGGGAAGAAAAAACTGAGAGTAAAGCACACCAACACCAAATTTAGCCTAATTTCAGTTTATCAATGTTCAGACTATACTTTTCCATATTCTTTCAAATCACGCAGTGCCATTTATTAGTCAATGGTACTGAGAGCACTTTCTACACACCAGAAGTGGATACCCAGTAGCTTGAGACCTGTTTCAAAGCCATTAGATAAACACAAAATGATAATCCCCTTTTCAGATTAAATGAAATCAGTCAGTTCTGTCACATAAACACAGGGCACCAAAATAGATATTGACAGCATATATTAATTTTAGTTTAGTGACTTTTACTAGGAATAACAGCTAGACAGTCAATTAGTAGCTGCAGGATGGCATATTTTCTCTACTAGAAGAAACAGCATTGGACAATAAAGCATAGAGTCATCTTAACAGACCACTGTAAACTACTAAAAGTCTCAAAACCCCCAATATTCTGTAATGCCATTTTTCTGCTCTGGAAACAGAAGTGGCTCCTATGACTACTAAAATAGTTATCTGGGCTGTTTGTAAGCCAGAAATCTATCAGATATTAATTCATCACAGCATTCTCTGAGTTGCAGAAACTGCAGCAGGAAGTCTTTAAGCAAATATAATATTTGTATTTTCTAGGAAATGCAGTGACGTTTGTTTTTCTTACTACCTTTTACCAAAATTACTTCAGTTTTATTTTAGGATTTAATTTAAAATAGAAATTGAATTACAGGATCCATTTTTTTTGCTGCTTACCATCTGGATCCACCTCCCGTGCAATCTTAAGTGCTTCTGAAGTGGCCATGTCTGTGTTAGCAGCTGTGACTGCCAGAATAATTGAATTTGGGTTGCTGATGAATTGAAGGATTAGCTCTCTTATTTGAAGTTCAATGTCCTTAGGCTGATCACCAACAGGCACCTAGAGAAAAAACAAGACAGAACTGTTCAAAATTGTATATTTATGCCTGTGTGAGATCACTCATTGGAACCTCATACCCTATACCACGGTATAAGATAAAGTTTTCCAGCCCTTTCCTTCCCCTTTCACAAGCAAACATGAAAGAAAAGGAAGATTTTGAAAGGTATAAAAGTCAAAAACACTCTTAAAGAAATAAGGACCAACTCAAATTATTTGATACTGTTGTCAAAAAGACTTGGCATCCAAGAACCACCTGCACAACTGGCAGAGTGGGATATGTATGTGTGCACAGGCAGGGAAAGAATTCATCTTGTCACAGAAAATTATTCAGTATAAAACCTGAACAAACAGGACCTGAACATTTTTTCTAGTGTATCCTCAATTCATACAACTTCTTATGCAAAATACACATAGCAACTTCTGGTGAAGCAATTGGGAAAATATTTTCAAACTTGTCAACTACCCATGTATCTGCAGGTACAACTTTGAAACTTCAAGCACTATATCTTCCATTAAAAAACCATGCAGCACGCACAGCACTTCCAATCCCTCAGCTGTCCATAGAAAGAGGAAGAACTTAAGTAGATCCTCCTCTTACAACAGCGAAGAGCACCAGAAACCCAAATCATATACCAGAAGATTGTGACATCTCAAATTTATATAATCAACTACTTAAACTGAGGAAAGCTGTTCATCTAGCAATACAGAATAATGCCAAAGAGTGAACATACACTCCCTATTTCAAAACACACTGTTCACAGTGAGTCAGAAGAGAAGCATTCTGCAGCTTACCTTTGTCATTCCAGGTAAATCCACAAGAGTCAGATTTACAACATTAGATGAAAAAATCTTAAGATGAATAGGTTCAGGACTGATCCCCTAGAAATATTTTAATAATAAAAATTAATCACTCTACTGCATTATTTAAAAGCACCCTTTAGAAAGCCAAAAGCTGGAGTTTCATACAAGAAAAACTTTCATCATACACCTTACTACTACTTGGTGAGTAAAAAAAGCCAGCCACGTCTGTCAACCAATTCCTTTGTCTTTGGAAGCAGCCCTGTTTTCCTCCTCAGTATAATGCATAAAAGCTGTTATATTTCAGTAATTGGAATACACATGCAAGAACAGAATACTCGATTTTATAGTAACACATAAAGCCATGTGTGTAGAAAAATGGAAACAAGTTTATTTTTTGCACTATTATAACAGAAGCTTTGAAGTAAAGCACCAGCAATTCTCTGCACTTTCTTTTAGCTGAAATTATTTCTCACGAACACAGTGAAAAACTCTCAAGATCGCAAGCATCATTACTGTGTTTGCTGTTAGAACAGTTCAATGTTTTTCAATTCTAGCTGTCAAAACTGTTTAAGCAAGGTTTAAGCAGAAAGCGAATCTACAGGAAGAGAAAGATGGACAGTGCAACATTTACCTTATTATTTCCTGAAATCCTCTCTGTTTCATTTTCTATTTCCTGACGAATTTCATCAAAATCCGTATAGATCTGAAGTACAGAAGAAAAAAATTGTTTAAAAAATCAAAGACAGCATACACTTACCTAATTGCAAAATAATGTTCTCTTCTCCAAGAGACAGCGAAAAAATCTGTAACTAAGTATACAGAAGGTGAGGAAAAAATAAGAATGACCATTAGCCCTTAAGCTAATTCTAACAGCAATCATCAGTGCTAAAAATTACAGAAATCGGAATCTTGGTATTTAATCTGTTGATTAATACTATGAGACCGTAGTTATTAGCACTTGTTACCCCACTGATGTCAGACAAGTTATAAAATAGCGTTCACCTAAAGAGAATTTCAAACACTTAATTCCATTTCTAATCTAGTTGCAATCCTTTGAAGTTAATAAACACTGTAGTCAGAACACCCCTTCTCATCTCGAAGAGGACAAAAAACAAGGACAAAGTTTCATTTCAATTTTTTTTCCACTCTTGTCAAATCTGTTCTCCTTTCACCAATCCAGAATAACTTAGCACAGAGCTACCCGTGCACAGATTCCCTCTGCATTCCTCTCCAGTTTTCCTTCAATTCCTAGAACTGCCTAGAAGGTATATAAACACTTAAATAATTCATCTGCCAACAAAAAGATAGCTGTCTTCAAGCAAAGGATTAAGTTTTGACTCTCTTATTGACGTCCTAGGTCATCTCAGTTTCTCCTTCTCCCCCGATGAGCATTAGGCTCCTCCTTCTTCTTCACAGTTTTCCAACAAATCTCTGAAGTAGCCAATTCTTCAGTAGACTGAAATGACTTGTGATTATATACTTCCTTGTCTTTGCAATTTCCATTCTAATTTTGCCAATGCACAAAAAGAAAAAAATCAGCAAAATAACACAAAAAGGATTAAGATAAGTAACTCGGCAGAATCAATGACCCACACAACAGACAACCATTGATAAACTTTCTGTCTTGAGTTTAAAAGAATGTTTCTGAAGTTTTCATAAAAAGCAAAGCAGAAAATCCTCAGTACTCTGGCATATAGTAGAGCAGGTACAATAATCTCCTTTTTGGGAAAGTCAAGGGAAGATATAAAGAGTCAGGTGTATATATATATGTATATATATATGATAGCGTATTTCTGACACTGCCACTCCATCATCAGATTAAACATACCTTATTTTTGGTGTGAAGAAATTTACCCCACTCTTCAGCATCTATCTCTGAAAACAAAGAATTAATACATGAGAAAGAGGAAGCAGATGTTTCATTTTCCTAAGAACCTGCTTACTGAAAACGTCATTTTTTTTTCCAAAGCAGCAGGAGAAAAATTAGTCTGCTTTCTACTGTTAGATGTTAAATAGCTCAGTACAAATAAATTTATAATTCTGCTTATGATTCCACTTATATAAACATTGCATCTCATTACTCTCTTTGTCTCTTTTACACAAGGTCCACCTTCTTAATTTTGACCAAGCCAATCAGCTATCCTACCATTTTTCAGATATGGTCTAGCCCATTAAATACCAGATTGCAACAGAAAACAACAGAACTCTCAGCAGTAGATTAAAAAAATCTGAAAAAAATACCACCTTTTAGCATCTGTTCTTTTACCATGCAAGTGAGATCAAACTAAAGCTGAAAGAAAAAGTTAGGAAGACCTGTAGAACCAAAACTAAGCAAACAGAAAATACCTAAGAATTCTGCATAACAATGAAGTCTTAGGAGAACATGTCTCTTCCCAAATCTGTCAAGCACCAAACATCTTAACTCTTGTCAGTCACCACTGAGGTATGGAATTCCTTGGGGGCTATCAAGAGCAGTCCCAGAAACAGCAAAGGAGGTTTTGTCAGTTCCTGCTGCGTAGTGCAGAGAGCAGTTTGAGTCATACCGGGAGATACTCACACTTCCACAACTAGGTTTGCAAGCATCAGTGATAAGAGCCATTTCAAATTTTTAGTTTGTGGTCATTTCCCCTCTGCTCCCCGACACAGCAATACGCTTTAGAAAAACACTCTCCAAGAAATATGGCCATTTAGCACACTGCTTACCTACAATCAAGTCATCTTTCACAACAGAGGTTACTGACCTATAGAGATTTTTTTAAAGGATTTGGGAATTAAAAGTGCAGGAAATTCTATGAAGCAGCAACGGCACAGAAGAAAAGCAAAGATCATCTCATTCTAATGCAACAAGGTCAGAAAACTAAAAATCAACCAGATCACAAGACTCAGCAAAATAATCGACACAATAGCCAAAGTGTAAAACTAAAAGTGTAATCAACAATCCAGTGGCATGAAATGGATGTGGTTTAGTGTATATAAGCATGCACTTTATGCGTAGGGAGAAAAAGCAAGTGGATAAAGGCAACCTTTAGAAAGGTGTCTTGGATTTTTCCATGTAGCAGGGTCTGCAGTTAAAGAGAAACAGCATTGAATGATGTTTAAAATTTTTAATCATATTTAGCATTGCATTTTATTAACTGTCAGTACCAGATTGTATTACAAAGATCACAAATGCACGCAGACAGATGTGCATGCTATTCTACCACTGATGAGAATGTGTAACATTAACAATATGCACAGAAATAAGACCTTAATTAAACACTGACAAATGATGCGTATTAATCAGATATTCTATACGACAAAGTTCACTTGATGATGACTTTCTTATTGTTCTTCATCTAATTCCAACAGCTCACAATATTTTAATCTGAACACAGAAAACAGCATCATTAGGTTCCGCAAAGTTGAACTACATTGGTGAAATATGTTTCTCATCATTTATTCACAGAAAGAACAAGAAAGAGTAAGGAAGCATTTTCAATATCACTGGAAGTAATAATACTGTATTGGAAAGAAATCTGAGGTTTTGCATCAATCTTTCTGATGCTCAATTAAAAAAAACAATTACAGCAATTCTGAGACAGATTTAAGAAGAGACAACGTTAGCTATCGCCCTTTTCAGCTCTTCATTTTCTCAAAATTTATGGAAATCCCACTACAAAAAAAACCTTTTTCCTAAAGGGCTGATGAGTTTACTACTCTCTATTTTTATGTGATGCCAGTACAGCACCATGGAAGTGCAAGAATCAGAACAAACTGACGAAAACCTTTTTAGCACGTGTCTGTTTGGCACAAAATGCAAGCAGCACCGCAACAATCGATTCACCAGTTTGGAGAGCCTAGTATCTACAGGGAGTTACTGTAATGTCTTCCTCAGGTGGGTAAGCGAAAGGTTTCTCATCAATGGAAATATGTCAATATAGATGGACTGGATCCATTATGGAAAAAAAATTTAAAAACCAAACTACTTCTATCCTTACTATTCTGCAAGCACATGAGCTATGAAGAAACCATTGTTAGGAGGCAGCTTTTGTTTGTCTTGGTTGGTAAATAAGCAAAATTACATACCAGTCTCCAAAATAAGTGCAAAATGAAAGGGCTCATTAATTCCAGGTTATTAAACAGGTTTAATTTATTTACCGTTCAGATGAAATAAAGCAAAATGCACATACAGGAAAGAACTACAGTACATTAAGGTTGTATTGCTCATCCCCTCTTAAAAATTGAATCTAAGAAAGTGAAGACAGGCATAAAGCCAGGAAGAAAAAGATACAGTAAGATACTGCCACCACTACATTTGAAAGATACGGACCAAGCACTCTCCTGACATGTCCCTCCAAGGGAGATGTCCTCCTAGGACGCACTGTTTTAGTCTTAAATTTTTTTTAGCACTAGTTTCATTGGTAAATCAGTCTTCCCCTAGTTATGTTACTCTCTAAAAGTTTTTCAGGCAAAACTTTCAGGTGAATTAGTCATCCGATTACATTCAGGATTCAACACGAGATAAAAGTGTGCAGAAATGACACTTCACTCATCATAAAACCAAGTATTACAGACTATAAAAAATTATTCAAACAGCAGCTATTACGAACAAACAGATCCTGCCTTTCAAAAAATTATCTCCTGAATAAAGCAACAGTCTGTTTGCTTTTCCGCCTTTTCAGATATTGGAGAGAGATCGGAAAACTTTAATTAATACACTGGAAAACTAGACGTGATTATGGTATTTTTTGTCAGGACTGCCCTCCACCAAATTGTTACTTGTTATCTCCTATACAGCAATGCTCCTTTAAGAAGCCCAAATACAGTACAATCCTAACTGACTTCAGTTATTCATAGAATCATAGAATCATTAAGGTTGGAAAAGACCTC
>Ga0181612_156789_pt1 | contig 16481 bp, 6 predicted proteins | sample HoacroProtozoa21_FD_119630 | JGI IMG/M metagenome (GOLD analysis project Ga0181612, IMG submission 119630) | Hoatzin crop microbial communities from Cojedes, Venezuel. Combined Assembly of Gp0051906, Gp0051904, Gp0051908
TTAAACTACAGGAGGGTAGATTTAGACTAGATATTAGGAAGAATTTTTTTTACAGTGAGTGTGGTGAAACACTGGAACAGGTTGCCTAGAAAGGCTGTGGATGCCCCATCCCTGGAAATATTCAAGGCCAGGCTGGACGGGGCTCTGAGCAACCTGATTGAGTTGAAGATGTCCCTGCTCATTGCAGGGGGTTGGGCTAGATGACCTTTTAAGGTCCCTTCCAACCCCAACAATTCTATGAATCTATGAAATTATGTGACAAGCTGATTTTGTTGGAGTCTTATTGCAACCTCCAGTGACATCATGAGGAGTTTTATTATTTCAGGCTTGAATATGTTTCCTTTATGTTTACAGAGGTAATCTTCCACCACGTAAAAAAGACTGAAAAAGGCTGAGAATTAATCTTCTCAATATGTTTCCTGTAGACTAGCCCACAGTAGCTCACCCCTAATGCAGTTAAGTAGTCTCTAGAATGCAACAAAGAGGACACGTCCCCCACTGACCCACTTCAGGCTTCATAAAAATCTCAAAGATAGCCCTGACATGCTCCAGAATCTGTAAAACTTGACTGACTCTCCTGTTGCTTAATCCCCTTCTCTGCTGCCACAGAGCTGTCACTGTATTTGCCTAACACATACCATCTATAGGCCTTCTTGTCTTCTACCCCGACTAGTATCTAGTAAAAGACAGACTCTAACACATCAATCAAAACAGACCGACCTAGGTCTGTTTCCTTCCATTATTATCCCTCCTCACTCAATATTACTCTAGCATAATAAGAATTTTATCTAGCTTCCAATTAGGGAACCTACATTTCACCACCACACTCTCATATGCAAAGCCTTTCTTCTGCGAAAAATCAAAACTTTCACATAATAATCTGGGAGTTGTTCTTTCTGTTTGGTTTGGTACATTTCCCAAAACATTCCTGCACTACAGAAAATTATCATAACATTCAAAATAAAGTTGTAAATATTCAGCTGCTCTCCTAAGGGTACAAAACCACTAAAAAGATTTCATAGACATATAAATTATTCATCCATTCAGAAGAAAATACTGTAGAGCATATCAAGCCTGACTGTGCTGAATAGCTATAGCATTTTACAGACACCAGTAAGGGAGCAGCTCGCCAGCTTGCTCTTGGGTGCCTATAGCAACCATCAATAACACAAAAATCCCCAAATTATCAACATTACCACAATTTTCTAAGTATATATGAAATTAAGTTGTGAAAAAAAGGGCTGCTGTATTGGGGGAAAAAAATCTTACAGCAGAGAAAAATGAAGAAAAGGAGCTGCTAATAGTCTAAGGCAAATACATTTGGTGGCTAAAATACATGTATTCCTGGCACAGGAAGGTAAGTGGCAGATTATTAACACAAAGCAGTGACAGCATGATGCTATGAGAGTCAAATGGCCTGTTGTCCCTAAGAAGGCAATTAATTTTGTAAAGTGATATCCTAGGCTGACAGACAATTATCAGAGAAGTTTAAAAACTGGATGAAGTGCCAGAAAATGGCAGCAGGATAGGAAATGTTGAACTGCCTGATTTTAGGTGGAAAGATTGGCAGGAGAAAAACAAAAACAAGAGAAAAATGAAAAAAAAAAAAAAAAAGGAACATAGGCTGTGACATGACTTTTCGTAGTGACATTTTTTGCAATGCATCTGCTTCTCTATTTTTTAGAAGAGGAGCCCTTTCCCAAGGTGGAGTTTCAAGTAAATAAATAAATAAATGGGTACTTTGACACATTTTGCTTATTGTCTGTCTTTTTCAGAAATGGATTATATAATATCAGTTCTTCTAAAACTTTAACCTTGGCTTTGCTCAGGACTGCCACTGAGGCCTTATTCCAAAAGAAAGCTCACTTTAAAAATATTTAGTCAACTTGTAAGTTTCTAAAAACTAACAAGTCATTTGTCTCTCTATAGGCCCTTGTATACCTTTAACTGTCACACTGAGTCTGTTCCCACAGCTATCACGCAAACCACCTCTGAAGGACTGCAGACTATACTTCAAACAGTTACCCATTTCCAGTAAGATAATTTTTTAAATACAGAGCTCTTTCTGATATTTGAAAAAGAAAAATTATCATGGTCAAAGATGACAGGTTTTTGCTTTTAGTTTGAGGAGAAGGAAAAAAAAAAGATGTTTTCATAGTAGTTTGATCTGTCTCAACTCATTTTCAAAAAATTAAGTTTCTCACTATCATAATGATCAGCATCTTTAAAATTATGGTCTGACCTCAAGATATTTACTGTATACTATCTGTGATCTGCCTCCCTCTTCTGCCATGATTTTGGAATACTAAAATTTACTACTATGCACTCATTTATTTAACTACTTAATCTTTCTGATTTTACTGCATGATTCAGAGGGTAAATCCTACTAAAGAAAAAGGATATTAAGACTGCCATTGACTTTTTTTTTTTTTTTAAGACTTGCCCACCATATCATATAAATGTTCTTTCCTTGTTGAGATCTCTTTCTTCAAAGGAAGGGTGCTTCGGACAGTGACATTCCTTTCTGCTATTTTTGAGATATCGAAAAGTGAAAAAACCTCAGACTTTGCAGTAATGTGTCTCTAAGCCCATTTTATAAAGAAGAGCTAAGTCTGATCACCTGAAAGTCTGAGACTAAAGAGAGTCAGTGTCAATTAATTTTCCAGCAATTGTGCCTGTAATTTAAGATTTACTACAACCATTTTTCTTTCTATTTTAAAACTTAATACCAAAGCCAAGAAAAAACCCAGTAAATTATCCACTGAATTGGAAATTGGTTTCTAAAACTTTTTTCATTGAAAGAGAGCTTGTTTCCATTAGAAATAACTGTTAAACATCCTGACTTTACAAAGCCTGCTTTGTAAAGCTTACTTTCAGCATTACTGTAGCATAGCTTCAGGAGAGACTGAAGACTTCAGTCTAGTGTTTATTTTCTAAAGTATTCCATCCATATTCTGCACAGTAATTCTAGTGCTGCCTTCCTCCAGACCTAGGCTGACTAAAATTTACCCATAGTTTCATACCTTCTGATAACCTTTAGCTATTAGAGGTAAAATTTCCTCCAGCTAGGAAAACATGGGGAAAAAGGACAGACACATGCAAAACTCTGAGAATATACATCTGAAATAAACAATAAAACCCAAGAACTTAAATGTTTGTCTGCAGCTCCTCATGTTTAATGCCACAAGTAACTCTGGAATCAGATGGAAAGGTTTGGCCTTGCGTGGTAAGGAACCTCAAGGCTGGTAGAAATCCTAAGACTTCCCGAAGTTAGATTTCAGCTATGCTGAATGTACAAAGATGCCTCACAAAATCTGACAGCCCCTAACCTGTTTGGTTTGGATCTTTTCCAACAAAGAGTTATATACCCATTTTCAGCCATGGTAGCTAAAACTTATAAAGAAAAACTGACTGAAATTCAAGGGCAAAGATAGGCAGTCTGTTAACTTGGGATGCACAATCATATTTGCACAGAAATGCAGAGGGAAAAATGTCAGGGTTTTTCCATGACTGACCAGATCCTTAACTCAGTCACACCTTCAGAGTGCCACTGTCTCCAGTAATACTGCATAAGCAGAACAGGAATAACATCCAGGACCGCAGGGTCTCCATAATATGTAAACATAAGACACTAACCAAGGATAACAATCAGCACAGAAGAATGTGTTGTGTAATTCCCCCATGCAGCATCAAAGTAGAACTAGCGTGATTAAAACAGAAACCTATACATTTACTGGGAACGGATATGGAAAAAACTATGTTTCTCAATAAGCCAGGATCCTTGAAGATGCATGAAATATGTACCCCAGACCCTCCGGATAAGAGTAGCAGGAGTGTGTTTCTGTTGTCTCTGATATTGCAGAATACTGTCAATTGTTTTTCTGAAAAATGTTATCATGAAGCATATCACAGGGAATGCTGCAGGTTGAATCCTGATTTCTGTAGCACAGATACAAATCCAGAGAAATTCCCTTGACCACTGCTGTGAAAAGAAATGATCTACTAAAAGTCTATCTAAAAATATTAAGACTCTAAGAAAACAAGAAAGGACAGGAGTAAATTTACATAAATCAGTTGAGTATCTAGAACAAATGGAGCTAAGTGCAAATAGGTAGAATATATACTTGAGAACAAAACCATCCTCTGCTATGAAACACAGCTGATACACTGAGAAAGTCAAGGCTGTTGCAATGATGGGTGCATCCACGGAGCGTGAACTGGAGTTAACAGCCATGTCACATATTCAGGTTCCAACAGAATTACTGTCCAGCCACAGCAAGCCTGGTCTCAGTGTTGATCCACATGCTATAGTCTCCAAGCACTGTGAAAACCAAAATTTGTTCCTATATTCCTAACTTTTGCATATGTGTGTGGATCTGAGAATACTTGTTTCTTAATTTTAGACAATAGAGATTTTCCTTTTTTAACACATCGTGTTAGCAGAGAAGTTTTCATGATTTCAGTATCTAGTTTCTATTCATTCATTTTCTATTAAATAAGAAAGTGTCAAGTCATTTTACAGACAAAGAAGAAGATTAGGCAATGGTACAAAACACTTACAAAAGACGACTCAGATTCTGTATCACAGTACACACTTGAACAGTCGCGACTGAGCAAAATTTTACGGGGCAGAGCTCCTCACCTGCACATAACCTGTGGGCTAATCACTTATGCATGACTGAAAGGAATATTTTAGTGTTAGGAGTATTAGAAAATCCCAATTGCATAACCACAACATAAACAGACATGACTCAGCAATGACAGGCCTCAGAAAACAAAAATGAAGGAATGCTAATCCATAGGCAAGAAGATAACAGAATTTATCTGGAAGGTAGCAGTGCTATATAAAGAATTATCCTTCACTTGAGAAAAAAGAATATTCAGATTGTAAAACATAATGTTCACACTGTTACACACGTAAGTGAAGAATCCAGTAGCATTATGGAGTAACAGCAGAAGTAGCACATTCACAGCAATGGCAGCACATCAATTAATATTTCCTCAAGTATATGACAAGTCGCTCAATAAAAAGTGTTGCTTCCACTAGAATTAGAAATAATTAGAACTAGTTATTCAATTAAGCATATTCCACAGTCTTCACCTTATGAAGCATATGCCCATTGCAAATCATTAACTTTTTCAGTTTAAATACAGTTTTCCTCAGCAGCTCTAATAATAAGGGGCAGACAAATTAAAATATGTGTGTATATATATATATATGTATTTACCTTCCTACTGAGGCAAAAGAGAAGACACAGGCAATATGAAAGAGGAAAAAAAGAACAGCAAGGTAATTACTTTTTAACATCACCTGCTGAATTAATTGAAGCAATGTACATGCCAAGGGTGATATCATCTTCTTTTTATGTAGAACTAAAAGCTGGAGGGAACAGGTGCATGTTTCAGATGGTTTAAGGAACATTTTATAAACAGCGCTGTCTGCACAGGCATGTTAGAGCTGCAGGACTAGAGCAAAGTCTTCATTCGAAGCAGGCTGCACAGAGACTGAGAAATCAATGGAGTTCAAGGGCCTGGGTTGAGGGCTTCCCACAGTTTTGTACTGTCTTCAGCAACGCTAAAGGTCACTCACCAAATTACAATTTGAATAAAATTAGGATCAAAGGACTTACATCATGAACAGCAATACAAACTCAGAAGAACTGTCACCTCTGAGTTTGACTTCCCCTTCAGCCACTGGCTTCTGAGGAGCTGTGACTCTGATGCTACCCCTCAGCAATGGTCTGAGAAGTGAAAGTGTGAGGGGTAGCTGACATCCCACTGTACTCATACGGCAGTGACGGGAAGCACAATCTATAAGGGAAGTATAAGCTACGAAAGTCAGAGTGAAGCAACAGTTGGAAGACAGTAGAAAAGAAACCAGCAATTTAGCAGAGCACCACAGGAATTGTGCGAGCTAGAAAGAACACGAGTAGCGATACAAAAGGATCCACATTCTGCATTTATGCAATGTGTTTTGTGTGCACACGTGTACGTTATGTGCAACTGTGCTGATCAGCTGAGTTCTTCCATTGCTTTCCTCTCTTCCCCATCTCACTACTCTTTATGCATGTGAATGTGTGTGTACACGTAACCAAATGGTGCCTTTTGGTTAATCTCGCTTTCCGTCTTCATTCTGTTTCAAGACTCTCAGCTGCAAGTTAGGACAATTTTAATTAAATTTCTCTATGTGAGTTATCAGCATTTTTTTACTTTATGCAAGTCCTGCGTCAATTAGTAAGACTGCACTGATAAAACTAAGAGAAGAAACATAACTCAACGAACTAAGATATTTTCTAGTCATTAATCTGTGAAGCAAGGAAAATTAATTTCATCACAAATAGCCTTAAATTGTTTTTGAATATATTAAAACCCTCAACATTGCAAACATCAGTATTAAAAAAAAAAGCAACAGCAAGCATCTTTTCTGAACAGATGTCTGCATTGACATCGTGACCCTGTAGCTAAGTTACTTAGCCCCGTCCTTATCCCCACCTCATCGCTTGCAGTGTAGCCATCCCACTTCACAGAGGGTCACCTGGCATACGCAGTGGTTAAACAGTCTGCCCAGGTTTTAGGCTTACAAGGTGCAAAACCCCACAGAGCTCCCAGATCATTCTCATTCTCACAGTTACAAAACTCTGATTACATGAAATCGCGGGTGGGCTCATGGTATAACATGCTTTCCCTTTCTCCAGCTTCATGCAGAATGGCTCTAGGAACAACCCTACAAAAATTTTGATAGGAACTTCATATTATGCTAAATAATTCTAGTTCTTTAGTTCAGACAAAACCGTCAGTAACTAATGCATACCTTGAATAATGCTCTAGTCAAAGCCCCATAACTTACAGACACACTGACAATTTTCAATAAAACAAATGAATAAGCAATTTTTTGTTCAAGGGCATAGAAAGTAACTTTACAAGAAAAACTTAGCAGCCTAAAGGAAGTGTCTAAAGCTCAGATATTGGTACCTTTCCCTTGCATTGATTTCATTTCCAAAACTCTGTTAAAACTTTGGTCTTTGTTAATGATTTTGCAATACAGCCTGAATAAATTATAGCCATTTATTAAAACTAATATATTGAGATAAAATAAAGCAAAACCTAAGTAAACTTTTAGACCAGGCATGAGGAAAGATTCCTTTCATATTTGAGTGAGGTTCTTCACCATAGCTTCCCGGCACTAGTGGTACATTTCCAATATATACTGACATCCTTGTCATTATACCAAGTATAACAACAGAAATATTATTCCCTTTAAAGGCATCTATGAGGCTTGTGGTCTGATAGATGGATAGATTCCTTCAAAGCAGAGCCTGGATCTCCTTAGACTTCAACTTTTACCAGGAGATATGTTTTCTCTCTTAGTGAAACAACCTGCTGTTTACTTACGCAAAGAACTAGATGTCTTAAATGTTCTGGGCACGTCAGAAAGATATTGCCTCCCAAGATGGCAAAAGACGCAAATAAGAATCTGCTGGCAAGCTGCTCTGAATAGATCTCAGGCAGCTTGTCTTGTGATGAACCTTTCACTTCAGCGGAAGGCTAACTATCAAGGCTACATAAATCCCTTTGATTCACACTAGCAGAGGTCAGTAAAAACTGTCATTCTAAATTCAAAACAGGAGACCAACTCACTGAAGCTCGCATACAGCGAGGAAAATGCATAGGAATTATATTAATGAATATGGCCAGGCACAGCAGTAAAGTTGATGCTGATTTTCACTGTTAATGAACTATTAACACTAATAACTACCAGGATTTTAACAGAAAATTATCTCTGAATTATTTTATTCAGAAAACTTGTTAACAAAAACAACAAAACACTGGTCAGGAAACTGAAATAATGTTGGTCCACTGAAATAGCAGTTGCACAATTTATTTCATTCCTGCCAACAGATCCAAAGCTGGTAAGATTCCTCAAGCAAACAGAATCCTGAAGCACAACTGAGTTAAATTTTAAGTACAGGATTATGTTCAGTCCACTATTTGATTAACTTAAGCCAGCTCTAAAGATCAGGATTCTTTCACCAAGTCATTCCAGATCACTAAGCTGCTGAGAAATAGAAAGCTTCTGAAAGTGGCAGTTATAGACAGAAAAGAACATTCTTCACTCAATGAAATCCATGGGCTTCCTTAATTTATGCCTCCAGCTGAACTGATTTGATTAAAGTTTTGTTCCATTTTCTTTTAATTAGCCAGGGCAGCTTAAATTAATTATTAGTCTTATGTGTGGAAGCAGTACCAGGAAGTTCCATGCAGGCATCATACAAATATGAAATTTAAAAAAAAAAAAGAGTTTATTCTAAAGATTGTTCAATTTAAGTTACAAAGCAAGGTGCACTGAAATGTATTATTGATTTAGTTTCCGTGATAAAAATTTTAAAAATGCAATCCACAATTTAAAACCCGGTGGTTTAAAATCCGTCATGGTCAGTGCTGCATAAAAACCTCCATGCAAAATCCTCATGATGCTGGCTGTTACATAGAAGGGTAATGCTGCGCAGTCACTAGCCTGGAGCAGTCATTGCTCTCCTCCTGATTACAAGGACAGACTCTGTACATGAATCTGGCTCAGGGACAGAAAGGCAAAAGCTTTCAGTTATCTGCCTCCAGTATCTATTTGCATAAAGCTAAATACAATCTAGTACACATTTAGATGTATGTTCTGAGTTACTCAGCCAAATTCCACTGAGCTATCCTCTGGTGTAAATAAAAGCAAAATCTGGTCTTGACTGTGTATGTGTAGTCTATGCTGCTAGAAAACATAGGCACTTCTCATGGACAACTGGACCATTGAGATTTCTTGGCACACTGTTCACTGTTAAAGCCATTAAACATGCTGACCTAATTTGTCCTTGATGGTTACATCACTTTAAGATAACTGAGGACAAATCTCACTTTCCAGTGCCACTGTTTCAAGCTGTTCCGTAACGAGCACCATGCTGCACCACCACACTCGGTGCTGCCTGAGGAACGGCTGTGTACCTTGTTCCAGCCACAGTGAAAATTTATCTGCAAGTTGCCAAAGAATCAGCGGTAAGAACTTAAATCTCCTATTTCTTTAAGACGAATACGCATAGGAAGAGGGAATACTCTCCCTCTTGTACATATATACAGCATTTCTTCTTTCTATCAACCATCCCTGTTTTGTTTCTTTCTAACTGGCGAGTCAAAGTTCAAAGCACAGCTTTTAAGTACTTTTTCCACCATAGCTGCTACCTTCTTTATAGCAGAAGAGTTTACTTGCTGGGTACAGCAGTTCTGCTTTATACTGTGGTAGCCAACCATATTATATATTGTCATGCACAGCTTGCTTATTTTATGATAGCAATTGCAGCCACATAGCTAAGATGTTAAAAAATACTGTCCCCAAAAAGAAACCATAGATGAAATTGCTAGGACAGGACTTTAACACTAGTACAGTCTAGAACTAAGCCTACATAGCACACCTGTAAATTAGTGGGAAGAGGAAGCAGCTGCCTATTAAAATGTATTGCTTTTAATGTAAGAGACCCTCTTACATTTGTTCTTAAACATCCTTTTTTTTCCTTTTAGTTTATATTGAGAGCTTGCCATTCCAGGCTGTGAAGTTTAAAAAAGCTGACCTTGAAAACACAGGCACATTTATTTTTGAATGTTAGTGTAGTTTCACACCCTGAAAGTGGCTTCCTGCCTTGCAGATTTTGCTGAGCGTAGTATGACCAGCCGTGCCGAACTCACAGCACAGCTCTGTTCAGGCTGCACCCCAATTGTGAAGGACCTATCCACTTACGGCTTGAAATGTGAAAAAAGCCCGTTTTACTAACCCATGCTATGATGCTAATCACATCCCCCCTCCCCCATGGAAACGATGATCTGCTCGCTCACACACCTTACCACTTCTGGAGGTGGCAGGCCAGCTCCCGGCAGCAAAATTTTTCTGAGATCTTCCTCAGCGTTGGCAGAAGGGCATTTTTACTCCCCTGTAGGCTTCATGCAGGGCTGTCACTGATTTCACACACAGGCAGGTATTTCAAAGACCCATCTCGGGAGGACCTTCTCCCATGAAAAAAAGCCTGAAGCAGTCTAGAAGTTTTGCACACACTGTGCAGAAAAAGCACAGCACGGTGCTCCCTTGCACCCCGCTAAACTGTGAGAATGTCTGCTCCTTAAATCTGTTGGGCTGACGCGAAGGGTGAAGGGGTTGCTCTGTGCTAACACCACTTGTAACATTTCCATGAAACTTCCCTAATAGCGGCACTATTACTATCTACACGGTCATTTTGATAAGCACAGCAAGAAGCAAAACCATGAGTGTATATATACACAGTGTTCTACAGCAAAATGTGGGATTATATCAATGATGTTGATACAGCTGGAGTTGTGAAATATGTACAGTACTCAATGCAGACATTAACTTTATGCTGTTAGACTTTCCCAGATACTAAAGATGCTGGGCTAAAGACACTCAGATGCAGACAATTCCCGAAGATGGCTGTTCAAACACAGAACACAGTCCTAATTCCTGAGATTTCCAGCTAGCTGCAAGCTCTGCACATCTCAGTTTCAGATAACTATGAATGAATCAACAGCACATTATATGTTAGTTTATATTCTTTCACATGTGACCCAATTCAGAAAGGCTTACTTGGAAAGTATTTCCCCGTCTTACAAAACCACTTATACATAGTTCTCATGGACCACATTCTCACCTTGCACTGGGCATCACGTTTCACATCTAGCATCACATTTAATCAGATTTTCAACTCCACTGTCTTTAATAGCATTGCTCCTGATATGTACTAATGCAGTTCACAATGAGGCAGTGCGCACATGGCATACCAAAACCAGGATACAACAGTTTATCTGTTCGTGCCTGTCAGATGAGCTGCTATAACTTCGTAAATGCACGCTCATAGCTTATCCCAGTTATGAAGTAAAACAGGCTGACTTCAGCATGCATTGAAGAATGAGAAGACAGAACATAGCTAAAAAATTATTAACATTGGAGGTAGCAGCCATCATCTGCTGGTGCTAAAGAGGATCATTATTAAAGTAAACAGCAGGAAATCCCCCTCCACCACCAAATTCTCAGGAAACAATTATCGCATCCCCTATGAGGAAAAAAGGGAAATAAGCATTAACGATCATGTTTATGTGCTGGACTAAAAAAACCTGCTTCTGCTTAAGGGTTTTTTTATTTGTTTTTACTGCACATACTGCTAGAACACATATTGTGAAATAATACTGTCATCTCAGCCCTCTCGTAGAATTCACAACTTCTTCTTAGCCAGCTGTAGTATTTACATGGATTTATTAGACCCAAAAGTCCAAATAAGCTTTTACACAAGCACATCACCTGAATAAAAATTAGGCATCTAAAAGTTTTGCATTTGAGGTAAACAGATTACAGTAGCTCATGCTGGAGCAGCTTTAGTTAAGCAAACAGTATTCAACAGTGCTGAAACTGCTGACACCATAGGCATCAGAATCAGGCATCGCTGCGCTTTCCAAAGCACTGGTGTCAGGCAACCATTATCAGAACCAGTGGCATTAGGAAAATTAGTCTCACATCAAAATGAAAATATTTGAAAGCAGGAAACCTTATTAAAAAAATAAATAAAATCAAGTCAGCAGTCGCCCAGTGGCTTAAAGCTTTCTTTGTACAAAGAACTTCCCTTTACAACTCTCACTACTTCTCCCTTTCCTACACATGCACAGGCAAAGGCAAAACACACTTGCAGTGCCCCATTCTTCTGACTAAACTCTACGGACACCCGAGAGCGCTATCTGGCCAGGGAGAGTTGCACGTGCCACAGCCGCGTCCTGCAGGTGAGGGAGGTCCAAGCGACACCGCTCCAGAAGGCACCGCTCCTGAATGGCCTCGTCCGGCGTGTTTGCCAGGGCAACATTGCTGAGCTAGTGCCCTTACTTGGTTCCTACTTCAGCAAAGGTCTGAATGTAAAATGCATGCCTCAGAGGAGCAGGAAATCTAGCGATGCCTCTTAAATGCATCTCTTGGTATTTTGAGAGATTCCAAATCACCTGGGCAGTGTCTGGGGTGTCATAAAAGACGTGCAATGTGGGATCGATGCATCTCATCTGCAAGAATATTGAAAGCGGCATTTTTATAAGTTTAATTCTGAATAATCAGAAACTGAGTCTGTATTTAACAAGCTGCTACATTACTCCTTACTAAAGATACAAATACTAGAAATTAGGGCTTTCAGATTCATTTGTCATTGGCTCATGATGAAATACTCAGTCTTTGCTTGGTTCTTACCCCAGGTGGGCTGGTATGAGTTCATTTAACTCCACTCAATTAAATGGAGTGCTGCCAATTTATGCCAGCTGATAGTTGAGGATCCCTTATTAAAAGAGCACTTCTAAATATCAATTTATTTTGTTTCATAAAACCAAATGCTATGCTATCTAGAACAATATTTTAGCTTGTCAGAATAATGCTTATAAGTACACAGGGGTTGTAATTCTCCATATAAAGATAGACTGAGAACAGCAAGATCCACAGCAGGTATGAGAACTCAGCTCCACATTACTGACAGGAAAACACTGCAAAATCTCAATGTGGTAAACTACAGAGTACACAGGCACAGACCCAAGCATGTCTCCTTTAGAGAACTCTGTATAACATACAGAAATGTGAGAACAGAATGTTCTCACTCATTCTAACAAACTGGCACAGACCCACTATGAATGGAAATTCATAACTACCACACCAAAAAGCCAACCAATTTTTTAGCCATTTTACAGCTCCCCGTTATAAACTGCACCAGTACTGCAGACAGCCCAAGAAAAATAGTTATTGGAACTGGTAGGCAATAATAAATGACATTCAGTGGGTAGCATCAGTCATGACATGATTTAATGCTGGGCTGAAGCTGCTTTCAAAACCAAAAATATTTATAGATAGCTGGCTACAAACATTGACAACAATCAAAGAGTCATAGAATAAAAAATCGTTAGCATTTTGTGGACAGCATAGTCTTTTTCAAAGACAAATGCATAGCAGTTTATTTCAAAGCAACTAGAATAACTGCTGAAGCTGGTGTTTATAAAATCTGAACAGACTTGACACAAATGGAAAAACTCTGCTTTCAGTTACACACGTACCTACTGTGAAGAGGTGAATTTGGCCCCAAGGGAACAAACATACCATGCCTAAGTAGGAAATGGCCTCAGAACCAGACATAAGCTGACTGGACCCAGTTCTGTTCTCAGCTATACCCAGTTGACTGTGTTTCTGCAGCATAAAAAATCATGGCACTTCTTTAAACTAACCAAGTCAAGGAAAAAGGGCATTTGAAAACCCAGTGTCAGCTTTCTAGGAAAAATCAAGGGGACAAATACCATCAAAGACTGCTTAAAGAGTCAGGTAAATAAATATTGGTGGCAAATTTTGGTGGCATATTTCCCCAACGGTAGTCATGCTGTTGAGACACTCCCAAGTTTATGGAGAAACTGTAAGGTGTTTGTAAGGAATAGACGAGAAAATTCCTCCCAGTTTCAGTTTCAGTGTGCAGGAAACACCATCAATCTCCCAAAAAACACTGGAACACATAAAGAATGATGTAAAAGAGGCAGCGTTGGGGGCAAAAGAGGGGAATAAACTGCAGGAAGGAGCTCAAATTAAGGTGACAAGTAATTTACAAGCATATCCTGTAAAACTGGAAAGCCAAAGCATTTCATGTTTTCTAGCTCCACCTATGTTATATGGTGCCTTCACTGCTACAGTTCTCCTGTAATCTGCTCTATATTCCTCAGTTCTCCAAAAGTTTTTTCTATATTTTCCTCTTGTTCATTGAATACTGCACGCCTTTTTCTTTATTCTCAAGTCATTCTTTCAGCACTGCTCTTAGCTCTTTTCAATTATTGGAATCTTTGTTCATCAATTTTAAAGGTGCTCAGGGAGCTCATAAAAATAATTTTTTAAATCCATCTTTCTCTTGTAAATTAGCATTGCAAACATTCATTCATTCTTTCACTCATTCTACTACTTCACTAGTCTTCTAACCAAGAATTTCCTGAGTGCATTCCACTTTTTGTCTAAATGACAAAGTTGATCTTTGAAACTCCTCAACATACTGGTTTCTACTGCCTCAAATGTGAGCTGAAAGCACACAAAACTGAGCTCGCCTCAACTTTTACTGAGTGAGCAAGAAAAATTTTCATTCACTTTTAGAGTATTTTAAGAATGACAATTCAACACTAACACTGTGTAGTGTTACAGTCCACAAATGTGAGCCTCAAAACACTCCTGAGAGGTTTTGCTGAATCACTAGGATTCCTTTCAAAACGACTTTGATCTTCAAACCTAGAGGAATCATTTAAAATTTAATCCGTTCTTTACGCTGCAAGGATGATTGCCTTCACTGGCTGACACTGCATGTGCCACCGCCACCCCGAGTAATCCACCTTGACTCAACGCTGAAGTAGACTGGTTGCAGCCATGGCTCTGCCTCCTCGCACAGACTCCAGCACTGCAAAGCAGCCCTCAGAATGGCATTTTCAAATGCCAAATACAGACAGGGCACATTTTCTTTTTTGGTAACCCATAGCATTACTGAGAGTATAGGAACCTGCCCGGATACGAGCTGCCAGTGTCCCTAAAAGTCATAATTAGCCTGATTACTCAGGAAAATGATGGAAGTGATAAACATGCGGATTAGCAGTCCTACAAACAGACAGATCTCAAGGAGGACTGTTTCACCAACTGGTTGGAGCATGCCAGACCTGGAACTCCAACAAGCAGGAAAAGCACCAGTCCGGCTTAGTTTGGGGAAAACAACTCACCAAATGGCATGAAAAGGCACAGAAAAAAGAAAGGAGTAAGACTCCACAATTTTGTGACAACATCCAGCCCCAGGTGAACTAGACCTCAGCATCAAGTTCTGACGCTGGGAAATGACTGACAGAGCTCAACAGTGTTTGAAATATTAACATAATGTATAATTAATACAATCCACCAGCGGCAGTTTATAAAGTAACATTTCTTACTGTAAATGCAAAATCACATTTAAACCTATTGCCAAAAGATAACACAGTTTAATTGAAAAAATCATATTTTTTTTCCATTTAGCCTGTACTGCCTAAACCAGACCCACCAATAATTTAAGGCAGGTGCATCACCTTCCTCCTCATAACAAACTTGTAAAAGCAGTTCTTAAGGCAATCAAGAACAATCAGGAGCCATTATGCTCTAGTAGTATTTTGAATTGTCCTGTGCGTTGCCCTCTCTAACTCTTTTTAATTCACACGCATTTCAGAGAAAGGATACATCTGTGGCTGACCACAGTGAACTGCTTTTCTATCGTGCATGCATATTTCTTTGACAATACTACATAAGTAGCACTTTGCAATAAATTCACAACAGTTTCTGAATTTCTTGCTTCTGGGGTCACTCTTCCTTACACTTACAGCTTCTACCGCCTACTTCCCCATGCTCTTCCTGAATGACTGCAGAGCTCAGTATGAACACGTTTTCTGCAGCCTTACAGCAGTATGATGAACAACGGAGTCTAGCCCAGCAAACCATACAGCAAAGGGCTGGTGTCCTCAGGGGATGCACTTTGCTGAACATATAGTCGTCTATATTTGCTACCCTACAAGTGGGCAAAAAATAAAGTATGTTGATTCCTATTGCATTAAGTATCTGGATAAAGAGATGCGACATAAAATAGTGATGGAAGACAACACTCCGTCCCAACACTCCTAATTCATTAACATGAATTCATGTTTAGGCACAGATTTTTCTTTTTTAATAAAAAATATACCTAAGTGTAGGTTATAGTAGAAAGAGACTATAATAATTAATCTCTGTGATGCACAGAAATACACGAATATCATAGAAAAAATATTTCTAAATGTTATAGACTTTACATGTACAAACTACAACATCCAGCATGAAATACTGCAGCATTACTTCCATTAAATGAACAAATTTTTCAGAGGCAAAGAAGAAGCCACAGTTCTGAGAAGTTACAGACTAACAATAAACTATTTGTCATTTTATCTATCAATCTGTCATTACTGTATCAATTATGACAATAACTAAATATTTCAGTTACTAAGTCAGAACAAAAACTGGATTCACAAGTTAGAGCTTGACTACTAGAAGACTTCTTCCAGTATGAAAAACGGAGAGCACAGATTTTGTTTAATCAACCCTGTTTTTCCAATACTTATCCTCAGTTAACAATCTTTAATCACAGACTGCATTTACACTATTTACATTTTCTGTAACTAAGCCTCATTCTAAAATATATACTTTGTCTATGAATCTCTATTCATACAAAAATCCACAAAATGCAGTCTCTAATTTTAAGTAATGTAATGCCAAATGCTAATTCCAGATGACCAGTAGCTTCTCCCATTTAGTGACATCAAACACAAAGAAACTATACTTGTACCACATTTCCGTTAATAACAGAGACATCCAATAGACTACCTTTCACCCAGAAGTCTGTTCAAGTGTATTCAAA